>Ga0207738_100031_pt1 | contig 33607 bp, 19 predicted proteins | sample LuqExpMetagenom9_FD_187767 | JGI IMG/M metagenome (GOLD analysis project Ga0207738, IMG submission 187767) | Tropical forest soil microbial communities from Luquillo Experimental Forest, Puerto Rico - Sample 9 (SPAdes) | ecosystem: Environmental > Terrestrial > Soil > Tropical forest ... | reverse complement strand
GGGGCGGCGCCACTGCCGCCACACTTCCTCTCCAGACCAACGCAGTCATCACCGCGATGCCTGACATCAACCCCTCGTTCAGCGGGCCAGTCCGCATCAACGGCAAGTACGGCAGCGGCCCCAACGGCCAAGGCGGCCACAATACCTGCTATCTGGGTATCAATGCCGCGGGCCAGAGTGGTTGCACCAAGGTCCGTTACGTAGATCTGGCAGCTTTCAAAGCCCCGACCGACGTCACTTCTGTCTCCTCCTCACCGCAGTACCTGATCGGCAACGCTCAGCGCACTGCAGCCTATGGCTTGCGCAACCCCTACACCTGGAACGTGGACGCCGGCATGCGCCGTTCGATCTCGCTCTCGCACGGTGTGGAATTCGTCTTTGAAGCCGATGTAATCAACGTCTGGAACCACGTAACCTTCGCAAGTCCCACCGCGACCTGGAACACCTATACGTCGGCCACTACAACCTCCAACAATACCTTCGGCACCATTGGCAGCGTTTCGTCAAACCCCGGTCCGCGCGACTGGCAGTTTGCTGGCCACATCAAGTTCTAACCTTTCACCATGCGATCCGGCTTTCAACTGTGCCGGATCACATGCCACAGCCAAAAAATGCCACGCTCTACCGAGCGTGGCATTTTTGTTGGCTATTTTCTGTCCTCCGCCGGCGCACCGCAATCTACCTGTGTATCGGCGCTCCTGGGCAGCATGTGGCGCAGTTCCGCGTTGTACACGCGCAGGCCATTCGCAGACTCATCTCCACTAGCCGCGCGATACCGACGCGGGTTCAGCTTTAGTGGACATGGATCGAGACAATGTGGGTATTGCTGGATCCACCGCGAATAAACTGACTGCTGAGCAAAACCTCAAAGTTGCGCAGACGACCCTGTTCATCGGTAGCGGCATGCATCACCGGCTGCCAGAGATGGCGGCTCTTTAAAAAACTCAGCGCGCCGTAGGTTGTTCCCATCGATGTGCCTTCGATCAAGAGAACTCTTCCCTGCCCTTGTGTGTTGTCCAGCAGAGCCACGTGGGTGTAGTTTGGCTGATCTGCTGTCCGGCGGTCGTAGATATATTTTGCTTGCTCGCCCTGGTGTGGCGCACGATTCACCACTTGGTAAACATCCTGCACATAATCCCAGTGCACATCAAAATCCAGAGCGTTCTTATAGAGTCCCACCCATGGATTGAAGGTCTCGGTTCCAATCAGCACCAGATTATTGTCATGCGTGCTGGCCACCACCATATCGCGCGCATAGCAGATCTCGATCCAGTCATTCCACTCGGGATGGTTCATCCGGAACGGCACACGCACCAACTCCGCCACCAAACGCAGATCCGCCATCGGCGTTACCGAGCGCACGCTCAGCGGCACGTCCCTGCCGGAGGGCGGACGGCTGACGGCCACTTCATACTGATAGGCCTGATTGGTGTAGTTGGAAAGTGTGACGGGTTTCTGTTCCCAGGCCACATAGGCATCCAGACTGGCATCGCCCGGCACCAGAATCGTCTTGCGTCCCGGAGTAAACAAGGCGCTCCAAAGGCTCTCGGGGCCGGCATCCTGTGGCACAGCTTGCGCGCTGGGCCGCACCAGCACATACACCAGCAGTGGAGCAGCAACCGCCGCCAGCAAACAAAGTCCCAAGGCCACTTTTGCTGACCGAGGCCAGCCAAGCGGCTCGGTAACGGCATCGCCTGCTGGCGCCTTCTCGGCCTCAAGCACATTCTCCCGGGGCACCGCGGAAGCTACCTGCTGAAAGCTGGCAACGTAGCTACCTTTGGGAATCGTTAGCTGCAGAAAAGCAGAGAAGCCCTCTTCCCGGTAGTAGAGGTCGAGCCGGTCACGCAGGTGCCGCACCGTAACGCGGACGATGGTGTCCTCAGTGGAGTTGTACCCGGGCGCGCGCTGAAAAACGGCAATGCCGATCTGCTGCTCGGTCAGCTCATCCAGACGGCCCTCGATCGAGTTCCTGCCAATATGTTCCAGCAAGGCACGCAGCCGGGCTGATTTGAAGAAGGTTCTGCTGGCAACAATACGCTCCAGCTCGGCCTGGCATGCAGCAGGCGATACGATCTCGGCAGTCTCCGCAGAGGCTAGCGAATGCACTTATCTTCCCTCATTCCGTCTTGATTCATGGTGCCGGAAACGCGTGTGGATTTGGTGATCTCACCATGAATTTCACTTGTGAAACACCGGGTCTCACGCCGGAAACCCTTCATTTCCCCTGCCATCCTCTATGACGGCCCATTATAGTTGCTCCAATTTCGAAAAGAAATCCTTTACACGCGTCCTTGGATACGCCTCATTCAATTGGCCTTACATCGACGCCTCTACCTTAACGGATTTGCTCCTCGGAAAGCGAACATGTCGAATCAGACTGAATCAAAAAACACTCTTAACAGACGCAACTTCCTTGGTTTGGCAGGAGCAGCGCTGGCCGCAGCTCCTACATTAACGGCGCAACCCACTGCTGAAGAGCGGCCGCACCGGCCGCAAAGCACCTCTGACAGCCGGCCCAATTTCCTTTTCATGATCGCTGACGATCTGATGTTTCGCACCATCCACTCCATCAACAATAAGGAGGTACGGACGCCGAATCTGGACCGGCTGGTGCGCGAAGGCTGCCACTTCACTCACTGCTTCCATCAGGGGTCTTGGACGGGGGCAGTCTGCATTGCCAGCCGGACCATGCTGCTCACCGGCCTGACCGCCTTCCATGCCCACCAGGCTATTCCCGACAACCAATCGGCACAGGTCCCGGTCTGGTGCCAAACCTTCCGCGAAAAAGGCTACCACACCGCCATCACCGGCAAGTGGCATCTGGATGCCGTCTCTCTGCAGCGAGCCTTCTGCGAGCAGACAGCAGTTGGTCCGGGCTACCTAGACTCCACGCATAAGATGCCTCACAGCATGTACAACCGGCCTGCTCCCGGCAATCTCTGGGATCCTGCCGACAAAACCCAGGAGGGGCATTGGCTGGATCTGGGCCTATGGGAGCGTGGCAAGAAAGGCGAGATCAAGCACTCCAGCGAGGTCTACGCCGACGCCGCTATCGAGTTCCTGGGACGCCAAAAGGACAGCCAGCAACCCTTCTTCCTCTATTTGGGCTTCAACGCACCGCACGATCCGCGTCAGGCTCCGCAGGATTTTCTGGATATGTATCCGGTAGACTCCATCGAGGTTCCTCCCAACTTTCTGCCCGAGCATCCGTTTGACCAGGGCGAACACCGCACCCGCGACGAACTGCTGGCGCCCTTCCCGCGCACCGAGCAGGCAGTCAAAACCCATCGTCGCGAGTACTACGCCATCATCTCGCACATGGATGCCCAGATTGGCCGCATCCTCGAGGCACTGGACCGCAGCGGCAAAGCAGCCAACACCTATGTGATCATGACGGCCGATCATGGTCTGGCCGTTGGCGAGCACGGTCTGATGGGCAAACAGAATCCCTATGAATGCAGCATGCGCATGCCGCTGATCATGCGCGGTCCCCGCATTCAAGCCGGCAAACAAGTGGACCACATGGTCTATCAACACCAGATGTACGCCACCACCTGCGATCTGGCCGGCATTGAAAAGCCTTCCCATCTGGAGTTCCCGAGCCTGGCTCCGATGCTGCTCAACCAAACCAGCGAACCGGTCTACGACGCCATGTTTGGCTGGCTGCACACGGTGCAACGCAGCATCCGCACCGAACGTTACAAGCTCATCTACTACATTCATCTGAATCGCTACCAACTCTTCGACCTCCAGGAGGATCCGTGGGAGATGCACGACCAGATTCACAACCCGGCCCTTGCACAGTTGAAAAGCGAATTGATCAACCGCCTGCATCGCATGCAGCGCGACTTGAACGATCCGCTGGCCTCCTGATGCAAGCCGCGAAAACACGCCTGCAACAGACAGAGCAATTTTTGGATACACACACCTTAAGGAGGCTGCGACTTTCGCAGACACAAAGAATGACGAATGTCCTCAAGATCCGATTTCTGCAGTTGATCCAGCACGCCTTCCCTGCATTGCTTCTGGCGCTGGCAGCCAGTTGTTTTGCACAGAACTCGACAGGCACCATCCATATTTTTGTCACCGATAAAGCGGCTTCCGTTGTGACGGGCGCCGACGTGCAGGTTACAGGCACCGACACAGGCGCAATCCTGCGCCAGATAAAAACCTCTCCGCAAGGCATCGTCAATATTCCGCTGGTGCCACCGGGACAGTACAACATTGACATCAATATGGACGGCTTCAAGACGGTACATCGCAACGCGGTGAATGTGCAGGTGGGCGCAACCGTAAGCCTCGACATCGTTCTTGAAGTGGGCGCCCAGACCGAAACCATTACGGTAACCGGCGAAACTCCGCTGACTGAAACCAAATCGCAAACCGTGCAGCAGGTTATTGAACAGAAGGAAGTCGCCGATCTGCCGCTGAACGGCCGCAACTACCTTCAGGCAGCCAACTTCATTCCGGGCGTGGTTCCTTCGGCGGCCGGCCGCGACAACTCGTTTGTGGCTTACGGCAACAGCGGTCTGCAGAACGCTTTTCTGCTGGACGGCGCACGCAACGTGAACTACATGCGCGGCCTCGACAATGGACAGCGCGACATGGTGCGGCCGCCGCTGGACGCACTGGCCGAATTCACCGTGCAGACCTCGAACTATTCGGCTGAATTCGGTGCCTCGGCCGGTGCACTGGTGAATGCCATCACCCGTAGCGGAACCAACAAGATTCACGGCTCGGCTTATGAATTTACCCGCAACAGCGAAGGCGACGCCAAAAGCTATTTTGCCAACACCACTGCCAAGGGGCTGCTGGTACGCAACCAATACGGCGGTTCGTTCGGCGGCCCGGTCTTCAAGGACAAGCTCTTCTACTTTGGCGCCTATGAGGGCGTGAACAACCGTTCCGACGGCTACAACCGCACCCAGGTTCCGACCGCTCTGGAGCGCAGCGGTGACTTCTCACAGTCCCTCAACTCCTCCAGCGCGTTGATCAAGGTATACGATCCCGCAACAACCGCCGCCAGCGGTTCCACCTATACCCGTACGCAGTTTTCCGGCAATGCGATTCCGGCAGGCCGCATCAACTCTGTGGGCAAAACGCTGGCCAATCTCTATCCGCTGCCGAACCTCACGGTGAGCAATGTGAATTATTACCAGTCCAACGTGCCCAGCCTGCAATCGACCAAGAACGGCATCGGCCGCATGGACTACACCATCTCACGCAAGGACACGCTCTTTGCCCGCTACGCGCAGTCCTCGGCCAACACCTACTCCGGCGTGGGCCTTCCCGGCGCGCAAGATCCCGGCAATACCACCATCGTCTCGAAGGCCGTGGGCCTTGGCTATACGCGCATCTTCAGCGAAAACCTGGTTAATAACCTGCGCTTTGCCTGGACCACCATCGCCTATCAGGGTGCCGGCGTCATGGCGCGGAATGAGGTCATCACCGGCCTGCTCGATACGGCCATCACCGCCGGCATGCCCAACATCAGCGTACAGAACTTTGGCGGCATCGGTTCAGAGGCCGTCAGCAACAGCCCGCTCAGCAAGACATCGGGCGTCTTCGACATTGCCGACAACTGGATCTGGACCCGCTCCAAACACATGCTTGCATTCGGTGGTGAATGGATGTGGATTCGCCCCAACACGCAGGCCGCGCTGGGCGGACGTGGTTCGCTTGGCTTCTCCGGCGTCTTCACCCAGTTGCCCACCAGCCGTTCCGCCACCGGTGAAGGTCTTGCCGATATGCTGCTCGGCTTTGCCAACAGCGTCTCGACCGGCACTACCCTGCGCAGCGAAGAACGTGGCCAGTACTTTGCCGGCTACGTCAACGACCAGTGGACCATGTCACCCAACTTCACCCTCAACATGGGCGTCCGCTATGAGTTCCAGACTCCGTTCATCGATACCCAGAACCGCATGGCCAACTTCGTCATGGATCCCGGCCCACTCTACATGCAGTTCATTCCGGCCGGCGATTCACGCCTGCCGCGCGGTTTGATGACGGCCGATACAACCAACTTCTCTCCACGCGTCGGATTCGCTTACAAGGCACCCTTCGCAAAAGATCTGACCATCCGCTCTTCTTTCGGTATCTTCTTTGCACAGGATCAGGGACTCGGCATCACCAGCCGCCTGTCGAAGAATCCTCCGTTCTACAACTACGGTTCCATCAGTCTTTCCAGCGATCAGCTCTACACCTCTACCGGCTTTGAGCTGAACAGCGCCACCGTGATTCCGCGCCCGACCCCGGTCTCGGCTTCGGACTTCACACTGTTGCCCACCTTCACCGGCGGCATCACGAGCTGGCCGACGCACTTCCGCAACGGGCGCGTACAGCAGTGGAGCCTTTCCGTACAGAAAAAGCTGCCCTGGGAGACGCTGTTCGAGGTCAACTACGTGGGCAACCACGGCGTTCACCTGATTGCCCGCGAAGAAGGCAATCAGCCCAAGGTGCTCAACTCCACCACTGTGCAGTCGCGCCGTCCGTTGTCTTCCGTCACCCAGTCCAGCATCAACCGCATTGGCCAGTGGAATGCCACTCAGTATCAGGGCATGTCGGCCAAGATCGAGAAGCGCTTTGCTCAGGGCATCTCCTTCCGCAACTCGCTTACCTACGGCCACGCCTTTGATCTGATCGGCACCGCGCTCGACGTCTGCGATAGCTGCGGCAATGGCGACACCATGCAGAACACCTACGACCATGCTTCCAACTGGGGCCCGGCCGACATCGACGTGCGCCTGCGTTACACGCTGACCGGCAACTTCGAGCTGCCCTTCGGCCACAACAAGCCCTTCCTCGCCACCAGTCGCCTGGCCAGTGCCACACTCGGCGGATGGAACTTCTCGCCGATCTACCTGTGGCAAACCGGCGCGCCACTCACTGCCGGCATGAACACCGACACCGCCAACAGCGGCACACTCACCCGCCCCAACCAGGTCTGTGATCCTAACGTGGGCGGCAAGCATGACCGCACCCAGTGGTTCAACACCGCCTGCCTTGTGGCTCCGGCCAATTACACCTTCGGCAACATGCGCGTAGGCACCATCAAGGGACCAGGCCAGAATCGCCTCGATCTCAGCGTACAGCGCAACTTCCCTGTGCCCTATTGGGAAGGCTCAAACCTCAACGTTCGTCTGGAGGGCTTCAACACCTTCAACCATGCGCAGTGGAGCAGCCCGAACGCCACTGTCGGCTCCAGCACATATGGCCAGATCACATCGGCTGGAACCCAGCGGCAACTACAAGCCGCTGTCCGCCTCACATTCTAGCCAACGATCCTTTCCGTACTGCAGCGTGCTTGCTCACCCACAAGGGAAAGCACGCTGCAGTTTTTTTATGCTCCGATCGCGCCGCGCAAAAGTTTTTTCAGAACGCCAGCGCATTCCCCTCATTCGCGTTCAGCAGCCGCCACCAGCCCGTTCTTCAAGCAGGACACGGGCATCGTGCGGCATCATGCTCCGCCTTTTACACCTAGAATGCCTTTGATCGTGACCTCGTTCCGTCCGCTTCTGGGTAGAGGAATCAAGTTTCCCTCAATAGGCACTCCATCGACAATCAGAGAGATTTGATTGCCCTCTCCTCTGCGCTCAATCGAGATGCGGTAAACCACGCCGCGGAAGATGCGCGTCGCTTCAAACCCCGGCCAGCTCTCCGGAATCACAGGCGCAATCTCAAGGCCATCGAGAGTCGCGCGGATACCGAGAATCCACTGCACAATGGCATAGTAGTTCCAGGCGGCTGTGCCGGTGAGCCAGGAATTCTTGGCCTCGCCGAAGGTGGGCGCATCCTTGCCTGCGATCATCTGCGCATAAACATAGGGTTCGCAGCGATGCAGGTCGCTGATCTCTTCGCGCGCCGAGGGATTGATGCGGCTATAGTAGTCGTGCGCCTGATCGCCGTTCCCCAACCGCGTTTCCCCAATCATGACCCAGGGATTCACGTGGCAAAAGACGCCGGCATTCTCCTTGTATCCGGGCGGGTAGGAAGAGATTTCGCCGAGATTCAAGTAGTACTTCGAATAGGGTGGCTGTTGCACAACAATGCCGTGTTGGGTGGCCAGATGCTCGCGCGTAGCGGCTAGAGCCTTGGCGGCCTTGCCGTCGCCAAGCCCGATGCCGGCTAGCGTACAGAAGCCATTCGGCTCAATAAAGATTCTGCCCTCCTGGCATTCCTTCGAGCCAATCTTGGCGCCAAAATCATCATACGCACGCAGGAACCATTCGCCATCCCATCCATGTCGCAGCACGATCTGCTCCATCTTGTCGGCCTCGCTGAGGTAAATGCTTGCCTCACCATTCAGACCACGATGGAGTGCAATGGCGGCCAATTCCCGGCTCGCGTAGATAAACAGGCCGGCGATGAAGACAGATTCCGCCACCTTGCCATCCTTGCTGGTGGTTGTTTGAAACGATTGCCCCGGTGTTGAGGAAAAGCAATTCAGGTTGAGGCAATCGTTCCAATCTGCACGGCCGATCAGCGGCAAACCATGCGGCCCAAGACGCTCCAACGTATACGCGAAACTTCGCCGCAGATGTTCGAAAAGTAGCTTCTCCGTGCCGGGCTGATTATCGAATGGAATCCATTCGTTCAGGATGCTCCAATCGCCGGTTTCCTTGAGATAGGTGGCCACGCCCACAATGAGCCAATGCGGATCGTCGTTGAAGCCGCTGCCAATATCGTTGTTGCCGCGCTTGGTGAGCGGCTGGTACTGGTGATAGGCGCCGCCGGTAGGAAGTTGCGTGGCGGCCAGATCGAGAATGCGTTGCCGTGCGCGTGCCGGAGCCATGTGGACAAACCCCAGCAGGTCCTGATTGGAATCGCGAAATCCCAAACCACGGCCAATCCCGGATTCAAAAGATGATGCCGAGCGTGAGATGTTGAACGTCACCATGCATTGATAGGCGTTCCAGATATTCACCATCCGGTTGGTATGGATGTCGGGCGTATTCACCTGGCAGATGCTCAGCAAGTTGTCCCAGTAATGGCGCAGCCGTTCAAAGGCCGCATCGGCCTCCTTGGCATTGAGATACCTGGCAATCACTGGCTGAACAAACTCTTTGTTGAGAGTCCGCGCATCCTCTGAAGCAAATTTCTTGTCCTCGGGGTTTTCATGATACCCGAGAACAAAAACAATTTGACGCGTCTCTCCCGGTTCCAACTCGAGTTGGACATGATGCGCGCCTATCGGAGACCAGCCATAAGCGATGGAGTTGGTAAGCCGTCCAGCTTCAACCGCAACAGGCGCATCCCAACCCCGATAGGGTCCGAGAAAGGCTTCGCGTTGTGTGTCAAATCCTGCGCCCGGAGCCGAGCAGGCAAAATAGGCAAAATGGTTGCGACGCTCGCGGTACTCGGTCTTGTGGTAGATGACGCCTTCTTCCACTTCCACCTCACCGATACTCAAGTTGCGCTGGAAGTTGGTGGCGTCGTCCTGCGCGTCCCACAAGCAAAACTCTACGCTGGCAAAGGTGGAGACCACGGCCCGAGTCGCGCGATGATTGGTGACCGTGAGTTGCCAGATCTCCAGGTTCTCATCGAGAGGAACAAAATAGCGCGTATGCGCTTCGATGCCGCCATACGTCGAGCCGATGACGGTATAGCCCAGGCCATGACGGCAGGAGTAGTCCGCGACATCGCGGCGCGTGGGCTGCCAGGAGGGGGACCAGAACTGCCCGGACTCATCGTCGCGCAAATAGATGTAACGCCCCCCGTAATCCAGAGGAACGTTGTTGTAGCGATAGCGGGTAAGCCGGCGCAGGCGGGCATCGCGGTAAAAGGAGTAACCGCCGGCAGTATTGGAAATGATACCGAAATATGCCTGACATCCTAGGTAGTTAATCCAGGGCAGAGGCGTATCCGGTTGCGTAATAACATACTCGCGTTGCTGATCGTCAAAGTAGCCGAATTTCATTCCGATAATCCCTCGAGGTGTGGGCTCCGCCGATGCGATTTTTGACTAAAAATTTGATCAAACGTTTTTTTACAGGATTTCGTGATACTTTTGTGATCGAAACGCGATTGTACTTTATGTGGCGCCCAAGTGGAAGTCTTTCGTCGCAGGAGGTACAAAACTATCTATTTCTGGCGCCGGAGGACCTGTCTTGATCCTTCGCGCTGAAGTTTTGTCCAATTCAGATGTAAGTCGGGGGTAAAAATATGTTTCTAGAGGATGACTAAGAACATGGGAATATTTAGGAGTTGACAACCGTGGCGAGCACTTTTAATAGTAGCAAGGCTTTCCGCGCGCAAAATTCCAGGAATTGGAACTTCTGGAGCCGTGCAAACGGACTTCGAGAGCATAACGAATTGCGCGAGGAACTTGCCAGCAAGATGGCAAGCCGGTTGTCCTCGGACAGATAGACGGGATTCCGCCCTAGAGAAAGCACACAGGCATCACGCAGCTTGCAGAGATCGGGGAGTTCCAATGCAGCTTCATTTTCTGGATATCACCATCATCGTTGCTTACCTTCTGAGCACGGTCTTCATCGGATACTGGGTTTCACAGCGCGCCTCGCACAGCATGCAGAATTATTTTCTGGGCGGCAATGCGATGCCATGGTACGTATTGGGCATTTCGAATGCCTCCGGCATGTTCGATATCAGCGGCACCATGCTGCTGGTCTACTGGATGTTCATCTACGGCTTGAAAAGCGTGTGGATTCCCTGGCTGTGGCCTACTTTCAACCAGATCTTTCTGATGGTTTATCTTTCAGCGTGGCTGCGCCGTTCCAAGGTAATGACCGGTGCGGAATGGATTCAAACGCGCTTTGGCACCGGACGCGGCGCACAATTGTCGCACCTGATTGTGGTCATCTATGCCTTTGTCAGCATCATTGGATTCTTCACCTACGGATTCAAGGGCATTGGAAAATTTGCCGCCACATTTCTACCGTGGCATCTCTCGCCCAATGTTTATGCGCTGATTTTGATCGCCATCACAGCAATCTACGTCATCAAAGGTGGCATGATCAGCGTCGTAATCACAGAGGTTGTTCAGTTCTGCATTCTCTCCATTGCCTCGTTAGCCGTGGGCTTGATCGCCATGATGCGCGTGGCGCCGGAGACGCTGCACAAAATGGTGCCCGCCGGTTGGGACAATATTTTCTTCGGTTGGCAGTTGAATCTCGACTGGTCGGTGTTGCTTCCATCAGCCAGCGGCAAGATCGCCCAGGACGGCTACGGGCTTTTCGGCTTCTTTGTCATGATGCTGCTCTTCAAGGGGGTGCTGGTTTCAGCAGCCGGCCCCGCGCCAAACTACGACATGCAGCGTGTACTCTCGGCCAAGAATCCCCGCGAAGCATCGATGATGAGCGCCTGGGTCAACCTTGTGCTCACCTTCCCGCGCTACTTCCTGATCATCGGGCTCACTGTGCTGGCTGCCGCATTCTTCGGCGATACCATCCGCGCCATGGGCCCGAATATGGATTTCGAATTGGTGCTGCCGATGGCGCTCGAACGATTTGTTCCAACCGGTTTGCTGGGCTTCCTGATTGCTGGCTTGCTGGCGGCCTTCATGTCGAACTTCGCGTCCACGGTCAACGCCGCGCCACCGTATTTCGTCAACGATATTTACAAGCGCTTCATCAATCCGCATGCGCAGCCCAAGACCTATGTCCGGCTGAGCTACGCCGCATCCTTTGCGGTTGTCGTCGTGGGTGTGCTGATTGGCTGGAATGTAACCAGCGTCAATTCGGTGGTGCTGTGGATCGTCTCCGGACTCTGGGGTGGATACACCGCGTCGAATGTCTTGAAGTGGTATTGGTGGCGTTTCAACGGCTACGGCTATTTCTGGGGCATGGTTTCAGGCATAAGCTCCGCCCTGCTGATGCCTAGCATTCTGGATTACGCAATGGACGTGCCCGGTTTCCTCGGTCAGCATCCTGTCAATCTGGACGTTTCAATCATCTTCCCGCTGGTGCTCATCCTTTCAGTAATCGGCTGCCTGCTTGGCACATTGCTGACCAAGCAAGAAGATGATCAAGTGCTCAAAGACTTCTATCGGCGTGTTCGACCGTGGGGCTTCTGGGGACCCGTACTCAAGAAGGTATTAGCTGAAGATCCCAACTTCCAACGCAACCGAGACTTTAGGCGCGATATGTTCAACATCGTGGTGGGCATCGTGTGGCAGGTGAGCCTGGTGGCGTTGCCTCTCTACATCGTTCTTCAGCAATACGGACGCGCCTCGTTTACACTGGCGATCATCCTGGGGACATCAGCCGTTTTGAAGCGCACATGGTATGACCACTTGGCCGTACGTGAGATCGACGCCGACTAGAACACCGACGCGCTTCAATAGCTGCACGCACAAAAAAAGCGGCCATGCTTTCTCAAAAGCATGGCCGCTTTTTTGCGCAAAGAACTTTAGTCGCACATCCGCTCTAGAAAAAGTAATGCTCCGTGCATGGCGCCGTATTCTTCGCTTTCCACCCTAACCAAAATATGCCGAACTGGAGGTTTGGGAATGGTTGCGAGAGATCGCTTGGCAATGCCCACCATGACGCGCGCAGAAAAGATTCAATTAAAATCGCGTGCCGCGCCGCGCAAAATTCAACACAACTGGAAGACTCGCGCAAATTGCAGTTACAGGATGTGACTAAAACCGATCTAGAGCTATATCTCCAAGATTTGATTGAGTTATAAATTCATCTTTACACCCTGACTTCCCATGTTTTCACCGGCTGACTCAACAGCAAAATGTCACCGAAAAGACACGTTCTCCGAATGCCAAAAAACAAATCTTGACAACAGAACCATGTTGGGCGTGTAATGTGCCAGATTTGGTTGAGAGGTGTTCTTTCTTCATCTGCTCAAACGTTTAAGTAGAGGAAATCAAACGTTTGAGCAAATGTATGAAATATGGGAGATCGCGTCCCCTCTCTTCCATTCCGCGGAGGACATGGAACGATCCGGCACCGGGCAAAGGTAAACCGAGCTGGGCGCGCCGCCGGTTAGCAGGAATCAGTAAGTCTGCTTCCCCGTAGGTATCTGAAATATCGGAAGACTAACAAAGCACGTAATGTGCATGACGTCTACAGGAGGAAAACATGAATGAAAAGATGCGATTACTCACACCTTGCATAGGCCAGTGCAAAAATATTTTCTGGTCAGTCGGACGGCTGACAATTCTGCTGCTGCTGATCCTTTTCGGTTCCAGGCTGACAATGGCCCAGTTGTCCACGGCTGACATTGTTGGAACCGTTACCGACAGCACTGGAGCCATCATTCCCAAGGCAACCGTCACGTTGGTGAACTTGGGAACACATAGTCAACGCGTGGCCCTCTCAAGCGACAGCGGAGATTATCAGTTCACCCTGCTTCCCTCAGGACACTACTCGATTACGGTAAAGGCCGCAGGATTCAAAACGGCAGTGACCGCAAATCTGGCCGTAGAAGCTGGCGACCGCGCGCGTGCCGACATCCATCTGGAAGCCGGTGGCGCTACCGAAACAGTTGTCGTAGAAGCACAGACTCCGCTGCTGCAAGCGGATAACGCGACAGTCAGTTCGACAGTGACGGCCATGGCCGTACAGGATCTGCCGCTGAACGGACGCAACTTTGTGCAACTGGTCCAGCTTGTTCCTGGAGCGAACGAAGGCCCGGGCAACGGCCTGACCAGTGGCGGACGCCCAGACGATCGCCGCTCGACCAGCGGATTCTCGGTGAACGGGCAGGACGATACGCTCAACAACTACGTAATCGACGGCATTGATGACAATGAGCGCATCATTGGCACCATTGGCGTCAAGCCTTCCGTAGAAGGCATTCAGGAAATTACGGTTCAGACCAACAGCTACGCGCCTGAAGCAGGACGTACCGCAGGCGGCGTCGTCAATCTGGTCACCAAATCAGGCTCCAACCAGTTCCACGGAACGTTGTATGAGTTTGTGCGCAACGATGCTTTTGATGGCAAGGATTGGTTTGCCACTGTAGGCAAGATGCCTGAACTACGTCAGAACCAGTTTGGCGGCAGCATCGGCGGCCCTATCATCCGCGATAAGACGTTCTTCTTCGGCGATTATGAGGGCTTCCGCCAGATCAAGGGAACCACCTACACCTCCACAGTGCCGACGATTGCCGAATACAACGCCATCAACAGCTTGAACGGGCAGACGCCGGCTTCGCTAGTGGCACTCGGCAACGGTACGGCCGGAATGACAGTGGACCCCGTGGCTCTTGCCTATCTGCGGCTGTTCCCTGCCCCCAACAAGGGCGGCACAAACTATACCATCAGCCCCAACAAGACACAGTTCACCCACCTGTTCGATATTCGTGTTGACCATACCTTCAGCCCGAAGGACCACTTCTTTGCACGTTACAACTACAACAAGGTTGATACCTATACGCCTGCGGCGATCCCTGCAGGAGCAAACCCGAATGTGCCCTCCGCGGAGAAAAACATTATCCCCGGCGGCGGACGCTGGAACTTCTCCGGCCCGGCCAAAGATGGGGCGCAGCAGTATGCCTTCGGATTTTCGCACCTGTTCTCGCAGAACCTGGTTGTCGATTTGCGCGCCGCATTCACGCGCATCAACAACTTCTCACAGCCGCTGAATTACAACACCAATGCGGACACAACTGTCGGCTTCCCCACCAACGCCTCGGGATTGACCACAGGCCTGACGCCTCTCGGCATCAATGGCCTGAGTGATCTGGGCGATGGCGCCTACGTTCCCTTGCAGGACATCGACAACACCTTCCAATATTCCGGAACTGTCAGCTACACGATCAGAAACCATACTCTGAAGATGGGCGCGAGCCTGATCCGTCGCCAGGCGCGGAATCTGCAAAGCGCGTTCCCCTTTGGCCAGTATTCCTTCGGCCTTCCCTCCGACGCAGGCAATACCACCACCGGGGCCACCGCCCTCGATCAGGCCCTGGCCTCAACCTTGGTGGGAGCCTTCTACTCTTCCAGCTTCAACCTCTCGTTGTATCCGGCGGACTACCGCACCTGGGAGCCAAGTTTCTTTGCCCAGGACAACTGGAAGATCAGCCCGAAACTTACCCTGGTGTATGGCCTTCGCTACGACATTTTCACGCCTTTCACCGAGGCTCACAACCGCATCTCAAACTTCAACTACATGCAGGCTCTCACCTTGACAACAGCCACGGTGGGCTCCGCACTGCAGGTTGCAGGGGCCAACGGAGTTTCCACCACTGCAGGTATTCAGACGGTCTACACCAACTTTGCACCCCGTCTGGGCTTCTCCTATTCGCTAACTCCCACCACGGTGGTACGCGGCGGCTACGGGCTCAGCTTCTTCCCGGGCAACTACACCTCGAATGCCAATCTGAAGAATGCACCCTTCACCTCCGTCTATTCACCCAATTGCGAATCCACGCAGGCGCAGAAGATCCAGACAGCGGCCAATGCGTCCACTTCGCATAACCCAACTTGCGCCAGCCTGGGATCAACGGGCTATCAAACAGTCTTTGCCAGCGGTCTTCCCACGCCCGTGGCGCAAACCATCAACAGCGCAGGTCTTTCCTTTGTCGCGCAGGATCCTAACTTCAAATCGTCCATGATTCAACAGTTCAATCTACAGGTTGAAAAGCAGTTTGGACCCAATGTTCTCACCGTCGGTTATGTCGGCAACGTAGGCCAGCATCTGCCTGAGGTGATCGCGGACATCAACGTACCCACGCCAGCCCAGGTCCGTATCAATCCAACTGTGGCGCGGCCGCTCAACACGCTGCTGCCGAACCTTGGCGGCGTCAACTGGCTTGCCAGCGGCGGCATCTCGAACTACAACGGCCTGCAGGCTGCCTTCCAACGCCGTTTGGCTAAGGGGCTTGCCTTCGATGCAAACTACACGTGGGGTCACGCCCTGAGCGACATCATCGGCTTCTCTGAAGAAGGTCATCAGGGATGGGGCGGCGCCGATCCAACCAACATCCGCAAAATCGAGTACGGCAACGCGGAAAACGACATCCGTAACCGCTTTGCTCTTTCCATCAACTACGAACTGCCCTTCAGAAACTTCAAGGGCGCAGAGAAGTTTGCCTTCGGTGGCTGGCAGACCAACGCCATTGTGGCATGGCAGAGCGGCAAGAACTTTTCCGTTACTAACAGCAATGCCAGCGGCGGTGCCAACAACGTCGCCAGCCCCATCTACAACGGCGGCCCCGACCGTCCCGACACTCTGGCAAACCCGTTCACGGCCGGATCGGTTTCAGGCAACTCCTCCTGCGCCGCTCCCTCCAAGGTCAAGACGGTCAGCCAGACCACGGGCGGTGGTTACTGGTTCAACCCATGCGCCTTCAAGGCCCAGGCATCGGGCACCGTGGGCAACACCGCGCGCAATTCGCTGTATGGGCCCCATTTCCGCCACATCGATCTGTCTCTGTTCAAGGACTTCCCGATTACCGAAGGGTTTAAGCTGCAGTTCCGGGCAGAGTCGTTCAACCTCACCAACACGCCAAACTTCTACGTCATGAACAACGTCAACAGTGGCCCTGGAACACGGCTCGGGAACAACAACTTCGGCCAAATCACCGCAACCGACCCGAACTACACTCCGCGGCAACTCCAACTCGCCCTGAAACTGCAGTTCTAACGGGCCCCCATCGGCAGTTCTCCCCCAGGGCAAGTGCCGGTCCGGCAAATGCAACACGCTGGACCGGCAGTCTTTTTGTACCCGAACCCTACGCAAACCACTGCTTGGACCACAGAGCAGGCCGCCACACCGCCCAGGTCACAAGAAACTGGACCGGGCGAGGCCGGCACGAGCGAGGCAGCACAACAACAAGGCTGAAAATCCCGTGGCGGTAGACTATTCTTGACCTCTGCGTTGAATTGACCGCAATCAGTGCTACAACAGAGAGATATGGCCAAACAAACCAAACCAAAGGCCAAGCTGCAGCCTGGGCAACCGGTCGGCCTGCGCACACTGGGCGAATACCTGAATCTGTCTCCAGCCACGATCTCGCTGGTGCTGAACAACGCTCCCGGCGTGCGCTCGATTCCGCAGGAAACGCGTGACCGCGTGATTGAAGCGGCTGCGAAATTCGATTACCGGCCCAGCTTCTACGCGCGCTCGCTGCGCAAACGCCAATCGTTCTCGATTGGCGTGCTGATCCCAGATTTGAATGATAACTACGTGGGTCAAGTCCTGACGGGAATGGAAGAGTTCCTGGTTGAAGAAGGATATTTCTATCTCACCGCCAGCCATCGGCGTAAGCCGGACCTGATTGAAGAGTATCCACGCCTGCTGACGGACCGCTCCGTGGAAGGATTCATGCTGGTCGATACCGTGCTGGAGCACAGCATGAAGCTTCCGGTGGTGGCCGTGGCTGGGCACCGCAAGCTGGAGGGCGTCACCAATGTTGTGCTGGATCAGCGACGAGCGGCGGAACTGGCTCTGCGACACCTCTACCAACTAGGCCATCGCAAGATTGCCTTCATGCGTGGCGGCAGCCACAGCTCCGACGCCGACGAACGCTGGGAATGCCAAATGGCCGTTGCCAGGGAGTTGAAGCTGGAAGTCGTGCCCGAGTGCACGGTGCAAATCCAGACACGCGTTTCCACCCCAGAGATGGGATTTTGGCCGACGAACGAACTGGTTGGCCGCGGTGTCGATTTCACGGCCCTGGTCTGCTACAACGATGTGGCGGCCATCGGAGCAATTCGGGCTTTGATGGATCATGGATTGCGCGTGCCCAAGGACGTTTCCGTGGTGGGATTCGACGATATCCAAAGCGCGGCCTACCACAACCCGAGCCTGACCACGATACGCCAGCCCCTGCAGCACATGGGGACGCTGGCAGCGCGTATTCTGTTGCAGCGGATTCGCGGCCAAGAGGCCTTTCCGGATGTCGTGCCGGTCCTTCCTGAACTGGTGATCCGCGAATCTACCTGCCCACCGGCCGCCCGGCCCACACGCTCGAAGCACGCCTGAACGCGTTGTCTTGTCTCAGCTCACGGCAGCAGAATCGCATGGGCTGAGCAGACAGCATGTGTGAACGAACCAGGCTCGGGCTCCGGATACGCATCCGCAGCGCAGGATCTGGCTCAGGCAATCTCATTGTCTGCTGCTGTAAAGAAGGTGTGGCGGGGGACAGCCAGCCTCGATGCGCTGCGTAGGAATCGTCAGGAATAAACGCGGCACCCTTGAGTGCCGACAAGGCACGCGCTCCGCTCTGAGATATATAGAGGATTCCGTTCTGCTGCGTGGAGAGCCCTGAACCGGACAATATACAAGAACTTTGATCATACGGCATTTTTCTTTCTGACGGAATGACTTATGTCACTGCCAATGGTGAGGCCCTCGCTCGAAGCTTCTCCTACACAGCACAGCGACTCCCCTGGCGTACGCGCCGCTCGATAAGAGGTTCTCCATGCAGCAACCACGTGGGCTCCCGCAGATGCAGTTAGCACTCGGCACAGGCGCCTTCGCCCTGTGTTTCGCCGTCTTTGGATCGGTCTCGGCCATGATGCCGATCCTCAGCAAACAGATGCACCTTTCCGCCGTCGAGAAAAGCATAGCCGTGGCTCTACCGGTCTTGCTCGGCAGCCTGGGCCGGATTCCGTTGGGCATGCTGACAGACCGCTTCGGTGGCCGCAGTATCTTTGCCGTCGTCATGCTCTTCACCATCCTGCCTGCCATCCTCATGGGAAACGTTCAAAACTATACGCAATTTTTGGTCTACGGTTTCTTTATTGGTATTGGCCTGGCCAGCTTTTCCGTGGGAGTTGCATTTGTCAGCCGTTGGTACCCACCGGAAAAACAGGGCACAGCATTGGGCATCTATGGCGCAGGCAATGTAGGGCAATCTCTGGCGGCTTACGGCGCGCCTGTGGTGGCGGCAGCTCTTGGCGTACGTTGGGGCTTCTGGTGCTTTGGAATTCTCCTGGCCATCTGGCTCGCTGTATGGCTGGCGTTTGCAAAGAATCCGCCGCGCGCCAACGCGCCCAAGAGTCTTGCGGAAACATTACAGCCGCTGGGAGACCGTCGTAGCTGGGTTCTCAGCCTCTATTACTTCCTCACCTTTGGCGGATTTGTGGCGATGGCTATTTATCTGCCCATCTTTCTCACCGAGATCTTCCACCTGACGCCACAGAATGCCGGCCTGCGCACAGCCGGCTTTGTTCTGCTAGCCACCGCACTCCGTCCTGTGGGCGGCATCCTAGCCGACCGCATTGGCGGACGCACCTTGTTGAAACTGGTTTTCCCAACTGCAGGATTTGCAGCGCTGCTGCTCGTGATTCCGCAGATGCTGCCGTTCACCATCGGCGCTCTTGCAGTAGCCGCAGCCATTGGTGTGGGCAACGGCGCAGTCTTCAAGCTGGTGCCTGAATCCTTTCCACGCGCGGTTGGCAGCGTCACAGGATTGGTGGGTGCTGCAGGCGGCCTGGGCGGCTTCTTCCCTCCACTGCTGCTCGGCTATGTGCGCCAACACCATGGCACGTTCACACCTGGCTTCTTCATGCTCAGCGGCTTCTGCGCAGTATGCCTTCTCGTGCTGCTCAGTCCTCTAGGGACAGCGAAAAAGCCCGCGACAGAGGCGCTGGTATGAAACGCATCCTGGCAGAGTTTTACAACGGCATCCAGTTACGAGCGCTGCTCAATGGATTGGTAGCAGCGCTGCTCCTGAGCGCGGCCATCGTGGCTGGCAGCCGCAATCTGCGCGACTTTGACTTTGCCCTCTCCGGTTACGCGATTGCATCCGTCTTTGCAGCCTTTGCCATCACCTACCGTTACTCGGTGTGGCTGATGAAGCCCTCCACGCTCTATTACTGGCGCGCCTCGCTCAAACTGGTGCTAACGCCTCGCTACTGGAGGCGCGGGCTGGTTCCCAGATTGTTGCTAGCAGGCATCACCTCGCGCATTGCCACGCAGAAGTTCATCTTCCGGCGCGGCACAGCGCGGTTTGTAGCGCATATGCTCATCGCCGGTGGCTGCGTGATTGCCGCTGGAGTCACGTTCCCGCTTGTCTTTGGCTGGATGCATTTTGCGCAATTCGAAGCGGGCCAGCATCCCAGTTATGGCGTCATGCTCTTCGGTCATCGCATCAGCGTTCTGCCTCTCCATGGCCTGCCAAGCTGGCTGATCTTTCATGCGTTGATCGTCAGCGCCTTCATGGTGACTCCAGGCGTGATCATGGCTTTGTACCGACGCATGAACGATCTTGGCGAGATCGTTGTGCAGCGGCTGATCACAGACTTCGCGCCTCTGTTGCTGCTCTTGCTCATCTCCATCAGCGGCCTGTTGCTGTGGGTGGATTATGAGTGGCTGGGCGGTCTCTACTATGGCGCGCTGGCCCAGTTTCATGCCATTACCGTAATCGTCACGCTGCTCTATCTTCCCTTCGGCAAGCTCTTCCATATTGTGCAGCGTCCAGCTTCCATCGGAATCGAACTTTACCGCGGCATTGCAGAACGTGAACCGCAGGCCCTATGCCCGCTCACACAAGCTCCATTTGCTCCAGCCATGCAGATTCACGATCTCGACCAGGTTCTCGGTGAACTGGGGTTTGATTATTCGAGCGAGAGCACCGGCATGCACTGGCAGCAGTTCTCGCCTGAAGCAAAGCGCATGCTGATTGCGCGCCAGCACTCCCTGCTCCGGCAGGGAAAATTCAACTAGGCGGACCTATGGCGAAGCTCACACTTCCGATCGACGAATACATTCGACTCTATGGACCGCACATCTCCGACTCGCCCGTCAGTGGCTGGGAGAACAAGCCGGAACCGGAGAAGCTGGTCAAGACGCACTGCTGCTTTTGCGGCATGCAATGCGGCATTCAACTGGCCGTATCCAATAACCGCGTGATTGGCTTTGAACCATGGGAGGAGTTCCCTTTCAACGAGGGCCGGCTCTGCCCCAAGGGCGTCAAGCGCTATATGCAGAGCAATCACCCGGACAGGCTCACTGATCCACTGATCCGCACCGCACATGGTTTTCGCAAGGCAAGTTGGGACGAAGCGCTGGATCTGGTGGTCAGCAAGCTGCAATCGATCCAGCAAAAGCACGGCAATAATGCCTTCGCCATGATGAGTGGCGTATCGCTGACCACGGAGAAATCCTACTTGGTGGGTAAATTCGCGCGTCTGGCACTACGCACCGCGAACCTGGATTACAACGGCCGTTTCTGCATGGTGTCCGCAGGCGGCGGCAACAAGAAGGCCTTTGGCATTGATCGCACCGCCAATAGCTGGGTCGATATCCCCAAGGCCGAGGTGGTCTGGATTGCGGGTTCGAACGTGAGCGAGTGCTTCCCCACGCTGAACCATTACATTTGGCGTGCGCGAGATTGTGGCGCAAAGCTTGTGGTTGTGGATCCGCGCGTAACCCCGATTGCGCGCACCGCCGACCTGCATCTGGCCATACGCCCCGGCTCCGACAGCGCATTGAATCAGGCTATTCTGCATGAACTCATCGCCCATGGCGACGTCAATCAGGCATTCGTCGATCAATATTGTACCGGCTGGGAGGAGCTGCGAGATTCCGTGGCAACCTGCACTCCTGAATGGGCTGCAGAAATTTGTGGGATTGATGCGGACCTGATTCGTCAGGCCGCGCATTTGTGGGGTGGCGCAAAAACCAGCTTTCTGCTGCATGCGCGCGGCATTGAGCAACACACCAAAGGCGTTGAAAATGTACTGAGCAATATCAATCTGGTTCTAGCCACCGGGCGCATCGGCCGCGAAGGCTGCGGATATGGCACCATTACCGGGCAAGGCAATGGCCAGGGCGGACGCGAACACGGCCACAAATGCGATCAACTCCCTGGCAATCGCGACATTGAAAACCCCGAACATCGTGCCTACATCTGCAAGGTCTGGGGCATTACCGACGAAGAGCTTCCGCACAAAGGCAAGACCGCGGTAGAACTCTTCGAGGCCGTCGACACTGGCGAAATCCGTGGCATGCTGAACATCTGCTGCAACCCGGCCGTCAGCCATCCTGACACGAATTTTCTGCGCTCCTGCCTGGAGAAGCTGGAGTTCTTCTGTGTCATCGACTTCTTCATGAGTGAGACAGCTCGCTACGCGGATGTGGTCTTGCCAGGCTCTTTGCATGAGGAAGAAGAAGGAACCTCCACCAGCGCAGAGGGCCGCGTTTGCCGCATTCGCGCCGCGGTTCCGCCACCCGGCAATGCCTGGACCGACACCGCCATTCTTCTGGAAATTGCCCGTCGGCTGGGTCGCGAGCAGTATTTTCCGTATACCGACAATGAGCAAATCTTCAATGAACTTCGCGTTGCCAGCCATGGCGGCACCGCCGACTACTATGGCATCACCTGGAAGCGCATCGAAGAGGAGATGGGCGTCTTCTGGCCATGCCCCGAGATGGGTCATCCCGGCACACCGCGCCTCTTTGAAGACTTGAAGAGCTATCATCCTGACGGCAAGTTCCATCTCTATCCCACGCCCTACCGGCCAAGCTACGAAATGCCCGATAAGGATTACCCGTTCTGGCTCACCTCCGGCCGCAGTGTCTTTCATTACCTCAGCGGCACGCAGACACGCCGCATCAAGTTCTTGGTGGACAAATTTCCCGGACCGGTTTGTGAAATGCATCCGGCCCTTGCGCAGCGGCTTGGCTTTGTCGATCGGCAACTGGTTGTGGTTGAAACTCGCCGCGGGCAGATTGTTGTTCCGCTGCAGGTGACAGAGGCCATTCGCGAAGATACTTTGTTCATCCCCTACCACTGGTCTGAAAAACTTGCGGTGAATCAACTGACCGTGCGAGCGCTCGACCCAATCAGCAAGATGCCTGAGTTCAAAACGGCAGCCTGCCGCGTGCGTGCGGCTACGGCTGCTGAAGCTGAGCGTCTGCGCAGTGACTACAAGAACCTCCGCATAGAGGCAGGCACCGTATGAGCGCAAGCACCGGCCCTTTCAAGGATTTCTTCATCGACTTTCAGCGCTGCATCGGCTGCCAGTCGTGCGTTGCTGCTTGCGCAGAGTGCCACACACACCGCGGAGTTCCGATGATTCGCGTGGATCGCGTCGATCCAGCACGTTCGCCGCAAACGGTTCCGATGGTCTGCATGCATTGCACACAACCAACCTGCGCCAATAGCTGCCCGGCCGACGCCATCAAGAAGGATGAGAACGGCATTGTGCACTCGGCGCAGAAACCGAAATGCATCGCCTGCCACAACTGCGAACTCTCCTGCCCCTTCGGCATCCCACAGATCGACGACGTGCAGTTGCTGATGCAGAAATGCGACCTGTGCTTTGACCGCACATCGATTGGCAAAAAGCCCATGTGCGCCACAGTCTGCCCATCCGGTGCGCTCTTCTATGGCACTAAAGAGGAAATTGCCGCGCTGCGCCCGCAAAGCCAGCCGGTCAATCGCTGGCGCTTCGGACGCCAGCAGATCGAAACGCGCGCCTTTGTCATGGTTCCGCACGGTGTGGACGAAATGCGCGTGGATTGGGACGAAGAAACTGTTCTTACGCAGATCACGCTCCCTGCGCCGGAGCCGGCGACCACAGAACCAACCGAAGAGAGACAATTCCTATGAGCAAAGATAATGCAGAGCGCTGGACAACCGAATTCTCCATCGACATGGAGACCGACGAATGGGCGTCGCGGCGCAATTTCCTCCGCATTCTCTCTCTTGTGAGTGGAGGATTTGCAGCAGCCAACATGATCGCCTTCGTCCGGCCGCTTCTCTCCGCACAAGAACAGGCCGTAGCCGCTGCGCATGGGCACATGGCAGTTTGCCACGAGAGTGATTTGCAGCGTGGCGACTGGCGTGTATTTTCCTATCCCGATGAGGATCATCCGGCACTGCTCATTCGCAGGCTCAACGGAGAGTACATTGCCTACACGCAGAAGTGTCCCCATCTCTCCTGCCCTGTGACGTACCAGTGTGGGAATGTAGAGGGCGGCGAAGCGTTAGTTTGTCACTGCCACAACGGCCATTTCGACATCGACTCCGGCAAGGGCGTAGCCGGTCCTCCTCGCGAATTGCGTGGGCTTACCCGCATCGAGCTCATCCACAAGGACGGCATGATTTTTGCCGCAGGCCAAGCAGCCAAGGAGAAACAAAAAGATGCCTGATCTCTCTGTAGCATCTTCGCCACTGGCAGAGCCCCTCGAACGTGCGCGACGTTTTCGCGGCGTTGTGGCAGCCGACGTCATGCGCGTTGGCATCGGTCTTGCGCTCTGCGCTTTTCAGTACTGGCTGCTCACGTTGTCCATCGAGTCGTATCAGGCTGGCGATCATCGCATTGTCGCAGCCGCCGCCGTTCTCTCGGCGCTGTGCTTTGCCTCGGTTCTTGGGATCAACGCAACAGGCGAGTCGGCACGTTTCAGGTTTCGCCGTGAAATTGCCCGGAACGATCCACAGATTGAGCCATGAACCGCGCTGCCCCACTCGGCGTGTATTAGCGCGTGCTATCGAGCACTGAGGCTTCGATTTCTTCTTGCGTATCTGACCACAGAAGCCGCACGGCAGGAAACAGCACTTCGATGCGGGCACCAACTGCGCGATGTCCGCAAATGCGCAATTCGGCGTGATGCAGACGTGCAATCCAGTTTGCAATGGCGAGCCCCAGTCCACTACCATCCGCAACCGCCCGCGCTGTATCGGTGCGATAAAAGCGCTCGATGACGCGCGTGGCTTCGCCTTCTGGAATGCCGATGCCGTTGTCCTCAACCGCCAGGAGAAGATGCTGGCCGCATGCTGATAGCTCCACCACAATTCGCCCGCCGTTGGGCGTATATTTGATGGCATTATCCAGCAGGATCCAGAACAATCTTTCGAATAGGGTTTGATCGGAGCGGATCAGTTGGGCCGCGTTCGTATCGGCGCGCACAAGGATTGTTTGTTCCTTTCCATCTGCGAGAATGCGGGCCTGATGATAGATCGCATGCACCAACGGCAAAGGATCCAGTAGAACAAAGTTCTTCTCCGCCTGCTCGCCATCGGCCCGAGCCAAGGTAAGAAGGTCTTCGAGCGTCTGCGCGGAGTGCGCGCACTCGCGGACAATTTCCTCAAAGGCCTTGCGGCTCTCCGGATCGGTTTCTGGATGGATTAGAGCAACTTCAGCCGTTGTGCGAATCACGCTGAGAGGAGTGCGCAATTCATGCGAGGCATTTGATGTGAATTGATTGATCTGCGTCACGGCCGACTCCAGGCGCTCCAACATCTCGTTACAGGTCTCGGCCAGACGGTGCAGTTCATCCTGGGTTTCCGGAGTTTGAAGCCGCTCGCTGAGGTTCCATACGCTGATGGAACGCACGGCATCGATAATTCGGCTCACTGGAGCCAAGGCCTTGCGGCACACAAAGTAGCCGCACACGGCCGAAGCCAGCAAGAGCACAGGCACCGCAAGCAGCAGGCCCAACGTGAAGCGGTCGAGCAGAGCCAGATTGCCTGCCAACGGTGCGGCCAGAAGCACATAGTATGTGCTGTCTCCAACCTGTACCGAGCGCTCCAGCACACGGTATTGCTGATTGGCGTAGCGCACCTTGGAGAATTGTTCTCCGCGGACGATGGCCGGCCAGGGAAAAGCCTCGGAGTCAGGCGAGGGCGAGGGGAAAACGCGCTGACCATTCAGAAAACGCACTTCCAGAAGGCCATCACCGGTCGCTTTGGCAAAGTCGAGAAACTTGCGCTCCTGGCTGTCTGCCGGCATGCCAGACAGCTTATTGAGCAGCTCTGCCAAACGCTCCGCACGCCGTGACAGCGTTTGATAGCGCGCTGTAGTCAGAGCGTGTTCCAGATTCATGCGCATGGCAACGCCGAACAGCATCCAGCCCAGAAAGAGAATGGCCGCAAACCAAGCCGCCAAACGAAGCGAGATGGAGGCTCGGCGTATCATGCAGCCCCGGCCCGCAGGGTGTAACCTAGCCCACGCACGGTGTGCAACAACTGAGTTTCACCCGGCTGAGCAATCTTGATCCGCAGCCCGCTGATGAAAACGTACAACGATGCTTCTGTGATTTCGCCCTCGCTCCCGCGGGAGTGTTCCAGCAGCGATTCACGCGACACAATGGCTCGCGGCCGCCGCATAAGCCTTTCCAATATGGCGAATTCCGTACGCGTCAACTGCACACGACGCTGACCGCGCTGCAGTTCCAAAGTAGCGCAATGCAGCGTCAGGTCTTCAAAACTCAGAAGGTCCAACTGGGCCAATTGCGTCTCAGACCGCCGTCCTGCCGCGCGCACCCGCGCCAACAGCACGTCCAGAGCAAAGGGTTTGGTGATGTAGTCGTCGGCGCCAGCATCCAGGCCACGCACAATCTCCGCCATGGCATCCCTCGCGGACAGGATCACGACCGGCGTTTGAATCTGTTCCTGCCGCCAGCGCTTGAGCACGCTCAGCCCATCCAGGCGAGGCAGCATCATGTCCAGAAGAATCGCCTGCAGGCTTGTTCTGCGTCCTTTCATGAGGGCATCCTCGCCATCATGCGCAAGTTCAACAGCGTGTCCTTGCGACTCCAGGGCGCGACGTAGCGCATGAGCCAAGCTCACCTTGTCCTCGACCAATAGCACCTGCATGGTTTCATGCTAGAGGCGTTTTGTTAATTCCCCGTTAAGCCTTGCCGCCGATCTGCTCACCTTTAGATTCAGCTTAGACTGCCGTGCTCCAATCGACCTGTCAAAACATGATTTCTCTCCCCCATTCCGACCCTGCTTCCATCAAGGAGACCGCAGTGATACGCATCGTACAACGTCTTCACTTATACGTTTTTGCACTTCTGCTGGCACCGCTGGCTCTGTCTGCTCAGAGCGAGAGCGGCATCTTATCCGGGCACGTAGCCGACTCAAGTGGCGCCGTTCTACAGGGAGCCAGCGTCCAAATGATCGAAACAAACCGCTCCACCTCCACCGATACCAACGGTGACTTTAACTTTTTCGGCATGGCCCCCGGCACCTATCACCTGCAAATTCAGTTTGTAGGTTTTGAGGATATGCTCGCGGAAGCCAAGGTGAATGCGGGTACCAACAAGCCAGTACAGATTTCACTCAAAGTCAGCAGTGAGAATGAGCAGGTGGTTGTGGTTGCACCGCGTGTGCATGGCGAAGCCGAAGCCATCAATCGCATCAAGACCGGCGACAATATTCTGCAAATCGCAACATCCGAGATGATCAGTTCACTGCCCAATGGCAACATTGCCGAGGCCATCGGCCGTATGCCTTCGGTCTCGCTTGATCGCGACGAGGGGGAAGGCGCTTATCTGCAGGTGCGTGGCACCGAGCCTCGCCTGACCAATGTGACGATTAACGGCAACACCATTCCCTCTGAAGAAGGCGGCGTGCGCCAGATGCGGCTGGATGCGGTAGCCGCAGATCTACTGGGCTCAGTTGAAGTGAACAAGACGCTCTCGGCGGATCAGGATGCCGATGGTATCGGCGGCTCGGTCAACTTTGTTACCAAAACCGCGGAAGACAAACCGATGTTAATCCTCACTGGCCTGGGAGGTTTTTCGCGCATCGCGCCAGGGCGCACAGTGGAGCAGATCGGAGTAACCACTGGCAAGCGTTTCGGCGCGGATAAGAAGCTGGGCATTCTGGGCGGTTTCAGTTGGGACTTCAATGGCCGAGGATTCGATAACATCCAGCCGTCCTTTGCCTCGGGCAGCACCACCTACAAAGATCTGCAGACGCGCGAGTACATGTACAACCGCTCGCGCTGGGGCTTGACCGAAGGCCTTGACTACAAGCTGAAGAATGGTTCCAACCTCTACCTGAAGGGCCTGTTCTCGGAGATCTACGACTTTGGCGACAAGTGGTACTACGACTACATTCAGGACGCAGCGCCGAAGTTCTACACCTCAAAGAAAAGCCCAACCTACGCGGTCAGCAACATAAGTGTGGGCGGCAAGCACTTCTTCGGCACCAACGTCTTGCATTGGGATCTGGCCAGCTCTTATTCATGGGAAGATGCAGCAGCGGGTAACCCACGCGCTGACTTCTCATGGCTTCCGTCGAATACCGGTCAGTCCGTTGTGCACTACACCATCGATCAAACAACGGACGCCATGCGTCCCACCTTTACTCCGGCCTACGCACTCACCAAAGCCGGTGCCGCTACTCAAAATGCCATCACTCTCAGCGATCTGCAGAACCCGGCCAACTATGTGCTGGTGGATGCTTACACTTCAGCCGGACGTTCCAGCGCGCTTAGCCTCTCGGGGTCGGCCGACTACCAGCGAATTCACCGGTTCGGTTCGCGCTATGGCACATTTTCCGCCGGCTTCAAGTTGCGCAATGTACATCGCGGCCAAAACGCGCTGCAGACCGTTTACGACCTTGGCGGTACCGGCGCCAAAGCATCCAGCAGCCTGTCAAATGCCTATCGCATGTCGAACTTTCTGTCCAGCTTCACCAACCCAAACTTCTACGATGGCCACTACAAGCTTGGCCCGGTAACCGACTTCGACACAATCATCAAAAACTCTGTGGGAACGCTGCTGATCAAAGACACTGCGGCCACTCTATCCAAGTCACAGTTGGCTAACTACAATCTGGTGGAGCGCATCAGTGCCGGCTATCTCATGGAGAGTTTTGATCTGACGAGCAGATTGCACTTGCAGGCCGGCCTGCGTTTTGAAAACACCTACGAAAGCGGCTGGGGCTACAAGCTGATCACAGGAGCAAGTTCTGCCACCCGCACCAGCACCCAGACACAGTCCTATCTGGATCCTCTACCGAGCGTGCAACTGCGCTACTCGCCTACGGCCAACGACAACATTCGTCTGGTCTACAGCCGTGGCATTGCACGGCCCAATCCGCTGCAACTGATTCCCTACGTCAATGAGACCGATGGAACAACGATCTGCCCCACCGGCTACACCTGCGCAGGGACGCTCTCGATTGGCAATCCAAGCCTGAAGGCCGAATATGCCAACAACTACGACATTCTCTACGAGCGTTTTCTGAAGCACTTGGGCATGATCCAAACTGGTTTCTTCTACAAGGATCTTTCCAGTCCTCTGTTGACTACCGTTGGAATCAGCACCTACAACAGCACCTATTACGCTACCACCCAACCCGTGAATGGCACTTCAGCCAACGTCTACGGCTTTGAGATTGGCTATCAGCAGCGACTGAGTTACCTACCCGGATTGCTCGGCGGACTTGGCATCAATGCCAACTACAGCTACACCCATGGCGAGGCCAACGGTATTCCCTACACCAGCAATGGCACCACGGTCTATCGCACGGCCCCTCTACTGCGCCAGGCACCGCACACCTGGAATCTCAGTCCCACTTATGATCGCGGACGCATCTCACTGCGCGGTGGTGTCAACTTCAACTCACGCAATCTATATTCGTACGCGAATGTTGATCCCAGTTGCACCGCCATCACCTGCGCGGCGAATGGCCCGGCTGGCGACAACTACGTCTACAATCACACCCAAATCGATATGCAAGGTTCCGTGCGGCTCTATAAGGGACTGAACTTCATCGCCTACGGGCAGAACCTCAACAATGCGCCCTTCGGCTATTACAACGGCGACCCCAGGTACATGGTCCAGCGCGAGTATTACAAGCAGACCATCGCCTTCGGCTTAAAGTACGACATCGGCCAGAAGGATCGCTAACGCTTGCCGCAACGCAGCAATCGACAGGGCCGGCACGTTGGAGCGGCCCTGTTGCAGGAGTCGCATGCTATTTACCCATCTCCGCACCAGTCTGTGTATTCTTCTTTGCTCCGCCGCCCTGGTCAGCGCGCAGGATGAGCTGCACGTCATCGAACATCGCAATCCCGCACTTGCGCCTGAACGCATCCTGCTGAATATCACCTTCGATGCGGCACATCATCAAACCGTCACCTGGCGCACGGAAACGCCGCTCAGCGCAGCCTCGGCACAGATTGCAGAAGCTACACCGCACCCGGATTTTGCTGCCCACGCCAACACGATTACCGCCAAAGCCAGCAAGTTTGATGTTGATAACAATCACGTCGTTGGCGAATACGCTGTAACCTTCAGCTCACTTAAGCCCGCCACGCGCTACGCCTACCGCGTCGGCGACGGCAAGAACTGGAGCGAGTGGCTGGAGTTCCGCACTGCCGATGAAAGACCTCTGCCCTTCCGCTTCCTCTATCTCGGCGATGCACAGAATGCTATCCGCTCCCAATGGTCGCGCGTTATTCGTGCCGCCTATGCCGCTGCACCCGATGCAAGCTTCATCGTGCATGCTGGCGATCTGGTTGCTGAAGGCTACAGCGATGCGCTCTGGAGCGAGTGGTTCGATGCGCAAGGCTTCATTCCCGGCATGATTCCCAGCTTTCCTGTTCCCGGCAATCACGACCACCATCGTGGTCCTGGCATCGACGAAGTCTACGACACGCCCACTAATTGGCGCGCTCAGTTTTCGCTGCCCCATAATGGCCCGGCATCGGTGCCGGAACTTGATCAGCTCACGTACTACTTCGATTACCAGGGCGTCCGTTTCATCGCACTCGACGTAAATGTCTACGCCAACGAGAGCTTTCGAGCCTCAGAGCGCCAGCGCATCGGAGCGGCGCAAGCTGCCTGGCTCGATCAGGTCCTCCGCGACAATCCCAACCCGTGGACAATCGTGGTGCAGCATCAGCCTCTCTTCACCGTCTCCAAAGGTCGTGACTATGTGGAGATGCGCAAGATTCTGGAGCCGATCTTCGATAAGTACCATGTCGATCTGGTTCTCGAGGGGCACGATCATGCCTATGCCCGTTCGTATCCGCTCACAGATGGAAAAATTGTGCAGCCTGGCAAGGGCACCGTCTACGTGATCAGCGTGAGTGGACCCAAGATGTATGCCGACGATGCAAACAATCGTGAGCGCTACGCAGTGGAGCTGCGGAATACGCAGCTTTACCAGATCATCGATGTCTCACCAGAACATCTCCACTATAAAGCCTTCGATATTGAAGGGAAGCTGATCGATACATTCACAATCAACCACTCCGATAAAGAGGTCCTCCACCAAACTCCAATCCGCTAAATTTAGTTAAGATACAATTCCACCACCAGCGTCACGGAAACATCTTGTATGGCGCTGGTGGATTCAGGCCCGCAGCCTGTACATCGCCGGCACCCCCCTATGCTCAACTTGATTGGCGGAGACGCTGTGCTGCCCTCCATCCAGCCGACTGGCCGTGCTGCTATGGAGCGATGCTTCAAAATTTCTACACATCTACAGCCATTCTTCTGTGTATTCCCATCGCGTGGGCCGCAGTGCGACGTATTGTGCCACGCGCGGTAGCCGGCCGCTATTGGGTGAGCTACCATGCGGCAGAAGATGATGCCAAATCACCAGATCCCCAGCATTGCCGGCAATCGGCACAAAGCCTGGTTCGTACGCGAGTGCCTTGCGCGGATCGGTCCCTGGAGAGAGTGTGCGCAGCCACGCAGCCAACCGATGATGAAAGCCTGGGATGCAACTGAATGCACCCTGGTTGGCGGGTGTATCGGTGAGGTACAAGATGCCCTGCACACCAAAGTGATGCGGCGAAGCGATCGTGATGTCCCAATGCACATGCGGCCCGGGAAAGGACCAGTCATGGCGCTCAGGCGGGTTGAGGCCTCCCTGATCGACCGTTGCCCACAGATCTTCGCATCCCCAGAGCTGGGAAAAGGCTTTGAGAAGTCGTGGTGAGCGCCGATTGGCAAGGAAGGCTGGATGCCGCAGGATTGGAACCCATATTGATACACCGAACTTCCGCCCGTACCAACTTGACGGATCATCTGGTGAAGCATCGAGAAACGCGTAGATGGCAGCGGCTGCCGCGTCACGGTCTGCTGGATCGATAGCATCATGCACAACGACATAACCGTTTTCGTCCCAGAAAGCCAGTTCCTGCGCCGTCAGCCCTTCTACATGATCGAGGCTGCCCGCGGCCGAACCGACGGGGTCGCCCGCAAGTGCCGCGCGGAGACGCACAAGCTCTGCCTCGTCCATTCCGCCACCGTTGGTTGCGATGATCCAGTCTTCGAAGGCATCAAAGCTCGGGCGATCTTTAGGATTGAGAAAGCGCGCAGTCTCCAGCACATTCAGATTCAAACCTGCAAGCAGCGTGCAATCCAAGTCCCAGCGACTAGTCTGTTCACCTTGTCGTTCATACGCAGCGTTGACATTCTGCCAGTAGCGAAACAGATACGGAATTCCAAGGCTCCCCACATGTTCGTCTGAATGCGCTGTAGTAGCAGGCATTGCGTTCTCCTTAGCGCTCCATCTGACACCGCATGAAAATTGCCGACGTGAAATCCATTCTTAAAAAATCAATGAACGCGCACAACAGCATGGGGCAATCGCAGTTTGCTTCGAGACACAGCATGCGGTTCCGGCTACTCAGGATTTTATAAACGGCTTCGCCCACCGCACAACCTCGAATGAGGTGCAAAGAGTGCGCACAAAGCCGTGTCCCTCGCTGCTCTTCCAACGCTTTTAGCGAAACCGGAAGGTAATTCCGGCGCTGAGCCGCAAATTGTTTTGCCAGTTGCTGCTGTTATTGGGGAGTGCGGTCCGCAGGTATTCCATCTGCAAAATACGAACTGCAATGTGCTCGCTGAGTGAACGTTCAAGGCCAGCACCAAGATTCAGCGCAAACGAATTCGCACTTGTCACGAATGTGTTGTGTTCCGGGAACTGAGAATTCGAGCCGTACGCAACTCCAAAAAGAGATTGCGCGAAGATCTGCGCATGACGGGAAGCCGGAACCGTGAACCGCGGACCAAACGATACCGTTGTCAGTGTCAGCCCGTAAGGAGCGCCACTCACACTGCCGGTGTGCTCTACACCCACATCTGCAACACCGCTGAGGCTGCCGCCATTTCCTCTGCCGAGACGGTACACCCGCCAGGCTACATCGCCCGCCGCGCCCTGCATGGCAAAGCAGCCGCACGACCCAGCGGGACCATTCGAGATTTGCTCGCTGAATCGAACATTGACAGACGCTGCACTGGAATGGCTCTGGGCAGATGCACTCAGCGTCATGCATGCAAGAACCAACGCAACTATGCTCAACTTATGCATCGATCTCCTCTTACTGCACCGTCAGAGTTACGTTGGCTGTGTGCGTATTCGGTCCACTCACTGCCGTTACGGTAATGGTGTAGGTCGCGCGGTCGTGGCTGTAGAATCCGCCCGCACCGCAACCGCTAATAGCTCCCAGAAGACTCAATGCGATGAGTAGAACCAAGATGCGTCCGGCTCGCGACAGACGTCGCGCTGCCGCCCGCGTGCGCCGGCTGAAGAACAGCGGCAGCACAAGCAGAGCAAGTGCAGACGATTTCCCGAAGCTCTTCCATGGCGTCGGAGTTTGCCGCAATTCCGCATTTGCACTCGCAGTGAGGGTAAGAGTGGACGTAGCTGTACCGGTGCCTGCCGCGAGGGACGAAGGATTGAACGACGCAGTGATTCCGCCGGGTAATCCACTAACAGACAAACTCACAGGATAAACAAAGGTGGAATTCGCCGGTGTGACCGTAATGGTGTAGTTCACCGTCTGCGAAGGCGAGATACTCTGCACGGCCGGCGATGTGGCGACAGTAAACTCCGGCGCGAGCACCGTTGTAGAAGTACTTGTCGAGGTGCTGGCCAGGAAGTTTGTATCACCGTTGTAGGTAGCCGTGAGAACTGCGGGACCAATCGGCAGCGAGGCGACGTTCAGGGTGGCTATGCTTCCACTGACGGCCACAGGCGTAGA
>Ga0207738_100030_pt1 | contig 34031 bp, 34 predicted proteins | sample LuqExpMetagenom9_FD_187767 | JGI IMG/M metagenome (GOLD analysis project Ga0207738, IMG submission 187767) | Tropical forest soil microbial communities from Luquillo Experimental Forest, Puerto Rico - Sample 9 (SPAdes) | ecosystem: Environmental > Terrestrial > Soil > Tropical forest ... | reverse complement strand
GTCCTCGGGCACAGGTCCGCGGATCGGCATCTGTTGGGCAGGTAATCCTCGCTACAAGGCGGATGCCCAACGCAGCACGGTGCTCTCCACACTGTTGCCGTTGCTGCGTACCCCAGGGTTCGAATGGATCTCCCTGCAGAAGGGCGAACCGGTGGACCAGATCGGCTTGTTACCCGACGATGTGCAGATTGTCGATGGGTCCAGCCAGGAGAAAGACTTGGCCGAAACCGCGGCTCTGCTTGCCACTCTGGATGCCGTCGTCACCACGGACACCTGCATTGCCCATCTGGCCGGAGCCATGGCCAAACCCGTCTGGATTCTGTTGCCCTACCTCTCCGATTGGCGCTGGATGCAGCAGCGCGAAGACACTCCCTGGTATCCCACCGCCCGGCTGCTCCGCCAGCAGACGCTCGGCGATTGGGAGGGCGTGGTGCAACGCGCCGTCCATGAATTGACGGAGTTCCGCCGTACCGGCTGGCTTGTAGCCAGCTAGGCACCTGCGACGCGGCCAATCCGCTTCGGCACCTGCGGTGCGGCAGACCGCTTCGCGACCTTCGTGCAAAAAGAATCAGAACGTCGTGCCACATCAGGGTAAAGAATTCCCGGCATACACTCAGCGCAGAGGACGCGAAGCGAGTTGGCCCCACCGCAGGTGGCCGCAGTGCAGGTGCTATCCGATAAGCTGGTAGCGTTCGAGTTTCTCTTCGGGGAGCCTTCCATGACCGTGATCCAGCAGGACGACTTTATCGCATCCGTAGCCGCGGCGCTGCAGTACATCAGCTACTACCACCCCACCGACTTCATCCGCTCGCTCACCCGCGCCTACGAGCGCGAGCAGGCCCCGGCCGCCAAGGATGCCATTGCCCAGTTGCTCATCAACAGCCGCATGTGCGCGGAGGGACGGCGGCCCATCTGCCAGGACACCGGCATCGTGAGCGCCTTCATCAAGCTGGGCATGGACGCCCGCTTCGGCTCTGCCTCCGGCAGCGCCACCATGGACCTGCAGGAGATGGTGAATGAAGGCGTGCGCCGCGCCTATCTCGATCCCGACAACAAACTCCGCGCCTCCATCCTGGCCGACCCCGCCGGAGCCCGCAAGAACACCCGCGACAACACCCCCGCCGTGGTCTCGGTCGAGCTGGTCAAGGGCGACAAGGTGGAAGTCACCGTGGCGGCCAAGGGCGGTGGCTCCGAAGCCAAGTCGAAGTTCGTCATGCTGAATCCCTCGGACTCCATCGTGGACTGGGTGCTCAAGACCGTGCCCACCATGGGCGCCGGCTGGTGCCCGCCGGGCATGATCGGCATCGGCATTGGCGGCACGGCGGAAAAAGCCATGCAGATCGCCAAGGAATCGCTGATGGACCCCATCGACATTCAGGAGCTGGCCGCACGCGGCCCGTCCAACCGTGCCGAGGAACTACGCCTGGAACTCTACGAAAAGATCAACAAGCTGGCCATTGGCGCGCAGGGTCTGGGCGGCCTGACCACCGTGCTCGACGTGAAGGTGCGCGACTTCCCCACCCACGCCGCCAATCTTCCCGTGGCCATGATTCCCAACTGCGCCGCCACCCGCCATGCGCATTTTGTACTCGATGGCTCGGGCCCGGTCTTCCTCGATCCGCCCAACCTCGACGAGTGGCCCAAGCTCGCCTACGCCCCGCAGAACGCGCGCCGCGTTGACTTGAACACCGTCACCCACGAAGATGTGCTCACGTGGAAGCCCGGCGAGGTGCTGCTCTTGAATGGCAAGCTGCTTACCGGCCGCGATGCCGCCCATATGCGCCTGACCGACATGCTGAACAAGGGCGAAGCGCTGCCGGTCGACTTCAAGGGGCGCTTTATCTACTATGTCGGGCCGGTTGATCCGGTGCGCGACGAGGTGGTTGGACCCGCCGGCCCCACCACCGCCACCCGCATGGACAAGTTCACCCGCCAGATGCTGGCTGAAACCGGCCTGCTCGGCATGGTGGGCAAGGCTGAACGCGGTCCCGCCGCCATTGACGCCATCAAGGAGTTCAGGGCGGTCTATCTGATGGCCGTCGGCGGCGCGGCTTACCTGGTGGCCAAGGCTATCAAGGGCTCGCGGCTGGTGGCCTTTGGCGACCTCGGCATGGAAGCCATCTACGAGTTCGACGTGCAGGATATGCCCGTCACCGTAGCCGTCGACAGCCAGGGCGTCAGCGTCCATCAAACTGGCCCGGCGGAGTGGCAGCAACGCATTGCCGGCATCCCAATCCTGTACTAATTTGCACAACAATTTCCACAGCCCGGCGCGCCCCCTCCCAAGATGGCGCGCCGGGCTTTTTGGTGAGCGCATCACTAGCCCGCAATCCGGACGTACCGTAAAGGCTCCTATACTTTGTGCCGATAAGGCAGGGAGATACCGCAAAGGGGAACCATGACGCGCTTATTGTTCGGAATTGTGCTGGGATTGGCGCTTGCGCCGTTGTGCCTGCTGGGCTGGTTTCGCTTCGGCAAACCTCCGGTGGCTGTGGCCGACAAGCCCCTCCCCCTGGAAAAGCAGATGGGGCCTCCGGCGCTCCTGGCCCGGATCGCACACGACGCCAAGCAAAAGCCGCCCGTGCAGGCCGATGAGCCCACCCTGGTTGCCGGTGCTGAAATCTATCGCGACTCCTGCGCCGCCTGCCATGGCTTCCACAACAAGCACACCGCCTTTGCCGGGCACATGTATCCCGCCGCTCCGCAGCTCTGGGAACCGCGTCCCAAGAGCGATATCGTCGGCGTCAGCAACGATCCGCCCGATGCCACTCACTGGAAGATTGCCAACGGTATCCGCAACACCGGCATGCCCGCCTTCAAGGATCAGTTGACCGACCGCGAAATCTGGGAGGTCACTCTTCTGCTGGCCAACGCCAACAAGCCTCTGCCGCAGGGTGCGGTCGTGATTCTCCGCCCCACCTCGCATCCGGGCCTGCCGGCTTTGCCGGAAGATCTGCTCCCCAAGCCCTAATCAGGCAGACGCTTCCGGCAGGCCCGCCAATTGGCGCGCTCGCTGGAAGATCGCAAGGAACATGGCGCGGGTCAGCTTGCCGGTATTCGTGTTTTGCAGCGAGGGATGATAGCTGGCCAGCGCAATCAGCCCTCCGGGCAGGGTGTATTCCGCACCATGCGCAAAAACGTAGGTGGAGCGGCGCTGAATCCGCCCCATCCGCTGCTCGTGCGCCAGCAGCCCGTCAAAGCCGATCTTGCCCAGGCACACCACCACGCGTAGTTCCGTCAGCAATGCGAGCTCCTGGTCCAGCCAGGGAGCGCAGTTGGCCAGTTCCTCCGTTGTAGGCTTGTTTCCCGGCGGTGCACACCGGCCCACGGAGCTTATCCACAACCCGCGCAACTGCATACCGTCGTTCCGGCTCACCGCCACGGGCTGGGAGGCAAAGCCCGCTTCATAGAGCGTGGGATACAGAAAATCGCCAGAGCCATCGCCGGTAAAGGGACGTCCCGTGCGGTTGGAGCCATGCGCCCCTGGAGCCAGCCCCAGCGCCAGCACGCGCGCCGCGGGATCGCCGAAGGAGGGCACCGGTTTGCCCCAGTACTCGTGATCGGCCCACATACGTTTACGCGTCCGCGCCACCTCGGCGCAGTAACTACGCAGCCGTTCACAGCGCGTGCAGGCCACAATCTGGCAGTTGAGTTGATCGAGCGTTGTTGCCTTGGCCATGCGTCCACTCCAGCCGTTCTGGCGGTTTCAGAATTGCTCTACCCAAGAAGTAAAGCTGCCCCGCCGACCCTACCCAAAGGAGAGCCGGCAAGGGAAGCAATCGGGCGGGGTATGTCTTTCCTGAAACTGCTCTAGTAGATGCCGGGGATCAGCCGTTTGGTCGTGCGGCTGTAGTCGTCGTACTCGCGGCCAAAGAGCCCGCGTAGCGCAGTCTCCTCAACCTGGATCCGATAGAGCAGGGCCAGCGTGGGGGGCGCCAGCGCGATAGCCAGGCAAACCCAGTCGCGTGCATGGATGCCAATGGCCAGAAAAACAATCACCATGCCCAGGTACGAGGGATGGCGCACCACGCCGTAGAGTCCACCGCGATAGAGCTTCTGGTCAGACCGCGTAGCCACTTCGCCGGTAAACGAACTCCCCAGGGAGAGGATCGCCGTCAGGCGCAGCACCAGTCCCGCCACCATCACCGCGATGGCCGCAATCTTCAGCGCATCTTCCGGCCAGGGCATCGGCGCCAATCCGCGCGCACGCAGAAAGCCACTGGCGGTCAGGCTGCCGGCAATCGTTACCCACAACACAAGCTTCGAGCCACGATCCTTGCCGCGCGCATCGGATGCGCTGGCCCGCTTGACCACGGCCACCCACAGCTCAAGCGCAATCCACAAACCAAACAACACCGTCCAAATCAGGGGAAGATTCACAGGCTACTCTCCAGGGGAAATTCAGGACCTCGAATACTGGTACATACGATTGTATTTTGTTCTCCGTTCCCTGCCCGCCTGTGGCAGACTTTGGGCGGAGGAATCCTGCACATGCCCTTTGCTCTCAAACCTGCCAAGCTGCTCATGCTCACCGGTGATTACGCCGAAGACTACGAAGTGATGGTGCCTTTCCAGGCGCTGCTCATGCTGGGCTACACCGTGGACGCCGTCTGCCCCGGCAAGAAGGCCGGCGAGCAGATCCGCACCGCCATTCACGATTTTGAAGGCGACCAAACCTACTCGGAAAAGCGCGGCCACAACTTCACCCTCAACGCCAGCTTCGATCAAATCGATGCCGCCACCTACGACGCTCTGGTGGTACCCGGCGGACGCGCGCCCGAGTATCTGCGGCTGGATGCAAAGGTGATTGCCATGGTGCAGCATTTTGCCCAGGCCAACAAGCCCATCGCGGCCATCTGCCATGGCCCGCAGTTACTCGCTGCGGCTGGCATTCTCAAAGGGCGCGCGGTCAACTGTTACCCGGCCTGCGCACCGGAGATGGCTCTGGCCGGCGGCTCCTATGTGCCGATTGAGGTGACCCAGGCTCATGTGGACGGCAAGCTGGTCACCGGCCCCGCATGGCCCGCGCATCCGGAATGGCTGCGGAAGTTTGTGGGCGTGCTTGAAGCCCATCTGGCCGGCTGACAAAGCGCCGAGAAGCGGAAGCAGCAGGGAGATTGCATGCCCAGCTTCTCCCGCTGGACACATCGCCTGTTCCCACACGCAGAAACGCCCCATGCCGTCTTCTTTCAAGAGACGTCATGGGGCGTTAAGCTTGCGGCATGCAGCAAAAGAACGCAAAGGCAAAAGCCACGCCGGTGCTTGCCCGGCGGGAACAAAACAACAGTTTCAGGCAGTCGCCATACGGCAGTCGTCGGATTCGCGTGTGGTTTGCACCGGCGCGCCTATCCGAGTCCGCAGTTCGATCTTGCGATAGTTGGTGATCTTGTGTTCCAGGATCTTGTGGGCGCGTTGCAGCTCGACAATCTGCTCGGCAATCGTCGACTGATGGTCTTCGAGAATCTTGCGACGCTCGAGTGAGCTGGTTTCGCCCTGCTGACGCAGTTCGGCAAAACGCTGCATTGCGCGAATCGGCATATTCGTCGCCCGCAAACAATGCAGGAATTCTATCCACGCTTCATCGGCCAAAGAATAGCGGCGGTGGCCATTGGAGGCCCTTCCCACCGGCTGAATCAGGCCGACACGTTCGTAATAGCGAAGGGTGTGCGTGGTCATACCACATCGCTGAGCCATGTGTCGGATGGTGTAGCCTGCTTCTCTCACAATTTCAAGCTACAACTTGGCGCGCGCTCGAAGTCAAGAACTTGTCTGACATTCTTTTCAACTGACTGTCTTTTCGGCTTATTTTTGAAAATTAGGGCAACAAGAAACGTTATCTTCGCCTTATATTCTCAATCACTCTCTTCCGGTATGCCATACTTGTTCTGGCCCATTCTGACTGTGGCCCGTGAAGGAAAATTTGCCTGTGACTGCCCGCCCCAATCCCGAATTTCTGCGCCGCGCCATCCACCTTGCCACCCAAAACGTCGCCTCCGGTGCAGGCGGTCCCTTTGGAGCGGTGATCGTGCGCGACGGCCGGATTGTGGGCGAAGGTGCGAACACGGTGACGGCTACCCATGACCCCACCGCCCACGGCGAAGTAAACGCCATTCGCGCCGCCGCCCAACAACTGGGCAACTTCTCCCTGGCCGGATGCGAGCTCTACACCAGTTGCGAGCCTTGTCCCATGTGTCTAGCCGCAGCCTATTGGGCGCGCGTGGATGCCATCTACTTTGGCGCTAGCGCCGCCGATGCTGCGCGCGCCGGCTTTGACGACGCTGTCTTCTACGCCGAGCTGGCCAAGCCCGCCGCCGAACGCCAGACTCCCTCGACCCAGTTGCTGGGCGATGAGGCCTGGGCCAGCTTCGAAGCGTGGCTCCAGTCATCTAAGAAAATCGAATATTAACCACCACCTGCGCCACCTGCGGTGGGGCCAGATGCCTTCGGCACCTCCGTGGATGATTCTTAGGAGAACGCGAAGCGGTTTAGCCCCACCGCAGGTGGCGAAGCGTGCTGGCCCCACCGCAGGTGGCCGCACCGCAGGTGGCGAAGGGACTAGTAGAGAATTCTCAGCTCCGCGATCACGTTGTGGTCGCGGGTATGAAAGTGCGTGGTGGCAATCTGTTCACCGCAGTCGAAGATGTAGAGCGCGTGGCTGGGCCCCCAACTTTTGCGCCGGATCATGTAGAAGGCCGCCGGAGTGATAAAGTTCTGGGTCCGGCCGTCGTCGGGTCCGCCAAACTTGTGATGGAAGTTGTTCTCCACATCGAACCAGTAGTGCGTCCCCACATGGAGCTGATGGGTCATGGTCCAGTTGAGGCTGCGGCCCTGCTGGCTGAGCCGCGCCGCAGGCAGCGTACCGCCCACCTGCGTGATCAGCGCCAGATGGCCCAAGAGTTTTCCTGCGGAGATGGAGGGATCGAAGGTGGCGCTCCTGGCTCCATTGCGCTCGGCACGCGGACCAAAGCCATTGCCCAAAATAGCGGAGACAGCGTAGTTGCCATGCTGTGCATTGCCGCTGGCCACGCGGTACTTGACCTGGGTCAGCACATTGGCAAAACCGTCAGAACGCGTGGCGGAGTGAAAGCGGAAAAACGGGGGCTGATCTACCTCCAGTTGCCAGCGGCGGCGGAAGACCATGGTGATGCCGTGGTTGTTGCCGTAATCGATGGTGCGCGTATTCCCCGCCGTCCAGTTGGCCACGCTGAAGCGCAGGGCCTGCGCCAGCCGCGCATCGGTCTGCGTGATAGGCCCCATCCAGCTCGGCTGCACCTCGGCCATGCTGGCGTTGTGTGCGCGAAAACGAGTCCAATAGGGTTCTTCTGCCCGGAGCGGACAGGTGAGCAGCAAGGCGGCCGCCAGTGCAGCCGCCCAGTAGATCGTACGGATGAGCATCGAGAAGGTACCGGTTCCTGAGATGCTCTCAGTGTAGCGGGCGGGAAGAGACGAATTTCGACCAGCTCCAACTCCTCCGGCGCCTTCTCTGCCCGCTTAGAACAAAATGCGCATCTCTGGAATCAGGTTGTGGTTGTAGGTGTGAAATTCAGAGGTGGCAATCTGCATTCCGCAATCGAAGATGAAAAACGGATGGGTAGGCTTCCACTCCTTCTTGCGCAGGATGTAGAAAGCACCGGGCGTAACGAAGTTCTGTATCTTGCCGTCGTGGCTGCCGGAAAAGAAATAGGTGGCGTTGTTCTCCAATTCCAGCCAGGTATGCGGCGTAGGGTGATAGCCCACTAGCGCGTTCCAGGCCACCGTGCGGCCCTGGGTAGCGATCTTGCCTGTGGGCAGCGTGCCGCCCAGCGTGGACTCCACTACAGCATGTTTGCCTAGTCCCTTGCCCCCAGCCAGTGTGCCATTCCACGTATCGGTCAATGCACCGTTCTTCGCTGTGCCTGTAGTAAAGCTGTGGCTGCCGATCGCGGTCAGAATGTAATTGCCTTTGTTGGAGGGCGAGGAGAGAAGCCGCGCCTTCACCAGCACACTGGTATCGCCCACGCCATCCGTGGTGGCCGAGTTGTGTTGGAGAAATGCAGGCGGCACCACATCGAACTCAAAGCGGTTCCAGCCAATCACGCCGCCACCGCGCCCATTGCCGTAGTTGGTGGTTTGCGTCTTCGCAGGCGTGAAGGAATTGGAGAACGAAAAGCGGTAGTACTGCACCAGGCGTGGATCTGCCTGCACCACGGGCGTAAACCATGTGGGTTGCACCTTGGCCACGGCTGCGTTATGGCCAAAGAAACCGTCTGCCGCGGGCTGCTCAGAACGCGCGTGGAGCGGCCAAAGTCCAGCAAGTACAACGAGGAACAATGCGAATTGGGATGAAGGATTTTTCATAACTATCTTCACCGTACCAAGATCTCTGGGAGCACACAGTGACTTAAGTCAAACTGCGGTACCACCTGCGCTGGAGCAGCCGCCGCGCGGCGGCATCGCACAACAAACAGCGGATGCAGAGGCATACTTGCCGCGCTCTTTCACCCCTTGCAGAAGCTTTCAAACCTGCGCGCATCCCGCGCTTTACTGTGCATCACCTCAATCCGCATTCCACCTCACTACCGCATAGAAATCTGCAAGCCTCGCCGTATACTGGCACCCATGAATGCACGCGGTTTTCTGGTAGCCCTTCTGCTCGCCAACGTCTTCGCACTGCACGCGCAAAGCTCTGCCACGCCGCCTACGCCTGCGGTATGGCAGATGCAGGACTCCGGCACCGCCGCCAGCTTGCGCGGCATTGTATCCGTGGATGGCCTGATGGCATGGGCCAGCGGCACAGGGGGCACGGTGTTGCGCACTCTCGACGGCGGACAACACTGGCAGAAGTGCGCCGTGCCAGACGCCGACAAGGACGGCGCCACGCTCGACTTCCGCGGTGTGCAGGCCTGGGATGCGGATACGGCCATCGTCATGGCCTCCGGCCCCGGATACAAGTCGCGTCTCTACAAGACAACCGACGGATGCAGGACGTGGAAGCTGCTCTTCACCAATCCCGACAGGGATGGGTTCTTTGACTGTTTCCGCATATTGAGAGAGCAGCGCACGCTGAAAGAAGATGAAGGCTTCGGACTTTTGATGGGTGACGCAGTAGAAGGAGAGCTGGCGGTATTTGAAACACGCAATGGTGGAGCTACTTGGGCGAAGCTTCACAACGCGCTTCTGCAGACGAAGGGCTCCGCTTTTGCCGCTTCGAATAGTTGTATCGTCGACATGAATGCCACCAATGATTTTGTCCTGAGCAACGATGTTGGCGCTTTAAAGATTCGTCTCAACTACGCGGGGTCCTATTGGCTCAACGATGGATCACCGCTTACACGCTCATGGTCGACGACGCCACTTCCGATTGCTTCTGGAACTCCAAGCAAAGGGCCATTTGCGATCAGCGGACACGTGCGGATCACATACGCTGCCGATGGAGTCACAGTTGTTGATTTGAAGTTGCTCCAGATCGCCGTCGGCGGTGACTACACCAAGCCCAACGAGCCCTCTGGCACGGCAGCCTACACGCTCGATGGCGGTCTGCACTGGACCGCATCGGAAAAGCCGCCGCACGGTTACCGCTCCACGGTGCAGTGGTCGGAGGTCGAAAAACTCTGGATCACGGCTGGCACCAACGGTTCCGATTCCAGCAGCGACGATGGCCGCACCTGGCACGCGCTCGACGGCGGCAACTGGAATGCTCTCTCCCTGCCTTTCATCGTGGGGCCCAAGGGACGCATCGCGCGCATCGACACAAAATCACTGCGCAGGCAGGCAGGTCCAACACGCTAAGCCGAGGGCAAGTACGCGATTCTGCCGTGAAGCGAATACTCAGGCTGCAGCAATGCCCTGCTGCGAAGCGGCGGCTGGCCGCACCGCAGGTGCTCCGCGCATGAAAAAGACCGCGGGCGCAAGGCCTGCGGTCTTTGAGAATCCTGTCTGCCAGCGGGCGAAGTCGGCCCGTGGGGAGCGCGGCGCAAGGGCGCGGTTACGCGTCAATCGTTGTACAAAACCAGTCCGCCGGAAACACCCTAGTCCAAAAGACCCGGTGCTGTACAGCTTCCTGCCTGAGCAGGAGCTCTCCATGGGCGGCTAAGAGCCAGAACCTGACGCGAAGTTACTCGTTGTCTTCGGAAACTTCAGCGCTGGAGTTGGCAGCCACGATGGCTGGGGCAACGACCATTCCGATAAATGCAAGGGCGATCAGCAGGTCATGCATATCAATCTCCTCCGCAAACATCCGTACGCTTTCAGCGGTTTGGAGCTTGCTTACAGGAAGATCATCGCCGTAAATCGGGAGAATCAAAATACCACGAACAAGGAGTGGGTGATGGGGGGGTGTTATGACCTTCTCACCTAAACGGGGGATTGAAGGTCCCCCAACAGATAAGACTCTGCCCAAAATCTGCCTCATAGTGAGACAAAAGCCCCGAGGAAGGGCAGAGAGGAAGAATTTTCTGGGGCGTTTTTCCACCCCTTCCGGTCAGAGATTTTTTATCTTCCCAGTGGGCAACTGCCCTGAAATTGGACACTTGAGCCCAAACACGCGGACAGGCCCTCCCCTCCTTGCCGTCGCTTCAATCAGGAAAAAGACCCCAGGCCTAAGTTTCCCGATGGAACAACCGCCTACTCCGCAATCTTCTCTTCCAGTTCAGTCAAAAAGTACTGGAGAAAAACGAGGTCGAGGAAATGGCCGAACTTGTATCCCACTTCGCGAAGCGTACCCACCTGTTCAAAGCCATAACGGCGGAGAAAACCGAGGGATGCCTGGTTGCCGCTATCCACGCCGGCCACCAGCACGTGTTTCTGGCAGGCGCGGGCCGCCAGCACTAGCTGATCGAGCAGGGCCGTTCCCAGGCCCTGACGGCGGCTTCCGGAAGCCAGATGGATGGTGCCTTCCACGGTACGGTGGTAGCCGGCCCAGGGGCGAAAGTCGCTGAAACAGGCAAAACCCAGCACCGTGCCCTCTTCTTCCGCCACCAGAATCGGATAGCCCTGCTCGGCATGGGCGCGCATCCACTGCTGGCGCTGCTCCAGGGTGGTGGGCTGTTCGGTATAGACAGCATTGGAGTTGGCAATCACCTCGTTATAAATAGCGGCAATCTGGACCAGGTCGCCGGACGCAACGGGACGAATCTGCATACTCTCTCTCCTTGGGCCTCGGACCGGTGGCCCGCGGGGGTGCCAAAGCGGGCAAAACCCGGGCTTTGGCGCTGCTTTTTTGGGGTTCGTCTCTTATGGTAGCAGTCTGGGTGCTGTTCTTCCGGCGGCGGATAAGGTAGGCTCGGGGTATGGAATTCACGATCAACGAGCTGGAACGGGAGCCGGAGGATTTTAACCTGGAGCTCGCCCCCCGCACCATTGACTATGGTGAGGAGGTCGAGCAGGTGGCGCCGCTCAAGGTGGAAGGCAGGGCCGAGGTGCTGCATGAGCACCGTGGACCGAAGGATATTGTTGCCGACATCCGCCTGAAGGGCCGTTTTCAGGGGAGCTTCCAAACTCCCTGCGCACGCTGCGTGGAGCCGGTCGCCCTGCAACTAGGGGCCGATTTCGATTTGATCTTCCGCCCCGCGGGGGCCGACCGCGAGATGGGTGAGCGGGCGATCTCTGCGCAGGAAACAGAAATCGGTTATTATCTAGAGGACAGTCTTTTGCTTGAAGATGTGTTGCGTGAGCAGGTTCTTTTGTCTCTGCCGGCAAGAACATTGTGCAAGCCTGACTGCAAAGGACTTTGCCCGCGCTGCGGCCAGAACCGCAATGTTGAGGCGTGCTCCTGCGATGAGGGTCCATCCGACCCCCGCTGGGAGGCGCTGGCTGGACTCCGCGGCCGGATCAAGTCCTGATAAGTTCAAGCCCCTGCCAAAGTGCAGGGAACTCCGCCGCTGCCCTTGGGCAGCCCGAGCCCGGCGCGCCCCTACCGCTCATCTGAACGGAGAGCGGAAGAGGACGTCGTGTTGTCTGGTGTCTGGAAGTAAAGTAGTTGGCGGAAACACGAAAGGGAGATTGCAATGCCGAATCCGAAACGGCGCCACTCGGCGCGCCGCACCTCACTCCGCCGTGCCCACGACTTTTTGACTGCCTCCGGTCTGAGCGAGTGCCCCACTTGCCATGAGAAGAAGCTTCCTCACCGCGCCTGCCCCAAGTGCGGCGCTTACAAGGGCCGTGCCGTTCTGGCGGTCAAGGACGCAGAAAAGTAGACCGGGCACATGCTGATCGATATCGCGCTTGACGCTGTTGGCGCCGATAACGCGCCGGAGCCGGAGATCCGCGGGGCCATCCTGGCCTGCAAACAGCTCCCTGTTCGTGTCCACCTGGTGGGCCCGGAACGGGAGCTGCGTGACCAGCTAGACGACTTGCTGGACGACGAGGATCTGCCCATCGTGATTCACCATGCCGCGGAAAGAATCGGCATGGAGGAGAAGGCTGCGCAAGCCGTTCGTACCAAGCGGGATAGCTCCATGCGAGTGGGGCTCAAGCTGGTGCGCGAGGGCAAATGCGCGGGCTTTGTCACTGCCGGCAACACTGGCGCCGCCATGGCTACCGCCAAGATGGTGCTGGGGGCTCTGCCCGGCGTGGATCGTCCCGCGCTGGCTACGCCCATGCCGGCCGCCACTGGAAGCCCCTGCGTGCTGTTGGACGTGGGTGCCAACGTGGATTGCAAGGCGACCAATCTGGAGCAGTTTGCCGTGATGGGCGAGATGTATGCCCGCACCGTGCTCAAGATCGATACGCCGCGCGTGGGCCTGCTCTCCATTGGCGAGGAAGAAACCAAGGGCAACGACCTGACCCGCGAGGCCTTTCCGCTGCTGAAAGCGCTGCCGATCAACTTTATTGGCAACGTGGAAGGCCGCGACATCTTCTCGGGCCTAGCCGATGTGATTGTCTGCGATGGCTTTATTGGCAACGTAGCGCTCAAGACCAGCGAGGGCGTGGGCCGGTTTGTCCGCGATGTACTGCGCGACTCGCTGACCCAGACCGTGACGGCCAAAGTGGGTGCCCTTCTGGCCCGCCAGGCCTTTAACGACTTCCGTCGCAGGCTGGACTACCGCGAATACGGTGGCGCTCCGCTGCTGGGTGTGCGGGGAATCTGCATCATCGGTCACGGTTCGTCCAATGATCGCGCCATCTACAACGGCATCCGCGTCGCCTACGAATTCGCCAAGGGCGGCACGGTTGGCCGGATCGAACAGGAATTTGCCAAGCTGGCCAGCTCCAAATCTGCGCCCAGCGAGCCGGAGCAATAAGCCGGTCCTCACGGCAAAACAGACCACAGCAAGACCAGCAGGCCAGGGAGAACGTCCACGTTCCCTCCCTGGCCTGTGCTATTTTCCGGGCATCTTCCTGGAAACAAAATGGATCGACCCCCTCTAGAAAAATTGGGCGGCACCTCCCACTGCGGGCCACTCTTTCGTCACGTTCCCGAAATAACAATCACGTTATTGCCGACTATCACTCTCCAGGAAAGCAAAGCCGATAGATGGGAAGGACGACAAAGCTGATAAACGGGACAGGATGGTCTTTCCTCTATGGCCAGCATGCAAAAGCTCACCGGCGCAGACGGGTCCCCCCTCTATAGCCCTGACCTGTGTCTGACGATGCTCATTGAAGGCGCCACACTGGGGGTGCCTGAGGTGGATACCCAGGCCTACCGGCGGTTTCGCTCGAATATCGACACACTGATTCACAAGATGGCTGGAAACTTGCCTCAAGAAGAGCGCGTGGCACTGGTTCGCGCGATTGTTGGGGAATTCGACACGTATCGCTCCGACACCGAAAACGCGCTGCGCGATGCGTTAATGGGATGGCGCGGGCTGATCGGCAAACTCTTTGGCAAGCTGATGACTTCGCTCGGCATCGATGCCCACAACCCGGATGTTTTCTCGCTCAACCAGCGCATCCGTCATTTGACCACCAGCGTGGAAATCGAGGCCTGGGACGAAAAGCTGAACAACTTCCTCGATCCGCGCGCGGGCATAGCCCCATCTGAAGACACTCCTGCGCGCATGCGGCTGGCAGACACCTCCACGGCCAACGACAATCTGGCCGGGCTGCATGGCGGCGGGCGGGCTCTGGAGCGGCTTACGGAGCTGATCCGCAAGGCCGACCGCGGTTATGTGGTGCTCTTCCGCCTGGGCTGCCTCGACCTGATCAACGAGCGCTTCGGCGACGAAGCCGTACAAGACGCCGTCATGGCGGTGTCTTCCTACCTGACTCACAGCCTGCGACGAGAAGATACCATTTATCACTGGACAGACTCTTCTTTGCTCGCGATTCTCGACAAACGCGCCAACGAGCATATTCTGAACGCGGAGCTGAAGCGCATTGTCGCTTTGAACCGCGACGTGAACATCAACATAGGCGGGCGCACGGTTATGCTGCGCATTCCCATCGAATTCGACGCAGTGCCCATCGTACGGCTGCGTTCGGCAGACGATGTCCGTAAGCTCTCGCTGGAGAGCGCCTACACCCATTGAGGCGGCTGAGCCATGTCCACAACTCCGATCTTTGATGAACACAATCTGCCGTCGTTGCCATCGTGCGCGGCTGTCAGCAACACATCCACCATGCCCGCCAGTTTCGATGCGCTGCCCACACCGGTTATCGATTGCGACGTCAACGGCGTGATTGTGGCCATCAACCTGTCGGCAAGAAATCTGGAACAGAACCAGGGCCTGCAGCTCATGGGCAAGGAGCTCTGGTCGCTGCTGGCACCCGAATACCGGCCGGGAAACAAGAGTGCATTTTTCGCCATGATGGAACGTGGCGGCGAAGATCCGCACCGCATCCGCCGGGCAGTGAACATGCCCAACGGCGGCTTCCGTACCTATCAGGTTTGCCGCTCTTTTTTGCGCAACGCGGCCGGCCAGATTACCGGACTGCGCATGGTGCTGGCTGATGTCAGCGAGCAAGCAGCGGCCCATCAGCGGGAAAAGACCGCGCGCATGTGGCTGGAATCGGTAACCGACGCCCTGGCCGAAGCGGTCATCGTCACCGATGCCCTGGGCTTCATCCGGTTTGCCAACCCGGCGGCCGCCGCGCTGACCGAGTGGCAGGAAAACGAACTGCTGCACATGACCATCTCCAAGGCCATTCCCATCCTCTCCTACTCCCGGGCGGAAGGTGTGCCGTTCAATTACCGTCTGGTGCTGGAGCGCAGATCTTCCGGCATCATCACGTTTTTGACCAAAAACCAGCAACAGGCCACCGTGGCCTTCAGCACCTCGCCGGTGATGGACAGGATTCAGGACTGCACTACCGGGGTTTCCTACGTCTTCCGCAAGCCGGACATGCACGTCTAGCGCATCCTCCGGGGGCTATCCCCTGGAGGCCGCACTCCTGTTGCCGCCATGTCCGGAAGCGGCCCCGTGTTCCAATTCCGCCAAGGGCATACCAGGCCCAAATTTGTCCAAGCACGGTTGCAGGACGGATTCAACCCACGCCAGGCTGAAGATACAGCTCACAAGTGCCGATAAACACTGTGAGGAGCGCAGGGCGTTATGAAAATGACTACGTGGGGCCAGTCGCGTACCTCCCCTCAAGAAGAGGCCATACAAGCCAGTTCGGAGCGCTGCCTCACACTGTTGGTCGACGGCGCGGCACGCGGCGCAATCGAAGTAGACAGCACCACTTACAAGAGCTTCCGCGCCACCCTAGATGAGCTGGCCCGCAAAATTCCGGACCGGCTGCCGGATGAAGAAAAACTCGCACTGATCCGCGCCATCAATCATGAATTCGACGCCTACCGCCAGCTAACCGAAACCGCCATCCGGGAGCGTCAAGCAGCCTGGCGCAGCTCGGTCACCCTGCTGATGGAAGAATTGATCCACGACCTGGGCCTGGACTCGGCAGCAACCAAAATAGCTCTCTTGCAGACCAACCTGAAACGCATTGCCAGCACGGAAGAGATTGTTGGCTGGCGGGAAGAGTTGAATAGTTTCTTGCACCCGCTGGATGGCGCCAGCCCGTCGGAAGATCTGGCGGCCCGTCTTCGCACCGCCGATTGCTCCACCGCCAACGACAACGCCGCGGGATTGCGCGGCGGCGGCGCAGCCATCGAACAGGTCCGGAAAATTATGCAGCAGACCGCAGAAGGCTTCATCGTCGTCTTCCGCCTCTCCTGCATGGACATTGTCAGCCAGCGCTTTGGCGCGGAAGCCGTACAGGACTGCCTGATGGCAGTCTCGTCTTTTTTAACCACCGGTCTGGAAAGCACCGACTTCATCTATCACTGGAGCGACTCCGCCCTGCTGGCGATTCTCCAGGGACGTCCCAACGAGAAGATTCTTACCGCGGAACTGGAGCGCATCATCAACCAAAATCGCGAAAGCACCATCAACATTGCGGGACGCGCCATCATGTTACGCATTCCCATCACCTTCCAGATCACACCCATCAACCGTTTGCGCAATGCGGAGGACCTGCTGCGCGTCTCCGCACGCCAAACCTCAGCCAGGTGACCTATGAACGACGCCCTGCACCCTCAACTCGCTGCCGAACAGTCAACTCCCCAGGAGTTCATTGACAATCTCCCCTTGCCCTACATTGAGATTGACCGCAATGGGTTGATTACTCGCGCCAACAAGGCCACACAGGCCCTGCATGCCGCCGAGCATGGTGGCCTGATCGGCCGTCTGGCGTGGGAAATGATGGCCTCGGACGAAATGGCTGCCAGTTTTGCCTCCTTCTGCTCTCTGCTCGAGTCGGGCGAGGTGCCTTCCGTTGTGCGGCACAACATCTTCGTGTCCACCGGCCAGTTCCGTACCTTTGAATTGCACCGCTCGCTGATGCTCAACGCGCAGGGCAAGCCGGACGGAATGCGGGTGATTGGCATCGACGTGACGGAAAGCGTAAAGGCCCTGGAGACAGCGCGCACCGCGGCCCACTGGCTGCATAGTGTGGTCGCATCCATTCCCGAACCCGTTCTGGTAGCCGATGCCATGGGGATGATCCGCTCCGTAAATCCAGCCGCGGAAAGCTTCTTTGGCTGGCTGCCGGGCGCCGTGCACGGACGTTTGGTGGAGCAGGTGTTGCCGCTGTCGCTGCATGCGCCGGCCCCCAATCCTCCGCTAGATTTCTATCGCGCCCTGGAAGCTCCGGCGCGTACCCGGCTGACGGTTCTGGACGGGCAGAATGCCCCGGTGATCGTCGATCTGATGAGCGCTCCCGTCTCGGATGTTCAAACCGGGCATCTGGCGGGCGTGGTCTGCGTATTGCATCGAGTACACAGCGTCGCCGGCTGAGTTTGTGCTCCAACAGGAAAGCGGTCCCAGGCTCAAAGCCGGGACCGCTTTTTTGTGCCTTTTCTTAAGGTTATGTTCGGACGAGCAGCCGCCTGGCGGAGCACCTGCCCTGCTGCTGTTCTCTGGAAAGCGCAACCACCGAGTTGCCCTGGCTTACAGGGGCATCTCTTCCCAACCGATGCAACCAGAACAAGAGCAGCGCTCAGGCAAGGAACTCCTCAGAGTCCACAGGCTCTGACTCTAGGCGTCGCCCCGGTAGAGCAGGTCGCGAATAGCGCGCCGACGCGCGGCATTCATCTCCTCCTCGGTGCGACGCTGCAGCGGATCGCTGGCCTGGGAATCCTGGGTCTCGTCCTCTTCCGGCTCGCTACACGAGATGCAGCGGTTGGCAAATCCTGGCTTGTTCGGCGTCAGCTCGAACTCTTCACCACAAACTACGCATGTTCTGATCGGGAACCCCATCCTTCACCATCCTTGCGCGGTCGCGGCCGCGTCTTGGTGTCTTCTCGTTTCCAAATGATGCACAAAACTGCAAGTACGTCGCAGCCTGAATTTCGGCGAATGGTTACTTCTTTCTTTATTTGGGATGGAGAGACCGTTTCGGCATGTCTTCCACCCCCACAACTCATCGCTTCTTGCCTGCCCGGCCTGAACCGAGCAGCCCTTCCAGCTCTTCCTTGAACTCCCGCACATCCTTGAAGTCGCGGTAAACGCTGGCAAAACGGATGTAGGCGACGGTGTCGAGCCCTTTCAGATGCTGCATGATCAGCTCGCCCACCTCGGAGGTGGTCCGTTCCCGTTCCGGCGCATCCACCAGATAGGATTCGGTGGCATCCACAATCTTCTCCAACTGGGTGGACGAGACGGGACGTTTTTCACATGCCCGCAATAAGCCGCTCAACACTTTCTGGCGGTCAAAGCGCTCGCGGCGCCCATCTTTCTTGACCACCATGTAAGGAATCTCGTCGATGCGCTCATAGGTGGTGAACCGCCGGTTGCAGCGTTCGCACTCGCGGCGGCGCCGGATCGAGTCAGCCTCTTTGCTTTCGCGCGAGTCCACCACGCGATCCTGGCCAAAACCACAATAAGGACACTTCATGATGGTTCATTTTACGGCAAGTGGGCCACCGGCTGAAGCGGAGACCGGATTCCCTTCCCTGCTCATGAAACCACGGCAAGCCACCCCCTCATGCATCCCTGGCGGCAAGCCCGCCGCCGGGCTGGGCAGGATGCTGCCTGCGCCAGGCCCGCCACTCCTCGGCAGTCAGCTCCCAGGTTTCGGCATCCAGCCGTCCACAAACAAAATCGCGCTCTGCCGTGCCTACCAGGCGCATCCCCTGACGCAGCGACAAGCGGCGCGAAGCGGTATTGGCGCGCGCCTTGCCCACCCGCATCCGCTCAAAACCCAGCGTGCCGAACCAGATGTCGTTGGCCCAGGCCGAAGCCTCGCTCATCAGCCCTTGCCCTTGCCAGGGCAGGCCGATCCACAGACCGCGATTGTCCTCCTCCCGCCGGAACAAGCTGATCATGCCAATCACCGCGTCGGGATCGCTGCGCAGCCGCAGCGTCCAGTGCCAGGCCATGCCATACTCCATGGCCGGCAGAGCCGTATCGTGGCAAAAGTGCCAGGCTCCATTTGCGGGATACGGCCAGGGAACCATGGCCAGCAGGTAACGCACAATCTCCCAATGGGGAAAATGCCTCTGAATGGAAGCCGCATCGTCCAGGGCAAGCGGACGCAGCAGCAGCCTCGGGGTGGAGCCTTCCATCCGGGCGGCCCTCACACGAAGCGCGTCGATTCTGGATGCCTCGATCATGAGCCCCTCCAAGAGCGGAAGACATCGTGGCAATCTTCGGATCAGGCTCCTAGATTAGCCAAAAATCCGCGATAATAGAAGGCTGGAGTTAAAGAATTGAAATCAGGTTTCGTCGCAATCCTCGGCCGGCCCAACGTAGGAAAGAGCACCCTGCTCAACGCCCTCACGGGTGAAAAGGTGGCCATTGTCACCGCCAAGCCGCAAACCACGCGGAATCGCGTGATCGGCGTCGTGGAGGTTCCGGCCACCAAGGGCAAGGGGCCCAATGCCCGCGATGCGGCGCAGATCGTCTTTGTGGATACGCCTGGCGTGCACAAACCCGGCACCCAGTTGGACCGCCGCATGCTGCAGGAAGTGTACGACGCGCTCGAATCCCGCGACCTGGTGCTGGTGCTGATGGATGCCACCCGGCGGGTGGAACTGGAAGGCTTTGCGCAACAGGCGGCCGCGGCCGCCGCGGAAACAGCGACGGAGGCCTCCGATACGCCTTCTCCGGAAGCCGGCACGGAAGATGCCGCCACGGAAGCGCCGGCCGAGACCCCGAAAAAGATTCGCGACAAGTGGGCCAGCGAAGATGAGTTTCTCTTTTCCCTCGTCCGCAAGCTGGATTGCCCGGTGTTTCTGGTGCTCACCAAGATCGACCTGGTGCGCAAGGAAGATCTGCTGCCCTTGATGCAGGGGCTCTCCGGACAGCACGCCTTTACGGAAGTGATCCCGGTCAGCGCCCGCAAGCGCGACGGACTCGACGTGCTGGTCAAGCGCATTGTGAGCGCTCTGCCCACCGGCGAACGCTACTTCCCCAAAGAGCAGTACACCGACCAGCCTGAGCGCTTCATGGCGGCCGAACTCATCCGCGAAAGCATTCTGATTGAAACCGGCGAAGAGGTTCCCTACGCCACCGCCGTGGTCATTGAGCGCTGGGAAGAGCCCGAATCGCACGAGCCGATCAAGCGCAAGGGCCAGCCGGCCAAACTGCCGCTCACCCGCATCAACGCCGCCATCTTCTGCGAGCGCGACGGGCAGAAGGCCATTCTGATCGGCAAGGGCGGGTCGAAGCTCAAGGACATCGGCACCCGTGCCCGCAAGCAGATTGAACACCTGACCGGCACCCGCGTTTATCTCGAACTGCACGTCATCGTCGAGCCCAACTGGCGCGAGTCCAAAGCCTTCATTGAGCAGTTGGACTGGCGCAATGAGCTGGAACGCATCGCGGTCGAGCAGGCCAACAAGGTCCAGGAGCGCTAGACCGAACGCACCCGCTTCCAGCACCCGCCTGACTTCCTGTCAGGCCGTGCGCTCCTCGCGCACCGATGCGAAAAGAAGAAGCGCCGCCCGATCCGCAGTGTGCACAACCGCCGATGCCAGGCTGGCGGATACGCTGGATCGCTCCTATGGTAACGTTCCATTCCTGCGAGTTAAGCGATGCATACCTTGCAAAGCGCATGATAGCCTTTCTGCAGTTCGATTCTCAGGAGGCTTTTGTGCGCTCTATCGTGCTGCACGCTGCATTACTTGCATCCCTGGCGGGATGCTGCCTTGGATCTCACGCGCTGGCCCAGGGAACTCCGCCTGCCGCAACCACCCGACCCGCCGCTTCACACCCTGCCGCTGCGGCCTCGCCCGATGGCCTCTACAATCCTGTGGCCGATCCCAAGGCAGTCGTCACAGCAGGTCATGCACGCTTTAGCGTGCTCACCCCGGAGCTCATCCGCATGGAGTGGGCCGCCGACGGCAAATTCGAAGACCACGCTTCCTTCGTCTTCCTTAACCGCCGCCTGCCCGTACCCAAGTTCACCGCGCAAACCGCCGCTCCCGGTGGCGTGCTCAAGATCGAAACCGGCAAGCTCACCCTCGAATACCGTCCGGACAACGCCGCTTTCAATAAAGAAAACCTTTCCATCGCGCTGACCGTGGAAGGCAAGCAAGTTGTCTGGCATCCCGGAGATACCGACACAGCCAATCTACTGGGCACCACCCGCACCCTGGATGGCGCCAAGGGCGACAAAACGCGCGAGCCCATTGAGCCCGGTCTCATCTCCCGTGCCGGCTGGGCTCTGGTGGACGACTCCACCCGGCCGCTGTTTGACTCCGCCGACTTCCGCTTTACCGCCGGCGCGCAGAGCCCCTGGCCCTGGGCCCAGTTGCGCCCCGCCGGTCAGCGCCAGGACCTCTACTTCTTCGGCTACGGCCACAACTACCGCAAGGCCCTCGGTGACTACGTGCAGGTAGCCGGCCGCATTCCTCTACCGCCGCGCTTCGCCTTCGGCTCCTGGTGGTCGCGCTACTGGGACTACAGCGATCAGGAACTGGATGAGCTGGTCAAGGAATTCCATAACAACAATGTGCCTCTCGACGTGCTGGTCATCGACATGGGATGGCACATCAGCAGAGAGCAATTGGAAGCCATGCATGAAACCGATCAGTCCAACCACGGCCTGGGCTGGAGCGGCTACACCTGGAACCCCACCCTCTTTCCCAATCCCGATGCCTTCCTGAAGCGCATTCATGCCGAAGGCCTCAAGGCCACCCTCAATCTGCATCCGGCCTCCGGCGTCGAACCCTGGGAAAAGGCTTATCCGGAGATGGCGCGCGCCATGGGCATCGATCCCGCGACGCACAAGTATGTGCCCTTCGACATCACCGACAAGAAGTACGCAACGAACTACATGAACCTGCTGCATCATCCGCTCGAACGCCAGGGCATCGACTTCTGGTGGCTCGACTGGCAGCAGGAGCAGACCACCAAGATGGAAGGCGTGATGCCCACCTGGTGGCTCAACTATGTCCACTTCACCGATCAACAGCGTGAGGGCAAGCGGCCCCTGCTCTTCCATCGCTGGGGCGGACTCGGCAATCACCGCTACCAGATCGGCTTCTCCGGCGACACCTTCACCTCCTGGGAGTCGCTCGCCTTCCAGCCCTGGTTTACCGCCACTGCCGCCAATGTGGGTTATGCCTACTGGAGCCACGATATCGGTGGGCACATTCCGGGCGTTGTCGACCCTGAGCTCTACACGCGCTGGATTCAGTTCGGCGCCTTCTCGCCCATTCTGCGCACCCACACCACCCACAACGTGGATGCCGAGCGCCGCATCTGGGCCTATCCCGAGCCCTACTCCGCCATCATGCGCGAGGCCATTCAACTGCGTGAGGCGCTGGAGCCGTATACCTACACCGAGGCGCGCCGCACCTACGAAACTGGCCTGGCCTTCCTGCGCCCGCTCTACTACGACTCGCCCTCGGAGGATGCGGCCTATACCGCCAAGAATGAATACACCTTTGGCGAGAGCATGATCGTTGCTCCGGTAGCTTCTGCTGCCGATCCATCCACCGGCCTGGCCACTGAACCCGTCTGGATTCCTGCCGGGGAGTGGATCGAGTGGCCCACCGGCGCGCGCATTACCGGCCCAAAGCAGCTTGAGCGCCGCTTCACCGTCGCACAGATGCCGGTCTATGTGAAGGCCGGCGCCATTGTTCCCATGCAGCCGGCCATGAGCTATACCGGCGAAAAGCCTGTGGATCCGCTCATTGTGAATGTGTGGCCGCAAGCCGCGGGCGCTAGCTCCAGCTACTCGCTCTATGAGGACTCGGGTGTGGCCGTCGAGTACCAGAAAGGCGTCTTTGCCCGCACCCCTATCCAAGCCACGCAGACTGCCGACACCTTGCGCGTGGAGATTGGTCCGGCGGTGGGCAACTACCCCGGCATGTTGAAGCAGCGTGGCTATGAGTTGCGCCTGCCCGCTGATTGGCCGCCTGTGCAAGTCACCGTGAATGGCGTGGCCCTCCGCAAGGCCGATGCTCTGGGCAAAAATGGCTGGAGCTACGAAGGCAATACGCTGACCACCATCGTTCCGGTCGCCTCTGTTTCCACAGCGGCCAAGGTGACCATCGAGGTACGGCGCGCGGCAGGCTCCACGGCACGTCGCGTGGAGCTGGATGGTTTTGCCGGTACCATGGCGCGCTTGCGCTCAGCCTACGACGCGCTCTGGTCGCTGCATCCCCTCAGTGCGCCGCCCGAGGTGCTGGTCCGCACCATGCAAACCGGAGACCGCCTGAGCTACGCCCCGGAAACGGCAGAAGCCGAACTTGCTGGCTTGCCCGCAGCGGTTGCCCAAACCATTGCCGCGATGCACGAGGCGCAGAGCAAGTTTGCCGGACGCAACGGCGAAGAAACCAAACGCCTGCCTGCTGGCGATCCGAAGCAGAGTGAGGCAAAGCGTCGTATGGAGAATCGTTCCGCAGCCATGCAGCGCGCACTCAGCCTGCTGGACAGCATCGCCCGCTGAGGCGCGCCCCGAAAAGCATCCTCTCCACGGAGCAGAAAGCCGGAATTTGCAGCAGCGCGTTTTTCCAACCCAATCAACACACAACGCCGGAGCATGTCTCCGGCGTTGTTACTTTTTGCCGCAAAAAACCGCGCGTCCTTTTCCTCGTGGAGATGCGTGTCGTGAGGCACCGCGTCTCCACGTTTCTCATCCATGCCGTGAAAATGCCATGAAAAATAATCTTCTACTGGCAGCCACATTCTGTTCCCGTGTCCCATCCTGTGTGCATGGTGGGACAAAAATGGGAAGAAAGCGAGGTTCTTGTAGAAATTCGTGATCGCAGTCACCTCAAACCACATCGCAGGACGGATATTCTGAGATTGATCGCCATTTTGGGGGAATTCATTGAAAAGTATCGCAGTCTTGACAAGTGGCGGAGACGCGCCCGGCATGAATGCAGCTATTCGTTCCGTAGTGCGTACCGGCACGGCACACGGCCTTACCGTTTGGGGAGTCTATCAGGGCTACTCGGGCTTGATTGAGGGCAACTTCAAGAAGCTCGGCTCGCGCGAGGTAAGCAACATCATTCAGCGCGGAGGCACGGTTCTGGGCACGGCGCGCTCAGTTGAGTTCCAGTCGGAAGAGGGCCGCGAGTTGGCCATCCGCCGCATGAAAGGCGCTGGCATCGAGGGCTTGATCGTGATCGGCGGCAACGGATCGCAGACCGGCTCTTACTCGCTGAACAAGATGGGCTTCCCCGTGGTGGGTGTAGCCTCCACCATCGACAACGATCTGTGCGGCTCCGATGTCACCATTGGCGTGGATACCGCGCTGAACGTGGCGCTGAACGCTATCGACAATCTCAAGGTAACCGCGGCCGCACATCGCCGCGCGCTGCTGGTTGAGGTGATGGGCCGCAAATGCGGTTATCTGGCTCTGATGGCCGGCATAGCCGGTGGCGCGGAAGCCGTTGTGCTGCCCGAGGTCGAAGTGGATCCCGAGCAGGTGGCCAAGCGCATTCAGGATGCCTATGATCGCGGCAAGCCGCATGCCATCGTGGTGGTGGCCGAGGGCGCCAAGTACAACGCCGAAGGTCTCTGCAAAAAGTTTGAAGAGATGAACCTGCTGAGCGGTTTCGAATTCCGCTCCACGGTGCTCGGCTACATTCAGCGTGGCGCCGTGCCCACCTGTGCCGACCGTTTGCTGGGCACACGTTTGGGCTCGGCCGCGGTGGAAGAAATCCTCAAAGGCAACACCGGCATCCTGGTTGGTGTGCACAAGAACGAGGTAATCACCACCCCGCTCGATCAGGTGGTGAACAGCCGCAAGGAACTGGATCCCTGGTTCCTGAACGCCGCCGAAATTCTGGCGCGCTAGTCTACGCCGAAAGATGGCAGCAGCCGAACGCTGCTGTCATCTTTCGGCTCACCATGGCCCAGCGCGAAGCGTATCTGCCGCATCGCAAGTGCCCACGGGCAGTGCTTTACACTCGATGCATGGCGCTGGTTGAGGTTGAGTCCGTTGTAAAAACCTATCCTCGGCGTGCCGGTCTCAGGACCGAGGCACACACCGTGGTGGATCAGGTTTCGTTCGTGATTGAGGCCGGTGAAACGCTTGGCCTGGTTGGCGAGTCCGGCTCCGGAAAAACTACTGTGGCCCGCATGATCCTTGGCCTGACCACGCCCACCAGCGGCACGGTGCAGGTGGACGGTGTGGACGTGGCGCGCGCCACTGCTCCCCAGCTCAAACAACTGCGCCGCCAGATGCAGCCCGTCTTTCAGGATCCCTACGGCGCGCTGAATCCACGCATGCGCGTGCTCGACATTCTGGCCGAGCCCTGGTTCATCCACGACAGTTTTCCCGCCGGCATCGCGGCCCGTGGCCCTGGCGATCTGCCCGCTCTGCGCGCTGAAGCCTGCAAGCTGCTGGCCATGGTGGGCATGGAGGAATCGGCGCTCAGTCGCTATCCGCACGAGTTCAGTGGCGGTCAGCGACAGCGCATCAACATTGCGCGCGCGCTGGCCCTGCGGCCTCAACTTCTGGTGCTCGATGAGCCCGTCTCTGCGCTGGATGTGAGCGTGGGCGCGCAGGTGGTGAACCTGCTCCGCGACCTGCAGAAGACGCTCGGGCTCACTTATCTCTTCATCTCCCACTCCATGCCGTTGGTGCGCTACTTGAGCACACGTATCGCGGTCATGGAGCGCGGCAAGCTGGTTGAAATCGGCGAAGCAGAAGAACTCTGCCGCAATCCACGCCAGCCCTATACGCAGCGACTCGTCGCCGCCACGCCGGAACTAATCAGCCCCGCACAATAGATCCCAACCAAAAAGAAAGCCCGCGAAGAACACGCCAAAAGCGCATTTCTTGCGGGCTTTCGTAGAGCACCTGCCGCGTTCTGCTTACTATGCGGAGCGTCCCTCAAAATGCGCCTCAATCTCTTCCAGCGTTTTGCCTTTGGTTTCCGGCAGGAAGAAGATGGCGATCACAAAGTAGACAATGGTGAAGCCCGCGAACAGAAAGAAGATGGCGGAATAGCCCCAGCGTCCCACAAAGGGCAGGAAGATGCCGGCCAGCGTTGCTGACAGCAACTGGTTCAGCACCAGGGCAATGCTCATGCCGTTGGAACGGATGCGCGTAGGCATCAGCTCACTCAGCGCCAGCCACACCACCACGCCCGGCCCGAAGGCGTAGCACGCAATAAAGCAATAGAGTCCGAGCGCCACCAGCCATCCGTGCTGGGTGCTGGGAATCTGCGCCACAATCGCCTTCTGGATGCGCAGCGGTGCAGTGCGTGCGCCTTCCAGATCGGCAAAAGGATTCTTGAAGATGGACTCCACGCGATTAGCCGGCACGCAGGCCGCGCGGCTGATGGTCACCTCTGCGGCGCTGGCATCGTCGGAACGCACCGAGTTGGTGGCTGCAATGAAGTCGCCATAGGAGTAGATGACGGTGAGCGCCGCATGCTGTGGATCCACACTGGTGCGCCCCGCCAACAACCGCTCGGCGGCAGCCTGATCAAACTTGAAATGCACCTGCTGATCGGCGTCAACCGTAGCCTGAATCGCAGCTCCCGCATCCACGGTATGCTTTTCCGACTGCACGAACAGCAAGCCCACACCCACCAGCGAAGCCACAATGCCGCACGTGCCCAGCAGAATCAGGAAGCGGCGTCCCCTGCGATCCACCAACTGCATGCCCACCATGGTGAGCAGGAAGTTGACAGTGGTAAACAGCACGTAGCCCCAGTGCGCCGCCAGATCAGAAAGGCCGCTCTGCAACAGGATGCCCGTGTTGTAGCCAATGATGGAGTTGATGCCGGTGCCTTGATTGAGGAAGAGAATGGCACAGGCCAGCAAAAACGGGATGATATATTTGCGGCGGAAGAGCGAGTCCGTGGCCTTGGGCCCGGAGCTCTTGGCGCTCTCCGCCACCTGGACCATCTCCTCCATCTCACGGTCAGCCTGCTCCGGCGTGCGCGAGCGCAACAGAGCCATGCGAGCCCGTTCCAGTTGTCCTTTGCGGAAGAGCCAGCGGGGCGATTCAGAGACGAAAAACGCGCCCAGCACAAACAACACACCCGGCGGCAGCGAGACCCAGAAGATACTGCGCCAGGCGTGATCCTTGAACTGATTCAGCACCTCGGGCGAGGCCGTGCGCGCCACCTCGGCCACGCGATAGCTGAAGTAAACGCCTATCAACGCTGCCGCCACAATGCCCAACGTCAGCAGCCATTGGAAGGCGCCGGTTCCCTTGCCGCGGTTTGACGCGCCCAAGCACTCCGCCAGATAGAGCGGCACCACAATGCCCACCAGGCCGCCGGAAATGCCCTGCAGCAGTCGCCCAGCCAGCAGCGGGCCAAAGCCAGAAGCCAGCGCGATGATGGGGATGCTGGCCACAAAGACCAATCCGGAAAGAATCATCAACCGCTTGCGGCCCATCCAGTCTGCCAGCAGCCCGGCAAAGAGCGTGGAAAAGACACTGCCCAGCAGCACGGCCGCCACAATATCGGAAAGCCGGTCAGGGCTCAGATGGCTGGTGGCCTCCAGGTACGGATACGCGCTGCCAATAATGCCCACGTCAATGCCGTAGAGCAAGCCGCCAAGTCCAGCAACAAGCATGAGGAAGGCGTTATAGCGGCGAAGGGCCGCGGAGCCGGAAACAGTCATCGGAAGCACCTTTCAACGTTTCGATCTCGAGCAGTTCAGCAGGATAGGAGCCAGAACCGGAAAACTGGGTTCTCACAAAGGTAGCAGCGATCCGGGGTTACCTTCAATGATCATATCCAAACAAAATGATCAATTCGATGAACTGAAGCAGACAAGGTTATCGAAAACAGCCCAGAGCGTTGATTCTGCCAAATTGGACAAAAACGGTCTGGACACGTTTTCAGCTTTGATTCGTCCCGGGAAAATGCTTTCTGAGGAGTGGGTGCGGCATTGCACACTAGGGACATGCTCAACTTCGATGCCCGGCGGAAGCTTCCGGCTGTGCTGCTGATTGACGATGACATGATCAGCCGTGAAGTGGCCGCCACCATGCTGACCATGAGCGGCTACCAGATTTACACCGCCGCAAGCGGAGAGGCCGCGCTGGCCATGCTGGATGCCAGCCACTGCGCCCCCGATGTGATCCTGATGGACGCGCAGATGCCGGGTCTGAGCGGAACGGCGTTGATCGCGGCTCTCCGTGCGCGCGAGGATGCCGCCATCTATGTGGTCAGCGCCAGCACCCCTCCGGACGAACTCACAGCGATCGCCGATGGGTTCCTGCAAAAGCCCTTTGACGGCGCGGCCCTGGCCAGCGTTCTCCGGGAGCGCAAGCAACATCGCCGCAGCCTCCTGCTGAAGACGCTGGATGAGCCCGGCGAGCCGGTGATCAATCTGGAGACTCTGGCGCAGTTGCGTGTGATGATGCCCCCTGCCGGGGTGCGCGAAATCTTTAGCGCCGTCATTGCCGATCTGCATCGCCGCACTCAGATGCTGGAAGGCGCCATCGGCCGGGGCGACAACCAGGAAATCCGCCGCATCGGGCACGCCATCAAGGGCGGATGCGGCATGGCCGGAGCCGCGCAGGCCGCGCGCCTCGGCGCTTTACTCGAAGACACCGCCTTTCTCGAAACCGGTAACAAATTGGATAACAGCATGGCCTTGCTGATCGATTTACGCACCGCGACCGAAAGGCTGGAGCGTATGCTGGAGTCAGAGTTCACAGCTACATAGGATTCGGGCCAGACTCCGGAGGCAGACAACAAAGATGGATCGCCCTATTCGCATTGTTTTGGCGGATGATCATCCAGTCGTCCGCATTGGTGTGCGCAACATGCTGGTGGAAACGGACGGGTTCTCCGTAGTGGGAGAAGCTTCCGACGGCGATGAGGCCATAACCCAAACCCTCGATCTGCAGCCCGATGTTCTCCTGCTCGACGTACAGATGCCGCGTCTGCCCGGCCTGGAGGCCATGCGCGCCATCATGAGCGGCCCCTCCACGGCCAAGATCCTGCTGCTCACCTCCACCATCACCACCCAGCAGATCATCGAAGCGCTGCACATTGGCGCGCGCGGCATCGTACTCAAGGATGCCCTCGTCAACCATCTGCAAACGGCCATCCGTACCGTGTATTCCGGCGACTACTGGATTGGCGGCAAGCGGGTCGTGAACCTGGTCAGCGCGCTGCACGATCTGATGCAGCAGGCCGCTATTCCCCAGCGCAAAACCTACGGGCTTACTCCCCGTGAGCTGGAAGTGGTGGGCTGCATTGTGGAAGGCTGCTCCAATCGCGATATCGCCAAGCAGTTCTCACTCAGCGAGGAAACGGTCAAGCGCCACCTGTCCAACATCTTCGATAAAACCGGCGTCTCCACTCGTCTGGAACTGGCCTTGTTCGCCATTGCCCATCAGTTGGTAGAGCCCAACAAGTAAGACCGCATCTTCCCCTTCCCGGCCCGTCCTGTTTTCCGGCAGGATGGGCTTGGCGTTTCTGCGCACTTCAACCTACCCGCAATCGAGATTCCTTTCTGCCTCCGCAACAAAAAAGCCTCCGCTGGGCAGAGGCTTTTTCCAGATGCGCTATTTCAGGATGCGCTGTCTGCTGTTATTTGCCCTGCTTCTTTGCCGCGGCGCGGCGTGCCGGCAAAGTGCCTCGCGGAAAGGCCGTGGACTGGCGAACGACCAGCCGCGTTTCGATGGCCCATTCCTTCTGCGCGGCCTTGGGATGATCCGGTTCAATGCCGGCGCGCAGAGCCTGAATCGCGGCGTTGGCCAGATCCTTGCACGACATCTGCACCGTGGTAAGCGGTGGCAGAATGAACTGCGCCAGATGGATGTCGTCAAAGCCCACCACGGAGATGTCGCCGGGCACGCTGGAGGTGGTGCGATGCAGCGCATGCAGCGCGCCAATCGCCGTCATGTCGTTGGAGCAGACCACCGCCGTGGGCAGCTCACCCTGCTGGAGCAGCTTCTCCATGGCAGAGATGCCGCCTTCCATGGTGTGGTCGCCTTCGACAATGTGACGCACCGGAACGCTGAGCCCCAGTTCGGCAACGGCCGCGCGGAATGCATCACGCCGGGCAGTAGCGGAGCGCAACGTGAGCGGCCCGGTAATGAACGCCATGGAACGATGCCCCAGCGCCGCCAGATGCTGCACCGCCTCGCGGATCCCCTCGTTGTAATTGATCTTGAGCGTACGCACATTGGCCAGCTTGGGGCCGGCATCGATGAAGACCAGTGGAAACTGCGTCTCCACCAGCTTGTCCACCAGTTCCTCTTCAATGCCGAAGGTCATCACCGCCACGCCGTCCACCGAGCGCTGCAGCATGCGGCGGATCAGCGATTCGGTGCGGGTGGGGTCGTAGTTGGTGGAGCCGATCATGACCTCGTAGCCCTGCGCCACGGCCATGTTTTCAAACTCCTGCACCAGCTCCGGGAAGAAGGGATTGGTGATCTCCGAGACGATCAAACCCAGAATGCGGCTGCGGCCTGAAACCAGGGCGCGCGCCTGCGGATTGGGCACGTAACCCACTTCCTCCACGGCCTTCCACACCCGCTTGGCCAGTTCCGGGTCCACCGTCGAAATGCGGTTGACCGTTCGCGAGACGGTGGCAATGGAGACACGCGCGCGCTTGGCAACATCGCGAATGGAAACCTGAGCACGGCGGCGATTGGAGGACGGCTTACGGGAAGGGCTCATCGTTGACCTGATTCTACGCTTTTCCGACTGTTTCTCAAGCCGGAATCCGAACAGCTTACTCAGTGAAAAAACGTTTGTGGACGCTGGATTCCGTCAACCAGACCGTTGGAATCAGCAACGGGACAGACCCGATGGAAGGCGCCGGGAGGAAACCGTTTCCCGGTTTCAGTAAACGTCTACTCAAAAACCCTCAAGTAATTCGATTCACTAGACAGCGGTTCGGCTTAAGGATGGCGCTGGCCGCCGGCCGCAATTTCCAGCGCATGGCCCAGCAACGGCAAAATGGCGGCCAGGCTTTCCGTGGCTCCGCGCAAGCTGCCAGGCAGATTCACAATCAGCGTGCCATTCCGCATGCCGGCCACGCCGCGCGAAAGCCAGGCAAAGGGCGTCTTCTCGGCGCAACTGGCGCGCATGGCTTCCGCCAGTCCGGGCACCTCGCGATCCAGCACCCGGCGCGTGGCTTCCGGAGTACGGTCGCGCGGGCCCAGGCCGGTGCCGCCCACGGTCAGAATCAGAGCCGCGCCGGCATGAGCAAAGGCAATCAGCTCGGCGGCAATCTGTTCTTCATCGTCCGGCACCAGAGCCGGGCGCAACTCGGCGACGGGCCACTGATTATGCAACTGCGCCGCCACGGCCGGGCCCGCGGTATCAGTCTGCACGCCCTGGGAACAACGATCGGAAACGGTAAGAACCACCATCATCATAGAGGTCACTCGGCTGGAACAATTTTGATCAGGCGCAGCCACTTCTCCACGTCCCTGGGCCAGTTGGCAGGAGCCGACTTGCCCGTCGCGCGCAAGCCGTAGCCATGACCGCCATCAGGATACACATGCAACTCCGCGGGCACCTGCGCGTTCTTCAGTTGCTGATAGTACACCAGCGCATTCTCCACATGCACCGGATCGTCCTCGGCCTGCACCACAAAGGAAGGCGGTGTGGCGGCAGTGGGAACCACATCCGGATTCGGCGCATAGTTCTTATCCGATAGCGCCAGATAGCCCGGATAAACGACGACGGAGAAATCCGGACGGCAGCTCAGCTTATCGGCCTCATCCACGGCATCGTACAAGCGATGGTCGAAGATGTTCGCAATCGCGGCAGACAGATGGCCACCTGCCGAGAAGCCCAGCACGCCCACGCGATGCGGGTCGATGCCCCACTCCGCGGCATGCTGGCGCACCAAACCCATGGCGCGCTGCGCATCCTGCAACGCGGCGCTCGACTTCGGATAAGGGCCAGAGTCCGGCACACGATACTTGAGCAGCACGCAGGTTACGCCGAACGAGTTGAGCCAGTCGCACACCTCGGTGCCTTCTAGGTCCATGGAGAGGCGTTTGTAGCCGCCACCGGGAAACACCACCACGGCAGCACCATTGGCCTTGGTCTTCGGCTTGAAGAGGGTCAGCGTAGGCCGCACCACATTGGCGAGCCGGATCACCGCGCGCCCACCCACCATGTTGTCTTTCGGACCGGTCACGTCAGCTTCGGGCGGAAGATTGGTCGCCACGCCCGGAGCAGCCCCTGGCCACACATTGAACGTTACATGATCGGCGCTCACCGGCCAGGCCGGAGCCTGCGCCTGAAGCGTAAGACCGAATGCAGTAGCAGCCACAAGGCAAAAGAGTGTTTTCATCGCACAGAAACCTCGGCAATAGGAGTCGCGTGGAATCATCGCACCGCTAGGCCGCTGAAGCAACTGTGGAGTGCGCTTGAAGGACTGCGGCCAGCAGCAGGTCCAGACACGACACGGTGTAAAGCGCAGTGAGGGGTGTAAGCTGTGGGGGCTGGAATATGCGCTGCCGGATAGGCCCTTGGCAGAACAGCATGGTCCAACACGCAGCATGCATACGGGAAATGAAGGCACGCGGATATCTTCCTGGAGGAGCTTATGGCATCGGTACGGATGGAAGCGGTGGCAGGGCGTTGCTTACGCAGTTGCGCAGTGGCATGTTTGGCCGTGGTACTTTCCGCCGCATCGCTCGCGGCTCTTCCGGCAAAAGGAGCGCCCGCGTCCTCGATCGAGTCGCTGAAGCTGTTGCAAGCGCCTTCCGGAGCCAAAGCTAGCTGGGCCAGCCTGCGCGGCAAAGTGGTGGTGCTGGAGTTCTGGGCCACATGGTGTTCGCCGTGCGTTGCTGCTCTTCCCCATTTCAATCAACTTGTGGCTTCGCTCGACCCCGCCAAGTTCCAGTTCATCTCCATCGACGACGAAGATCTGCACACGGTAGAAAACTTCCTCCGCAAAAAGCAGATCGCCGGATGGGTCGGCATCGACAACGGAGGCGCCGTCATTAAGTCGTATGGGGTAACCACGCGGCCCACCACCGTCATCATCGACCGCACCGGCCGCATCGCCGCCGTCACCTCCAGCGACGAGCTGACCGCGGCCAAGCTCCAAGCCATCGCCGCTGGAAAATCCGCAGCCTTCAAGCCCGCCGGCGAGGTCCTCCATGCGGTCGCCTCCACGGACTCCGCCGTGGCACAGTCTCTCTTCGCTGTCTCCATCACCCGCTCCGCGCCTGGCGCCAAGCCCTCCACCACTGAGCATCCGCCTACCGGCATCGACTTCCGCGCCGCCAGCTCCGACGGCCTGTTCACCAGCGTCTTCGAGATCTTTACCCAGCGTTACGCCTTGCAGGGAAGCATGCCGGACGGCCTCTACGATCTGCACATGAACTACGGCAACGCATCCGAGCGCGAGGCCCGCCCCATCGTCCAGCAAGCGCTCCTGGCTGCACTGGGGCTGCAGATTACCCCGCGCACTCTCACCGGCCGCGCCCTTCTATTGCACGCCATCGATGACGATCACAAACGCCTTAGCCCGTCAGCCTCAGCTCACGCCACCAAGCGCGGTTCCTGGCACGGCATCTTCATTCTCATGAACGGCAGCATGGACGATCTGGCCTACATCCTCGGCACGGCGCTGGAGACGCCGGTGGTGAACGAAACCGGCATTGAAGGCGCCTACGATGTGCGCTTCAAGCTCCCCGGCGATCAGATCGAACACGTCACGGCAGCCAACATCAACACCATTCTCCGCTCCACCCTAGGACTTGAGCTGGTCGAAAGCGAGCGGCAGTTGCCAATCAGCGTGCTCGAAGTCAGCAAAAAGCCGGAGCCGCAACCGGTAGTCAAGACTCAAGGCGCTGCCGCGCAGAAATAGCTCGGAGAAACCCAGCCTAACGCACCAAAGCAAAAGGCCGCCCCAGATGGAGCGGCCTTTGGATGGGAAGCCGGGAAAATTAGCCCTGCGTTACAGGCACGCCAGCAGCAGGCGCGGCAGCCGGTTTGGGCTTGGGAGGTTCCTTCTTGGAAGGAGCCAGGATGGCATGCAGGATGGTGCCTTCCATGCGGGGCATGAACTCCACGACACCCGCCTCGCCAATGTCCTGAATCAGGCGGTTGATGATGTTGTAGCCCAAGTCGCGGTGCGCCATCTGGCGGCCACGGAAGCGGAGGCTGGCCTTCACCTTGTCGCCTTCAGTCAGGAAACGGACGGCCTGATTCTTCTTGGTCTGGTAGTCGTGCTCGTCCACCGTGACCGAGAACT
>Ga0207738_100029_pt1 | contig 34032 bp, 31 predicted proteins | sample LuqExpMetagenom9_FD_187767 | JGI IMG/M metagenome (GOLD analysis project Ga0207738, IMG submission 187767) | Tropical forest soil microbial communities from Luquillo Experimental Forest, Puerto Rico - Sample 9 (SPAdes) | ecosystem: Environmental > Terrestrial > Soil > Tropical forest ... | reverse complement strand
TCATCCAGGCAGATAGCCGTTTCCAGCCGTTTCTGCAGCATGGAGTGGTAGAAAAAGTCGTCGTACCAAAGCGGCTGTTCAATCATCAACAGCTTGAACTCATCAAAGCTGGTAATGTGGTCGGCGTCGCTCAATCGGTAGGCGGAGTTGGCATCGCAGCTCAACAGAATCTCCGGCCAGCGCTTGCGCACCGCGGCGAAGACCTTCACGTCCCAGCCCGGCTTGCATTTCAGCTTGATGCGCTGGTAGCCGGCGGCAAGCTCCCGCTCCACCACGGCCAGCGTCTCCTCAATCGAGGGCTGAATGCCGAGTGAAACCCCGCATGGCACCTGGTCGTGCACGCCGCCAATCAGACGGGAAAGCGAGATGCCCTCGCGTTGTGCTTCCAGATCCCAGATAGCGTTTTCCAGCGTTGCCTTGGCCATGCGATGGCCGCGGATCGGGAAGAACAGCCGCGGACAATCGCCACCATGGCGTGGCTGGGCTGCCGCCAGCATGGGGCCAAGCTCGTTGACCAGAACGCTCCAAGCCGTGTCGGTTGACTCCGAAGAAAAGGTGGGCCGCTCGCCGGCTGTACATTCACCCCAACCCACCAGTCCGTCGGAGTGCACCTCGGCCAGCAGAATTCGCCGATTGCGCGTTACACCAAAGCTGGTCTCAAAGGGTCGCACCAGCGGCATCTGTAGTTCACGCAGGATAATCCCATCAATCTTCATATGTTCGTCCTATCTTGTGTCTAGGGGCTACACGCTGATGGGTGCGCCCAGTTCAAAGATTCCGTCGCCCGCGGCCGTGCGGTTGAAGCCTAGTACCGCCAGCCCGCCTGCAAATGCTTTCTGAAAGCGTTCACGATTGCGTTGCTGCACTTCGCGTGCGCGTTCGCGATCCTGTTCCGAGGCCTTCCATGCATAGATGGCCGCTGGTACTTCGATGCGTTCTTCCACGCAGAACTCCGCAGCCTGCTCGCCGCGCAGCGCCTGCGTCACGTGTTCGCTGTCCATGGCCCACTCCGCCACCAGGCGGTCGGTGGGCAGTCCCCCTTGCAGCTTGGAGGTGGTGGAGCCGTAAAAATTGGCGCGATATTGCCGTACCACCGCGCCCAGTTTGTGGATGTTCAAATAAGCGTTCTTGATCTCCAACGGATCGAAGGTCCATTCCATCCAGCGAATGCCGCGCCCCAGGGCCTCTTCGCGCTGTACGCCCTTCAACCGGAAACCCAGCCCCTGGTTGCGATAGGCGGGCTTGACCGCCAGCATGTGCGAATGCAGATAGGGCCTGGGTGGCTGGCTCGCATGGGACTTGATTCCGGCCATGGCCATGGCAAAACCCACCATGCGTCCGGCATCGCTCTCGGCAGCAATTTCCATGTCGAAGGCGCCTATCACCTGTCCGCCAATCTTCTGCGCCACCAGAAACGCCTTGCGCGGAATGATGTCGGCCACGTCGTAGCCCCAGGTGGCAATCTCCATCTGGACCGCAGCTTCCAATTCATCCAAACCCACGCAGGAACGGATCTGGATCATTGGCCGGCCTCCGAATTTTCCGTAGCCGCCAGCTTCTGTTTGGCTCTGGCCCACAAGGCTTCCAGTTCGTCCGGCGTCAGATCTTCCAGCGGCCGCTCCGATGCCCGTTCCATCTCATGGAAGCGCCGGCGGAAGCGCAGATTGCAGCCGCGCAGCGCCATCTCCGCATCCACACCCAGATGTCGGCCCAGGTTCACCACGGTAAACAGCAGATCGCCCAATTCGGCTTCCACCCGGGCCTGGTTGCCCGTGGCCACTTCGGCTTCAAGCTCCGCCGTCTCTTCGGCGATCTTCGGCAGCAAGCCTTGCCAGTCAGGCCAGTCAAAGCCAGCTTTGGCGGCCTTTGAGCCTATCTTGGCTGCTTCGGCCAGCGCCGGCATGGCGCGCATGACCCCGTCGAGTCTTGAAGCCACGGGATCTGCGGCATGCAATGCTTTTTCCGCCTTTTTGATCTCATCCCAATTGCGCAGCACAGCCGCCGCGGAGCCATCCACGTCGGCATCCACGTCCGCGCGATTGCCGGCGGCCTTCGAGGCTTCCTCGCCAAATACATGCGGATGCCGCCGTATCAGCTTGCGGTTCAACTGGTCCAGTACGTCGGTGATGGTGAACAGGCCTTGGTTGGCGGCCATCTCGGCATAGAACAGCACCTGCAGCAGCAGGTCGCCGAGTTCTTCGGCCATGTGTGGATAGTCGCGCCGCTCAATTGTGTCGAAGACCTCGTAGGCCTCTTCCAGGGTGTATTTACGGATGGTCTCGAAGGTCTGTTCGCGATCCCACGGGCAGCCATCCGGCGCACGCAGGCGAGCCATGATGGTGGCGGATTCACGAAATAGTTCAGCAGCACGCGCCGGGTCGGTGGGGATGGAGGCGCGCTCAGGCGGTTGGGGGCAGTTTTCCTGCTGAGGTTCCATCGGCTCCAGTGTACAGGAGCCAGATGAGCGGGATTTCACAACCACAGTGCGGGATTGTTCGTCCTTGCTCCAACTCAGTGCGGAAAAGCGCTTGCCCAGTCCGTTGTCCTGGAAGCATGAGCGGAACCGCTCTACCCTGCGTCCTCTATACTCAACAACGCAGATGATACGATTCTTAGCCACTCTGTTTGCCTCTCTCTTCGGGCTCGCCATGGGCAGTTTTCTAAACGTGTGCCTCAGTCGCTGGCCCGAGGGCGAGAGCATTGTCCAGCCGCGTTCGCATTGCCGCAATTGTGCTCATACGCTGAGCTGGTGGGAGAACGTTCCGCTGCTGAGCTGGCTCCTGCTCCGGGGCCGCTGTCGCACCTGCAAAGAGCCCATCGGAGGTCGCTATCCTCTGGTGGAAGCCGCAGTGGGTGGGCTATGGGCGATCTTTGTTGCACGCGCCTTGCCCGACGACGCAGCTCTTATCACCCTTCCGCCCAGCGCACTGGTCCTCCCGCTGCTTACCGCGCTTGCTGCGATGCTGTTGGCATGGTTTCTGGTGGCATTGGCCGCGCTCGATGCAGAAAACCTCTGGCTGCCGGACTGGTTGACGATTCCAGGAGCCGTGCTGGGATTCCTGCTGGCAGCGCTGCATCCTGTTCTGCTCCTTGGACTGGACCGCGCTACTGGGCTTCCTCTGGCCGATGGTCTGGAAAGTGGGCGTTTCGGTCTGCTCACACCTGCAATCTATCGGCTGTTTGCAATCGCCGTTGCCGCCGGCGCGGTTCTGCTGATCCGCTGGGTGTATCAATGGGTACGCAAACGGGAGGGGCTGGGACTGGGCGACGCGAAGCTGATGGCGCTGCTGACGGCATGGCTGGGGTTGCCGGGAGCGGTGCTGGCCTTTGTGATCGGCGTGGCGCTGGGAACCCTGGCGGCGTTGGCGGTTCTGCTCAAACCCCGCCGCGAGGGTGAGCCCTGGGGCCAAATGAAGCTTCCGCTCGGCACCTTTCTCTGTCTAGGCGGCCTTGTGAGCTGCCTGTGGGGGAAGGAAATCATTGCGCTCTACTGGCAGTTGGCGGGGTTTTAGAAGCAAGGTGCGGGTTCTAGTTTCTAGGTGCCAAGGGCGAAAGAGAAGCTGCTCCTTCGTCCTCAGCCTCTATTTTCCTGCCATCTCCGGGCTCTTCAGGATCTTGGCCGCTTCTTTTGCGTGGCGGCTGTCTGGATCGTAGTCCATCACCTTTTTGTAGTTCAGTTTGGCGCCGGCCATGTCACCCAAATGGCGCTGGCTTTCGGCCAGGCCCCAGTACACATCCGGCTCCTCCGGCGCCAGCACCATGGCCGACTGATAGCGCGAGAGCGCGGCACGCCAATTCTTGTTGTCCAGATAGTACTTGGCCACGCTCATGTCTTCCGCCGCAGTCTCCACATGCGGTGGCGGCTCCTCGCGCCGGCCCCGTTTGCGGCCCTTCTCCTGTTTGGAGTCGGGAGCGTTCGGGTCGGGCAGCACGCTGTCCAACCCCGTGCGTGAGCTGGAGAAGCCGGAGGCGGCGCTGGTGTCTTCTGTCAGAGTACGGTCGTCCGGACTGCGCACGGGGTCCATTTCGTTGCTGGGCAGATTCATCACCGCGGGCGGCACATCGCCGGAAGCGGTGGCTGCGGCAAGTCCGGCTTCGGAGTTGGGCATTACCGGCACGTTGGTCGTATCTTCTGGAAAGGGATTGGAGCCCCCGTTGGCCGGCGGTTTCTGGCCGGCGGGTGCCTGCGCAAACAGTGCACCGGCGAGCGCCAGCACCGCCAAGGACGAAAGAGCGATCCGCATCTGATTCACGCCACCGCCACTTCGTCTCATGCCGCTCGACCTCCCGCTTTCCTTGCGCACGTTTCTTCCTGCCTTCTCCATGTTAGGATGCCGGGGTGGGGTGTTTCCAGCGCTCTGCGCCAAACCTGCAAAGGATGCGCCCGGAGCCACACGCCACCAACACCAGAAAAGGCCGCCTTCGAACGCCATGGGACTGATGATTCGCTCTTCCGCCATCCACGCCGCTGGATGCTATACCACCACTCCGATTGCATCCGGCCAGCGCGTGGCCCAGTACAGCGGCCACCCCATGACTAAACGCCAGGCCGACAAAACGTATGAACATTCCGTCCTGACCTACCTGTTTGGACTAGGCGACGGCAAGATCGTCATCGACGGCCACTCCATGGCCATGTTCATCAACCATAGCTGCGCGGCCAATTGCGAAACCCGCGAACTGCGGGGCAAGGTCTGGATCGTGGCCATACGCGATATTGAGGTCGGCGAAGAGATTACCTACGACTACTGCCTCTACGACGGTGGAGACGATAAAGCCTATTGCAACTGCGGAGCCGCCACCTGTCGCGGCACCATGTATTCCGAACAGGAAGTGGTGAGGCGCAGCAAGCAGAAATAAGCTCGCCCCTAGCCCCTAGCCCCACGGGTCGTTCAGCAGGGCGTTGAGCGAAAGATCCTCGCCAAACCGCTCTATCTGCGCTCCTGGCAGTTGCAGCGGATGGGCCATCGAGCGGAAGGCAGGCACCGCGTCCGAGCCCAGCAGTTGCGGGCTTTGGAAGATGCGCAGCCGGTCCACCAATCCGGCCGCCAGCAGGGCAGTGTTGAGCCGCGTGCCGGTCTCGGTCAAAAGTGTCAGTACGCCCTCTTCGCCCAATGTGGAGAGCACCAGATCGAGCGGCACACGCCCGGCCTCCGCAGGCAACGTCACCACGCGTACGCCGCGTTTTTCAAGTTCCTTGCTCCGCTCTTCGTCGGAGGAGACGGTAAAAACCACCACATCGTTTGCAGCGGTTTGCACCAGCTTGGCGTCCAAAGGCATGCGCAGCGCGGAGTCCAGCACCGCACGCTGCAGTGGACGGCGTCGCGCAAGCCCGCTGCGATCCGTTAGCAGGGGATCGTCGGCCAGAACCGTATCCACGCCTACCATGGCAGCATCGGCCTGCCAGCGCATACGCTGCACCTCGGTGCGGGAGGCCTCGCCCGTAATCCAGTAGGGCTGCCCGGCCTTGTGGAAGCCTGGAGCCGGGGCAATTCGCCCATCCAGAGACATGGCCACCTTCATCAACACCAGCGGACGCCGCCGCGTAATCCAGCAGGCAAAGCCCTCATTCAGCCGTTGTGCTTCCGCCTGGCATACGCCCACTTTCGTGGCGATCCCGGCCGCGCGTAGCCGTTCCATGCCGCCGCCCGCCACCTTGGGGTTGGGATCGAGCGTGGCCGCCACCACGCGTGCCACCCGCGCCTCCACCAGCGCCTCCGCGCAGGGGCCGGTGCGCCCGGTGTAGTTGCATGGCTCCAGCGTCACGTAGGCCGTTCCGCCCTCCACGCTCATGCCACGCTCTGCCGTGTTCTTCAGTGCCGCAATTTCCGCATGGTCGCGCCGGTCGTACTCGTGCCAACCCTCGCCCGCCAGCTTGCCGTTACGGTCGAGAAGAACGCAGCCAACCGCAGGATTGGGAGCCGTGAGGGCAAGGCCGCGACGGGCCAAATCGAGGGCGCGTTGCATCCAGGGAAGATCGTTGAAACTTTGTAGGCTGCTCATAGCATTCTTTCTCGCGTCAGCATGTATTACATGCGCCTTTGCCAGCGCGCTGGAGCGCGGCTGCCGTGAAAGCAGGCTAGCACGGTCAGGCTATCATCCTGTTCCTGAAGGAAGAAGAGCGCATAAGGGAAGCGCCGTAGCAGGGCGCGTCGAATTTGCTTATAAACAATAGGAAATTGAAGTGGGTTGCAGGCGATGCGTTCGACGGCGACGGCAACTGCTGTGCTAAATTGCAGCCCCAAGCCTGAAGCTTCTTTTTCATACCAATCCTGCGCGGCCATCACTTCATCGCGTGCTGCGGGAGTGAAGACGACCGTGTGCACTAGGAGGAGCGCCTCTCCAACTGACTCTTTAAGGTCGTCCAGGCAATGCATTGCGGTCGGTCCAGATCGAGAGCGTCCATACGCCTGTCCAACTCGGTCTGCTGCTCCGTTGTCATAGGAAGTTGCTCGTTGTCGAGACTATCCCAGAGCTGTGTGATGAGCGCAAGGCGTTCCGGCGAAGTCAGCCGTGCCAGTTCGTCCTGGGAGAGCAAATTCATGCTTCTAAGCATACGGGAAACCCAAAATAGCCGCCAACAGGAAAGTTTGGCAGCATTTATGCGTTACAGGGTAGAACAAAGGGTGCGGCAATTAATGTCGCGCCCTTTTCTTTTGAACGCGGTTAAAGGAAACACCTGCGCTTCTGCAGGCAGTTTCGCGTCTCCTTCGCCTATCCCAGCAGTGACTCCACAAAATCTTCTGGCGAGAATTCGAGCAGATCTTCCATCTTTTCGCCCACGCCCACAAAGCGCACCGGCAGATTCATCTCTTTGGCAATGGCAACGGCAATGCCGCCCTTGGCCGTACCATCCAGCTTGGTCAGCACGATGCCGGTCACACCCGCCGCCTGCGTAAACTGACGGGCCTGCTGCAAGCCGTTCTGGCCGGTGGTGGCATCCATCACCAGCAACACCTCGTGGGGCGCGCCGGGAATCAGCTTGGCCGCCGTGCGGCGCATCTTTTCAAGCTCATCCATCAGGCCGCTCTTGGTGTGCAAGCGACCGGCCGTGTCCACGTAGAGTTCGTCGATCTGTTTAGCTTTGGCCGAGGAAACCGCGTCATATAGCACGGCTGAAGGATCACCGCCATGCTTGGTCTTGATCATCTCCACGCTGGAACGTGTGGCCCACACTTCCAACTGCTCGATGGCGGCTGCCCGGAAGGTGTCGGCCGCGCACAGTAACACGGAGCGCCCTTGGGCTTTGGTCCACGCGGCCAGCTTGCCGCTGGTGGTGGTTTTGCCGGTGCCGTTTACGCCCACCAGAAAGGTGACGCGTGGTGGCGCATCGGGCAAGGTCAGCGGCTTTTGCGGCGCGGCAAGAATGGCTAGCAGTTGCTCCTTCAAAAGAGCCCGCAGTTCGCTTCCGCCTTCGATGGCCTGACGCTTGGCGCGCTCGCGCAACGCGTCCAGAATGGCCGTTGTCGTCTGCACGCCCAGATCGCTGGTCAGTAGAGCGGTTTCCAGGTCTTCGAGCGCTTGTTCGTCCACCGTGCGCGTCATGGCGACGATAGTTTCCACGCGCTCGGCCAGTGACTCGCGGGTGCGCGTCACAGCCTGCTTCATCCGCTCAAAAAGGCCGAGCTTACGGCCCTCAGCCGGCTCTGCGGTCTGCGCCGTAGCCTGTTCCGTGGCCTGCTCGGGAGCGGCTGGTGCAGGTGCTGCTTCTGGTTGCTTTTTCTTTCCGAAAAAAATCATGGCAGGGTTTCCTCTTCAAGTGTAGAGCACCGGGCAGAGACCCTCCAAAGCACCTGCGGTGCGGTAGCTCACTGCGCGTTCTTTTGGATAGACTTCAGACAAAGTACAGTGCTGTATCTGCTTGCGGGCGAGATGTTCATGAGGCTCAGCTTGCAATACAGGTAAAGAACTACCGCTTGGCCGCGGCCTGCATCTCGGCTAGGCTTTCGGCGCGCAGGGCCACGATCTCGTCGTGGGTGGCATCGGAGGCCTCACGGCGTCCCGCATAGGTCTGCGTGGAACCAAAGCGGACGTCGGCCCAGAAGTCGGCCACGCCCAGCACCTTCCACATGTGGTTCACAAAGGTTTCGTCGCCATACCAGCACAGCTCGCGTTCGGGTGTTCCGTCGCCGACCTCGTAGCGGATGGCGGCTGTTGTAATCGGCAGACCCAGCGAGGTGGCGGGGTCAATCAGCCTAGAATGGAAGCGAATCACCTCGGCGCCATCGGTCGAGGTGCCTTCCGGGAACATCAGCACGGGAATATGCAACCCCATCTGCATGCGTTCGCTCATTTGCTGTGCCACGGAAACGGCGCTCTCCAGATTGCCGCGATCCACGAAGATGGTGCCGCCAATCTTGGCCGCGTTGCCAAAGAAGGGCCAGCCGCCAATTTCAATCTTGGCTACAAAGAAGCAGGGCATGGCTGCCGAGAGCACCAGAATATCCAGGTAGCTCAGATGGTTGGCCACCACCAGGCCTTCCGTGCCCGGCATACCCTTCACCCGGTAGCGAATTCCCAGACTGTTGAGAATGTCGAGCGAGGTCCGTTGCACCCACAGGGCGCGTTGCGTCATGGTCACTGGACCGCGCAGGCGCATCAGGCCAAAGCGGATCATGCAAGCTGCCAGAGCAATCCCCAGCGCCACAGCGCGCCGGAGGCGGCGAAAGGTCAACGGGTCAGAGGAGCCAAAAAGCGATTCCGCGCAGAGGGCGAAATGGATCGCAGATCGAGCAAAGTGAGAAAGTCGATTGTGCCGAATTCACGGTCCCAGGCGGGCGGCGCGGCAATGCGCGCACCAATCGTCAGGTAGGTCTTTAAAAGCTTCGGGACCTTCACCGCATTTTCGTTGGCATTCGACAACAACGTACTCTCTTCCGTGGCCGTTTGCTGTGTCGCGCGGCCATCGTGCTCGCGGGGACACGCAAAAGCTTCGGTCACCTCGGTCTCAAACTCCGGCGCACAGCGGTAAGGATGAAGCAGGCCATACATCTGCCAGCCTTCCGCAGGGTCTTTGGAATTGAGTGAGGAGCAGCCAACCAGGTAGCGTAATCCCTTGTCGGTAGCATACTGTGCGATGCCTCTCCACAACAAGGTTAAAACCTCGGGCGTACGATGCTCACGATCGATGGAGGCGCGGCCCAATTCCAGAATTTCCGGCCGGAGCGGCTCAAAGGGAGCAAAGCTGAACTCGCGTTCCGAATAATAGCCCAGGTTCGCCGCCGCGGTCTGTCCGGATTGCATCCGGTAGGTGCCCACAATCTTGCGGTTCCGCGTGTCTTCCACCAGCAGGTGCTCACAGAGCTGGTCAAACTCGTCCGTGTCGAGCCCTGTGTCATAGGAACTCTCCAGGCCCTCTCCCAGTTCGATATTGAAGACCCGGAAGCGCAGGCGGCAAACGGCTTCACGGTCTTCCGCGGTCTCCGCCAGTCGTAGCCGGTAATGACCAACTTCGGCGTGGATGCGCGGCAATACCGGCGGCGCGGCCATGCCGGTAAAGGCAGCAAGCGCAAGTTCAGCCGCGGGCGCGGCAACGGGCGGATAGGCAGGATGGAGAGCGGTTTCCGTGGGAGCGATCACGGCTCTGAGTATCGGGCTCCCTCTGTAAGAGGACGTTCAAACCATCATGAAGAAGCGTTGAATTTCTCGCTCCTGTCATCGCCCGTCCATCAATTCAGCGAGGAAGGATGCGCTCTGTGAAGGGAGGATGAGCGCTTCGTTAACAAAGATCGAAGAGCCGGAAGGAGACGTCGCCACGTCTTTCTTCCGGCTCTTGAGCGGAGGCTGTATTTCTTTCCCGATTGCTTGACGCTACTGTGGCACAAACTGGTTCTGTCGGCCGCAAGAAATGGCAGCGGGTGCAGGCTGATTCCCGGAACGAAAAAGCCTCCCGGAGGAGGCCATTTTCGGTTCCGCATGCGCGCTACACCACAAAGTATTTGGCTTGCGGATGGTGTACCACCAGAGCGTTGGTGCTTTGCTCTGGCTCCAGATGGTAACCCTCGGTCAAACGCACGCCGATGTTCTCCTCCGGCTTCAGCAGCCGGAAGATTTTCTCCTGATCTTCCAGGTTCGGGCAGGCCGGATAGCCGAACGAATAGCGCGAACCGCGATACTTCTGATGGAAGAGATCGGTTACCTTTTCGGCGTCCTCGCCGGCGATACCGAGCATCTGACGCACTCGCTTGTGCACCACTTCAGCCAGTGCCTCCGCCGTTTCCACCGAGAGCCCGTGCAGGTAGAGATACTTGGTAAAGTCTCCCGCGTCATACAGCTTTTGCGTTGCCAAGCTGGCTTCGGCGCCGATGGTCACAATCGAGAAGCCCACCACGTCGCGTCGGCCTGCGCTGAGCGGTTCAAAGTAGTCGGCAATCGAGAGCTGTCGTCCCTGCTTCTGGCGCGGGAAGGTGATCCGCTCCAGCTCCTTCTCCGGGTTCTCCGGATCGAAGACGATCAGGTCGTTGCCCTGGCTGGCGCAGGGATAAAAGCCAATCACTGCCTTGGGATCGAAGCAGCCAGTTGTCTTGATCTCTGCCTGCAGTTCGTGCAGAATCGGCCGGTACTTTTCTTCCACCAGACGCAGATAATCGGCCTGCGCCGCAGTCTTCAGTTGCCACTGGTTTTTGAAGAGCGAAATTTCGTTGATGTAACCGAAGAGTTCGTCCAGCGAGAAGTCCTTGAAGGTGCGCGCGCCCAGGAAGGGCGCGACGGGAATCTCCGCCACCCGCTCCACCACCGGCGAACGCCCCTCGGCCGTCAGTTGTACCAGCGTCAGTTCTTCATCTTCCACAACGCGCTTGGTGAAAGTTTTGACCGTGGTGCCGTCGGTCCAGCGCGCTTCGCGCACCGCCGCATCCTCTGAGGTCAGATCCGACATCACATGCAATCCGGCAAAGGCGTCTTCAGCGTAATAGACCGGCCCCTTGTACTCCCTGCGCAGATCGTCTTCCACATACTTGCGCGTGAGCGCCGCGCCGCCGCAGATAACCGGAATCTTCAGTCCCAGCCGCTCCAGATCCTGCAGCACATACTTCATTTCGAGCGTGGACTTCACCAACAATCCGCTTAAACCGATCGCGTCCGCATTCGCCTCGCGCGCCGCCGCAATGATCACATCCGAGGGCTGCTTGATGCCGAGGTTCACCACCTTGTAGCCGTTGTTGGAGAGGATGATGTCCACCAGGTTTTTGCCGATGTCGTGCACGTCGCCCTTGACCGTGGCCAGCACCATGGTGCCCTTACCGCCGCTCTCGTTCTTTGCCATCTTCGGCTCAAGGTAGGCCACGGCGGCCTTCATGGTGGCGGCTGAATCGAGCACCGAGGGCAATTGCATCTTGCGCGCGCCAAACAACTCGCCCACCGTCTTCATGCCGTCCAGCAGCACGGTATTGATCAGGTCCAGCGGGGTGTGATCTTTGAGTGCTTCCTCAAGCGCTTCTTCCAGCATCAGCTTGTGCTCGCCCAACCCGATGGAGCGTTCGCCGCGAATGATCAATTGCTTGAGCTTTTCGTCAATCGGCAGCAGCTCATCGTCCGATGCAGACACATCGGTTGCGGTCTTGTCCATCGACGCAAAGTGCGCCATGTAGGCCTGCAACGGATCGGTCTTTTTCTCTGGACCCCAGTCCTGGAAGATCAGCTTGCGCGCCAGCTCCACTTCGATCTCGGGAATCTTGTAGAGCGGATAAATCTTCGAATAATTGACGATGGCCGTGTCCAGCCCGCGATCCACGGCTTCTTTCAGAAACACCGAGTTCAGCACGCGTCGTGCGTAGGCCTTCAGGCCGAAGGAGATGTTGGAAACACCCAGCACGGTTTTGCAGCGCGGCAACTCCAGCTTGATGCGCCGCACTGCTTCCAGCGTTTCCATTCCTGCGGTGCGGTAATCTTCCTGACCAGTGGAGATGGGCAACGTCAAAGGATCGAAGATCAGATCTTCCGGGCGCAGGCCGAACTTGTTCACCGCCAGGTCGTGAATGCGATGCGCGACGGCGACCTTCTTCTCCGCGGTGAGCGCCATGCCCGCTTCGTCGATGGTGAGCGCGATGACCGCTGCGCCATAACGATGCGCCATGGGCAGCACCAGGCTGGAACGCTTTTCGCCGTCTTCCAGGTTGATGGAGTTGATGACGGGCTTGCCGGGAATGCGTTTCAGCGCCTCTTCAATCACGGGCGCTTCAGTTGAATCCACCACTATGGGCGCGGGAATACGTGTGGCAATCTTTTCCAGCACCGCATTCATATAGGCCTGTTCGTCCTCGCCCACAATCGCGCAGCACAGGTCCAGCATCTGCGAGCCTTCGCCCACCAACCGCTTGGCCATGGCTAGAATGCCGTCGTAGTCACCGGCGCGCACCATGTTGCGGAAGTGTTCCAGCCGCGTCGTGGTGTTCATCTCTTCGGCAATGACCACGGGCTGTCCGTCTACTTCCAGCGTTACCGCGCTGAAGGCGCTGGCAGCCACGCCCTGTGGTTGCACGTTGCGCTCGGCAGGTACGGCATCGCGCACGGCGTCGGCCACGGCTTTCAGGTGCGCCGGTGTGGTGCCGCAGCAGCCGCCCACAACGCGTACGCCATACTCGGTGATGAAGCGGCGATGGTGCGTCGCCAACTCGTCCGGCGTCAGCTTGTACACCGCATGACCACCCTCGTTCTGCGGCAGACCGGCGTTGGGCAGCACGCTGACCGGGGCTTTGGAATTCTGCGCCAAAAAGCGCACGGCGTCGTTCATCTCCGCCGGTCCGGTGGCGCAGTTCAGGCCCACGACATCTGGCTGGAAACACTCCAGCACGGCCAGCGCGGCGCCAATCTCCGAGCCCAGCAGCATGGTGCCGGTGGCTTCCAAGGTTACTTGCACCTGCAGGGCCACGCGGCGTCCGGTGGAGGGAATCTTGCCTTCGCGCGCGGCTTCGATGGCGTCGCGGCAGGCTGCTAGCGCAATCTTGGCTTGCAGAAGGTCCTGGCAGGTTTCCACCAGCAGCACGTCCACGCCGCCTTCAATCAGCGCTTGGGCCTGCTCCAGGTAAGCGGCATACATCTCGTCGTAGCCAATATGAGCCAGCGAGGGTAGCTTGGTGGTGGGCCCGATGGAGCCTGAGACAAAACGCGGCTTCTCCGGTGTGGAGTATTCGTCGGCTACTTCGCGTGCCAGCCGTGCGGCGGCAACGTTCAGCTCGCGGGTACGTGCTTCCAGCTCATACTCGGCCAGCACAATCGATGTGGAGCCGAAGCTGTCGGTCTCAATCACATCGCAGCCGGCCTCCATGTAGTCCGCATGGATGGCGCGGATCACATCCGGCCGCGAGAGCACGAGAATTTCATTGCAGCCTTCCTTGCCCCAGAAATCGTCCAGGGTCAGGTTGTACTGCTGCACACAGGTGCCCATCGCGCCGTCATAAACCAGCACGCGCCGTTCAAGCTCGCTGATGAAGTCCGCCAAGATCGCTTAACCTCGTGGGCTAGATAGGTTTTGAAGAAACAGCCCAGCTTCAAGGATAGCGGAGAAACAAGCAGAAAACGATGGAAACCCAGCCAACTGCGGCGGTTTCGGGCTGAAATGGGTAAGGAGTCAGTTGGTTAGCGAATCTGGGCTGCCCCTGCCGTGGCGCATTGACCATCCTGCGTCGCCGTACCGCCGCTTACCCCAATCGCGCCAATCACTTTGCCGTCTGCGATCAGCGGAAGCCCGCCTTCGATGGGAATCACGTCAGGACTCTTCAGTTGCCGCAGCCCCAAGCCGCCCGCCGCCACCTGATCTTCGAAGACCTTGGTTGAGCGCTTGAACAGGGCAGAGGAGCGGGCTTTGTCGATGGCCAGTTGCAGGCTGGCTGTCTGGGTACTGTCGGTCCGCTGGAAATACACCAGATTGCCGGCCGGGTCCACGATGGCTACCGCCACCAGCCAGCCATTCTTCTCTGCCTCGGCAGCGGCGGCCGAGGCTGCCAGCTTGGCTTTTGCGAGCGAGACAGGCGCGCCATACAGAACAGGCTTCGGGGCAGGCTGTTGCGCCTGGAAGCTGGGACACGCAAGGACAAGGAGAGCAAGAAGAAGCAAGCGAACGCGCATGGCAGGTCTCCAACAATAGAAAGGCGGTCAGTAGAAAGGCGGTTGCGCAGTACAAAGTAGGTGGCGGCGATGGCAGCAGATCCTGCGCTCGTGGATCAGCTTCTGGGGGGAGCGGTTGAGCCACGCACAACCAGGCTCGTGCCCACCTGGAACTCACGTTGAAGGGCGGGATTGGCGCCATCTTCCACCTGCGCGCGCAGCGCTTCGAAAGCGGCTCTTGCCAGATCGACGCGCGACAGGCGGATGGTGGTCAATGGAGGCAGAGTGAACTCGGCAAAATCAATATCGTCCAGTCCGATGACGGAGAGATCTTCCGGCACGCGGCGGCCTTCCATGTAGGCTGCGCGCAGCACGCCGATGGCGGTCATATCGTTGGAGCAGACAATGGCCGTCGGGCGGTTCGCCAGGGCCTTCAGCTTGCCGTAGCCATTCACGCCACCCTTCAGCGTATGGTCGCATTCCACGATCCAATCGGGCTGCGTGGACAGACCACAAGCTGCCATCGCCCGGCGGAAATCGTTTTCGCGGGTCAGAGCCGAGTGCAGATTATGCGGGCCGGCCAGAAAGGCAATGCGTTGATGCCCGAGGCTGAAGAGATGCTCGACCGCCTTCAGGATGCCGGTGGAGTAATCCAGCAGAATGGTGCTTGCCTTGGGATCTTCCAGCTTGAACTCGGCCAGCACGATCGGTACGTTGCGATGCACCAGTTGGTCGAGGATGGGCTCTTCCTCGCCGAAGGTCATCACGGCCACACCGTCTACCTTGCGCTCCAGCATGCGACGAACGCAATTACTCAGAGTCTTGGGATCGGAATTCGAACTCGAGACCAGAATCTCGTAATCGTTGGCCACCGCAATCTCTTCAAAACTCTGGATCAATTCAGGGAAGAAGGGATTGGTAATGTTTTCAACAATGATGCCCAGCAGACGGCTGCGGCCTGAAACCAGGGTCCGCGCATGGGAGTTCGGAAAATAATTCAACTGCCGGATTGCCTGCCAGACACGCTTGGACAGCTTCTCGCTAACCAGCGACGAACCATTGATGGTGCGCGACACCGTGGCAATGGAAACCTTGGCAACGGCTGCCACCGTGCGAATGTCGGGGGTCTTGGGGGCGGATTTGCGCGCTGTTTTTCTGGGCAAAGGGAAGTCCTGACAGATGGAATGGCTTAAAGCCATGTTATTCGATGCGCGAAGGAATTGCTCCCATCACCATGCAATTTTGCTGATTTTCGTCGCCGGAAGGCTGGAAAAGGTCAGACCTCCCGTCCGGTATCGCGCAGGAGGTCTGAAATTGGCTGGCTAATCCTGATCCGCGATCAGCAAACGCAGGTCGCGCAGATTATGCCCGGTTGGGCCGGTCACAATGGCATCGCCCAGGGCTGTGAACATGGGGCAGGCGTTAAAGGCTGCCAGCGACGCTTTCAGGTGGAAGCCAAAATGATGGGCGCGTTCCACCGTGGAGGGATCGGCCACCGCGCCAGCCACTTGCGTGTTGCCGTCGATGCCGTCCGAACCGGCGCTCAGTACGGTCAGCCGTTCCCCTGGGTGCTTCTCCAGATCCAGGGCGCAGGACATCACAAACTGTTGATTGCGTCCGCCCGCCCCTGGTGTGCGGTCAATCGCTACCGTAACCTCGCCTACCGAGATCAGGCAGAGCTTGGGGTAGACGGCGCGCAAAGCATGAAAGCGTTCCAGCAGATAGCGGGCTGCATCGGCGTAGTTCCAGTCGTCGCAGCTATTGTCCACCTCAACGTGATAGCCGGCCTGCGTTGCCAGGACACGTGCGTTCTCCACCAGGTCGTGGGTGGAGAGCAGAATTTCAAAAACGGAATCCTGGAAGGCCGGATCTTCACCGCTCATGGCGCTGGCAGAGGTGGCGCGCCGTGGCGTGGACGAGCCGGGCCAGTTCAGCTTGGGGAGAAACGGTGGCCGCCAGCTCTTGTTGCCGGGAGACTCCGGCAGATCGGCCTGCTCAAAAAACGCTCGTACCGAGGCAGGGAATTTGGCGGCCAGATCGTAGCGCGCGATCAGGTTGCGTACTTCATCCACGGTCGAATGATCGGGAGAGGTCGGACCGGAGCTGAGTGCATCCAGCGTGCGCAACGGCACGTCCGGCAGCAACAGGCTGACCTTGGTTGCTTCCGGCGCGGCCATGGCCAACCGGCCACCCTTTACGGACGAAAAGTGTTTGCGCAGGGTATTGATCTCATTGATCGGTGCGCCACTCTCCAGCAGGATCTGGTGGAACTCGCGGGTCTCGTCCAGCGTGATCTTGGGGTCGAGAGGCAAGTCAAACAGCGCCGATCCGCCCCCGGAGATCAGGAAGAAGACCAGGCTGTCTTTCTTGGCCTTGCGCAGCATGGCCAGCGCGGCGCGCGCAGCGGCAATGCTGTCTTCATTGGGCAGGGGATGACCGCCCTCAAAGTATCGGATGCGCCAGGATCGCTTTTTGGGCAGTTGCGGCGCGCAACAGATGCCGCGCAGTCCCTTGCGGCGTTTCATGCGGCTCAGCAGCGTGTCGAGCATGGGTACGGCTGCCTTGCCCAGGGCAATAACGTAGACGCGCTTATAGGACGCCACATTGATGGTGTCGGGACCGCCGCCATCCGGCAGCAGCCGCTGCAGGTGGTGGCCGTCAAATTGTATGCGGCGATCAAAGGCGGAAGCGATGCTACAGGCTTCCAGTGCGCCTGTAAAAATCGACTTCGCTGTGGCGTGTTGGGTATCGAGTGCGGTGTCACCGACCGGGGTCATGGAAGCGCTCCACAAGCCAGCCGGCGAGCACTTGTTGGAACTGCTCGATCCGGCCGGTAAAAAAATGATCGGCATTTTCGATGAATGCGATCTGTCTGGGTTCAGTGGCGAGGGCGGTTACCCTTACCAATTCGGAAGCGGGCGCGAATTGGTCGCTGTCTCCGCTCAGGAAAAGCTTCGGTTGTTTGAGGTTTGGCAGGGCCGGGTAGGTATACCGGCGGCCCTCGGCCTCAACAGGGAGCCCGAAGCAGGCGATAGCTTGTACGGAGGAAGGAGCTTCTGGCCGGCTCAGGGCAGCCAGCGTCATGGCTGCTCCAAAACTGAAGCCCGCAGCCAGAATCGGTAACTGGTATTCGGCGTCCAACCAGTGCAGGGCGGCCAGTACGTCTTCGACCTCGGCCTGACCATCGTGCTGGCCCTGACTCAAACCGACTCCGCGAAAATTGAAGCGCAGTACCGGCACCTCAAAGCCCCACGCGGGATCGTTCAATACCTTCATAGCGTGGTAAACCACTTTGTTATGAAGGGTTCCACCACCAAGAGGGTGGGGATGGCACACCAGGGCCGCGAACCGGGCTTGCTCCTTGCCGTGGTTCAAAACCGCCTCCAGCCGTCCCGCCGGTCCGGTCAGTTGCACGGAAGAAACCCGCGCCGCCCGGTGTGTGGGAGTAGCGTTGAGAGCGTTTTGAGGCACGGCGGATGAGGTCCAGGCTGACATTCCAGAACCAATTGTATGCGGCATCTGCTCCGGCGGCGGCTCAATATTGAGGGAAAAATGATTCCACGGGTGAAAAATGCCCCACAGCCGGCCCCAACGTACCGGAACTCAGGATCTTGGCAGTAATTCGTCTCATAAATCCCTGATTTTTCTTGATGTAGCTCCAAAATTCTTACTCTGCTAGCCTTTCACGGTTTTGCCCGGCGCCGCTAAGGTATTCTGAAGCCACCATGGGAGACAATCAAATGCCTCATTCCATTCGGCCTGCCATCGACCCCGTCGCGCTTACCCGCGAGCTGTGCCAGATCGAATCTACGACATACTGTGAGGGCGCAGTGGGCGACTTTATCGCCGATACCCTTGTCCGCCAGGGCTGGCAAGTGGAAAAGACCCCCGTTCCCCAGCCTCGTGATGGCATGGAAGGCGAGCGTTGGAACGTTTACGCCTCTCTGCCCGGGCAGCATGCCGATCTGGTCTTCTCCACCCACATGGACACCGTTCCCCCCTATATCCCTTTTCGAGAAGACGCTGAATTCATCTACGGCCGCGGCGTTTGCGACGCCAAAGGCATCATGGCCGCTCAGATAGCTGCCGCCGCCCAACTCCGCGATGCTGGCTATAACGTTGGCATGCTCTTTGTCAGCGGCGAGGAGCGGGATTCGGCCGGAGCCAAGGTGGCCAACGCCAATCCGCGCGGCAGCAAGTTCCTGATCAATGGCGAGCCGACCGACAATCGTGTGGCTCTGGCGTCGAAGGGCGCGCTTCGCGTTTCACTCAAGAGCACCGGCAAAATGGCTCACTCTGCCTATCCCGAGCTGGGCGACTCCGCCGTACACAAGATGGTGACGCTGCTCAACCGTTTGCTCCAAACCGATTGGCCTGTCGATCCAGATGCCGGTGACACCACGCTCAACATCGGTCAGATCTCCGGAGGCTATGCTCCCAACGTTATCGCCGATCAGGCCGAAGCGCAGGTGTTGATTCGCCTGGTTACGGATTCCAAGCCGGTGCGGGAAAAAATTCTGGCAGCGGCCGAAGGGCTGGCTGAGGTGGCCTTTACTCTCGACCTGGCTTTTGTCCGGCTCCAGGCTGTCGAAGGACTGCCCACCATGGTGGCCAAGTTTGCGACCGACATTCCCGAACTCACCAACTGGGGCGCGCCCGTGCTGCTTGGTCCTGGCTCCATCCACACTGCGCACACTCCCGATGAAAAGCTCTCCAAAAAAGAGCTTGTGGAGTCTGTCGATCTCTACGTTCAGGTGGCTCAAAAGCTGCTTGCATAATTCTTCTCAGCTTGGCTGAAAGCCCTTGATCGGCGCTCCGTGTGGGGCGCCGTCTTTGTTGGCTCTGCTGAATGCGGTAAAGATTTACGCAACCTTTTTCCTTCCAGGTGAATCAATTAGACAAAACAGGTAGAAAAACTTCCTGTAAGACCTGGAGAAAAATACGATGTCGGCTTCGATCTACGAGATTCCCGTCAAGAAGATTACCGGTGAGGATGCGACGCTCGCCGAGCATAAGGGCAAGGTGGTCCTTGTCGTTAACGTCGCCTCGAAGTGCGGCCTGACCTCGCAGTATGAAGGCCTGGAGAAGCTGTACGAGACCTTTGCCCCCAAGGGCCTGGTGGTTGCCGGTTTCCCGGCGAACGACTTCAAGCAGCAGGAGCCCGGCTCGGATGCCGAGATCCAGACCTTCTGCACCGCCAACTTCGGCGTCAAGTTCCCCATGTATTCCAAGATCGTGGTCACTGGACCCGAGAAGAACGAACTCTACAAGCAGCTCATTGCCGCTCAGCCCACCGCAACCACGGTGAACGAGCCGACGTGGCGTGAGAAGCTGAAGGGCTACGGCATCGAGGGTAACCCCGAGCCCGAACTGCTCTGGAACTTCGAGAAGTTTCTCGTCTCGAAGAACGGCGCAATCGTGGCCCGTTTTGCCCCCGATACCGCCCCCGACGCTCCGGCGCTTATCGCCGCCATCGAGGCCGAGCTGGCCAAGTAATTTTTGACTGATGCGCAGCAAAGAAACGGACAGCCTTCGGGTTGCCCGTTTTTTGTTGCGTTGATTTGTGGCCTGAGAGAAGGGCATTGCGCTACGGATGTCGAGGTCTTTCTCGCGGAAGCTCTGAATGGGGTATGCTCAAGCCATGAGCGGCGATCTTCCCCCCCACGCCACTGCCAGCAATCGTCTGGCGAATTCTGCATCGTCTTACCTGCGCTCGGCTGCGCATCAGCCCGTGGATTGGCATCCATGGGGTGAGGAGGCTTTTCAAAAAGCTCAGGCCGAGGACAAGCCCATCCTGCTCGACATCGGCGCGGTCTGGTGCCACTGGTGTCATGTGATGGATCGCGAGTCCTACGAGGATGCCGAAGTGGCCAGCTTCATCAACCAGCACTTCGTCGCCGTGAAGGTGGACCGCGACGAACGTCCCGATGTGGACGTGCGCTACCAATCCGCCATCAGTGCCATCAGCGGTCAGGGTGGATGGCCGCTGACGGGCTTTCTGGCGCCAGATGGCCGGCCTTACTTTGGCGGCACCTACATTCCTCGGGATGATCGTTATGGCCGGCCCGGCATTCTGCAGGTGCTGGCCGCCATGGCGCATGTGTGGCGCGAGCGCCGCGACGAGGCCCTCGAGACGGCTCGCAGTGTGATGGCTGCCATTGAACACAATGAAAATTTCTCCGGCCATGGCGTGCTGTCCACCGCCATCGTGAACAAGATTGCGGCCGCTATTCTCAATCGCTTCGACGCCCGCTTCGGCGGCTTCGGTACGCAACCCAAGTTTCCTCACTCCGCGGCGCTCGATCTGCTGCTCGATTATGGTTTGCAGAACAGCGACGAACAGGCCTGCCAGGCCTTCATCGTTACCCTTGAAAAGATGGGCCGCGGAGGCGTCTACGATCAATTGGCCGGGGGCTTCCATCGCTATAGCGTGGATGAACACTGGCTGGTGCCGCACTTTGAAAAAATGCTCTACGACAACACCGAGCTGCTGCGCAATTACGTGCACGGCTACCAGAGCTTTGTGCGGCCGGAGTTCGAGGAGAAGGCCCGCGAGATCGTTGCCTGGCTCGACCACACCATGACGGATCGCGAATACGGCGGCTTTTATGCTTCGCAGGATGCCGACGTAGGTTTGGATGACGATGGCGACTACTTTACCTGGACACTGGAAGAAGCGCGTGCCGCACTCAATGCAGAGGAGCTGGTCTTCGCTTCCGCGTATTGGGACATCGGCGAAGCCGGCGACATGCATCACAACCCGGCCAAGAACGTGCTTCACGTAAAGCGCACGCTGGAGGAGATGGCCACCAGCGAAGCCGAGTTGCCGCGGCTCTATGCTCTGCGCAATCGTGTGCGCGGCAGACTGCTGGCCGCGCGCTTTGGGCGTCCCGCACCCTTTATTGATCGCACGCTCTATACCGGCTGGAATGCCATGGCGATCCGTGCGTATCTGGAGGCAGCGCGAGTTCTGCGTCTGGAGCAGGCGCGCGTCTTCGCTCTCAAAACGTTGGACCGCCTGCTGGGCCAGGCCCGGGACGGTAAGCGGATTTTGCGCCATGTGATTGCCTATCCGCATGGCTCCGGCCCTGCCCTCAGCGAGCCGGGCACGCTGGATGATTACGCGTTCACCATCCATGCTTGTGTGGACGCCTGGCTGGCCAGCGGCGCTATGAGCTACTACCACGCGGCCATCCAACTGGCGGAAGCTGCGATCACTCTGTTTTACGACCATGTGGCCAGCGCTTTTTACGATACCGCTACCGGCGAAGCCGGCGGTACCGCCCTGGGTGTACTGAGCGCGCGCCGCAAGCCGCTGCAGGACTCGCCCACACCGGCCGGCAATCCCGTGATGGCCTGGGCTCTTCTGCGTCTCGAGTCGCTGAGCAATCGCCGTGAGTTTCGCGAGATTGCTGAAGACACGCTAGAGAATTTTGCCGGCGTCGTGGAACACTTTGGTCTGTTTGCAGGCAGCTATGGATTGGCGCTTGAGCACCTGCTGCGCGACCCGGTGCAGGTGGTGATTGTGGGCTCAGGCCCAGAGGCTGCGCGGCTTGAGGCGCTGGCCGTGGCGCGCTATGGCGTTACCAAGACTGTGATGCGCATTGCACCCTTCCGCCTGGTGCCGGACGGCGTGCCGGAAGCGCTGGCGGAGATGCTGCTGCAGATTCCAGCGCCATCCGATGCCAAGGTGTGGGCTGTGGTCTGCAAGGGACGCACCTGTCTGCCTCCCATCACCGACCCGGAAAAACTGCTGGAAGCAATTGAGTGGGAGGACTGAGCCGGTCGGAAGGCGCGCGGTCTCACTGCGGCGGATGATGGTAGCAGCAGTCTGCGCGGAGCGCGTCGGCGCGCTGCAGGTGCTTATTCGCCTCCGAACAGCCCGTTGCTCTCCGCCTTCGTCACGGTGGGATCTTCGACCGCCCGTGCTTCCGCTTTTTCCGCAAGTTTGCTGGCCGCGCCGCTCGTGGTTTCAAAGCTGCTGAACACACGGAAAGGGTCGCCGGGCAGGAGCTTCTGGGACTCTAGCGCGATGCGCACCCGCTTGCGGAATTCTCGCAGCACCGGAAAGTGCTTGGTGGCCTGTGTCCGGAAGACCACGGGAAAGATCAGTTCCGAGCCCTTGATAGCCTCAATGCCCAGCACCTGAGGATCGGCTACGATCAGCGGGCGGAACTCACTTTCATTGCAAACTTCCGTGGCGATGCGCATCAGCAATCCCTGCACCAGATCGGGATTGGCCGAGTAGTCCACGCTCACATTTACGGTGGCCACGGTAAAGCCCGCGCTCAGATTAGCGACGGTGGAGATCTGTGAGTTGGGAATCACGTAGAGCGTGCCGTCGGCGTCGCGCACGGTGGTTTTGCGCAAGGTCATGGCTTCCACCACGCCGCTGAAGCCAGCCAAGCGCACCGTGTCGCCCACATTGAACTGATCTTCCACCAGGATCAGCAGGCCGTTCAGCATGTCTTTGACAATATTCTGCGCGGCCAGGCCGACGGCCACGCCGGCGATGCCGGCGGAGGCCAGCAGAGGCCCCAGATCGATGTCCACCGTCTTTAGCAGCATGAGCACGGCGATCACCGTTACGATGGCGGTGCCGGTGGTATGGATGATGCCGGCCAGCGTTTTGACCTGCGCCACCCGGCCATGGCCTGCCGCATGCTGCTCGGCGGCGCGGATCATGTGTCGCGTGATCAGACGCAGCAGATAGCTGAGCATCCAGGCAATCACGGCCACCACGATCAGGCGTGGCAGCTTCATGCGGATGAATTCCTGCGCGTCGTCCGCCCACTCATCCAGAACCTTGCCGAGAAAGCGGCCTTCGGCAAACAGTCCGGTGCGCATTGCCAGCATCAGGGGAAATATGCCAATCTCCATCTCTTTAGCTTAAGACAAATTCGGGGGGAGGTACCGCCTGGATGAAGCCGGAAGAGAAGAGCCAGTCTCTCGGGATCGCGGCAGCTTGAGCCTGCTGGGGGAGCAATTTCCCAAGTTGAGCATACGTCGATGGGGCAGGGAAGGCGAAGTTCTGATTCTGTTGTCCCAGTCCGCCGGAGGGGAGAACTACAAGCACCGATTCATCTCCCTCTTTTGATGGAATCGCAGTAGACTGGGGCCAAGGTCGGCGCTTGAGGACGACGTAGCGCCGACGCCGGACAGGCAGGTTGCCAATATGCGGGACAGTCGGCCAATCTGGAGGATCGGAACGGGCGCCCGGCGGCGCTGGCGTCTGCTGCTGGCGTGTGCGCTGCTGGTTTGCGTGGCACTGGTGTGGACGCAGATTCCGGCGGTGGCGGGTAAGGCGCGTCCGGTGCAGAGCGCTGCGCCTGCGGCTTCCGCGGCTCCGGATGAGAGCCAGCGCTTGCTCCTGTTGGCCAATCAATTGAAAGCTGAGATGGGCAAAGCCACCAAAGACGAGCTTTCCGTGCAGGTTGTCCGCAAAGCCGAGGAGATTGAAAAGCTTGCCCGCCAGATGAGGACTACTCGATGAGCAGGCCGGTGCAGCGCCGGAGGGGACCGAGGCGGGCAGGGACGCTTGGGGCGTTCTACGGCCTCTGGATGGTTTTGCTGGTGGCATCGCTTGGCATGCACGACAGCTTGCGGGCGCAGACCACCCATGGCATGTCGCAGCTCGAGTATGAAATGCGTTCTCAGTCCGGCGAGGGAGAGGGCCGTCGCCTGGTAGAGAATCCAGCCGTGGTGCAACACCGTCTGCACATGATGCAGATTGCCCATTTCAAGTCCATGCAAAGGGATACGGACCGGCTGCAGGCGCTGGCGGTGCAACTGGAGACCGAGCGCGCCGGGCAGCAGGGGCCCTATACCCCGGCCCAACTTCGCACATTGATTGAAATTGAGAAGCTTGCCCACCACATCAAGGAAGAGATGCGTTCCGATGGGCCGGCACGCTTCGTGGAACCGAATTTGTTTCAGCTTCCAGCCTCAATGCGTTGAGCCGTTCATGGGTCCGTTGCACGCCTGAGCCTCCCGATTCCGTAATGAAGGAGACTCCATCCGCCGGATTGATACAATCATGCAGGGATCGTGCTCGATCCCATTGGGAGATCACAAGGCATGGGACTTGCAGTTTCCGGCTCGAGCAAAAACGCCCGGGCTGTTCCCACACGCAGCCTGAGTGCTGAACAGTTGATTGACATCTACCGGCTGATGGTCTTGTCCAGACGTCTGGACGACCGCGAGATCATGCTCAAGCGTCAGCAGAAGATCTTTTTCCAGATCTCCTGTGCCGGTCATGAAGCGCTGCAGGTGGGCGCGGGATTGGCGCTGAAGGCAGGCGTGGATTGGTTCTTCCCGTACTATCGCGATCGCGCGTTGTGCCTGGCGCTGGGAGTTTCGCCGCTGGACATGATGTTGCAGGCGGTGGGCGCGGCAGCCGATCCGGCCTCCGGTGGCCGTCAGATGCCAACGCACTGGGGTAGCCAAGAGCTGAACATTGTCAGCACCTCGTCCTCTACTGCCACCCAGGTGCTGCATGCTGTGGGGTGCGCCGAGGCGGGCCGCTACTTCACGCAACACCCTGAAGCTGCCCAGAAGCATGAGGGCGATTATCGCGCCTTCCGCGATGTCAAATTCCACGGCGACGAGTTGGTTCTTACTTGCCTGGGCGAAGGATCCACTTCGCAAGGCGAGTTCTGGGAGGCTCTGAATACAGCCTCTAACCAGAAGCTGCCGGTCATCTTCTGTGTGGAAGACAACGGCTACGCCATCAGCGTGCCGGTTGAGGTGAATACGCCCGGTGGCAGCATCTCGCATCTGGTGGCCAACTTCCCGAACTTCCATTTTGCCGAGGTGGATGGCACCGATCCCGAGGCCTGCTTCCATGCCTTTGCCAAGGCTGCCGAACATTGCCGCGCCGGCAAGGGGCCTGCTCTTGTACACGGGCACTGCATGCGCGCCTATTCGCATTCGCTGTCGGACGATGATAAGTGGTATCGCACGGCAGCCGAACGTGAAGCCGATGCGCTGCGCGATCCGATTCCGCAGATGCGTGCTCGTTTGCTGGCCGAAGGCATTTTGGACGAAGCGGAAATTGCAGCCCTGGAGCATGAGCAGGACCGGGCCGCGGCGGATGCCGCCGAGCAGGCCCTTACCTCGCCCGTGCCGGAGATCGCCAGCATCACGCGTCATCGCTACTCGGAAGATCTCGATCCCACCAGCGAGGCCTTTGCGCATCCGGCGATTGAAGTAAGTGAAGGCGGGGATGCCACCCCGCGCACCATGGCCGACATGATCAATGCCTGCCTGCGCGACGAGATGCGTCGCGACGAGCGCATTGTGGTCTTTGGTGAGGATGTTGCCGACGCCAGCCGCGCCGGAGCGCTCAGCGAAGTGAAGGGCAAGGGCGGCGTTTTCAAACTTACCGCCGGCCTGCAACGCGAATTCGGTAACGGGCGCGTCTTCAACTCCCCGCTGGCTGAGGCCAACATTGTGGGCCGTGCCATCGGTTATGCTGCGCGTGGCATGAAGCCGGTGGTCGAGGTGCAGTTCTTCGACTACATCTGGCCTGCCGTGCATCAGTTGCGCAATGAGGCCGCGGTCATGCGCTGGCGCTCAAATGGCAGTTGGGCTTCGCCGTTTGTGCTGCGTGTTCCCATCGGCGGCTACCTGACGGGCGGCTCCATCTATCATTCGCAGTCGGGTGAGAGCATCTTTACGCACATCCCCGGATTGCGGGTGGTGATGCCTTCGAACGCACTCGATGCCAATGGTCTGCTGCGCACCGCCATCCGTTCCGACGATCCGGTGCTGTTCCTGGAGCACAAGCGACTCTATCGCGAGCCTTTTGGCCGTGCGCCGTATCCAGGGCCCGATCACATGATTCCGTTCGGCAAGGCGCGCATTGTGCGTCCTGGCGCGCAGATCACGCTGATCACCTACGGCGCGGTGGTTCCGCGCGCACTGCAGGCGGCCGAACTGGCGCAGCGCGAACACGGCATCGACGTGGAAGTGATCGATCTGCGTACGCTGAATCCCTACGACTGGGAGGCTATCGCCACTTCGGTTACCAAAACGAGTCGCGTGCTGGTTGCCCATGAAGACATGCAGAGCTGGGGCTATGGTGCGGAGATTGCCGCGCGCATTGCCGATGAACTCTTTGAAGAGCTGGATGCGCCGGTGCGCCGTGTCGCAGGTATGGACACTTTCGTGGCCTATCAGCCGCTGCTGGAAGATGAGATTCTGCCGCAGCCGGAGAAAATCTTGAAGGCGATCATAGAGCTGAAGAGCTTCTGAAGCACTGGCTCTGAAGTTTTCCGGTCTGGAGGTTTCGCGCAAACGCCGGACCGGAAACGCAATTTTGCGCATGGTTTCTCCGCTCCGGAGACCATCCTGTCCATGTGCGGCTACAATACGTGGATGATATTTACGATGCACCGGTCAGGAGCCTGCTGCACTGCCGGATCGCGAGTTGGTAAGGCCCGATGAAGAACTTTCTCCGTTTGCTTCGCTACGGACTGCCGTACGTGCTCCATTGGCTGCCTGGCGTATTACTGCTGGCCATGGTGGGACTGCTTGACGCGCTACGCATGGCGCTGTTTGTGCCCATTCTGGGCGTAGTGTTGCGCCCCGACAAGATGGGCGATTCGCTGCCGCTTTTCCCCACCTCCTGGTCGTGGCTGCCGCACTTCGATTTGCATCAGATGGTTCCGCCCTGGCTGCATAACGCGTGGGCGGTGGTGGCCTTTGCGCTGGTGGCTTCTACCATCATCAAGGGCATCTGCGACTACGTAGGCACCAACCTGGTGAACTACGCGGGTTTTGGCACGATTACTGATCTGCGTAATCACCTGTACGAGACCACGCTACGCCGCTCGCTGAGTTTTTATCATCGCTATCCCACCGGCACCATTCTGTCCACGCTGATCAACGACGTGGATCGCGTGCAGACGGCAACGAGCTCGGTGCTGGGCGACTTTTTGCAGCAGTTCTTCACCTTCATCTTTACGGTAGCCCTGGTAATTGTGCTGGGTGGCCGCCTGAGTTGGGCGCTGCTGCTGTTTGTGCCGGTGGTGATCACCTCGGCCCGCCGTATCGGCCGCACGGTCCGCACCCGTACCCGCACCGGGCAGGACAAGCTGGCCGAAATCCAGAACATTCTGCATGAGACGGTGACCGGCAACCGCATCGTCAAGGCCTTCAACAACGAGCTGGAAGAGCTGTTGCGCTTCAAGTCCGCAGCCAAGCGTCTGCTGCGCGCCAACCTGCGCAACGTGCGTATTCAGGCCATTAGTTCGCCGTTGATGGACACCATCGGATCGCTGGCCATCGCGTTGCTGCTCGGGGTGGGACGCAATGAGATTCTGCATGGGCGCATGGATGCGTCGGTGTTTATCACCTTCATCATTGCGCTCTTCAAGTTGTACGATCCGGTGCGTCGCTTTGCCACCTACTACAACAGCTTTCAGCAGGCGCTGGGCGCAAGCGCGTCCATCTTTGCGTTCTTTGATACCGAAGACGACGTGAAGGAACGCCCGCATGCGATCAACTTCAAGCACTTCAAGAAGCAGATTGCGTTTGAGGACGTTGGTTTTTCGTACTCCACGGAGGAGGGCGAGAACCAGATCCTGCATCACATCGATCTCGAGGTTCAGGCCGGTGAAGTGCTGGCCCTGGTTGGCCCCAGCGGTGCGGGCAAGTCCACGCTGGTCAACCTGATTCCGCGTTTCTACGATGTGAGTGCGGGCGCCATCAAGATGGATGGTGTGGACCTGCGCGGCATGACGTTGGCGTCCTTGCGCCGTCAGGTGGCGCAGGTGACGCAGGAAACCATTCTCTTCAATGACACGGTGCGGAACAATATCGCCTACGGCCAGCCGGATGTGAAGCATGAGCTGGTGGAAAAGGCTGCGCGCGCGGCTCTGGCGCACGACTTCATCCTGCGCATGCCGCAGGGCTATGACACCGTGATCGGCGAAAAGGGCTTCCGCATGTCAGGCGGCGAAAAACAGCGTATGGCCATTGCTCGCGCCATCTTGAAGAACGCGCCCATTCTGATTCTGGATGAAGCCACCTCGGCGCTGGATGCGGAGAGCGAGTCGCTGGTGCAAGAGGCGTTGGCCAATTTGATGCAGGGACGGACGGCGATTGTCATCGCGCACCGGCTCTCCACCATCCGCCGCGCCAATCGCATCGTGGTGCTGGAGGATGGCCGCATCACCGCCGTTGGCGCGCATGAAGAGCTGTTGAACATTTCTCCCACCTATCAACGTTTGCACGCACTGCAGTTCATGAACGGAGCGGAAGCCGATAGTTTGTCTTCCGCCGACACCGTAGGGAAGTAGGGACCCATGCCGATTGCATCCATGACGGGTTTTGCGCGTGTGCAGGTGCGCGTGAACGATCAGATCAGCTACACGCTGAGCTTGAAGAGTGTCAACCATCGCTTTCTCGACGTGCAGTTGCGCATGCCCTCGGGGCTGGATGCGCTCGAGCTTGACCTGCGCAAGGCGCTCAAAGAGAATCTGGTGCGCGGCCATGTGGATGTGACGCTTTCCGTGGAACGTACCGCGCAGACCAAAAGCGGCTACAACCGCGAACTGGTAGCCGGTTATCTGTCTGCCTTCAGCGAAGCGAGCAGCGAGTATGGGCTTACCGGCGCGCCCGATCTGAATGTGGCCTTCCGTCTGCCTGGCGCCTTGCAGGCCGACGCGCGGTCCGACGACGATCAGGAACTGCTGGCTGCCAGCGTTCGCGAGCAGATTGGTCCGTTGGTGGCGGAGCTGAAGACCATGCGTGAGCGCGAGGGTGCATCGTTGGCTGATGTACTGGAGGAGACGCTCCACCGGCTGGCTGAGGCTACCGCGCAGGTGGCCCAGTTGCGGCCCGAGGTGGAGGCGCGCTATCAGGAGCGGTTGACGCAGCGGCTCACGGCGGCTGCCGGGAATGAATTCAGCCGCCAGCGATTGCTGGAAGAGGTTGCCATCCTGGTGGACCGCAGCGATGTGGCCGAGGAGCTGGCCCGCATGACCACCCACATTGGCCACTTTCGCGAATTGCTGGTCGCAGGTGGCGAGATCGGCAAAAAGCTCGATTTCCTGCTGCAGGAGATGAATCGGGAAGCCAATACGTTGCTGTCAAAGACTGGCGGAGTGGGCGGCAAGGGGACTGAGATCACCGAGCTTGGTCTGGCCATGAAGGCGCAGATCGAAAAGGCCCGCGAACAGATCCAGAACATCGAGTAGCACCCGGTTGGTGACCATCGTGCTCTGAATTCGATCCGCATTCCGGGCACGATGCACTTTTCTATCTCTGCGGGCAGGGGATTTCAACGATAATTGATCTGTGGCAGGAATCCTTTTTATCATTTCGGCGCCCTCTGGTTCGGGCAAGAGCACGCTCGTCAGCGAGCTGCGTAAGCAGGTCAGCAAGGTAGACTTCGCTATCTCCTGGACAACCCGCCAGCCGCGCGGTTCTGAGGAAAACGGCCGCCAATACAACTTCACCACCCGCGAAATCTTTGAGCAGATGGTGGCGGAGGACAAGTTCTTGGAGCATGCCGAGGTCTTCGGCAATCTCTATGGAACGGCCCGGGCATCCCTGGATGAGGCGCGCGCCGTGGGCCACGACTTGCTCCTCGATATTGACGTACAGGGAGCCGCTCAGGTTCGCTCGCGCATGCCGGAGGCGGTGAGCATCTTCATCATGCCGCCTACCCCGAAGGTTCTGCGTACCCGGCTTCGCAATCGCAGCCGTGCCGAGGGTGTAGTGAACGAGGCGGAACTCTATCGGCGGCTCAGCGAGGCCAGCCGGGAGATTGAGAATTACCGCCAATACGGATATATTCTTGTAAATGATATTTTGGACCGTGCGGTGGCGCAGATGGAAGCCGTTGTTCAGGCTGAGCGCTTTTACCGCAACGGCGAGGCCATCGCGTTCCGTTCACGCCGGGTGTTGGAGGTTGCAGCTTCATGTCTGCAAGCCAACTCCCAGGAAAAGCTGAAACCTGTTCTGGAAGCTTTTGGTATCTCGGGTGATTCCAGGCAGGGAGAATTGGACTTCGGGGAGGATTCCGATGACGATTGAAACTAGCTTCGATTCGAACTATCGCAAGGTATTAGTAGCCGCCCGCCGGGCCCGTCAGTTGCAGAACGGGTCTCACGCCCTGATCGCCAGCCCATCCAACAAGTTTTGCCGTATTGCCCAGGACGAAATCGCCGCGGGCAAGATTGCCTACGTCAAGGCTGACAAGCCGGTCCACAAGCCACTTGTGGAAGGCCCGGCAATCCCGATCATGTCCAGCTAATTCCGCGGTTCATCCGTGGGGCGCCCCTTGGGGGTCGCCGGCTTTTGTGCGCAGGGCTGCGTAACGCGGCTCTGCGCATACGTGTTTTCTGGGTCGGACCGGTTCGCGGCAGATGGGTAAGCCTGACGGCAGGAAAGAAGTTACAATCGATCCATGAGAGTCACAGTGGGCGTAACGGGCGGTATCGCTGCCTATAAGGCGGCCGAACTTGTACGCACCTTGCAGAAGCAGGCATTTGAAGTTCACGTTGCCATGACCGAGTCGGCCGCCAGGTTTGTGCAGCCGCTCACCTTCGCCACCCTGACAGGCTACCGGGTCATCACCAGCCTGTGGGATGGATGGGAGCAGGGCCAGACCGCGCAGAACGGTATCGACCATATTGCGGAAGCCCAGTGGGCCGAGGCTTTGGTGGTGGCTCCGGCCACGGCCAATATTCTGGCCAAGTTTGCGCATGGCCTTGCCGACGACTTCCTCTCCACCATGTATCTGGCTACCCAGGCCCCGGTCATCGTGGCTCCGGCCATGAACACCAACATGTGGATGCATCCTGCCACCCAGGCCAATCTGGATCTGCTCCGCCAGCGTGGCGTGCGGATCATCGAACCTGGCTCTGGGGAACTGGCTTGTGGGCAGGTGGGCGCGGGACGCATGGCGGAACCGGAGATCATCGCGCAGGCTGTGGCCAACGCCATCGGCCGCCATCGCGACATGGCCGGCGAAACCGTGCTGGTGACTGCCGGCGGCACGCGTGAAGCCCTGGATCCGGTCCGCTATCTCGGGAATCGTTCCAGCGGCAAGATGGGCTATGCTCTGGCCGATGCGGCCCGCAGCCGTGGTGCGCGCGTGATTCTCATCAGCGGACCTTCGGCTCTGCATCCACCTGCGCAATGTGAGCTGGTTCAGGTGACCACCGCTACGGAGATGCGTCAGGCCGTGATGGAGCGGATGCCGGAGGCAACCATGGTGATCAAGGCTGCCGCCGTGGCGGATTATCGTCCTGCGATTGTGGCGGAGCAGAAGTTGAAGCGTACCGGCCCGCTCACCCTGGAACTTGCTCCCACCGAAGATATTCTGGCCGAGGCCGTGCGTCATCGCCGCCCCGGACAGTTGATTGTGGGTTTTGCCGCGGAGACGGAAAACACCATGGAGAACGGCCGCGCCAAGTTGTTGCGCAAGGGCGTGGACGCCATTGTGGTGAACGACGTGATGGCTCCCGGCGTGGGCTTTGATGCCGACCAGAATGCCGCTACCTTCCTGACCGCGACCAAGTCCATTGAGATGGAGAAGATGGCCAAGCGTCAGCTTGCCGACCGCATTCTGGATGAGACTCTGGCTCTGCGCCGTCCCCGTTCGCTGATGGTGGAACTGGATGGAGAGGACGACCCGCAGACGCGCCAGGATCGCGTGTTGAGCGAGACCATTGCGCCGGCCGCAGCCCGCCGGCAGATTATCGTGGAGTAAGTTTGTGGCGATCGCAATTGATCCGGCAACCCGGGCAGATCTGGAAGAACGGATACGCTTTTATCGCGACCTGGGGCTGACGGAGTTCTATCGCCGCCCGGTAGACGAGGCCCTGTTGCAGAAACTGCAGGCCGCGGCTGCGGCAGAGCCTGCTGCGGTTCCTGCGTCCGTGGTTACCGAGCCGGCTGCCGCTCCGCCGGTTGCCGCCGCTCCGCACCCCCTTGTTTCGCCCCCCGCAGGGGCACCTTCCCATAACCCGATGTACGAGGAGTCCGCTATTCCGCCCCGCAAGCCGTTTCCTGCCGCCCCAGAGATTGGTGCCGTGGTTCCGCCCGCTGAGCGCGCCCAGGCATTGCAGATCATTCGCGATGAGATTGGCGACTGCAAACGTTGCACCTTGCATGCGGGCCGCAACAAGCTGGTGTTTGCCGATGGCGATCCCAATGCCCGCCTGATGTTCGTGGGCGAAGGGCCGGGCGCGGACGAGGATATGCAGGGCCTGCCCTTTGTGGGCAAGGCCGGGCAGTTGTTGAACAATATGATTACGGCCATGGGGCTGAAGCGTGAGCAGGTTTACATCGCCAATGTGGTCAAGTGCCGCCCTCCCCAGAACCGTACCCCGGAGCCGGATGAAGCCCACACCTGCGTCCCGTTCCTGTTCCGCCAGATCGATGTGGTGCGTCCCCAGGTGCTGGTAGCTTTGGGCGCCACGGCTGCCACCTATCTGCTGGGGCAGCGCCAGCCGCTGGCCGGTTTGCGCGGTCGCGTGCACGCCTTCCGCGGTACGCAACTGATTGTTACCTATCACCCGGCGTTCTTGCTGCGCGATCCGCGCCAAAAGAAGGAAGCATGGGCCGATCTGCAGATTGCCATGCGCGAGCTGGGGCTCAAGCTGCCTGGCAAGTGAGGGAGAGAATAGATTTTGCCCTCTTTATGGTGGAAATTTGCGCCCAAACCAAATTCCACCTACAATAGACGAGGAAGATTTGCAGGAAAGGTCTGTCTCAAAAGCGATGCCTAAGGAAAAGATTCACCCCAACTACGAAGCCGTTCGCGTTGTGTGCGCCTGCGGCACCAACTTCGAGACCCGTTCGACCCACAAGGGCGACATCCACGTCGAAATTTGCTCCAGCTGCCACCCGTTCTTTACCGGCAAGCAGCGCCTGATCGACACCGCAGGCCGTGTGGAGCGTTTCCGCCGCAAGTACGCCAAGGCCGACGCTGCCAAGTAGGTCCTCATTTCACGAATTCAGTAGCAGGGCCTCCGCCATGGCGGAGGCCCTGCTTTGTTCAAGGGTGGAGAGGACCAGCGCAAACTGTGGCTGAATCCATCTGCCGCAGTACAACTTGCAGGAGCAGAAACGCACATGGCAGCCAAGATGCGGGCAATTGAGGGCGAGCTGGTGATTGACAGCTTCAGGATGCACTGGAGCCTTGTGCGCGAGCAGTGCTGGTGTACCGATCATGGCTGGCGAGGGCTGGCGATTCGCGTGGAGGTGCTGGATGGCCGCCACCGCGAGTTGCAACTGGAGTACCCTGCGGTGCGGACGGAGAAGGCGGGCTCTGCGCTTCCTGCCGCGGCGCGGCCAAAGGTCCGCGCGGTCAAGGTGGAGTCGCACATCCGAGAGGCGATCTTGAGCGGCTGGGACCCTGAGTCCCGGGGCAAGGCTTATGTCCATCAGGTTTCTGAATCGCCGGAGTAACGCCTGGTTGATCGCAACATCTTGCAATTTTCAATAGCCGACCAGCCGGCATAGGGTTCTGACAACCGACATGGGTATTAAAGGCATTACCGTCAAAAAGCACTGGGATAATCCCCGCGAGCACGCCATGCCCGAAGGCGTTCGCGTGCCGGACTTGCTGCGCATTGGCAACGTGGAGGTGGCTCCGGCCACGGTTCTGGCTCCCATGGTGGGCGTCACCGATACCGTTTTCCGCCGCTTTATCCGCCATGCCAGCCTGTTTGACGGCGAACAGGATGTGGCTGCCGGTATTGACGCTGCTGTCTCCAACACGCAATCCGGTTGTGGCCTGCTGATGACCGAGTTCACCTCGGCCGACGGTCTGAGCCGCATGCGGGAGTCCAAGCGGCGCCGCTACCTGACGTATTACGACGACGAACATCCCATCGGCGCGCAGATCTTTGGTGCGAATCCCGAGACCTTGGCGGAGGCCGCTCGCATCATTGAGGACACCGGTTTCGATCTGGTCGATCTGAACCTGGGTTGTCCGGCCAAGCGGGTTGTGGGCTCCAATGGCGGCTC
>Ga0207738_100028_pt1 | contig 34516 bp, 18 predicted proteins | sample LuqExpMetagenom9_FD_187767 | JGI IMG/M metagenome (GOLD analysis project Ga0207738, IMG submission 187767) | Tropical forest soil microbial communities from Luquillo Experimental Forest, Puerto Rico - Sample 9 (SPAdes) | ecosystem: Environmental > Terrestrial > Soil > Tropical forest ... | reverse complement strand
CTTCGACGCCGCGCGGCTGGCAACCGTGCTCAGCCAGCAGATGGGCCACTCCATAGTGCCCGACAAACTGCCTTTTGTGCAGATGGAGTTGGACAGCACGCTGCAGAAGCTGCAATTTGACGCGAACCAGGAACATTGGCGCTGCGATCTTGCGGCGTACAGTTGCACACACACCGCACTGCCGCAGCCAGCGGAAGACGACGGCGGGTACGATCCCACACCACCGGCCGTGAACGGCGAGACGCATAAAAAGACGTCTCCCGATGGGCATTGGGCCGCGTGGGTGGAGAGCTTCAACGTGATGTTGGCGCCAGCGGGGCAAGCCGGAGCAGAGGCGCAAAAGAAGGCGATCCGCCTGACCGAGGATGGCTCGGAGGGCAATTACTATGCGCTGGATACGCTGGTTTGGTCGCCGGATTCCAAGCATCTGGTGCTCTATCGGATCCGGCCGGGCTATCGCCGCCTGGTGCACTACATTGAGTCGTCTCCCCAGGACCAACTGCAGCCCAAGCACTCGACGATGGTGTATCCGAAGCCGGGCGATGTGTTGCCGCTCTATCGGCCGGTGCTGATCGATATTGCGGCACACCATGCGGTGGAGGTGGACAACACTCTGTTTTCAAACCCCTATGAGCTCTCGGAGCTGGTCTGGCGCAAGGACAGCCGGGCCTTCACCTTTGAATACAACCAGCGCGGCCACCAGTTGCTGCGTGTTCTGGAGGTGGATGCCGCGAGTGGGCGTCCGCGCGTTCTGATCGAGGAGAGCGCCGCAACCTTCGTGAACTATCCGCCGCTCAGCCGTAATCAGTTCGATCATGGAGCGCATTTCCGGCAAGATCTGGCGGACGGAAGGCAGATTGTGTGGGCTTCGGAGCGGGATGGATGGGAGCATCTCTATCTGTACGACGGGAAGACAGCCCAGCCCATCCGGCAGATTACCCAGGGGAACTGGGTGGTGCGCGCGGTGGACCGAGTCGATGAAAAAACAGGAGTTATTTACTTTGAAGCCAGTGGCATGAACCCCGAGGAAGACCCCTATTACGTGCACGGCTATCGGATTGGATTGGATGGCAGCGGCTTGAAGGCGCTTACACCGGCTCCGGCCGACCATACGCTCAGCTATTCGCCGGATGGGCGCTACTTTGTCGATCTCTGGTCGCGCGTGGACCAGGCACCTGTCATGGAGCTGCGCAATGCGGCGGATGGAAACCTGTTGATGGAGGTGGACCGCGCTGATGACCGTGCCCTGCGCGCAGCCGGCTGGCGTGCTCCGGAGCCCTTCCATGCCCCTGGCCGCGACGGTAAGACCGAGATCTGGGGTGTGATCCATCGGCCAGCGAACTTCGATGCCACGCGTAAGTATCCGGTTATCGAGAATATCTACGCCGGCCCTCAGGGGGCGTTTGTCCCCAAGAGTTTCACGCTGAGGAGCGAGGCGCTCACCGAACTTGGTTTTGTGGTAGTGCAGATCGACGGGATGGGCACCAACAACCGCTCGCGCGCCTTTCACGACGTGGCGTGGCGCAACCTGAAGGACGGCGGATTTGCCGACCGGATTCTGTGGCACAAGGCGGTAGCTGCCCGCTATCCCTGGTATGACATTGCGCGTGTAGGGATCTTTGGCACCTCGGCTGGCGGACAGAATGCGCTGGCGGCTTTGTTGTTTCATCCAGAGTTCTACAAGGCCGGCGTGGCCAACTGCGGCAGTCACGATAACCGGATGGACAAGATCTGGTGGAACGAGCAATGGATGGGCTGGCCCGTAGGCTCCTGGTACGGAGAGAACTCCAATGTCGACAACGCCTGGCGGCTGCAGGGCAGTTTGCTACTGGTGGTGGGCGAAATGGATAAGAACGTCGATCCGGCTACCACGCTGCAGGTGGCAGACCGGCTGATCAAGGCCGGTAAGGACTTCGATCTGCTGTTTGTGCCTGGGGGAGGGCATGGAGCTGGGGGAAAGTATGGCGAAAGAAAGCTGATGGACTTTTTTGTGCGCCATCTGACGGAAAACCAGGCTCCAGAGTGGAACCGGATGGCAGACGCGAGCGGGCAAGCGCACTGAGCGTAGAAGTTTGGCTGGAGAAGGGCAGGAAATTGAGGAGGAAGAAGATTCGGTAAAAAACTCCTTGCAAAGAATACAAAATTGAATGCATAATGCCGTTCTGTTTGGGATTCTTTCCCTTTCGGAGCCTGCACCTGTGGGACGCGGCACAAAGCTGCCGGTTGGCTGGTAAAGGTTTTCCCGGGGACTTGTTCTCAACCGCAGTCACGAAACATCGGAGGATCCAATGACGCATCGATCGATCAAGACGCTCGTCTGGTTGGCAGCCCTGTCCGTGTTGTTCGGATGGAGTGTTGCCCTAAGAGCGCAGTCGGGTTCCCAGGGAGCGGTTTCGGTCATGGTGGCCGATTCCAGCGGGGGCATGGTTCCCGGCGCATTGCTGCAACTGCTGGACAACGCCACGGGCGATGTCCGCAAAGCTGTCTCCGGCGCTGCCGGAGGCTACACTTTTGTCAATCTACCCATCGGCACCTATCGGTTGACGGTGACTCGCGCCGGGTATCAGACCTCGGTGATCGAGCACGTAGCCGTTCACGCGGCGCAGACGGCGGATCTGCCTGTGACCCTGAAGGTGGGCGCGCAAGACGAGAAGGTGGAGGTCTCGGCTAGCACCGCGGCGCTGCTGGAAACCTCGACCAACTCGATTGAAACGATTGTGGACCTGAAGCAGATTCAGGACCTTCCGATGAATGGGCGCGATCTGACGAATCTGGCCCGCACCACTTCCGGCTACGCCGGTTATGGCAGCACGGGATCGTGGAATGGACAGCCGCTGATCAGCCAGGGAAGCAATATCGACGGCACAATTGGCCAGTCCAGCCGCATGAAGATCTTCGGCGCTGCCGAGCCGGTGGTGATGCCGCGCCTGGAAGACATCGAAGAGATGTCGGTGCAGACCGATCAGCTCGATCTGGATCAGGGCTTTGGCGTGGCCACAACGCAGATCAACTTTGTCACCCGCCGCGGCACCAACAAAGTGCATGGCAGCGTGTTTGAGAACTTCCACAACAGCGGTTTGAATGCCAACAGCTACGCCAACAACATGAACAAGGTGCGGCGCGCCAAGAGCATCTACAACGACTTCGGCGCTACCATCGGCGGACACTTGCTGTCGAACCGCCTGTTCTACTTTGGCAGCTTTGCGGTCAAGTACATTCCGGGCGGCTCGAATGTGAGCAACAGCAAGATGCTCACCTCGACAGCGCAGGGTGGTGTGTTTACCTATACCGACGCCAAGGGCACGCTGCGCAGCATCGACGTGCTGAGCCTGGCCAAGAACTATTCGTCTTCGCTGCCGAGCGCAGTCAACTCTACCATCTCCTCGCAGATGGGCTCGATCAATGGCATCAAGGGCGCGGGCGTTGTTTCCACCATCTCCGATCCAAACCTGCAGCGGATCACCTGGTACAACAGCAACACCGACAAGACCTACTATCCGACCGTTCGCCTGGACTACGTTGCGCGCCAGAACCTGCGCATGAATCTGTCCTGGTCGATGACCGAGGACATTCAGCCTGGAGCGAATCGTGGACCTTATCCGGGTTCGGCATTCGAGGGACGCACCGCGGGCAACAAGGTGAAGAACTACACCTCGTCGTACGGCGCGGACTGGATGATCTCGCAGGCTTTGATCAACCAGTTGAAGGTGGGCTTCCTGTACAACGCAACCTTCAACAATTACAACGCTTCCAAGGCGTATCAGCAGACTGGCTTCGTGATGGTTGACTGGGCCCTGGGCGATTCCGGCCAGGGAAGCGGCGACTTCCAGCTTCCGCTCACTTCCTACTATCCGGCCTTCAACTTGACCGATACAGTTACGCTGCAGAAGGGCAAGCATTCGGCCAAGTTTGGCTTCACCGGCTATCGTGAACAGGATCACTACTGGAACGCGCCCACGGGCTTCCCGGATATCACGCTGGGCTTGGTGAACGGCGATCCGGCCAAGAACGCGTTCTCCACCAACATCAACGATTGCACGGTGGGTTCGCTACCTTGCGCCAACTCTAACCAACTGGCCGAGGCGCAGAACCTGTATGCGACGCTGGTCGGACGCATTTCCAAGGTGGGCGGAAGCTACGCCTTTGACCGCTCCAGCAACGGCTATGCGCGCAAGATTGGTTCCTATGCGCTGAACGAGGTCACCACGGCTTGGGGCCTGTTTGCGCAGGATTCCTGGCGCATTCTGCCGAACGTTACGCTGAACTACGGATTGCGCTGGGACTTCACCGGCGAAAGCAAGGACAAGTCGAGCTTGTATCACTCGGCAGAAACCAGCTCGGTATATGGACCGACCGCACCTGCAGATCTGTTCAAGCCGGGTGCGTTGAATGGCAATCTGAATCCCACCCTGACGGCTCGCAGCCAGTCCTATGAGCCATTCCATGTGACTCCGCAGCCTGCCATCGGCCTGGCCTGGAATCCCAAGAGCGCACCGGGCATGCTGGGCAAGATCATTGGCGAAGGCAAGACGGCGTTGCGCGCTGGCTACAGCCTGCGCCGCTTCACCGAGCCGTATCAGTACTACTGGAATAACGCTTCGGATCAGGGTGCGTTCTACTACCAGTCCTTCTCCTACTTTGCCAGCAACACGGGCGTCGCGGGCACGTTTACGCCGGGCTCGATGACGCTGGGCAATTCGTCGGCGGTCAATCCCAACAACTTTAGCTATCAGCCGACCAGTTACCAGACGTCTGTGCCGCAGGCAACCTACACCTTCCTGGGCAATGCGCCGGGCGGAGATACACCGGGCGTTACAGGCATGGACGAGCACATCAAGCAGCCTTACACGCAGACCTGGAATTTTGGCGTGCAGCGTTCGTTTGGAACGCGGGTGTTGGAATTGCGCTATGCCGGTAACCGCACGCTCCACCAGTGGGTGAACGACAATACGAACGAAGTTAACATTTTCGAAAATGGCTTCCTGACCGAGTTCAAGCAGGCGCAGGCCAACTTGAATGCCTATCGTGCATCCAACAAGAATTGCGATTCGACCGGGACTTGCAGCTTTGCCAACAACGGCCTCGCCGGCCAAGGCAATGTGCCTACCATTAATGCGGCCTTTGCTGGTGAAGCATCGGGCGGTGTGGGCATTCCGGCAGTGGATTACGCCAACAGCACGCTGATTTCCTTCCTTGATACGGGCCAGGCTGGCGGATTTGCGCAGTATCTGACCACGCCGGGCACAGTGAACTACTTCTGCAATCTGGTGGGTTCCAGCTTTACACCCTGCACCACCAATGGCGGCTACTCCGGCGGATCTGGCGCGGCCAAGGCCATCAACCTCTTCCAGTCCAATCCCTATGCTACCGGCCAGCAGACGCAGTATATGAAAGCTGCCGGCTACTCCAGCTATCACTCGTTGCAGGTGGATCTGCGCCAGCAGCAATGGCATGGACTGCAGTCGCAGTTGAACTATACCTGGTCGCATACATTGGGCTATCAGGTGAACACCAATGGTACGTCGGCATCGGGTTATGGCTGCGGTTACTACGGCTATAGTGGCTGGTGCGGTTGGCCTGGAACGCTGACGCTGCGCAACCGGCGTCTGGCCTATGGCCCGGCACAGTTCGACATCCGTCACGCGTTCCACCTGACAGGCACCTACGACCTGCCGGTGGGCAGAGGCAAAATGCTCCTGAGCCAGGACAATCTGGTCAGCAATATTCTGGGCAACTGGACGGTTGGTTTTCTGGCCACCTTCCAGACCGGCACAGCTCAGCAGTTGATCGGCAACAATCTCACCTACAACGACTACGGCGATGGCGGTGTGGTGCTGAACAACATCACGGTTCATGATCTGCAGAAGGCGGTAGGCGTGCATCGTGTGCCGGGCAAAACTTATGCACTGCTGCTCGATCCCAAGTACCTGCAGAACGCGCAGGGCACGGGCGGCGCCAACACCACCTACATTTCGTCGAACACCAAACCCGGCACGATCAATCATCCGGTTTACCTGTACGGACCGCATGCCTTCTACAACGATCTCTCTCTGTCGAAGAACTTCAGGCTGTTCAGGGAATACAAGATGAAGATCCAGTCGGAAGCCACGAACGTGTGGAACCATCCGGTCTTCGGCAGCACTTCCGGTTCGTTTGGACCAAGCGTTGGACGTGGCGATATTACGGCCAGCGGCTGGGCAACCAGCGAAGTGACCAATAGCCCGCGCGTGGTGGAATTCCGCGCCACCATCGAGTTCTGAGATCGGCAGAACCGATTGCCCTCCGCTGCACGGAAAGGTGCGGCGGAGGGCAAAGCGTTTCTAGACAACGTTGCCATAGGGCAAAGACAGGAAAAATGCATCGTAGAGCGGGTTTCCAGCAGATGGGTATATGTTTTTATGTATGCAACCATGTATTCTGAAAACGATGCGCAAGCTGTGCGGGCGGCGCTGTGTTGCGCGGACCGGGAGACCGGAAATTTCAGCGAATGCCATTGCTTTGCGGATGGCGAAAGAGTGACGGCGCATGCCAACTTCAAAGCTGCCTGCGGCACGGAAGAGTGAAAAGCGCTCGGCCAAATCCGAGCACGGCACCAGTGTAGATTCTGCCTTCCAACGGATTCGCGAGCTGATTGTGCACGGCCGCATGGCGCCCGGGACATGGATTGTGGAAGGTGACCTGTGCGAGCACCTGAAGATGAGTCGCACGCCGGTGCGCGGCGCGCTCTATCTGTTGCAGCGCGAAGGTTACGTGATCGAGCAGCGCAATAGCCGTAAATCGCGGATGATTGTGGCGCCGTTGACCCGCGAAGATGCCTACGAACTGTATCCGATCATTGGCCGCATCGAAGGGCTTGCCGGTTGCCGTGCCGCCAAGCTGCCGGCAGAGGAACGCGAGGCGCTGGCCACCAAACTGGAAGGGATCAACCGGGAACTGGCGCGCATCTGCAAGGACCGCCACATCCAGAGTACCGAGATCTTCGACCTCGATCACGAGTTTCATCGCCTGCTGGTCGAGGCTGGCTCAGGACCACGGCTGAATGCGCTGCATCGGGCCATTGAGCCGCAGACGGAACGCTACTGGCGACTCTATGCCAGTTCGATTCTCAATCAGTTGCATAGCTCCGTTGCCGAGCACGAAGAAATCATCGCAGCTCTGCGCGCAGTCGATGCCCCACGGCTGGAAAAGGCGCTCCGGGCAAATTGGGAAAATGGTTGCGACCGCCTTGCCAGCGTCATTGAGATCTTTGGTGAACGAGGCAGTTGGTAACGTCCAGGTTGGCGATTGCACTGCAAAGAGGGGAAGCTTAGCTTCCCCTCTTTTGTTCTAGCGGACAGTTTTGGGAAGTATTGCCTCCCGGGTTGAGACGCCGTCCACGAGCCGCAGAATGCCGCAGGGGTTGCCGTTGCGCAGCTCTTCCGGCAGTTGTTCGTCGGGAAATCCCTGGAAACATACCGGGCGGACGAACCGGTAGATGGCTCGCGTGCCGACGCTGGTGAAGCGGGCATCGGAGGTGGAAGGGTAGGGGCCGCCATGCACCATCGCATGGCAGACTTCCACGCCGGTAGGAAAGCCATTGAAGAGGATGCGTCCAGCCTTGGCTTCCAGCAGCGCAATCAACTGCTGATGCGCGGCAAGCTCCTGAGCCGGTCCAAGGATCGTAGCGGTTAATTGCCCGTGGAGCGCGGTGGCTGCTTCTATCATGCTCGCGTCGTTGGGGCACTCTACCAGAAGCGTGGTGGGACCAAAGATCTCTTCCGCCAACTGGGGTTCGGCAAGATACTGTTTCACGCCGACGTGAAAGAGCTGGGCGCGGGCCGAGCAGGCAGGCGCATCGTCGCGTGCTTCGGCCTGCGCACTCCGTTCAGCCTGCGTGGCGCGCAACTGACTGCAACTCTGATAAGCGCCGGCAATAGCCGGGGTCAGTAGCGGCCAGGGCTGTGAGCTGCTGACCAATTCCCGCAACCGCGCCAGAAAGCGCTCGCATCCTGCTCCTGGGGTGAAGAAGATCAGTCCCGGTTTGGTACAGAACTGTCCGGAGCCGAGCGTGAAGGAGTTGTAGATGCCTTCAGCCAGTTGTACTGGATCGTGCTCGAAGATGCCCGGTAGCAGGAAGACAGGATTGACGCCGGACATCTCTGTGAAGCAGGGAATCGGCTGGGGCCGTGCGGCAGCGGCATCCATGAGAGCGCGGCCGCCATGGAGTGAGCCGGTGAAAGCTACGGCCTGAATTTTGGGATGACGCACCAGCGCCGTACCGACCTGCGCACCGGCGCCGTACAGCAGTGAGTAAGTTCCCTCCGGCATGTTGCAGGCCGCAATGGAATGCGCCAGAACGCGAGCAACAATCTCGCTGGTGCCAGGATGCGCCGAATGCGCTTTGACAACCACAGGGCAGCCTGCGGCCAGCGCGGATGCGGTATCGCCGCCGGCTGCAGAAAATGCCAGGGGGAAATTGCTGGCGCCGAAGACGGCCACCGGGCCCAGCGGACGCATCATGGAGCGCAGATCGGGGCGCGGCAGCGGATGACGATCAGGCAGCGCCGGGTCGATGCGCGCATCCACCCATGAGCCTTCCTCAATCAGCGAGGCAAACAGACGCAACTGGCCGCAGGTACGTGCGGTTTCTCCCTGCAACCGGGCAACGGGCAACGCGGTTTCCAACTGCGCGCGTGCAACCAGCTCTGGCATGGCCTCCTGCAGGCCGTCGGCCACATGGCGCAGGAAGTGCGCGCGCTGCTTGCCGTTGGTTTGCGCCAGTTGGGGAGCTGCCGCAGCGGCCAGTTCTACGGCGTGCGCCGTCTCGGCGGCTGTAGCCGCAGCGTAGGCTGGGCTAAGCGGCTCGCCTGTGAGTGGATTGATGGCGTGGAGAAGGGGCCCACCCTCTTGGCCACGCGCGTTACCGATGAAAGAGCGTCCGATCAGTTCCATGGTGAATCTCCGGCGGTGGTTAGCAAATGAAAGGCGTGCTGGCAATGGCTTGGGGCGGGCGAGTTTGCTGGGCGTGGGCCACAATCTGCTGTACTTCGGCAAGTTCCTGGCCCACCAGTTCCAGACGCGGCGCGCGTACACGGGCCGCGCCGATGCCCACCTCCTGTTGTACTTGCTTGATGAGCTGGATGAATTTGCGCACGGTGTCCAAGCGCAGGAGAGGAAGAAACCAGCGGTAGAGCGCGAAGCACTCTTCCATCTTGGCTTCGCTGGCCAGCCGGAAGAGCTCAACCGACTCGCGAGGGAAGGCGTTGACCAGTCCTGCCACCCACCCGGTAGCGCCAACCTGGATACCTTCCACAATGGCATCATCGACACCGACAAAGCAGCGGATCCGTTCACCGAGCAGAGCGCGAATGGCCGTTACGCGGCGCACGTCGGTAGAAGACTCTTTGACGGCTGCCAGTTGAGGAAACTCGGCGGCCAGGTCGGCAATTTGCGTGGGCAGAAAGTCGGTTCCGTAAGCTACCGGGTTGTTATAGAGAATGCTGGTCAGCTCCGTGGCCTGAAGAATGGCTGCCACATGCGCGCGGGTCTCGCGCCAGTCGCCCAGGTAGACGTAGGGAGGCAGAATCATCAGTCCTGAGCAGCCTTCGCCAGCGGCCATGCGGGCCAACTCCACGGCCTCGGCGGTGGATAACGCGGAGATGGCGGCAACCACCGGTGCCTTGCCGGCAAAGGCCGCAACCAGGGCGGCCAGCAATGCGCGCTTCTCGGCGGGCGTTTGCGCGGCCGCTTCGCCCAGCGAGCCAAGGGCGATGACGCCATTGCAGCCGTTCTCTACCAGCCAACTGGCATGACGGGAGGTGAAAGTGAGGTCGAGTTGATGGTTCTGATCGAAGGCCGTAGTCAGGGCGGGCAGAACGCCATTCCAGTTCATATCGTCTCCGGGAGTGAAGGATGAGAGTTGGTGGACGTGAAAGTGTCGGGCGGTAGTCGTACCGGCAGATAGGGCGTAGGGTCAATGGCAGGTGGCTGATCGGTAAGGGCGGCGGTCAGCAAACGCGCAGTGGCCAGAGCTGTAGTGATGCCCAAGCCTTCGTGCCCGGTGGCTACCCAGAGCGTGGGATCGCAAGGCCAGGGACCGATAAACGGTAACTTATCCGGGGTGGAAGCGCGAAAGCCGGTCCAGGTTCGGATCACGTTGAGTCGTGCGAGACCGGGCAGAAAATGCAGGCTGCGATCCAGCATCCGGCCCAGCAACGCAGCTTCTACCGCCGGGCTTTCCACGCCCAACTGGCGCGAGGAGCCGATCAGCAACTGTCCTGAGGGTGAAGGCTGAACGTTGCAGGCAACCGATTCAGCGCTAAGCTGGCTGGCGCTCTTTACATACCCCAGTTCGACAATCTGGTGACGGATGAAGTCGGGATAACGATCCGTGATGGCCAGATGCCCCTTGCGTTTGCGGATGGGAAGCGCAGGCAGCAGTTGTGGCGCATCGGCGCCAGTGGCGAGAATCAGGCGACTGGCCGTGAGGTGCTGGCCGTCATCGAGCAGAGCTTCACCGGAAGCCATGCGCACCACCTTGCGCTTGAGTATGCGTACCGCGCCGTGCTGGCTGGCATCAGCCAGCAGGTGCGCGGCAACCACAGGAGGAAAAAGCGTGGCATCCTGCGGCACTAGCAGGCCGCCGGCCAGATCAGAACGCAGATGGGGTTCCAACTGGCTCAGACGCTGGCGGCTGACGATTTCGGCAGGCACCGAATTCGAGGTGAGACGGTTGAACTTCCGTTCCGCTTCCGCCATTTCCTGCTCATCCTCTGCAATCCAGAGAGTGCCAACGGCGCGGTAGTGCGCGGATGCCGGAAGCTGGGGTTGGAGTTCCTGCCAGAGAAGCTGCGCATAGCGGCATAGCGCCAATTCTGCGGCGGAGCTATCCAGCACCACCAGATGTCCCATGGCTGCGGCTGTGGCGCCTCCACCCCAGCAGGTTTGCTCCACGATGGCAACGCGCATGCCAGCGCGCGCCAACGCGGAAGCGAGGCTTGCGCCGATGATGCCTCCGCCGGCAATCACCGCATCGTAGTGGCCTCTGATAGCCGTCAGCATGAAGGGACTCCCAGACGGAAGGGATCGGCGGCATCAAAGTGGAAGCGCAACTCACCCGTAATCGATGCTGTTCCCGAGATGGTGGGTAGAATCCGATCCGGCGAGTCAGGATCTGGGGTATAGAAGGCTTCAAAGACCGTTCCCAGAATGCCTTCTTGCAGCCAGAGCACGCCGGGGGCCAACTGCCGGTCAGCAGCCAAACAAGCCATTCTGGCGCTGGTTCCGGTGCCGCAGGGGGAACGGTCATAGGCCTTGCCCGGACAAAGAATAAAATTTCTGGCGCTGTGCTCGGGCTGATGCGGTGCAGCGCAAAGTTCGATGTGGTCGATCTCTGCACCATCGGCTCCGGTGATGCCATCGCGGATCAGAGCTTGGCGAATGGCCCAGGTGAAAGTGGTCAGGGCTTCGCGCTCGGCAAGCTCCAGGCGGAAAGGGTGGTCATGAACCAGGAAGAACCAGTTGCCGCCCCAAGCTATATCGCCACGGACGATGCGGCCGTCGTCCAGTGTGAGATGCACGGCATGACGATAACGGTAAGAGGGCACATTGCGGCAATGCACGCGTCCCCCTGGATCGAGAGTGGCTTCCACGCTGCCGGCTGGAGTATCGAAGCGGTGGTGGCCGGGTTGGATGCGCCCGAGCCAGGCCAGAGTGGTCACCACGCCGATCAGCCCATGGCCGCACATGCCCAGATAGCCGGTGTTGTTGGAGAAGATCACACTGCAAACGCTCCCTGGCTCTGCGGGCGGCAGCAGATAAGCGCCGACAAGAATCTCGGAGCCGCGTGGTTCGTTCAACAGCGCCAGCCGCAGGTGGTCATAGCGGGAGCGCAGTATATTGAGGCGTTCGATCAGGTTTCCGTCCGGCAAGGGGAAGGGAAACTCGATCAGGCAGCGGGTGGGTTCGCCCGCGGTGTGGGAATCGATTACCTGAACAGAAGCAGGGAGCTGAGCAGGGTTCATGGCGTGAGGATCCGCCTCTGCAAACGGTTTCTTCTCAGGTTGCACCGGCGGATTGGACTGCAGGCCCGCGAGTGGAGTTGATATGGAAGAAGGCATACATTTTTCGCTCTTGCAATGTATGCAGATTTGGATACAATGATCCTACTCGAAAACCGGATCCCTGTTGCAAGTATTTTTCCGGTAGATATTTTTATCTAGGAGTGTGCCGTATGCCGTCCTTCCTTGGCTGGAGACTGGGTGCTACTGCCTGGCTGGCGTTGGTTCTAATGCCTGCTGGTGCGCAGCAGGAAGCTGCTGGCCGTGCGCCTCATCCTGGAGCGCTCTTCGATCAGGGGTTAGCGCGCTACCAGACACCGGAGCTCCATCTGACTCTGATGAAGAGTTCCGGGACGGTGGCTGGATTGGAGAGCTTGCCCGATGAGCCTGCGCAGCCGGGCGGCAAAGGCAAGAGAGAAACCGCCGGATACGACTTCACTCCTTTTGATCTGCTGGCTGCCCGCTCGGTGGATGGTTATTTCCATCTGGGAGATCTGAACCTGCGGTTGCGTGTGGCGGGCAATGAGCACTGGAGAGGCTTCTCGACGGCTGCGGAGCGTCATCCCGTGGTGCTTCTGCCGGCGGAGAAGGGCGAGTTGGAGCGGGAAGATCTAGCTCCCACGCTGGGCCCCGTAATACCGCTCCGGGTGGTTCGTAGCTGGGCGGTGGCGGACGGGCATCTGGCACTGCGGTTTACGCTGTCGAACCCCGGCAACCGTGCCGTGGAGGTTGGCGCTCTCGGCATTCCGCTGGTCTTCAACTCGGTGATTACCGGCCGCTCGCTGGAGCAGGCGCATCGGGTGTGCAACTTCTCCGATCCGTCGATTTCAGGTGATGGTGGCTATGTGCAGGTGACGCGTCTGGATGGGCATGGGCCAGCGCTCCTGGTGGTACCGGAAGTCAACGCGCCCCTGGAAGCTTACCGGCCGCTGGAAGACGCACGGAAAGCAACCGGCGATCCCGTCTTTCAGGAACGTACTCCCCGTCAGCAGACGTTTGAAGGCTTCTATGAATGGATGACGGCTTCGCTGGCCTACCAACAGAACGAATGGAAGGGCGTGGAGCAATGGAACCCGGCAACCAGCTTTGTGATCCAGCCCGGCGAGTCGCGTGTGATTGGCGTGCGGTTTCTGGTTGCGCCCTCGATTCGTGGGATCGAGCAGACGCTGGCACAGGCTGGTCGGCCTGTGGTGGTGGGCATTCCCGGGTACGTTCTACCTCAGGATGTGAAAGGGGATTTGTTGCTCAAAGCCGCGTGGGCGGTAAAGAGCATCGATGTGGAGCCGGCAGGCGCTCTGCAAGTGGAGCAAGCCGGCAAGACGGCGCATGGCTGGCTGCGCTACTCGATACGTGGGGTCAAGTGGGGATCGGCGCGGCTGCGCATTGTGTATGCCAATGGTTCCCAGCAGACCGTGCACTATCGTGTGATCAAGCCGGAGGCTGAGACGGTCGATGATCTTGGCCAGTTCCTCTTTACGCGCCAATGGTATGAAGGAGCGGGCGATCCGTTCCATCGCGGGCCTTCGATTATGAGCTACGACCGGGAGCGCAATCAGTTGGTGTTGCAGGATACGCGCGTCTGGATTGCAGGGCTCAGCGACGAAGCGGGCGCGGGATCGTGGCTGGCTGGTGCCATGAAGGAGTTTGCTCGTCCGCAGCGCGAGCAGGTGGAGAAGCTGGAGCGCTTTGTGGATGGCGTGCTGTGGGGTGGCCTGCAGGTGAGCGAGGGCAACCAGAAGTATGGCGTGCGCCGCAGTCTCTTCTATTACGCTCCGGAAAAGATGCCGGCCGGCACGTATGATGCTGCGCTGGACTGGTCGACGTGGAGTAGCTGGAAGAAGGACGATGCGCAAGGAGTTTGGCGCTCCTACAACTATCCGCATGTTGTGGCAGCCTATTGGGCTCTCTATCGCATTGCCCGCTACCATCCTGGCATGGTCACGCATCACGATGCGCAGTGGTATCTGCGGCAGGCGGAAGAGACGATCCTGGCAATGATGCGGTTTGCCGAAGGGCAGGCGATGCTGGGGCAGATGGAGGGCAGCGTCTTTCTGGGTGTGCTGCAAGATTTGCGCGACGAGAAGATGGATGCCGAGGCTGGCCGCTTGGAGGCTGCCATGCGCAAGCGCGCCGAAGCCTGGAAGGCAGAGCCCTATCCGTTTGGTAGCGAGATGGCATGGGATTCGACCGGACAGGAAGAGGTGTACATGTGGTGCCAGGCCTTCGGTCTGGACAAGAAGGCGCAGGTGACGATCGATGCCATCACCGGCTACATGCCGGCGATTCCTCATTGGGGCTACAACGGCAACGCCCGTCGCTATTGGGATTTTCTGTATGGCGGGAAATACCCGCGCCTGGAGCGGCAACTGCATCATTATGGCTCGGGCGTGAATGCCATCCCGGTTCTGGACAGTTATCGTCGGCATCCGGAGGATCTGTATCTGCTGCGCATAGGCTACGGCGGCAATATGGGTGCGCTGACCGGTATTGATCAGGAGGGATTTGCATCGGCCGCCTTCCATAGCTATCCAGACCGCATGGCCTTCGATCCTTATTCGGGGGATTACGGACCGAACTTCTTTGGCCATGTGTGGACTGCCGGGAGTTATCTGGTCAACGATCCGGAGTTTGGCTGGATTGCGTTTGGAGGCAATGTGGAAGTTGCCGGCGACGTTGTCACCATGGAGCCGCGCGACTCAATGCGCCAGCGCGTATATGTTGAGCCGCTCGGCGCGTGGTTGACGCTGGATGCCGGCCGCTTTGCGCGGGTGCAACTGCATATGAAGAGCGGTGAGCTGGATGTTGAACTGGAGCCGTCTGATCGCTTCACACCCAAAGCTTATTTGCGCATGGAACAAACCGCAGTGGGCAAGCCGTATCCACAGCTCGCTCCCGGCAAGCCCGAGGCCCGCGAGCGCGGAGCCTATGTGTACACACTGGGCACAACGAATACGCGCATTCATTTTGCGCCTTCTGGTAACCAAGTGACGAAGGAGAAACCGTGAACCAACAGGAAGTGACAAGAAGAAAATTTCTGCGCGGTTCCGCGACCGCCGCAGTTGGAGGAGCGCTGCTGCCGCACGCGCTGTGGGCCATTGGCCAGGATGCAGTTCTCAATGTGCCGCGCTCACTCAATCGCCTTGGCTTTGAGAAAATTCACTGGAGCGCACAGCCGTTTCCTCTGGAGCAGGTACGACTACGGTCGGGCTATCTGAAGGAGATGCAGGAGCGCAATCGGGTCTACCTTGCGATGTTGCCGAACGACCGGCTGGCACATAGCTTCCGGCTGACGGCGGGCAAGCCCTCGTCGGCGCAGCCACTCGGTGGATGGGAAGCGCCGGATTGCGAACTGCGCGGTCATCTGACGGGTGGGCATTATCTTTCGGCCTGCGCGCTGATGTATGCCTCCACGGGCGATGAAACCTTGCGCCTCAAGGCTGGAGCTCTGGTCAACATGCTTGCCGAGTGTCAACAGCCGAACGGCTATCTGGGCGCTTATCCGGAGAGTTTTTACGAGAGGCTGAAGAATCACGAACAGGTCTGGGCGCCCTTCTATACGTACCACAAGATCATGGCCGGCCATCTGGATATGTATGTCCACTGCGGCAATCTCACCGCATTCGAGACGGTGCAGCGGATGGCGCGTTGGGCAATTGAGTGGACGAAGAAGCTGAGCGACGAGGAACTGGCGAAGGTGCAAATGGTAGAGCATGGCGGTATGAACGAAGTCATGTTCAATCTCTATGCGATCACCGGCGAGAAGCAGTATCTGGATGCAGGCTACCGCTTTGAGCACAAGCGCATCTTCGAACCACTGGCCGCGCATCAGGATAAATTGGCCGGTCTGCACTCCAACACCAATATTCCAAAGGTGCTGGGCGCAGCGCGTGGCTATGAGCTGACCGGCGATGAGCGCTATCGCGATCTGACGGAGTATTTCTGGCATACGGTGGTAGAGCACCATAGCTTTGCACCCGGCGGAACGTCGAACAACAACGAAGGCTGGAGCGAGCCGGATACGTCTGGAACGCATCTAGCGGCCGGCGGTCAGGAGTGCTGCTGCAGCTACAACATGCTGAAGCTGACGCGTCATCTGTTCGGCTGGAAGCCACAGGCGGCGTGGATGGATTACTACGAAAAGCTGTTGTGGAATCTGCGCGCGGGAACGCAGAACGAAGAAGGCATGTTGATGTATTACGTGCCGACAATTCCCGGAGGGTGGAAGACGTTTGGCGATCCCTTTGAGGCGAACCTGTGCTGTACCGGCACGGGCGCGGAGGAATACGCGAAGCTGGTTGACACCATCTATTTTCACGATGCGGAGAGCCTGTATGTGAACCAGTTCATTTCCTCGGAACTGGAGTGGCCGGAGAAAAAGCTGCGCGTTGTGCAGCAGACGGAGTTTCCAGTGGAAGAAGGTACGACGCTGGAGATACACGGTGCGGAATCACGGCAGTTCAAGTTGCGACTGCGTGTTCCCCACTGGGCGGCGAAGGTGGAGGTGCGCGTGAATGGGCAAGTCGCTGAGGGGCACAAGGACGAGAGCGGCTACCTGGTGCTGGACCGCCAGTGGAAGCCGGGCGACAAGGTAAAGATGTCGATGCCGATGAGCCTGCGGCAGAACGCCGTGCCAGGCAGCCAGGATTTGACCTCGCTTGCGTACGGACCGCTGGTGCTGGTGGCGTGCATGGGGCGGCAGGGATTGAACCGCGAGATGATCAACGCTGGTCAGGGACCGGACATGGATCGCTTGCCCGCGCTTCCTCTGCCGGAGACCAGTGGGCACAATGCGAGCTGGATTCGCAAAACGGATGATGCGGAATTGTGCTTTGAGTCGGTGGGGCAGGAGAAGAACTTCCAGCTCAAACCGCTTTACCGCGTAATGGATGAGCGTTTCAGTGTTTATTGGAAGAACAAGGCGACAACGCAGACGCTCTGAAGATCTGCCGCGTTGTGCCTGAATTGGCCCCGGAGATCAACACGATCTCCGGGGTTTGCTTTATTGTGCGGAAGGCTGTTCCATCAGGTGTTCGCGCGGACAGCTCTGGGCCTGCTCGCGACCAACGGGCAAGAGAACTGGATGCGGCGCGAGAGCTTCCAGCTCTTCCACGGCGACACCCGCAAATTGGTTCTGCTGTCCGCTGGCATCAAAGACAATACGCAGGCAGTGCGTGGTGACGCGGTTGAAGGCAACACGTATAAATCGGCTAGCCACCACTGGGTCGCGATAGGTTTCGTGCACGGGCTTCCAAACGCCGTTCTGCGCGAACTCCACACGCCATGTGGCAGGTAGCGCCACCCCCTCGCTGGCTCCTGAAGGATGATCCGCCCAGAACCATAGCCTGATGCCGTTCAGCTCGACCGCGTTTTTCCATGCATAGGCAAGCCACGGGTGAGCTGGGATAGCGCCCGGTTTCCAACTGGACCACATCTCTGGTGGCAACGGGTTCTGCGGTGCGCGCTCATCGTTCAGCGCCTTGATCCAGTATTGCGTGGGGATGGGCTCGTTCGAGGCCGTGGCCACGGCGGCGGGCGCTATGTTGCGGCTCGGAGCTCGCGGCGGTGGTGGGGTGCGCGTAGGCGCGACCTTGCGGATAGAGGCAGGCACGGTGCTGTTGTCCCATTCCAAGCGGTCGATGGCGACACTGCGCCGGAAGTGGCCACCGCCTTTGGCATCGGCCGTGTGGTAGACCAGATACCACTGCCCTTTGAAGTTCACAATGCCTTCATGCGAGGTGGTTGAGGAGACTGGCCCCAGCAGTACTCCGCGATAGGTCCACGGTCCCAGCGGCGAGTCGCTGGTGCCGTAAGCGAGACACGCGTGGTAGAGCGCGGGCGTGCACTCGGAGTTGGGTCCGGCGTGGTTGGCGGCATAGGACATGTAGTAGGTGTGGCCGCGCTTGAAGAGCCATGGGGCTTCGAAGAAACCCTTCAGCGTGGTGACATGCACAATCGGCCCAGCCAGCGTGATCATGTCGGAGGCCAATTCCACGCCCAGCAATTGGCCGAAGGTTCCCCAGTACATGTAGATGCGCCCGTCATCGTTGATCAACACCGTGGGATCGATGTTCTGGATGCGGCTTGCGGCAGGCGTGGCTTGCGATACGATGGGGCCGGCAGGATGAGCATCCTGCCACGGGCCCAGTGGGGAATCCGCTACCGCGACTCCGATACCGAATGGATCCTCCGTGCTGCTGTGCGCCTGAGCGACGGGCGAGTACATATAAAAGCGGCCGTTGCGCCCCTGGACAATTTGGCTAGCATAGGCGCTGCCGGCCGCGGCCCAATGGAAGATCTCCGTGGGCCGTGCGATGGCCGGATAATGCATCCAGTTTCCGGATGCTACATCGCGGGTGGCGAAAATCTGCCACTCCTTCATGATGAAGTCGTTTACGTCGGGCGGCGCCTCATCGCGTCCGGCCACGATGTAGAGTGTGTCACCAACGACAAGTGGGGCGGGATCAGCGGAATAAAAAGAGCCGTCAGCCAGGATAGGATTGCCGCTGGCGTGCAGCGGCAGGCCCTTGGGTTGTTGCGCGGCGACGGCCATTGCGGCCAGCCCACCCATGATGCCACACAATAGTCTGGGATGTACGTGCATGTGCTCCAGCTCCAAACCGGTCTCGCCATCCGCAGGCTTGCCATATGCCGGCAAGCCTACCGTAAAAGGACGCGGCGCTTTGATGCAGGAGAATCGATGTGTTTACGGCGATCCCATTCTAGCGCAGGATTGTTGCCGATGCGCGCTAGAAGCGAATAGCTGTTGCGCGGCGAGCCATGGCTTCAAACTGCTTCTTCCACGGCTGCCCTGCGTACTTGTCCGCTAGTTCCACCACAATGTGCTGTGCTTTGATGCCAAGATCGCGGTTGCGGCCCAGGCCCTGAATGCACGAAGGGCAGTTGGTGAGTACGGTCTGGTGGGCGTTGCTCATGGCGTTCTTCAATTCGGCGCGTTTGCGGTCGAGCATCTGGCCGGTGATGTCGGGCCGAGAGAGGGACAAGGTTCCCGCTTCGGAGCAGCAGTGCGGCACAGCAGTGACGGAATCGAAGCCGCCTACCTTCTGGAGGACGCTGCCGGCCTTGCCCGCGAGAGAATCGTGACAGGGCGCGTGATAGAGATAGTCGCCAGAGCCATCGAGTTTCAATCCTGCTTCGGCCAGATAAGCACTCACATCGACAATGCGATTGAAGAGCGCTTCAGTATTCATCGCGCCCAGGCCTTCCTTGCAGGTGCCGCAACTGACCACGCATGCATCGAAATCGACATGCGAGAACATCTCGCGAATCTGTGCGAACAGAATGGAGTCCCGCAACACGTTGCGTGAGTGCTGCGCGGTTTTGGCATTGGCGTGGGCAGGGAATCCGCAGCACAGGAAGGGAGGAGGCAGCACCACGCGCACACCCATCTCTAGCAACATGTAAATCGACGCCATGGAAACGTCGCTGAACATGCGCTCGCTGCCGCATCCCGGAAAGTAGAAAACAGTTTTGGCTTCGCCATTCTGCGCGGGCTTGGCCGGTTCAAACAGCAACGCCTGATCGGGCTCGCACTTGGGTAACACATCGCGCAGGGTCTCGGACGGCACCGGTGCGATCGATGTTTTTAGCATCTGCAGCGGATAGAAATTTGACGCCAGCTCGAGGGATTGCAGCGGAGCTGCCAGCTTGCTGCCAATGCGCTGTGCCGCGCCGCCCATCTGCAGTACCGATGCGCGGAAGATCTTGTTGAAGGTGGGCGCCTGGCTGTCGAGATAACGCAAGGTCATCTTGGTGGCCAGAGGCGTATGCTTGAAGCCGCTGGTGGCAAGCAGTTCACGCTCCAGCACGGAAACCGCGCCGGTGTCGATGTCGACCGGGCAAGGCGCAAGACACTTGTGGCAGACGGTGCAATGGTCGGCTAGCTCTTCAAGCCAGGTGAGCAATTCAAAGCGTGCGGTGAGCTTGCGCTGCGCGTCATACAGCAACGCTTCAATCAACGATCCGATGGCTAGATTCTTGTTGCGCGGATGGTAGAACATGCCGCTGCCTGGATAGTTCACGCAGCAGTTCGGCTTGCATTTACCGCAGCGCACGCAGTGGGCAATCATTTTGGAGAGCTTTTCCAGCTTGCCATGCTGCAGAATGCTGGCCTCAAGTTCAAGCAGGTTGAACGAGGGCGTGAAGACGTGCCCCAGCGCCTGATAGTCCTGCAGCTTGCCGGGATTCATCAAGCCGTCGGGATCCACTTGAGCGCGATAGGTTTCGAGGTCGGCCAGCAGTTTGGGATCGAGATACTTGAGCTTGGTGATGCCGATGCCGTGTTCGCCGGAGACCACGCCGCCGAGCTCAACCACCTTGGCCATTACGTCGTCAATGCGCATGTCAGTGCGCTGCAGCATGGGGCGATCATTCGAAAGCACAGGGACGTTCACATGCACATTGCCGTCGCCGGCATGCATGTGGGTGGCCAGCACAATGCGGCGATCGCGCACCTCGCCGTAGGCCTTTTCCAAAGCTTCAAGAATCGAGGGATAGCCGCGTAGCAGGCGTTCGAGGTTGTGCTTGAAGGCCTTGAGCAGAGTCAACGTGCGTAGCGCTTTTTCTTCTTCGGCTTCAACCTGTTGGCGGAACTGCGCAAAGAGTTCTTCGCGCGCGGTGGTTTGTGCGGCAAATTGTTCCGGATCTTCCTTGGCCATGAGCCGCGCGAGAATCTCTTCGGCGCGCACGGCAAACTGCAGTTGCGCGTAGCGCTCTTCCGCGGTGTTCACCTGGTCCACAAAGTCAGCGAACTCGGCCAGCGACTCCAGCGGCAGAACAATGTCTTCATTCATCTTGAAGGCATTGGTGCGACGGGCGATGGCGCCCAGCTTCTTGCGGTCCTGCCAGAAGCGTGTGGCCTCTTCGTTGCTGCGGGCCACAAACATGGCTGTATTGGGATGCTCGGTGAGCAAGGTGCGGATGCGCTCCACGCCGCGCCGGGTCTGTTCCTGGTCGTCACCAGCCACATCGATGAGCAGCACAGCGCGGGGTGTTTGTGCGCGGGCCGCCTTCACCTTGTAGTTGATGGCGCGAATATATTCGTCGTCGAAGTGCTCCAGGGCAAGCAGCGTCTCAACATGATCGGCTGGGAAAGGGAAGGCGCGGGAGAGCTCGACGATGACGCGGCTGGCTTCGTCAAAGTCCGCACCAAAGAACTCAAGGCAAATGGTCTGCTTGGCTTTGTACGCAGGATAAAGGATAAAGCGGGCCGATGTGATGACGCCGTCGGTGCCTTCTTTCTGCAGGCCCGGAACTCCGCCCAGCGCCTTGTTGGTGATGTCTTTCCAGAGTCCTTTTTTGCGGATCTCGGTGCCGCGCAGGCTGATGGATTGCAGCACCGCATCCTTATCGTCGCGGACCTCGAAGACGACGGTATCGTCTGGCAGGATCTTGCGCAGAGGATGCTGGGTGCGGACCACGGTCCAGCTCTTGCCGCCGGGCATGGCGATCTTCCAGTCCAGCAGATTATCGATGCATGTGCCCCAGCGGACGGCCATTTTGCCGCCGGCATTTTCCGCGATGTTGCCGCCGATGGTGCTGGCCCACGCGCTGGTGGGGTCGGTGGCGAAAACAAGGCCGTGCTCGCTGGCATGTTCCATGGCGGTTTCGGTCACCACGCCGGCTTCTACGTCCATCACATGCGCGGGGGCTTGCTTGCCGTTCTCAAGAGTGAAGGTGCGCGTCGAGATGGAGCGGATGTGGTCCATGCGCTCGGTATTGATCACGATGCAGCCGCTGCGCAATGGCACAGCGCCGCCCGTTAGGCCCGTTCCTGCGCCGCGGGGGATGGCCTTCAGGCCCAAGCGGGCAATGGCGGCCAGCAGAGGCGCAACTTGCTGTTCCGCTTCCGGCGTGACCACGGCCAGGGGCAGGTGCAGACGCCAGTCGGTGGCATCCGTGGCATGGGAGACCAGCGTGAAGGGGTCGAAGAGCACGTTGGCCGCGCCCACCAGGGGGGCGAGTTCACGCCGGATGCGGGCACGCTGATCTGGGGCGCCGTGTACGTCCTGGCGGAATTGGCTGACCAGCGTACGGCAGCGGGCAAGCGTATCGAGCACGCGCGCATCCTCATTGGCTGCGGCCTGGATGGCGTCCACATCCTTTTGGATCTGCTGGAAGAAGTCCCTCCGGCGCGAGGTGGAATCCAGCAGTTCCTGAAAAAGGTAGGGATTGCGGCGATGAACCAGCAGATCGCCGAAAATGCGCATCAGACGCCGCGCACTGCGGCCGGTTACGCGGGCGCTGCGCAGTTCGTCCAGGACGCCGACTGTTTCGGGACCGAGAAGAAAAGAAATGGCTTGGGCATCGTCTGCCGAGGTGTAGTTGAACGGAATCTCACGCGTGCTGATCTGCTTAGGCTCGGTTGTTTCGCTCATAGTTTTCATCGCTCGTCGGCCATATTGTAAGAGAGAAACTGCAGGTTTGAATGTGATCGCGCTCTCCTTATCTGTGGGTGGGAACAGCCGCCAGGCGATGGAGCCCGTTTCGTGCTATCATGGAACTACGCTCAGTCGTTTGGTTGTGAGCAGTTCCCGGTGCGTCGTGGTGACGCGTCCGCAGCACATTCCCCAGCCCCTCAGCGTAATGGTCCATTGAAGTCAAGGTTCTCCCGCCCAGCGGTGATGGACCGGACCAGACTGTATGCGATGGTTTGCATCAGTCGAAGACGCGGCAAGTGTGGCGAATCTCAAGAAGGTCCCACCTGTGTGTGGGTTCCAGGTTTTCTGCATAATTCGACGACGTCTTTCTGCGCCCTGTTGCGTTTGGGCAGAGGCAGAGAGCGAACCGCAGCGCCTGTTCAGCGACTGTGCGGCAACTGCCGCGCCGTGGGTCTGAGGTTGGCGCAAGACAGGAATCAGTTGAAACTCTTCTTTGAATTGAATCTTTCGGCCTCCATGTTGGAGCAGCTCAAGCAAGCTAACTTTATTTACCCCACCCCGGTGCAGGAGGCGGCAATTCCGCCCGCCATGGAAGGCCGCGACGTTCTGGCCACCGCGCAGACCGGCACGGGCAAAACTTTGAGCTTCCTGGTGCCGCTCATGGAGCGGTTGGCGGCTGAACCTGCGACGACCCGCGCTTTGGTCATGCTGCCTACTCGAGAGCTGGCCATGCAGGTTCTGGATGCGTGGCGCAATCTGGCTGCTACCGAAGAGCGTGCCGCACTGGTGTGCGGTGGCTTGGCCGAGGCTCCCCAATTGGCGGCGATTCGCCGCGGAGCGCGTTTGATTGTGGCCACGCCTGGACGCCTGGAAGATTACCTCTCCCGTGGGCTGGTGAAGCTGGACGGCGTGAAGATGCTGGTGCTCGATGAAGTGGACCGCATGCTCGATATGGGCTTCAAGCCGGCCATTCATCGTATTGCCGCGCTGTTGCCCAAGAACCGCCAAACCATGTGCTACTCGGCAACGCTCAGCCCCGCCATCCGCGAGGTGGCTGGCCTTTATCTGAACAATCCCGTGCATATCGAAATTGCGGCAACGTTGAAGCCTTCCGCCAACGTTAAGCTGCAGACCTTTGAAGTGCCGATGGAGAAGAAGCAGGAGCTTCTGGAGCATCTGCTGGAGGCCAACAAGGGCAGCTTCATGGTGTTTGTGCGTACCAAGCATGGAGCAGACCGCGTGGCGCGTCGTTTGGCCAAGGCCGGTTATGCGGCTGCGCCGATCCATGGCGACCGTTCACAGTCTCAACGCAACTCCGCGCTGCGAGGCTTTTCCGAAGGCCGTCACCGGGTGTTGGTGGCAACGGATGTGGTGGCGCGCGGTATTGACGTTCCCGATGTGGCGCACGTCGTTAACTTCGATCTTCCCCGTGAGGCCGAGGACTTTGTGCATCGCGTAGGCCGGACCGGACGCGCGTCCAGCCAGGGCGTGGCTTCCACCTTCGCCGCTCCTGGAGAGACCCGCATGCTCCGCCGGATTGAAAAGACGCTCTCGGTAACTCCCAAGCGTTTCAAGGTGCACCCGGTGGATGCCGCGATTCAGCAAATGGCCTAGACCGGCCGGACGAGTTATCCCGTACGCAAGCCCTCTGAGCTCTTCAGAGGGCTTTGCTTTTTCACACGAAAGCTGAAATCTTGCCGGATTGCTCTCGTGCTACACTTGCCCCAACTCTATGCTGAGGCTTTCCGATGAGTTACCCGACAATCGATCTTCCGGGCGCAGGCGGCGCTGAGGGTGAACCCTCTCAGGGTTTTCGGCTGACTCCTCTTTCCACCGGGCAGATTCTGGACAGAACCTTTGTTCTCTACCGCTCTCGCTTTGCGCTTTTCGCAGGGCTGGCTGTATTTCCAGCAGCGGTTGCGTTGCTGTTCGGTCTTGGGCAAGTTGCCTTTCTGTTGGCGACCCATACGCCGCTCATCAACAGTGCCGGACCGCAATTTACGACGGCTTACCTGACGAATCAGGGCATTATGCTGGTTGGGCTGCTCCTGCGGCTCTGTGTGTATGGCATTTCGATTGCCGCCAGCAACTGGTGCATTGCGCGCATCTACCTGGGTGAATCCGCCAGCATGAAAAGCGGATTTGATTTTGCTTTCCTCCGCTGGTTCCGCTATGTGCTGATGGGCCTGGCGCAAATGTGGTTTATCTTGTGGCTGCCAACCCTGGTGCTGATGGTGGCTGTTGCCGGCTTGGTGGGCGTCGGTATGACGCAGCCAGGGGCCAGAATCTTGATGGGCATTCTGGCTGTTGTCGCAATACTGGGTTACTTTGTGTGGGTGGTTTTGAATGCGATCAGGGTATCGCTTGCCATTCCGGCCTGCGTGGTGGAACAGCTTTCGATCCGCGCAGCCATCCGCCGCAGCCGTGCGCTGCTGATTACGCGCAAGGTCCGCATCTTCCTGATGTTCCTGTTTATCATGGCCTTGGAAATGGTCTTCTTTGCCGTTCTGGTTCCGCTGGCGGTGCTGATCCCCAAGATGGGGCCGAACGGTTTCCTGATTTATCAACTGGCCACGCTGGCTATTACCTTCCTCTTTGGTGTGCTGGTTTCGCCAATTGCTGCAATCAGCTTATGCCTGTTCTACTTTGACGAGCGCGTACGTCGCGAAGGCTTCGATATCGAGTTTCTGATGAACCGGGCAGTGCCCGCCGCGCCCGCTTTGGAGGCAGTTCCGGTTGTCACGGAGGCGCCTCCAGAACAGTGAAGCGCGGACCCCAATCTGCCCGATGGTTTGCCTGTGCCTTGCTGCTGGCTGCCGCTGCGGGCCTGTATGCTGAACCAGCTTCTGCTCCATCGCCCTCGGTTGGACGTGTGACGCTTGAGGAACATGCTCAGCGGATGCAGGCTTTGCGGCAACTGCTGACGGCGTGCGCTGCCGATCGGGCTGCATGTCAGGCGGACCGCGTGGGCCCGGATGAGACGGTTCAGTTGAACAGCGGGGCTGTGACACGCATCCGCCTGCAGTGGCTGCGCGCTGGTATTACCGCTTTAGGTAGGACCACCGAGGAGCAACGCAAGCCGCAGGTCGCGCAGTTGAACGCACGGCTGGACCGGTTGGTGCTGCCAGCAAGCCAGGTGCCCGCTGCACAGGTGCGGCAGGCGCATGACGCGTTCGATCAGGTGCTGGCCACGGTGGAATTCAAACAAGAGCAGGAGATCACCTGGCTGCAACGCATCTGGAAGCGTTTGGTCGAGACGGTTCAGCGTGCCTTGTTGCACGGTTTTCAGGCGTTGGGTAAAGCTCCTGGCTTCGTCAAATATCTCTTTGAGTCGCTGCTGTTCCTTGTGCCGGCTGTGTTGTTGCTGCTGTGGCTCTTTCGGCAGGCGCGTGAGGACCGTCTGCGCGCGACTGCGCCCGCTTTGCGGCCTGCCAGTGGGTTGGCGCCGCGAACCGAATGGCTGGAGCAGGCAGGACATTTTGCGCAGGCAGGCGATTGGCGGCAGGCTATTCATGCGCTCTACTGGGCCACCATTGCTGGTTGCGAGCAGCGTCGCGTGTGGCAATCCAATCGTACGCGGACTCCGCGAGAGTATCTTCGCTTGCTGGAGCCGGGATCGGCTTTGCGTCAGGGGCTTGCGGAGCAGACACGCCTCTTCGAGCTGACCTGGTACGGCTATCGCGAGGCCACCACCGACGACTACCGGCGAGCGGCTGAACTCCACAGCCACATGGAGTCGCAATGAAGGCGCTCAGCAGAGAGGCGAAGTTGATTACCGGTTGCCTGTTGGGCGCCGCGGTGCTGATTGTGATCACAGCGCTGATCACGCCCCCGCCCATTGTGCGCAGTGAGGTGCCGACTTCCTTCAATACGGGCGAAAAGGGTATCAAGGCGGCCTTTCTGGCATTGAGCCGGATGGGCTACCAGACAGAACGTTGGGAAAAGCCCGCATCCTTTCTTGAACAGGTGGACGCTGAGCATACCGCGCTGGTGATTACCGCGCCGCAGGCAAATCTGATCGCCAACGAGCAAGTGGATGTGAAGAACTTTGTGCGCCGTGGTGGCTGGGTACTGGCCGCAGGCTCGCGCGCCGCTACCATGCTGTTGCCCGATGCCACCGGTCTTGAGATTGATGACAAGCCGTGCAACGCGGTGCAGGAGGGCTTTAGCGCTCCGGCCAGCGTGCAGCATCTGCATTTTGAACATACCTTCCTATGGAAGTCGCTGCCTGACGACGTGGAATTTGCGCAAAGCTGTGGCGATCATGCTGCCGTGGTGCTGATTCCCATGGGAAAGGGAACTGTGGTGCTGTGGAGCGAGTCGGCTCCCATGAACAACGCTGGCGTGAAGAAGGATGAGAATCTTGCTCTCTTGCTGGCCAGTTTGCCGCCGCCGCATACGCGGGTTCTCTTTGATGAATATCTGCACGGAGTTCGCGACGACCTGTGGACCAGAACCGGTGGCACGCCGGTGGTCGCGCTCGAACTGCAACTGGGACTGATTGCAGCCGCTATTCTGTTCACCTTCACGCGCCGTCATCCGGCTTTGCGGGAACTGGTTGCAACCCCGCGTACTTCACCACTGGAATTCTCACACTCCATGGGCAGCGTCTATCATCGTGGCGGTGCCGGTGAAGCCGCCGTGGCCGAGGCGCAGCACAGGTTGCTGGAGTTTCTGGTGCAGCAGTGCGGCATCAGCCGGCAGCTTCTGGAGGCCGGTCCCGTGGCACTGGCGGAAGCTCTAGCCGGGCGGTTTAACTATACCAACACGCAGTTGGCTGCCTTGCTGGAGCCGCCTGCCGATCGCATCAAGCCTGCGGCAGCGCTCCGTCAGGTACGGGCGCTCCATCGCGCGCAGGCAGAGATTGCCCAGATCGTCAACAAACTTCATCCAACAGCGGAGAACGATTCACGTGACTGATCAACAAATGAACTCGACGGCGGTGCAAACGCTTTTTGACAAGGCCATGTGCGAGATTGGCAAGGTGGTCGTTGGTCAGCAGGAACTGGTGGAGCAGGCCATTGTCACTCTGCTGGCCGGTGGCCACGCGCTGGTGGAGGGCGTACCGGGTGTGGCCAAAACGCTTGCCGTCAAGACGATTGCGCGCTGGCTGGCACTGGATTACAGCCGCATTCAAGGCACACCGGATATGATGCCGGCCGACATTGTAGGCACGAATATTTTTATGGCCGCGCAAAACAGTTTTGCCTTTCATCGTGGCCCTGCCTTTACCCAGTTCTTGCTGGCCGATGAGATCAATCGCATGCCTCCCCGCACGCAGGCCGCACTGCTGGAGTGCATGGAAGAGCGGCACATCACCAGCGATGGCGTGCGATACGACCTGGATCCGTACTTTACGGTTTTTGCCACCGAGAATCCGATTGAGTTCGAAGGCACCTATCCGTTGCCGGAGGCGCAACTGGACCGCTTTCTGTTGAAGATCTGTGTGGGCTATCCGACGGTCGAGCAGGAGCGTGTGGTGCTGGAACGCCATCATGCCGCGCCCCAGCTTCTGGAGGCTGCGCAGTTGGAACCGCTCGATCCGCAACTGCTGGCCGCAGCCCGTCGTGAAGTGCGTGAAACGCTGGTGGAACCGCAAATCCTGGATTACTTGCTGGCCGTGGTGCGCAAGACGCGCGAGTGGCCCACGCTTGCATTGGGTGCTTCGCCACGTGCCGCAACGGCTCTCCTGATTGTTTCCAAGGCCTATGCCCGCCGCGATGGGCGCAACTACTTGTTGCCGGACGACGTGAAGAGTGCGGCGCTGCCTTGCCTGCGCCATAGGTTGCAACTGCGGCCCGAGGCTGAGCTGGAAGGCTATACCGCCGATCGCGCGCTCACGGATATTCTGGCCGCTGTTGCGGTGCCGCAATAACACGAGGCGCGTGCGTTATGAATGAATTGCTTCCCAAACCGGCGAAGGCGTTGGCTGGCTATGTTGGCAGAGGTGGGCGCGTGCTGGGTTTTGTGCTCACACCCCGTGCTCTGTGGCTGCTGGCTGCTGGCGTCTTGTTGGCTCTGCCGGCATTCTTCCAATTGCGTGCCTTGTGGCTGATGCCTTGTTGGGATCTGCTCGTTCTGGTGCTGGCTGTGGCCGACGCGTGGCGGTTGCCACGGCCTGATCAGATAGAAGTGGAGCGCGCCTTCCTGAATTTGCCCTCGGTGGGCAGTCGTACGCAGGTGCGGATGGGCATTACGCAGTCGGCGTGCCAACGGTTGCGCATACGGGCGATGGATGGCCTGCATGCAACCCTGGTGCAGACGCCGGTCTTTCACTCCTTGCTAGCATGGCGCAACGATCCGGTGTGGGTGCACGTGGATTGCTGGCCTCGGCAGAGAGGCGACCTGGAGCTTGGCCCAATCTATCTGCGTTATCGCAGTGCGGTGGGCTTGGTGGAGCGGCTGGCGCAGGCCGTGCCTGCACAGCGTGTGCGTGTTGCGCCGGCGTCGCTGATCTCCGGCGAGGACTCCATCTTCATGCTGCGTGCTCGGCAGGCAGAACAGGAACGGCGCCGCATTCGCCGTATCGGTCTGGGCCGCGAGTTCGATTCATTGCGGGAGTATCAACCGGGGGATGAGCCTCGCTTTATCTCCTGGACGGCGACGGCGCGGCGCGCCAAGCTTATCGTGCGCACTTTTACCGCCGAGCGGAGTCAGCAGGTGTGGGCCGTGGTGGATGCGGGACGTTTGTCGCGCACCAGCTTTCGATTGCCAGTGCGGAATCAGGCCGCGGCGGAAGCCTTGGCGGGGCGCGGCGATCTGATGTATGGCGACGAAACCGGACTCGATCTTGCGCAGCTTGATCAGGCATCTTCCGCTGCTTTATTGCTGGCACAGGTAGCAGATCGGGCCGGTGATCGTTCGGCTCTGCTGGCTTATGGACGCCAGATTCAACAGCAGATTCTTCCCGGAAAAGGCAATCTGCATCTGCGCCGGATGGTGGATGCGCTCTCGCTGGTGCGCGCCGAACGCGCCGAGGGCGATCATCGCCGGGCCGCTCTGCGTCTACGTCAATTGCAGTCGCGACGCGGGCTCATCTTCTGGATCTGCGAAGTGGGAGAAAGCGTGGCGCTGCCGGAGGTGGCACAGGCGCTCTCTGAGCTGGCACGCAATCATCTGTGCGTCCTGTTGCTGATAGAACATCCCGAACTGAAGGCTTTTGCCCGTTCCGAGCCAGAAGACGCGGCACATATGTTTGCCGTGACTGCGGCCAATCAAGTTCTGGAGCGGCGGCGCGGCGTGGTGGCGCAGTTGCGGCGTCGTGGCGTGATGGTGGTGGAGACTTCGCCAGCGGAGGTGGGGCTTGCAGCCATCAATCAATATCTGGAGATCAAAGCGCGCGGTACGCTCTGACAGCCTTTTCTTCCTCCTGCAGATCCCGCGCCTGTTTGCCCGCGGAGGAACTGAGCCAGAAGACTAGCGCGGAGAACAGAACCGCTCCCACGCCGAATTTGAGGGGCAAAGGCACATGCGAGGGCGACAGGAATGCCTCCGTGAAGCCCGCGATCAAAAGCAGCGGAACCGTGCCTGTGATCAGCCGCAGGGACTCGGCACCGGCCAGAGCCACCGAGCCTTTCCAGCGTAGAATTCCTGGAAACAGCACGCCCCAGCCCAGGCGCAGACCCGCGCCACCGGCAATAAAAATGCAGGGCAGCTCCAGCGACCCGTGGGCCACCACAAAGCTCCAAAGGCTCATGGACATGCCGTGCTGCGCACAGGCCGTGGCCACAACCCCCATCATCAGGCCGTTTTGAAACATGAGGAACAAGGTCAGCAGGCAACAGGTGATGCCGCCCGCAAAGGCCACAAAGCAGACGCTGATGTTGTTGGTGGCGATGGCGGCAGAAGCCTGCGGTGAGACCGACACCAGCGACTCGGTCCACATCGTATGGTGCTCGATAGTGGCAATCATTGTCGGTCCCAGAAAGGCGCGCATAAAATCGGGCCGGACCAGCGTGAGCAGCGTGCCCAGCACTCCACCTGCAAGGAAGATAAGGAATGCCGCCAGGGTAAAGGGAAGCAGGCGTCGGAACAGGATGGGATACTCGCGCAGGAAGAAGAACAGTAGTGTCCGGAGCGTGATTCGGTTGCCGGCATAGACAAAGTGATGGGCGCGGCTTACCAGGCGGTTGAGGGACGCTTCCAGCACCTGCGCCGAGGGCTCACCGCGTACGGCCGACAGATCCGTGGCCGCTTGGCGATAGAGCAAGCCCAGGCTTTCGAGTTCCGTGGCCTCAAGTGACTTCAAACCGTGATGCTCGGCCCGGTATAGTAAGTTCTCAAGCCGGTTCCAGTGCGGCCGCCGCTGTTCAATCCAGGAGTTAGAGATCATGGGCGTGGAGAGTTATCAGGATCAGCTTAGCATTGAAACCCCGGAGCACGTTGCGCTCAGTCTTCCCGTTGCGGGCGTGGGGAGCCGTTTCCTGGCCCTTTTCATGGATACGCTCATCCAGATACTCGCATATGCCCTTTTTATCGGATTGTTGGTTCTGTTGTTCTCCGGTATTTCCACGCCTGCGCAAACGCATCCAGCTTCATCCCGCCTGGTTGCCTGGACGATGGCGGTCATGATCTTTCTGCATTTTTTGGCGTACTGGGGATATTACACGTTCTTCGAAGCCTTCTGGCACGGACAGACTCCCGGCAAACGCATCTTCAACTTGCGGGTCATCAAGGACTCGGGACGGCAGATCACGTTTGTTGAAGCCATGGCGCGCAATCTGCTGCGCCTGGTGGACGCGCTGCCTACCATGTATCTTCTGGGCACCATCGTGGTGCTGTGCAACCCACAGCGCAAGCGCCTGGGCGACATGGTGGCCGGCACGCTCGTGGTCCACGACGAGGAGTACACCCTGGGCGGCTCAATGAGCGATGCCGGCCGCACCTTTACTGCGGGGTTCTTTGCTCCGGAGAGTCCCAGCACGGCCGCCGCACCTGAAGCCGCGCTGTTTCCGGCCACAGCCATTGCGCAGTTGAGTGCCAGCGATCTGGTGATGCTCGATACCTTTTTTGCCCGTATCCCGGAACTCGATGTGGCCACCAAGGATGTCCTCACAGATCGCCTGCTGCAGACGCTCTGCGCGCGGATGGGCGTTCCCGTGCCGGACGGAGAAAGTGCGCGTACCGCGTTGGATGCCATCGCCTATGAGCTGCGGAATCAGAGAGGGTTCAGTTCGCAGCGCTGAGCCGATGGTGCGAACCGGAGATGAGGCAGGGAAGTCGAGAAGCAAAAAATTAGGGGGCGCTCATCCGAGCGTCCCCTCTTCTTGGCGCAAGAAGAAAAATCTCCCGGTGGCGGAGGCATTCCACCGCCGGGAGAGAAAAAGTTAGAAGGTGAGGCGTGCGCCAAGCTGCAGCAAACGCTGCGTGGCTGCCGAGGTGATCCAGCCGAACTGCGTGGACGACAGGGTGCCGTTCGGGTTGTTCAGACTGACCATGTTGAAGACGTTGGTGGCTTCGCCGCGGATCTGGAAGGTGAAGGTGCGCACCTTGAAGTCGCGGAACATGCCGAGGTCGACGTTACGGTAGCCGGGACCACGCAGGAAGTTGCGCGGCACGTTGCCGTCAGCGCCGCCCGGGCCGATGCCCAGTCCGGGGCCGTTCGCTGCGAAGGCTGCCTTGTTGAACCACGCGTAGCGGCTTTCCGTACGCGAGCGGCCGGAATCCAGCTTGGGATTAACGCCCGTCACAAAGTTCGGACGGTCGGAACCGTAAGAGTCGAGGTTCTTGTCCGAGCCGGTGCTCACACTGAACGGAGTACCGCTGTTCATGGTGATGATGGGCGAAATCGTCCAGCCGTTGGCCACCTGCTTGACGATCTGATTGGTGCCCTTGTAGTAGTTGACCTTCCAGATAGCGGAGATCGACGCCATATGACGGCGGTCCGCATCCATTGCGCCGCGCTCTTCCCACAGTGCGTAGAAGTTCTGGGCGCTGGCCTGGCCAACCGCCGACTCGTTGACGCTCTGGAACGCGTGGCCCCAGACGTAGTAACCGCTCAGCATCAGGCCCTTGGTCAGCGGGCGGCTGGCGGCAACCTGCAGCGAGTGGTAGGAGGCGGTCTGGTTCGACATGCCGTAGGTCACCTGACCCAGCGCGCCATTGTTGCCGTAAGGACGGCGGGCAGCAATGCTGGCGGTGCTGGTGCTGGCGCCGGCAGCATAGACCGGAGCGTTGATGTCGACCATGTATGGCAGATCATGCGAGAGCGTGCTCACGTACGCAACCGTCATGCTGATGTTCTTGGGCAACTGACGCTGAACGGCAACGTTCAACTGGTAGGAGTACGGCCACTGGTAATCCTTCGACATGGCCTCAACTGCGGCATTGGGAAGGAAGCGGGGGCTGGAGGCATTGAAGGTGTAGGGGAAGGGGCTGCCGTTCGGGAACGAAGCCGCGCATCCGTAGATATTCGAGAACGAGCTGATGCAGGTGAAGGTCTGGCGCACAGCAAAGGGCTGCGCATTGGCCGGCTGGTTCCACTCGTTCGCGCTGACGGAGCCGTAGAAGACGCCTGCGCCGGCACGGATGGCCGTCTTACCATCGCCAAACGGATCCCATGCGATGCCCAGACGGGGCGAGATGTGGTGATAGCGGTTCGGAGCCAGGCCACGCGGAATGCCCGCGTCGCCAGGGAAGAGAAGACCCTTCGGTGCGGAAGGAACCTTGGTGGACTGAACATTGGGAACAAAGGTGACGGCCAGATCCTGCGATTCAACTGGCGAGGTCTGTACGTCCCAACGCAGGCCCATGTTCAACGTCAGGTTGGGCAGAATCTTGTAGTTGTCCTGCAGGAACAGAGCCCAGTACCAGTTGCTGAGGGCGCCCTTGTACGGGGTGTCCTGCTCCATGGTGTTCACACGGCCGGTCACGAAGTCCGACAGGGCATCCTTGGTGGTCTGCAGATTCGAGGTGTTCCAGTTGAAGACGCCGAAGTTGTACAGGTTGCCCTGGAATAGATCCTTCTCCAGCGAGATTTCACCACCGAAGTCGAGCTGGTGCTTGCCCTTGATCGTCGAAACCAGATCGCGGAACGAATAGAAATCGGTGTTGGAGACCGGACCCGCCAATGCGCCACCGGCCGAGAAGTAGTTGGAGATGGACAACTGCGGCGGAGCCTTGGGGCCCTGCGTGCGGTAGGTGGTGGTGCCGAAGTCTTCCATGCCGAATTCCGGCAGGTTGACGCGGCCACCGGCCACACGGGTGAAGGTTATCCATGCCTGGTTGGCGGCTGCCTTGAAGGTGTGGATGTCGCTGATGTTGACGTTGGTCTGCTTGGCGAACGACTGATTCACCATGTACGGGATATTGCCGCTGCCGTATGCATTCTGCGTGGTGTTCAGGTAGAAGAAGCTGGCAGAGACGTGATCCTTGTCGCCAACCACTTCATCGTACTTGCCCAGATATTCATCCTGGTCGGTGGGTCCGATGAAGTATCCGGCATAACCGCCGGTTGCGGAGTTGGTCGGCAGCGGGACGAACTTCTTCATCAAAGCAACCGCCGTCGGGTCCAGCATGCTGGTGGGAATGCAATTCTGCTTGGGCGTGGAGCAGTTGGGCGAGGCGTTGGTGCCCACAATCGGGGTAACGGCCAGGCCGTTGGTGTTGCCCGGGTAAGCGCCCGGCATGTAGAGCGTGGTGGTCAGGTTGGTAAAGTCGCCCAGGCGCTGATTGGCGCTCGGCACAATGCCGCCGCTGAGCCCCTGGCCCACAACCTGGCGCAGACCGCCATAGCTGAAGAAGAAGAAGGCCTTATCGTGCTTGACCGGTCCGCCCACGGCACCGCCGAACATGTTGCGGCGATAGTGCTGCGCGGTGGCCTGGCCCCAGGGAATGGCGTTCAGTGCCGTATTGCGGTTGAACTCGAACAGGGAGCCGTGGAACTGGTTGGTGCCTGACTTTGTGACCGCCGTGACCACCGCGCCCGACATACGGCCGTACTGCGCGGCAAAGTTGTTGGTCTCAATGCGGAATTCCTGCAGCGCGTCCGGGTTGGGCAGCGGGTTGCCATAGTTGCGCAGGCCCGTCATATTGATACCGCCGTCCAGATAGTAGCTGACCGTCGGCACGCCGCCGTCGATA
>Ga0207738_100027_pt1 | contig 34972 bp, 30 predicted proteins | sample LuqExpMetagenom9_FD_187767 | JGI IMG/M metagenome (GOLD analysis project Ga0207738, IMG submission 187767) | Tropical forest soil microbial communities from Luquillo Experimental Forest, Puerto Rico - Sample 9 (SPAdes) | ecosystem: Environmental > Terrestrial > Soil > Tropical forest ... | reverse complement strand
GTGCTCCCATGCCCACCACCACGTTGTCCTCAATGGTGCAGCCGTGGACGGTCACGTTATGGCCAATGGTCACCATGTCGCCAATGATCACGGCGTATTTGTTGCGTTGGCCATGCACCACCGAACAATCCTGCACGTTCGAGCAGGCGCCGATGCGGATCGCATGCACATCACCGCGCACCACCGCGTTCATCCATACCGACGAACGCTCGCCAATCACCACGTCCCCCAGAATCTGTGCGGAGAGATCGATGTAGCAACTGGGGTGAATCTGTGGGGTATGTCCCTGATAACTCCGAATCATCTTGTGGAAACTATCTCCTTGGGCAGAGCCTCATCCTCAGGGTAAAGCATGGGCAGGAAAGAGGCCGCGGGAAACAAAAAGACTTAAGTGCACCATTTAGTATGCATCAGGAATAAATTCAGCCTTTTGAGCCAGCGGCAACGTTTTCTATTGAAAAATATCCACTCTTTGGTCATCTCAAAACTGTAATCCGTATGGATTCACCCATCACGAAACTGCTTATCTGCGATATCCTGTGAGGAGCCACACTGGCAGGTTTGGAGGTGGATCAGTTTTGGCAGAGGTTCGTGTACAAGAAGGCGAGCCGCTAGAGAATGCTCTCCGCCGGTTTAAGCGGAAGGTTCAGCAGGAAGACATCATCAAGGAAGTCAAGCGTCATTCCTACTACCTGAAGCCCGGTGAGAAGCGCCGTGTCAAGGCCGCTCTGGCGCGCAAGCGCAATCGTAAGAAGGCTCGTAAGGAGCAAGACTAAACCGTCCTTACAGAGGTAAAATGATCCATCCCAAGGGCTCCCGGTATCCGGGAGCCCGCTGGAATACTGCAACACATTGGATGGATATCGAGGTCTTTCAATAAATTTCTCCCCCGTCACCGAGCCGCGCTCGTGACTCTCCTTCGTCTGCTCCCATCCCCATGGAGTAGCATTCTACGCCGCTTACTCTAAGCGGCCCCGGGCCCTTGGTGTGTACCAGTAACAGAACAGGGAACCCGGAACGGCAATCGCTCATCTGTAGGCCGCTCTTGGTTTGTTTCCCTGTTGCGGGGAAGCAACATATGGAATTTTCCGATCGGGTCTTGAAGTGCGTGGATTGTGGGGCTGACTTTATCTTCACTGCCGGTGAGCAGGTCTTCTTTCACGACAAACAATTCAAGAATGACCCCAAGCATTGCAAACTGTGCAAGGCGAAGCGGGCCCGCGGTTCGGCACGAGTGCGCCCTGAAACCAGAACAACCTGTTCGGCCTGTGGCCAGGAAACCACTGTGCCGTTCAAACCAACCCAGGGACGGCCGGTTCTGTGCCGCTCCTGCTTCCAGAAGCAGGCCAGTACACCGGCCGTTGTTGCTACACCCGAGTCAATATGAGACTTACCCCTTCTTGAGCGCGCGGTGCCCAATATCGCGCCGGAAGTACATTCCTTCGAAGTTGATTGCCGCCAAGGCCTTGTAGGCGCGGGCCAGCGCCTTTTCAAGGTTGTCTCCGCTGGCGGTAACTCCCAGTACGCGTCCACCCGCGGTCAGAATCTCTCCCCCAACCTGAGCCGAACCGGAGTGGAAAACCACCACATTCTCCAGCTTGGCGGCCTCCTCCAGCCCATGAATGGCAAGCCCGGTCTTGTAGCTGCCTGGATACCCTGCGGAGCTGGCAATCACGCACGCTGAAGCACCCGGCTTCCAGCGCATTTCCGAATCAGCCAGACGGCCATCGATGCAGGCCTCCAGCGCCTCCACCAGATCGCTCTCCAGCCGTACCATGAGAGCCTGGGTTTCGGGATCGCCAAAACGAGCATTAAATTCAAGCACTTGAGGCCCGCGCGCGGTCATCATCAGGCCCACGTAGAGCACCCCCTTGAAGGGCGTTCCCTCGGCCGCCATGCCCTTCACCGTCGGCTCGGCGATGTGGCGCAGAATCCAGTGCCTCATTTCCTCCGTCAGCATCTCGTCGGTGGAGTAGACGCCCATTCCACCAGTATTCAGCCCTGTATCGCCCTCGCCGATCCGCTTGTGGTCCTGCGCGGGAGCCATGGGAGCCACGTGCTGGCCGTCGCTGAGGCAGAGGAAGCTGATCTCGTCGCCGGTCAGAAACTCCTCCACCACCACCTGCTCAGCCTTCTCGCCCAGCAACGAGCCGCTGAAGAGCCCTTCCGCAGCTTGCGCCGCCTCATGCCGCGAGTCGCAGATGAGCACACCCTTGCCGGCCGCCAACCCGTCGGCTTTCACCACCACCGGAGCATGGAAACATTCAATCGACTTCTTGGCCTCGTCCAGCGTGCTGCAAACCGCAAAATTGGCCGTGGGAATGTTGTGCCTCTGCAGGAACTGCTTGGCAAACCCCTTGCTGGTTTCCAGCATGGCCGCGGCCTTGGATGGACCAAAAGCCCGAAAGCCGCGTGCTTCCAGAGCATCCACAGCACCCAGCGAGAGCGGCAGTTCGGGGCCCACAATCACCAGACCGGGCCTCTCCGCCTCAGTCAGCGCCACCATGGCCGCCACATCCTTCAGGTCCACGGGCACGCAGCGCGCCACCGTGGCTATGCCGCCGTTGCCGGGCGCACACACCACCTCTGTCACGCGTTTCGACCGTGCCACTGCCCAGGCCAGAGCATGCTCCCGGCCACCGGAACCCAAGATCAGGACTTTCATCACCGCTTCCTTTCAGAACCTGCTACTCCCAAACTATCAAAACCATGGTCGGAAAGTTAGGTGGGCAAAGTCAAACACGATCATCCCTCGGCTCTTTCTCCTCCCCTATACTGTTCGAGGTGCAGATAGCTTAACCACCGCACGTCGGAGTTCATGGTCCAGACCCGCATCAAACCGTTTCCCGAGCAGCAAGCCGAGCGCGCACGCCGCGAGCGTCAGCAGCAGCTCTTCCGCCGCAACCAGATTGTTGGCCTGGTGCTGGTGGCGGCTCTCATCTGCCTCTGGACGCTGCTCCATACCCATCCGGGCTGGATCTTTCCCACCGGCTGGTGGCGTCTATGAGCATTGCATGCAGCAGCCCCTTGAGACCTTCTGCAAAGCAGGCAGCAGAGCCCCTCGCCGTTCTCATCCTCGGCCCCACGGGCAGCGGCAAAACGGCGCTCTCGCTGGCACTGGGCGAGCGCTTCGCGGGCGAGATCGTCAGTTGCGATTCGGTAGCCGTGTATCGCGGCATGGAGATTGGCTCGGCCAAACCGAGCGCGGAAGAGCGGGCGCGGCTGCCTCATCACCTGATCGACGTGGCCACGCCGGATGAGCCGTTCACCGCCGGCGCCTACTCACGCTTGGGGCGCGCGGCCATGCGGCAAATCGCATCCCGCGGCCGCATGCCCATCGTCACTGGCGGAACCGGACTCTATCTGCGCGCGCTCACCGAGGGGCTCTTCGAAGGACCGGCGCGCCAGGACGAACTGCGCGAACGGCTGCGCGCCTCCGCCACACGGCGCGGCACAGCGCACCTGCACCGCATCTTGCAGCGCCTGGACCCGGCCACGGCCGCGCGCATCCACCCCAACGACGAGCCCAAGCTGATCCGCGCCATCGAGGTGTGCGTGGCCACCCGGCAACCCATGTCGGCGCAGATGGGCGACGAGAAGAAAGATCCCCTCATCGGCTTCCGTCTGCTGCGCATCGGCTTGAATCCCGCCCGGCAGGCGCTCTACGAGCGGCTCAACCAGCGCTGCGCCCAGATGTTTTCCTCGGGGCTTGTGGACGAAACCAGCGGCCTGCTCGCGCAATACGGCCGCGTCAAGGCGCTCGACTCCCTCGGCTACCGTCAGGCGCTGGCCGTTCTTGAGGAGCAGATGAGCGCAGCCGAAGCACTGGCCGCCGCGCAACAAGGCCATCGCAACTACGCCAAGCGGCAATTGACCTGGTTCCGCCGCGATCCCGAGGTCCACTGGATCGAAGACTTCGGCAACACCGAAGCCACACTCGAACAGGTCTCCGCCCTCGTGGAAGCAGCGCGCTAAGCAGTACCAGTCAAGAAAACTTTGTAAAAAGTTCGTGCGCCTAAGTCCAGCGTTCTGGCCACCATCCCAGATGAGTCCTGCAAAACATGCTCAATTAGTGTTGGCGATTATGCATTAACGGAGATTCTGAATCGCGTTCTGCGCTGCCCTCAAATGCGGAGGGTGCCACCCGCCACCAACCGATCCCAACTCAGAATGCTTCTTGCCCATAGCCAGGAGCCGCTCGAACTGCCAACCACCACCGCTGTGACTGCGGTCACATCCGCTGCGTGGACGAAGATTTGAAATGTGACTTCACATCTGTTTCTGGATCATAAGTCGTGAAAGCCTATTACTTGGGAGGAAGATGTCGCGGACTTCAACATTTCTCTTCGGACGCCTGAATTTCAACGCTGCCCGATCGATACAGAAAAGGGAGATCTATTCAGCCGCGTTTGGCCCAACAGCCTCTCCCCTTTATGCGGATCGGGATAGGTGGCACTTTTCGGACGTCACGCCAATGGAAGATCCTAGCCTCGGCAGTTTCTTCGAGGGATTTCTCACCAAATATAAGGAACGAGATGCAGTGGAGGTTGTCGATACTAAGGCACGCGCAATCGCAGACGAGAACGTCGAGAATCTAGTAGTCGCGCACGCCCGGTTCTTCATCCACGTCGCAAGTGGCCTAGTCGCCTATCATCCAGTTGGCACTCGAATATCAGCCTCGGCATTCCAGACTCGGTTCTGCCGATTGATTGAGGGCGCAATGAATGAAGTCTTCTTCTCCGCGGAATTGCTTCCGATCAACCAGTTGGAGATGTTCGAGGAGGCACTTCGAAAATTCACGAGAATCGACCGACTAAGCATTTACTTGCATCCTTCAAACCCTTCGAATCGACAGCCGTGGCGCCGTGTCGACGAGAGGCTACAAGCGATGAATGCTAGCCAATATCAAGAGGTATACCGGGGTAACCCGGCAAAAGGTGGGCTGAAGCCTGAAGCTGACAAATCCATTCGACGGAAAATTGTGATGACCGAGGATGGGTATGGTCGGACTGAAGCAATTGGAATAATGGACGGAAAACCGCACAAAGCGACTACCCAATCTGAGCCACTTTCATCACGGGCTTCAAACGACAGTGCTTCAGCGGCCATTGTCCTCCGGACTCTTGCAAATTCCTTCACTTCAATCTTGCAAAGATTCCACGAATGAGAATTTCTAGCCTCGTTTTCTCGTTTGATTTTGTCGCCGCATTCCTTACCGGAACGGTGATTCTTGTCTTCTGTCCCTCAACAATATCTATGGCACTCGCCAAGGATCTCTATTCTGTCGGAGTGTCAGTTCTTAGCATCGTATTCGCGGTTTTCTTTGCGGCTTTTGCCATCATAATGTCCGCAGGCGATAACGATTTCGTCGCTTTCCTTCACGAGGATGGATCGTACACTGAGATCGTTGGGTCATTTAGGTTTACGGTACTCGCTCTTTTTGTTTCTCTCCTTGTAGCATTGTTCGACTACTCTTATGCGGCATTCCGGATCAGTCAGAAGGCAGAATTGCATTCCCGGTATTTTTTGCTGCTGTTTGCGATATCTTTCGCTTACTCTCTGGTTGCAGTAATGCAGTCCGTGCTCGACGCACTCAAGTACTCAGAGGTTCGGGGTAAATTTCTAGAAGTTCGGAACCGGCGCCGGAAGTGAATGTCCCGTTTATCGAGCCATATCTCATTAAGAGCGGGCGCTCAGAGACAAAACAACCTTCCCATCACTACTCCATTTGAGTTCGCCGAACTGTCGCACCGCTGAACGCCGGTAAGTCGTCCTGGACGCGGACCAGTGCATCCAAAGCTTCACTTTCAGAGACGGACAGGATTCTCTCCCTCTCTTAAGAAAAAAACCAACAAAAAGCCGTGCTCCAACCGGCGCGGGATGGGGCCGGGCGGGATTGTCTAAACTAGAAGAACCGGTGCGCCCCGACGCACCCGAAGATTGGAGCATCCCGTGGCAGAGACCCAGAGCGAAGTGGTATTTGACGTAGCAATTGTTGGCGGTGGCCCGGCCGGCTATACGGCCGCCATCCGCGCGGCGGAGCTTGGCCTGAAGGTCGCCCTGATCGAGCGCACGCCCAAGCTGGGCGGCACCTGCCTGCACGTGGGCTGCATCCCCACCAAGGCCCTGCTGTTCAACGCCGAGCTCTGGGACCACATGAAGCACGCTGCCGAGTTGGGGATTGCAGGGGCTACAAACCTGTCGCTGGACTGGGCCGCCGTGCTCCGCCGCAAGGACGGCATCATCACCAAGCACACCAAGGGTCTTGAGTTCCTGATGAAAAAGCACAAGATCACCGTGGTGGCGGGCGCGGGCGCGCTCACCGGACCGGCGGTTGACGGCGTTCACACGGTTGCCGTCGCTGGCGAAAACAACGCGACGAGCACGGTGAAGGCCAAGAACGTCATTCTGGCCACCGGATCGGATGCCAAGGCGCTGCCCGGGCTCACGCCGGACGATCGCATCCTGACCAACATTGAGATTCTCTCGCTGCCCCAGCCGCCGCAGTCGCTCGTTGTGATTGGCGCGGGCGCGGTGGGCATGGAGTTCAGCTCCATCTTCCGCAGCTTTGGCGCGGAGGTGACCATCGTCGAGTACCTGCCTCGCGTGGTGCCGGTGGAGGACGAGGAGATCTCGAAGGAGATCACGCGGCTTTACAAGAAGCGCGGCATCGACGTGAATACCGGCGCGAAGGTGGAGAAGGTGGAGCGCACCGACACTGGCGTGCGCGTAACCTGGACCGATGCGAATGGCCGCACCCAGCAGAAGGAAGCCGAGAAGGTGCTGCTGGCGGTGGGCCGCGCTGGACGCACAGCGGGGATCGGCCTGGAGAAAACCAAGGTCGAGCTGGAGCGCGGACTGATCAAGGTGGATGGCGCGCAGGAGACAGCCGAGCCGGGCGTCTTCGCCATTGGCGACATTGTCTTCGGCTTGCCGCAGTTGGCGCACGTGGGCGCCATGGCCGGCATGATTGCCGCCGCCAAAATCGCGGGCAAGCCCTACAAGGCGATCCGCAAAGACCGCATCCCGGGTTGCACGTATACCGAGCCGCAGATCGGATCGGTTGGTTTGACGGAAGCCGAGGCCAAGGAAAAGGGCTTCAACGTGAAGGTCGGCAAATTCCCCTTCGCGGGCAACTCCAAGGCAACGATCCTGGGCAACCACGATGGCTTTGTGAAGGTGGTAACCGACGCCGAGTATGGCGAAATTCTGGGCGTGCACATCCTGGGCGCGGGCGCGACGGAGATTGTTGCGGAAGCCGTGGCCGTACTCGAACTGGAAGGCACGGTGGAAGAGATGATGCAGGTGATCCACGCACATCCAACCCTGGCCGAGAGCCTACTGGACGGCTATTCGTCGGTGCTGGGCATGGCAATCAACGCGTAGTTTTCCCAATTGTTTTCGCGAGCAAACAAGAATTCCGCTGCGTCTATTCGGCAGCGGAATTCTTGTTTAGGGAGCGGAAATGAAGATCGCAAAAAGCCTTCTCTGGCTGCTGGCCGGAGCCCTGTTGTGTTTCTCTGGTGAACACCTTTGGAAGTTGCAAGCCGTGCACGCGCAAACGCCTTTCGGCAGCGAAGCGGCCTGCGTAACGCACATCCCCAAAGCATGGGGTCAATTCAAGGGCGCTTCAGAATATGGGCTCGCCTTTGAAGACGAAAACGGTAAACTGCGCTTCGTCAAAAGCCCCTCGTGCAGCGAAAACTACTACACGCACCCCTTGGGAACACCCACCATCGATCTGATGATGGAGCGGCGTTGAGGCACGTCTCAGCGTCCATTACAGTAGGCAGCATGCCTGCCAGTGTGCGTCTAGAAGTTGCGCCCGCGAATGTTGTAGCCCGCTCAGAGCAGAAAATTACACTTTGCGGGCGGAGAGCGGCGGGCCTAGAACCTGGATGCCGTAGCGGACGGAGATGGAGTTGAGTCCGGCCACGTCGCCGGGATCCGTCATCAACTTTTGCGCAAGCTCTGCAAAGTAGTGCTCGATGCCTCCGGGACGAGCCACGATCAACATGCGCGCGTCCTGATTGGTCACGTTCTGGAAAACATGGGGGACATGAGCTGGCGCGTGGACAAAGTCGCCAGGATAAGTGCAGGATTGCTGGCCATCGAGTTCGAAGAGAAATTCGCCGGAGAGGATGTAGAAGAACTCTTCGAAGTCATGGCTATGCAGCGGTGGCCCGTGGTGCGCCGGACTCACGTCTTCGAGAATGGTGATGGAGTTGGCGGAAGAACTGGAAGCGAGTTTGACGAAGGTTTCTTTGCCGACAAAGCGGATCGGCTCACCGCTCAGACTGAAGCCTGAGCGCACAATGGGCGGCTGCGCAGAGAGGGAAGGCTCCACGCCGGAAATTGGGGAATTCATAGCGACCTCCGCCGCCAGAATAATGTCTGACGGCGGAATGGTCGAGTGAAATTACAGGTCCATGGATTTAGTTTCAGCCAATTCCTTGGCCTTGGCGATGAACTCGTCCAGCGACATGGAGCCTTGATCGCCCTTGCCGCGGGCGCGCACGCTCACTGCGCCAGCTTCCGCTTCCTTGTCGCCGAAGACCAGGATGTAAGGAGTCTTCTGGTTGGCAAAGTCGCGAATCTTAGCGTTCATCTTCTCATTGCGGGCATCCACTTCCACACGGAAGCCGGCGCTCTTCAATGCCGACTCGATCTTGACCGCATAGCCGAGATGCCGTTCGCTGATGGGCACCAGTCCAATCTGCACCGGAGCCAGCCAGAGCGGGAAGGCGCCTGCGTAGTGCTCAATGAGCACACCGAAGAAGCGCTCCACCGACCCGAACAGGGCGCGATGCACCATGACCGGCTGATGACGCTGGCCATCCTCGCCCACGTACTCCATCTCAAAACGCGCCGGCAGGTTGAAGTCGAACTGCACGGTAGAGAGCTGCCACAAGCGACCCAACACATCCACCAGCTTGAAGTCGATTTTGGGCCCATAGAAAGCAGCTTCGCCGGGAATGGTCTTGTAGGGAATGTTCTCGCGTTCGAGCGCGTGTTCCAGTCCCTTGATAGCCAGGTTCCAGTTGTCGTCCGAGCCGGCATAGTGGGCACGATCGTTCGGGTCCCAAGTGCTGAGCTCCACCTTGAATTCCTTGAAGCCGAAGGTGGTGAGCACGGCCTTCGCGAACTCGATGCAGGCCACCACTTCGTCCACAATCTGCTCCGGCATGCAGAAGATGTGCGCATCGTCCTGAGTAAAGCCACGCACGCGGAGCAGGCCATGCATGGTGCCTGAGCGCTCGTAGCGATACACGTTGCCCAGCTCGGCATAGCGGGCCGGCAAATCGCGATAGCTCTTGGGCGAGTTCTTGTAGATGAGAATGTGGAACGGGCAATTCATCGGCTTCATGCGATACATGGCATCGTCCAGTTCCATGGGCGTGAACATGTTCTGCGAGTAGAAGCCTTCATGGCCGGAAGTCTGCCAGAGATTCACCTTGGCCACATGCGGCGTGTACACCAGATCGTAACCGCGGCGGATGCACTCATCGCGCATCCAGTCTTCCATGGTCTTGCGGATCATGGCACCCTTCGGATGCCAGAAGATCAGCCCCGCGCCGGCCAGTTCCTGAATGCTGAACAGGTCGAGTTGCTTGCCGAGCACGCGATGATCGCGGCGCGCAGCCTCTTCCAACCGCTCAAAGTGCGCGTCCATCTCCTTCTTCGAAAAGAAGGCCGTGCCGTAGATGCGCTGCAACTGGGGATTCTTTTCATCGCCCAGCCAATACGCGCCGGCCAGATTGGTCACCTTGAAGGCCTTCACGCGGCCCGTCGAAGGCAGGTGCGGACCACGGCAGAAGTCCACAAAGGCGCCGTTCTTGTAAAAGCTCACCTGATCGCCCTCCTTCGTGAACTTGGTCACGAAGTGGGTCTTCATGAAGTCGCCGTCTTTTTCAAACTCTTCGAGCGCTTTTTCTCTCGACTCGGAACACCGCACGAAGTGATCGTCGCGCGCCACCACCTCGGCCATCTTGGACTCGATCTTGATCAGATCTTCAGGTGTAAACGGCTTTTCGCGATAGAAGTCGTAGAAGAACCCTTGATCGGTGGCCGGGCCGTGACCAAGCTTGGTCTCCGGGAACAGCTCCAGAACCGCTGTCGCCAGCACGTGCGCGGCCGAGTGGCGAACCACCTTCAGCGCATCGGGATCCTTTTCGGTAACCAGCTCAAGCTTGGTGTCGGCGATAAGCGGCATGGTCAGGTCCACCAGGCGAACGGCGTTGGCGTCCTCCGTGGCATACATGCTGGCCTCGGAAGGCTCTTCGCTGGCAGTCTTCGCATCAGCGCCGGCCAACGGCACAAGGCGCGCAGCTACGCTGGCGGCAGCCAGACGCGGTGAAATCGAGGTCGCAATCTCAAGAGGAGTTGTGCCAGCAGGAACCTGACGGATGGCTCCATCGGGCAGATGTACAGAAATTGTCTCGGTGCTCATGGTCTCTCTTCTGTGGAGCGGGAAACGAAACCGCGCCAACACTTGAGGATAGAAGCTTTCGCTCAGGAAAGTCGAGGCGGATACCCATTCTCCAACTGCGCTGAACCCGATTCCGCACCGTTTCAGGCTGCGAGCCGGGAAAGGGAATATCCGGCAGCCCCACGCCCTGCAGCCTCCATGCACTTCGAAGACATCAATAAAATAGCCCATTTCTTTCACAATCCACAGGGGAGAACAGGAGACTCAGCATCGCCGGAGCAGGCCGGGAATCTCTTCTTGTGGGAGGACTTCAATGCGTTGGATAACGTTGCTCGCCTGGCTAGGACTCTGTTTTGCCGTGGCTGGCGTCAGTGGCCACTGGACGGCGGTAGAGGTTGCAGGCTGGTACAAGACCCTGCGTATGCCCTCGATTGCCCCGCCCAACTGGATCTTCGGACCGGTCTGGACGTTGCTCTACGTAATGATGGCGGTGGCTGCCTGGCGCATTACGCTCACCGCCCCATCCCAGGAACGTACCTGGGCTCTCGCGCTGTTTCTCACGCAGCTCGCGCTCAACTTTGCCTGGTCGCTGCTCTTCTTCCACTGGCACCAGATTGGATGGGCTTTTGTGGAGGTTCTCATGCTTTGGGCGCTGATTGGCGCGAGCGCACTGGCCTTCCGCGCGCTTGATCGCACGGCCGCATGGATGATGGTGCCGTATCTCGCCTGGGTCAGCTTTGCCGCTCTTCTGAACCTCCTCATCTGGAGGCTGAATCGCGGCTAAAGCATGGCGCAATCCGATTCTCCTTCCTCCCCAAAGAAACTTCTTTCCGGACCCACTTTGCCCGCTACAATGAGGGATCTCTACAGACAGGCGCTATTTCTCCTTGTAGGTGAAAACCTGCGGGATTTCTCTTGGCGCACCTCAAAGGAGCACGATGAAGTTTCTACGCTTGGCATGTTCGATTGCCCTTGTTTTCTCAGCAATCGCACTCACCGCGCAGTCCCCCTACCCGCGCGACCCCGCCCCGCAATATCCGCAGGACAGCGCCTCTGGGCGCGACGGCTTCTTTTCGGTGCCGATGATCGGGCGCAACCGCGTGGACCGCTGCCTGCATTGGGGCATGCAGTGCGACCAGCCGGCAGCCGACCAGTTCTGCCGCCAGCAGGGCTTTGCGCGCGCCGCCAGTTTCAACACCCGTCTGGCCCGGCCCACCCTTGTCATGGGCGAAAACGAAATCTGCAATCGTGCCGACTGCGCTGCCCTTGAGAATGTTCGCTGCGTACGCGACGACCTCCGGCCCAGCAACAACTATCCTCCGCACGATAACTATGATCGCTCGCGCGATGGCCGCGATGGCTTCTTCGCGATGCCCATGATCGATCGCACCCGCGTGGACTGGTGTCTGCACTGGGGCGTTGAATGTGGCCGCCCAGCCGCAGACAATTTCTGCCAGCAGCAAGGCTTTCGTCGCGCAGAGGACTTCAGCTATCGTCCGGCCCGTCCCACGCTCGTCATGGGCGACCGCCAGGTGTGCAACCGCGCTGACTGTCAGGCGCTTGAAAACGTCCGCTGCGGCAGTGATCGTGAACCCCCGCGCCGTGACTTGGACCGCCCGGCACCTCCAGGCGGCGCGCGTACCTTCCAGAGTCCCACAGTGCGCGGCCAGGCGCTTGACCGCTGCCTCTATCGTGGCCGCGAATGCGATCAACCGGCAGCCGATCAGTTCTGCTCCATGCAGGGCTTCCGCCGCGCGGTCGACTTCGCCATCACACCCTTTAGCCCCACGCTGGTGTTGGGCGAAAACTCTGTCTGCCGCGCAGGCTGCCATGCCTTCTCGCAGATCACCTGCAGCAATCGCTAAACCTTCATCCGCAAAACAGAACAGCTCCAAAGGCATCTGCCCTTGGAGCTGTTCTTGTCTTCCGCGCTATGACTCCGCCGTTTCAAGCACCGTTTCATCGCCGCCTGCGGTCAAGAGATCAGCAATAATCCGCACCTCACAACGGACGCCGAATTACTTCTTCTCTTCGTGGTATTCAGCTTCCGTATTGATGGACCAGAGATTGTCTTTGCTTGTAATACCCGCGGCAATATTCTCCACCGCCTGCATGGCCGTCAGCATGGAATGGTCCTGGTTATTGTATTTATGCATGCCGTTGCGGCCCACCAGAAACAGGTTTTCGAAACCATCCATGAAGTTGCGCACCGTGTCGAAGTGGTCATAGCTGCCAAAGTAGGCGGGATAGGTTTTGGGCACACGCACCACATGCCAATCCTCCACATCGCTGGCCCGGACCACGCCAATCCGCTCGACCTCGGCAATGGCCAACTGAGCCATCTTCTCGTCCGTTAACTTCCAGAGTTCATCGGTCTCGTAGCAGAAGTATTCCAAGCCGATCCAGGCCTTCCCGGGATCCTTCACCAGGTAAGGGCTCCAGTTGTTGAAGATCTGCAACCGGCCCACCAGCACATCCGGCTCCTGCACATAAATCCAGTTATCGGTCAGCTTCGATCCGTCGGCATTGGTCACGGTAAGCTTTGAGGCCAGCAAGCCCACGGTGATGAAGTCGCGATACATGAGCCCGTCGCTCACTTCCACCACATCGGCCGGAGGAGGAACGTCGAGAGCATGCACCAGATCACGCACCGGCATAGTGGAGAAGAAGTAGTCCCCGGCAAAGGAGGTGCGCTGACCGGCCTGATCTACAGCCTCAACAGCGATCACCTTGCCCTCGCGCACATGCACGCAATCGACCGTCATGCCAAAATGAATCTCTCCGCCTTGGGCGCGTACCAGATCCGCCACATACTCCCAAAGCTGCCCGGGGCCGAGTTTGGGATACAGAAATTTTTCAATCAGCGAGGTCTCTACCTGCTTCTGCGCAATGTCCGTACTCGCTGCACGCCGGAAGGGAGTTTTGAGAAAGTGCAGCACCACGGCGCGCAGTGAGAGTCCCTTGATACGCTGCGCTCCCCATTCCGCACTGATCCGATCACAGGACACGCCCCATACCTTCTCCGTGTACGACTTGAAAAAGGTGAGATACAACTGACGACCAAAACGGTTGATGAAAAAATCTTCCAGCGAGGATTCTTTCCTGCTGGGCAGCAGGGCCGAGCGCAGATAACTCATACCGCACAGCAAGGTGCGCAGAGCTCCCATTTTGATCAGCGTATCCGCGGTCAGGCGAATCGGATAGTCAAAGAAGCGGCGCAGAAAATAGATACGGCTCTTGCGTTCCCGCACCAGCATCACGCGCTCGTCCGAGCGGGAAGCCGCATCCAGGTCCGGCGCCGGCACGCTGCGCTGCTGGCCCTGATAACGCAGTTCTCCGGGCAGACCCGATACTGCTTCCACCGGCATCAGATCCAGCCACCACTGCATGACGCGGTCTGATTTGGAAAAAAAGCGGTGGCCGCCAATGTCCATGCGGTTGCCCTTGTACACCACCGTGCGCGAGATGCCCCCCACCTGTTCACCTGCTTCCAGAACGATGGGGCAAATGCCCGTTTGGCGCAGTAACTCAAGCGCCGCAGTCAGCCCTGCCGGGCCCGCGCCCACAATGATGGCCTTACCTGATTTCAACGAATCCTCCGCAGGACCTGGACAAATGAACGATCAGGAAGAAGGGGTGCGCAACCAATCGATCCTGTTGCCTCCAGTGAGAAAGCAACCTCTGCTCCATCGATCCGCGCGCAACCATTCCGGCTGAATGGAATCAGCGCACCAACTGATCTTTATCTACGATTGCTCTCTGATTTCTACCTTGGACGGTCCAGCAGAGTAAAGGGCAGGGGCAGCAGAAGTAGGATGCAGACTTCTCTGTGGTAACAAGAATGGGGTACCGAAGAAAGACCTTAGTCGACTCTTTATCTATCCGGATCCAGCAGGCTCGAACTCAAGCCGAGCCTGCAAATAACAAGGGCTGGGAAATCTCCCAGCCCTTGCCTAACGCTAGATTCTGCCGAATCTGGCCAGTGGCAATTTAGAGCGGCTGCACGTCGGCAGCCTGCCAGCCCTTGGGGCCCTTCACAACGTTGAACTGCACGGCCTGGCCTTCCTGGAGGCTCTTGAAGCCCTGCGCATTGATCGCGGAGTAGTGCACGAACACATCCTCGCCGTTCTGGCGCGAGATGAAGCCGAAGCCCTTCGCGTCATTGAACCACTTCACAGTACCTTGTTCCATTTTGATCGGATTTCCTGGATTGAATTGCGCTGGATGAATCGGAGCGACCACTGGCAGAATCTTGCTTGGTTGGGCGAGTTACTGCTCACGCCCGGTTCGGTTCTAACGCTGGCATCAGTGTACCATCGTTATCAAAATTTACACGCAGTTTCTTCCAAGGGCACCTCGAAAGGTACTCATATAATTGAAAATACATATTCCAGTCCCAAATTTACCCTCCTGTTTCCGGTTGTGTTAGGGTGAAGAGTCGCCATGGATCACGATCTTGTTCTCTCTCTTTTAGCCAGTGCCCGTCGCCAACTGCAGGCTGAATTCTCAGCTCTTCCCCCGGTGAGCAGCAATGCTTCTGCACAAGCAATGGAGCAAATCCTAGCCAACGTTGCCCATCGACTAGGTGATAATTACCCCTACTTCCATCCTCTATATGTCGGGCAGATGCTCAAGCCGCCGCATCCGTTAGCGCAGGCCGCTTACGCGCTGGCCATGACCATCAACCCCAACAACCATGCCCGCGACGGGGGCCGCGCCAGCTCTGTCATGGAGATTGAGGCGGTAGCGCAGTTGGCCGCCATCTTCGATTGGCCAGAACATCTGGGTCACCTGACCTCCGGGGGCACCTTCGCCAATCTGGAAGCTCTCTGGATCGCCGGACAGCTTGCTCCCGGCAAGCGGATTGTGGGTTCCGAACAGGCGCACTACACCCATAACCGCATCAGTTCGGTACTCAAGCTCAGCTATAGCTCGGTAGCTGCGGACCGGCGTGGCCGCATGGATTTGAACCGCCTGGAAGATGAGTTACGCAAAGGCGATGTGGGCACGGTTGTGGCCACCATGGGCACCACGGCCATTGGCGCCGTCGATCCGCTCGACGAAATCCTCGCTCTGCGCGATCGCTATGGATTCCGCATCCATGCGGATGCAGCCTACGGCGGTTACTTCCGGCTGATCCGCGAGCAACTGAGTGAAGCTTGCCGACGTGCCTATGAAGCGATGAATCAGGTGGACTCCATCGTGATGGACCCGCATAAGCATGGGCTGCAACCGTACGGATGCGGTTCGGTGCTGTTCCGCGACCCCTCGGTCGGCCGGTTTTACAAGCATGATTCGCCGTACACCTACTTCAGCTCGAAGGAACTGCATCTGGGCGAGATCAGTCTGGAGTGCTCCCGTCCCGGGGCTGCCGCTGTTGCCCTGTGGGCAACCCATCAATTATTGCCCCCCGTTCCCGGCGGCGAGTTTGCCCAGGAGCTGGCCGCGGGGCGTTCCGCTGCTCTAGAGCTGGATCGCCGTCTGCGCACCGAGCCGCGCTTTCTTCCTTTTGCAGCAGGCGCGCCGGACCTGGATATTGTGGTGTGGCAGATGGCCGCTTCCAGTGCGGAAAAAGCTTCCGAGCTTGCCCAGCGCAGCTTTGCAGCAGCCGCCACGCGCGATCTGCACCTGGCTCTAGTACAATTGCCGCAATCCTGGTTTATGGCCCCGGCAAAGGACGATTCCGTGCCGTCAGCCAACGTAACCTGCCTGCGCTCCGTGCTGATGAAGCCCGAGCATGCTACCTGGATGGAGCCCATCTGGGAACGGCTGGTTGCCTCAACCGGGGAAGCGGATGGAGAATAGACGAGATGCAGCAGGGGAAGCGCAGAACCGGTCCGGGAGGAAAACGTTCTCATTTTTCCACCCCACCCCCAAAGCTCACCTGTTTTCCATTCAAAATAAAAACTTTATCGCCATTGCCCCGGCACGGCGCCTTTTCAGATTCACCCTTTCAACCGAATCAGTGATTTCACCTTTGAGGTAATGAACCACCATGCATGATCCTGCCGCTCTTCGTTCCATGCACCAGGCCCGCTTCAACGCGGAGCCTGCCCTCTTCGTCGCGCCGGGCCGCGTCAACCTGATCGGCGAACACACCGACTACGCCGAGGGCTTCGTGATGCCCGTGGCCATCAACTTTGCCACCCTGGCCGCCATCAGCCCCCGCAACGACGGCAAGATCGTCATCTACTCGGAGAACTATGGCGAAGAGATGACCTTTGACGCCGCCGCCACTCCGGTGCGCGCCAACCACTGGAGCGACTATCCCATGGGCGTGGTTTCCATCCTCAAGGGTGAAGGGCAGAAGATTCCTGCTTTCAGTCTGAGCCTGTGGGGCGACGTGCCGCTCGGCTCCGGCCTGTCCAGCTCCGCCGCTCTGGAAGTCGTGACCATGTTGGCCGTCACCTCGCTGACCGGCGTCACTTATCCCGGACCGGTTCTGGCGCGGCTCTGTCAGCGCTCGGAGAATGAATTTGTCGGCTCCAGTTGCGGCATCATGGACCAGTTCATCAGCGCCAACGGCAAGGAAAACCATGCCCTGCTGCTGGATTGCCGCGATCTGAGCTTCCGTCTGGCACCTATTCCCGCCAACGTGGCTCTGGTTATTGCCAACACCATGGTCAAGCACTCGATTGTGGGCGGCGACTACAAGACCCGCCGCGCCGAAAGCGAAGCCGCTTGCGCCATCATCGACAGCCATCGCGGCTCCGTGCCTTTCCTGCGCGATGCCACCCTGGACGACCTGGAAAAGTGGGGCCACGAGATGGCGCCCAAGTCCTATCTGCGCGCCAAGCACGTGATCAGCGAAGACCTGCGCACGGTGGCCGCCAGCGAAGCACTCCTGAAGGGTGACATGAAGGAAGTAGGCCGCCTGATGGCTGAAGCGCACCGCAGCTACAGTGCGGACTTTGAAGGTAGCTGCCCCGAGGCCGACACCATGGTGGAGCTGGCTCAGGATCTGCCTGGCCTGATTGGCGCACGCCTTACCGGCGGCGGCTTTGGCGGCTGCACCATCAATCTGGTGGATCAGGCCCATGCCGTGGCATTTGCCGAAGCGTTGGGCGCGCGTTACCAGGCCAAAACCGGCATCAAGCCAGAGATTCACATCTGCCACGCCTCCAGCGGCGCGCACCGGATCTCGTAGTTTCGGCTTTGCCTTTCGTCCCATGGCCTCTCCGCGGCTCGTTGTGGAGAGGCCTCCGGGAACCTTTTCCCCGAAGGTTCCGGGCCGGATTGTTACCGCCGCGGGAAGCAATTTGGAGCGGCCAGCGATCTTTTCTTCCTGATCCGATCCGGAAATATCTCATAATACGAGCAACCCGGCTCGTAAACCTCCCTATTGCAGTGCATAAGGAGGTTTTCATAGCCTCCTTGCTAAACTTGGGGTGAGATCGCCCCGATGAACACAGGGGGAAACGTGTGCAAAGCCGTAAGGTCACACACCCCTCATCCAAGTCCCCTTATGCCGTTGGCTGTCCAGCGGCGCAGTACGGAGCAAAGGACAATGCCGACAAACCAGAACAAGCCTTTTTCTTACGAGACGTTTCCGAACGCTGGCCATGTGGCCTACTTCTCCATGGAGATCGCCATCAACCCCGGCATGCCCACCTATTCAGGTGGCTTGGGCGTGCTGGCCGGCGACACGTTGCGTTCGGCAGCCGATCTCGGCGTTCCGTTGATCGCCTTTTCGCTCCTGCATCGCAAGGGCTACTTCAAACAGCACCTGGATGCCGATGGCGTCCAGTCTGAAGACATTCAGATGTGGGACCCAGCCGAGTTCTGCGTGGAAGAGCCTGCCCGCGCCACCGTCTCCATTGAAGACCGTATTGTGACGGTGCGTGCCTGGCGCTACGACCTGAAGGGTCGCTTTGGCCACGTAGTGCCCATCTACCTGCTCGACACCGACCTTGAGCCCAACACGGGCTGGGACCGTGGCTTGACCGATCACCTATACGGCGGCGACTCCAACTACCGCCTGCAGCAAGAGATTGTGCTTGGCATGGCTGGCGTCCGCATGGCCCATGCTCTCGGATACCGCATCAACGTTTACCACATGAACGAAGGCCACGCAGCCCTGCTCACGCTGGCGCTGCTGGAACGCCAGTTGGGCGGCGGTCCGCTGGGCGCGGCTACGGACACCGATATTGAGCAGGTGCGCCGCAAATGCGTGTTTACCACTCACACGCCCGTCCCCGCGGGGCACGACCGCTTCTCCACTGAGCAGTCCATCCGCATTCTGGGCGGCGACCGTACCGCGCGGCTGGAAAAGCATGGCTGCTTCCACGACGGCATGCTGAACATGACCCTGCTGGCCCTGCGCTTCTCGCGCTACGCCAATGGCGTGGCCATGCAGCACGGCAAGGTGAGCCGGGAGATGTTCCCCGAGTTCGCCATCGACGCCATTACCAACGGCGTGCACGCACCCACCTGGTTCTCCGAGCCGGTGCAGGAGATGATCGACGAGCACCTGCCCGCATGGCGGCGCGACCATCTCTTTCTGCGCAACGTGATTGAGATTCCCACCGAAACCATGATTGCCACCCACGCCCGCGCCAAGGCAGCTTTGCTGGCCGAGGTGGAAAAGAGCACCGGCATCAAGCTGAATCCCAAGGTGCTCACGCTCGGCTTTGCCCGCCGCGCCGCCACTTACAAACGCGCCAGCCTGCTGTTCACCGATCCCGTCCGTCTGGCGGAGATTGCCAAAAAGGCCGGTGGACTGCAGATTCTCTATGCCGGCAAGGCACACCCGCAGGACGACCCCGGCAAGCGCCTGATCCAGGACGTAGTGCATGAAGCGGCCAAGCTCTCCAGCCAGGATTTGACCATCACCTATCTGGAGAACTACGACTGGCGACTGGGCGCACTGCTCACTGCCGGCGTGGATGTGTGGATGAACACGCCTCGCCGTCCTTATGAGGCCTCAGGCACTAGCGGCATGAAAGCCGCGCTGAATGGCGTGCCCAGCCTCTCGATTCTGGATGGCTGGTGGATTGAAGGCTGCATTGAAGGCTTTACCGGATGGGCCATTGAAGACGGCGCCACCGATCAGGAAGAAGCGCAGAACCTGTACGCCAAACTGGAGAAAGCCGTGGTGCCGCTCTACCTGGATGCGCCGGAGAAGTGGGCCCGCCTGATGCTGCACACCATCGCCTTCAACGGTTCGTACTTCAATACCAACCGCATGGTGCAGCAGTACATACGCAATGCCTACTATCCCGTGACCCTGCGCGAACTGCCCAAAAACGCGGCTGACAAGCACTAACGCACAACCCGGATCAGTCCCTGTTTGTATTCTGCCGAGCAAAGACTGATCCGGATTTTGCCATGACTCGACAAACAGCACACACTCAAAGGGCGAACCGCAAACGGTTCGCCCTTTTCTTCAGCATCAGGAATTGCGTTGCAACGGCTCACTCCACCGGCTGGCGCAGAATGGTCTTCAGCTTTTCCGGCGCGGTACGGCGCACATCACTCAGATAGATTTCATGATGATGGCCTCGCGGTTGGCGGCCTGCATCCCGGATCGCTTCATGCAAGCGTGCAATGGACGGCCCTTCGTCCGCATACGGCCCGGTGTAGAGAAGCTGTGCGGAAGTCCCTTCGTCATATTGGGTAAAACGCACCCGTTCGGTTCCCGCATCTTTTTTTCTGCGCCGCATATCATCCCGCGCCGCACGTACATCGTCCACGGTAATAAAGTCCGGCTGCACAACCAGAAGCGACCACTTCCAGCGGTCTCTCCGCTCCAGGACAAAGTCTTGCGGATCGTCGGCCCACCACAGAGCTTCCAAAGGCATCACGCAGTAGTCGATCTTGCGCGCTCCGCGCTTCACCATGAATTTAAGCGTGTAGGAGAGCGTCATCAGGGCATGCACCGCTTCCGCAAAAGACTCCGACCCATTCGGATCGCCTTCGCCATCCGCCATAAGGCAATGGAATGCCGGCACATCCACAAAGGCTGGGTCTTTACCGGGCTTATAGAGTTCCCGCCACTGCTTCTTCAAATCGATGGTCAGCATCGCGAATCTCCCTTGCGGAAATTCGACGATGAACGGCTCTCGCGGCTGCTGCCGCAAGAGCTGTTGGCGCGAGGTGCGGGTTGTTCTGGAGCACACATCATCAATTACCCGGCATCTCCTCCAGTTCTTCACCAATGCGATGCAGCTTCATCACCTTGTTCTGAATCCAGTCGAACATCAGATAAACAACCGGCGTGGTAAACAGCGTGAGCAACTGCGACACGAGCAGGCCGCCCACAATCGTAATACCCAACGGCTTGCGTAATTCCGATCCCACGCCCATACCTACGGCCAGCGGCAAGCCGCCCAGCAATGCGGCCATAGTGGTCATCATAATGGGCCGGAAGCGCAGAAGGCAGGCCTGATAAATGGCCTCCACCGGCGCCAGCCCCTGATCGCGCTCCGCCTGCAGCGCAAAATCGATCATCATGATGGCATTTTTCTTCACAATGCCGATCAACAGAATGACGCCGATCAGCGCAATAATGCTCAGCTCCATACCGAACAATTCAAGGGCCAGGATGGCGCCCACGCCTGCCGGAGGAATGGTGGAGAGAATCGTGAGCGGATGAATCAGGCTTTCATACAGAATGCCCAGCACGATGTAGACCGCGACCAGGGCGGCAATGATCAGCCATTTTTCATTCTTGAGCGAGTCCTGATAGGCCTGGGTGGTGCCCTGAAAGGTGCCATGCAACGAGCTGGGCAAGCTCATTTCCTTCTGCATTTCTTCAAGCGCCGTCACCGCGTCGCCAAGCGCCACGTTCGGCGCAAGGTTGAAGCTGATGGTCACCGCCGGATACTGTCCCTGATGGTTCACCTGCAGTGAGATGCGCTGCTGCTGATAGGTGGCAATCGCGGAGAGCGGCACCATGGCGCCGGTATTCGACTTGATGAAGATGCCGTCCAGCGCTTCCGGGCTGGCCTTGAACTTCGGATCAACCTCCATCACCACGTAGTACTGGTTCAAGCCCGTGTACATGGTGGAGACCTGGCGTTGCCCAAAAGCATCATAGAGGACCTGATCGATCATCTGGGTGGTGATGCCCAGCCGTGCGGCGGCATCGCGATCAATGGTCAGGTTGGCGCCCAGGCCCTGATTCTGCTGGTCACTGTTCACGTCGGTCAATTGCTTCAACTGGCGTGCATGCTGCAGCATCTTGGGAGCCCACTCGTTCAGCTCGTTGATGCTCTCATCGGACAGCGTGTATTGATAGGCAGCAGCCGAACCGCGGCCACCGATCTGGAACTCCTGCTGCACCTGCAAATAGGTTGTGGCTCCGGGCACGCTGGTCATCTGACGACGCAGCCGGTTCACCACATCGAAGCCGGACACCCTGCCTGGCCGCTCCGCCAACGGCTTGAGCGAGACAAACATGTTGCCCACATTATTGGAGCCGCCGCCCGGCCCGCCGCCGCCCACAAAGGCCACCACGGAACGCACCGCCGAATCGTTCAGCACCATCTGCGCCAGGGCGCGCTGTTTGAGACGCATTTCCTCAAAACCGATGTCCTGCGCCGCCATGGTGCGTCCGCCGATGCGGCCAGTGTCTTGTGGTGGGAAGAAGCCCTTGGGCACAATCCAGAACAGGTAGCCGTTGAGCAGAATTGCACAAACCGCAACGCCGAGGATGAGCCACTGGTGGTTCAGCACCCAACGCAGTGCCAGTGCATATTCGCTGTGCAGCCAATCGAAGGCTTTCTCAAAAGCGCGGTATACCGGACCATGCCGGCTCTCATCGCGCGACTTCAAAAAATGCGCGCACATCATGGGCGTGGTCGTGAGCGAGATCAGCAGCGACACGGCTACCGCCACGGAAAGCGTCACCGCAAACTCACGGAAGAGCTTGCCCACAATGCCGCCCATCAAGAGGATCGGCGTGAAAACCGCGATCAGCGAAAGGCTCATGGACAGCACGGTGAAGCCGATTTCCTTGGAGCCCTTCATGGCCGCCTCATAAGGCTTCATGCCCATTTCGAGGTAGCGGGTAATGTTCTCGATCACGACGATGGCGTCGTCCACCACAAAGCCGGTGGCCACCGTAAGCGCCATCAGCGAGAGATTGTCCACCGTGTAACCGGCCAGGTACATGACCCCGAAGGTTCCGGTCAGCGACAAGGGCACCGCGATGGAGGGAATGATAGTGGCCCACACCTCGCGCAGGAAGAGGAAGACCACCAGCACCACCAGCACCACGCTGATGATCAGGGAAATCTGCACATCGCGCACACTGGCGCGGATGGTGGCGGTGCGGTCCGAGGCCACGTTGATGGTGATGGTGGGGGGCAGGGCAGCGCGCAAGCGCGGCATCTCCGCCATCACGTTGTCCACCGTCTTGATCACATTGGCGCCAGGAATCTTCATGATCATGATCATGATGGCGTCCTGCATTTTGGCAGGAGGACCATGTTCCGGATTGGTGCCCGTCACGCCGGCGGTAAGGTTGTTGGCCACATCGTCGGTGACCGTACCCAAGTCAGAAACACGCACCGGCGCGCCAGTCAGATTGTTGTAGCCGACAATGGTGGGCGCAAAATCCTTCGCCTTGAAAATCTGATCGTTGGCATTCACCGCCCAGCGATGCTCTGCATCCTGAAACGCGCCTTTGGGACGATTGGCATTAGCAGCGGAGAGCGCGGTGCGTACCGCGTCCAGTCCGATGCCGTTATTGGCCAGTTGCTGCGGATTGAGCTCCACGCGCACCGCAGGGCTGGAACTGCCGCCCACAAACACCTGCCCCACGCCCTCGATCTGCGCAATCTTCTGCGCCAGAATCGAATCGGCCAGATCGTAGACCTGCGGCTTCCGCAACACGTCGGAAGTAAGGGTAAGAATCAGAATCGGCGCTTCAGCCGGATTTGCCTTGCGATAGCCAGGGTTCTGCGGAAGGTAGGAAGGCAACTGGCTGCGCGCAGCATTGATGGAGGCCTGCACGTCGCGTGCCGCGGCATCGATGTTGCGATTGATATCGAACTGCAAGGTGACCGAAGCCGAGCCAAGCGAACTCGACGAGGTCATCTGGTTGACGCCGGCAATGCGGCCAAACTGGCGTTCCAGCGGCGTGGCCACGGCCGATGCCATGGTCTCCGGGCTAGCTCCCGGCAAACCAGCACTGGAGCCGATTACGGGAAAGTCCACGTCGGGCAGCGAGGCCACCGGCAGCAACGAGTACGCCACCGCGCCGGCCAGCAGCAATGCCGCGCTCAGCAACGATGTGGCCACCGGCCGCTGAATGAAGGGTGCGGATAGATGCATAGGTCCCCTCCTCAGTCGGCCGCAGCCGGGGTGTGGTCGTGGCTCAGATCGCGCGGCTTCATGCGCTTGGCCAGCTTGTCAAAGTAGAGATACACAACCGGAGTGGTAAACAGAGTGAGCAATTGCGAGAAGATCAAGCCACCCACAATGGTGACGCCCAGTGGGATGCGCAACTCGGCTCCCACGCCACCGCCCAGGGCTAGCGGCAAACCACCCAGCAGCGCCGCCATCGTCGTCATAATGATGGGGCGGAAGCGTAGTAGGCAGGCCTGGTAGATGGCCTCTTCGGCTGTCTTGCCTTCGTCGCGTTCGGCTTGCAGAGCAAAGTCGATCATCATGATGGCGTTCTTCTGCACAATGCCGATCAGCAGAATGATGCCGATCAGCGCGATAACCGAGAACTCCACGTGCGTGATCATCAGCGCCAGCAGCGCGCCCACACCCGCCGAAGGCAGTGTAGAGATGATGGTGATGGGGTGAATGTAGCTCTCATAGAGCACGCCCAGCACAATGTAAACCGTGATGAGCGCGGCCAGAATCAGCAGCGGTTCGTTAGCCAGCGAACTTTGGAAGGCAGCCGCCGTACCCTGGAAGCTGGCATTGATCGCCTCAGGAAGATTCGCACGATCCTCGGCACGCTTGACGGCATTCACCGCATCGCCCAGCGCCTTGCCCTCCGCCAGATTGAAGCTGACGATGGTGGAAGGGAACTGCCCCTGATGGCTGATGGCCAACTGCGCATGACCCTGCTCCCAGTGCGCCAGCATGCTCAACGGAACCTGTGTGCCGTTACTCGACTTCACATACAGACTGCTCAGGTCGGCAGGATCGGTCTGGAAGCTGTGCCCCACTTCCATCACCACATGGTACTGATTGAGTTGGGTGAAGATGGTGGAAACCTGACGCTGACCAAAGGCGTCGTAGAGCGTGTTGTCGATGTCGGCCATGGAGATGCCCAGGCGCGAGGCTGTATCGCGATCGATGACAAGCTGCGCGGAAAGACCTTGATCCTGCAGATCGCTGGCCACATCGGTGACCACCGACTCCTTGGCCAGTTCCTCGACCATCTTGCGCGTGTATGTACCCAGTTCCTTCTGATCCGGATCTTCGAGCGCGTACTGGAACTGCGTGCGGCTCACGCGATCCTCGACCGTCAGATCCTGCAAGGGCTGCAGGAAGAGCTGAATCCCTTCCACATGTGCGGTCTTCTGCTGCAGGCGGCGAATCACTTCCGTGGCGGAAAGCTTGCGTTGATCCAGCGGTTTCAGATTGATCTGAATGCGTCCGGAGTTCAGCGTGGTGTTGGTGCCATCCACGCCAATGAACGATGAAATGTTCTCCACCGCGGGATCGGCCAACAGAATATCCACCAGCTTCTGCTGCCGCTCGGCCATGCTGGCAAAGCTCACCGTTTGCGGCGCTTCGCTGATGCCCAGCACCACGCCCGTATCCTGCACCGGGAAGAAGCCCTTGGGCACAATCAGGAACAAAATCACCGTAGCCACAAAGGTGGAAATGGTGAGCAGCAACGTGGCAAAACGATGGCGGAGGATGATCTTCAACCCACGCCCGTAAGCGGCAATGATGGAGTTGAAGATGTTCTCCGACCAGTGATAGAAGCGGCCCTCTTGCGCGTTCTTCTTGTCCTTCAGAATGCGCGAACACATCATGGGGGTGAGCGTAAGCGAAACCACGGCCGAAACCAGAATCGTAACCGCCAGCGTGATGGCGAACTCGCGGAACAGACGACCGACCACATCGCTCATGAACAGCAGCGGAATCAGCACGGCGATCAGCGAGACGGTCAGCGACATGATGGTGAAGCCGATCTGTGCCGAGCCCTTCAACGCCGCCTGCATCGGCGTCATGCCCTCTTCGATGAAGCGCGAGATGTTCTCGATCATCACGATGGCGTCGTCCACCACAAAGCCAGTCGAGATGGTCAGCGCCATTAGCGTGAGATTGTTCAGCGAGTAGCCCAACAAGTACATCACGCCGAAGGTGCCCACAATCGAGAGTGGCACGGCCACCGATGGAATAATGGTGGCGGCCAGATTCCTCAGGAAGAGAAAGATGACCATGACGACCAGCGCCACAGTCAGCAGCAACTCGAACTCAACATCTTTAACCGATGCGCGGATGGTCACCGTGCGATCTGTCAGCACGCTTACCTGCACCGAGGCAGGCAAGCTGGCCTTCAACTGCGGCAACAGCTTCTGAATCCGGTCCACCACGGCGATGATGTTGGCGCCCGGCTGCCGCTGGATGTTGACGATCACCGCCGGATGGCGATTCATCCAAGCTGCCTGCTGGTTGTTCTCAGCAGCATCCACAATCGTGGCCACATCGGAAGCGCGTACGGCGGCCCCATTGCGATAGGCAACAATCACCGGCTTGTAATCGTTGCTCGTCAGCAACTGGTCGTTGGCGCCGATGGTATAGGTTTGCCGTGGCCCGTTCAGCGTGCCCTTGGCCTGATCCACATTCGCCGTGTTGATAGCCGTGCGCAGATCTTCAAGGCTCAGGTTGTAGCTGGCCAGTTGCGTTGGGTTGGCCTGCACGCGCACCGAGGGCTTCTGACCACCGGCAATCGACACCAGACCCACACCGGTTACCTGCGAGATCTTCTGCGCCAAATTCGTATCGGCAGCGTCTTCGATCTTGTCCAGCGGCAGCGAATCCGAGGTGAGCGCCAAGGTCATGACAGGCGCATCGGCTGGATTCACTTTGCTGTAAATGGGAGGATTGGGCAGGTCGGAAGGCAAAAAGCTGTTGGCCGCGTTGATGGCCGCCTGCACTTCCTGCTCCGCAACGTCGATGTTCTCGTCCAGGTTGAACTCAAGCGTGATAACCGATCCACCGCCGGAACTGGTGGAGGTCATCTGCTTCAAGCCCGGCATCTGGCCAAACTGCCGTTCCAGAGGCGAAGTGACCGAGGAGGCCATCACTGCCGGACCGGCACCAGGATAGAAGGTGAGAACCTGAATGATCGGGTAGTCCACCTCAGGCAGAGCCGAGACCGGCAACTGCTTGAAGGCGACCATACCCGCCAACAGAATGGCCGCCATCAACAGCGAGGTGGCAACCGGGCGCAGAATAAAAGGCCGTGACGGACTCAGGCTCACTTCTGCTCCTTCTTCGCGTGTTGGCCTGCGTCCTGGCTCCCCTGCGTTGCAGCGGCTGCGCCGCCCTGTGCCTGCTGGCGGCGCTCACTAAGGATGACCTGCTGATTGGCGCGCAACCGGTCAGCACCATCCACCACTACCTTTTGCCCCGACGTGACGCCTGAATCCAGAATGGTGACCGCACCCTGCGCCAGCGCAATCTTCACCGTCTGCATGTGCACTACGCTCTTGCCCGCGGCGTCCGTATCCACAACCCACACAAAGGTGCCCTGCTGGCCTGTCTGAATGGCAGCCGAGGGAATCACCAGCGCGTTCGGACGGTTTTCAAGCACCAGCCGGATATTCACAAACTGGTTCGGATAGAGCTTGTTGTCGCGATTGTCAAAAACTGCTTTCAACTTGGCTGTGCCGGTGGTGGTATCGATCTGGTTGTCTGCCGTCAGCAATTGACCCGTACCCAGTTGCGCGGTCTGGCCGTGGTCGAAGGCATCTACTGGCAGTTTCTTATCGGCGGCCAGCTTGGCCAGCACCTGAGGCAACTGATCCTCGGGCAGGGTGAAATACACCGCGATGGGTTGGAATTGGTTGATGACCACCAGATTGGTGGTATTGGCCGTAATGATGTTGCCCGGATCCACCAGCCGCAAGCCAATCTTGCCGTTGATGGGCGACTGTACCGAACACCAGTTCAGTTGCAGTTGCGCCGTCTCCACCGCGGCCCGGTCCGCCTCAATCTGGCCAATGTACTGGCCGAGCGAGGCCTGCTGGGCCTCCATCGATTCGCGCGAAACCACACCCGCGTCAAACAGTGCCTTGTAGCGGGCGGCCTGCGCCTGAGCGTTCTTCAACAAGGCCTGATCGTGGGCAAGGGTGCCTTTGGCCTGCGCCAGCGCCGCCTGGAAGGGCTTGGGATCGATCGTCATGATCGTCTGACCCTGGCGTACGGCCTGCCCCTCGGTAAACTTGACCGGCAGCAGTTGGCCGCTCACCCGCGCCTTCACCGTCACGCTGTTATAGGGGGTTACGGTACCGATGGCCGTCAGGTAGATGGGCATCGGCTTGGCTTCCACGGCTACGGCCTGCACCGGCACCGGGCGGCTCATGAGCGCGCTTTGCTGACGCTCATTGTTGGCCTTCACCAGTTGCTGGTTCTGGTAGACCTTCCAAACAATCAGTCCGAGCGCGGCCACAACCGCGGTGTAAACCACCACGCGAACCCAAGGGTTCTTCGCTTCCCGCGGCTGGTTTCCGTTGTTTTCGGTCGAGTAGTTCTCAGGTGCGCCGTCAATGGACATGTGTCGTATCCCGTCTGTCTGGTTGGATTTCGGTTCTGCCGGGGAGAGCAGAGGCAGAGCCCCAGCCCGAGCTGATTCTCCGCCTACGTACTTAAGGACGAAACAATTTCAGCTAGAGTTTCGTCTTCCTTGCAGCGATTTGTCTGCGATTGTGAAGGCTTGAGCCGGCTCCAACCTCCCCAGGGTGGAGCCGGAGTTATTGTACGGCAAGCAGATAGACGGTGGGCAATCTTCCGCCGTTGCAGAGACGACTTCTTCCCCTATTGGAGAGAAGCGAAGGGGTATTGCAATGCGAACGATTCTTTTTGGCGCAACCGGCATGGTGGGCCAGGGCGTGCTCCGGGCCTGCCTGGCCGATGCGCAGGTGACACAGATTCTCTCCGTCAGCCGCGTCTCCACGGGACTCAGCGACTCGCGGCTGGAAGAAATCCTGCTCCAGGACGTCACCCAACTGGCTGCGGTGGAAGAGCGGCTCCTGGGCGCGGACGCCTGCTTTTTCCCGCTCGGCGTCTCTTCGGCTGGGATGACCGAAGACGCCTATACCCGCATTACCTACGACCTCACACTCTCTATTGCGGAAAGGCTGGCCCATCTGAACCCAGGCATGGTGTTCGTCTATGTCTCCGGCCAGGGCACCGATAGCACCCAGCAAGGCCGCACCATGTGGGCGCGCGTGAAGGGCCGGACCGAAAACGCCCTGCTCAGCCTGCCCCTGCGTACCTTTCTGTTTCGCCCCGGCTTCATCCAGCCGCTGGACGGCATCCAGTCCCGCACGCCGCTGTATCGGCTGGCATATAAACTACTCGCTCCTCTGGTGCCCCTGATGCGCAGGATTGCCCCTCACCAGGTGCTCACCACACGGCAGATCGGCCAGGCCATGCTGTCCGTGGTGCGCAAGGGCTATCCAACATCGATTCTTGAGGTGCGCGACATCCGCCAGGCCGCAGGCGACTAGAGCGGTTTCAGGATATGTATACCCAACCCAACTGCTTCCGATGCCGCCCCTCCTTGGGGTCGGGGCGACTGAGCAGCTTCACTTCGTGGGGACAGCAATCCTGAAACCGCTATAAGCGCGCGACCCCTTATTCCCGCCCCTGGACATGCTAAAGTGAGAATCCACGGGAGGACGTATGGCGGCAGGCTTTCAGTTGCCTGGCAGCGAAGAAACCATCCACTTGCAGCAGCAGGTTGTGCGCCTGCAAGCGCTGTTGGAGGCTTCGCGCCAGGTCCACTCCACCATTCACGAAAACGACGTACTGGAGCAAGTACTCCGCATCCTGGTTCGGGAGCTGGAGATGGCGGGTGCGGCGTTTCCGGCCTCCGATCTGATCTACGGTGCGGACCCCGCCGCGCAAGCCACTCCGCCGCAGGTGTGGCCGCTCGAAGACCGCGATGGCAAGCCAATGGCCGAGCTCCATGTGGCTACGCCCGAGGGCCGCGAGCTCACCCTGTATGAATCTGACTTTATCGACGGCCTCGCGCTGCAGGCCGCCGTGGCGCTGGAAAATGCACGCTCCCACAAACGCAATCTAGAGTTTGCCCGCGTGCAACAGGATCTGGATGCGGCACGCGGCATTCAGCGCTCGCTGCTGCCCCAACGGCTGCCCTCCATTGACGGCTACTCGCTGGCCCTGCGCTCCGACGCCTGCTATGAGGTGGGCGGCGATTATCTGGACATCGTCGAGCTGCCCGATGGCTCGTTGATCTTTGCCGTAGCCGATGTGGCCGGCAAGGGTCTGGCTAGCGCCATCACCTCCATGGGCTTCCGCTCCGCCTTCCGCGCCATGGCCTTGAGCGGCCTCGCCTTGGATGAGCTGGCCTGCAGCATGAATCAACATCACTGGGCGGAGGGTGAAGAGGTGCGTCGCCGCTACGTTACCGCCATCTTCCTGCGCCTGCACCCCGCCACGGGCGAACTGGAGGTAGTCAACTGCGGCCACAATCCCGGTTTTCTGGCCCTTCCCGGCGGACCCGTGCATGAACTGAAGGCCGTAGGCACGCCCTTGGGCCTGCTGCCCGGCATGGACTATTCCATCGAACGCACCGTGTTTCCCGTGGGTGCGCGCCTGCTGTTTTACACCGATGGCCTTACCGAGGTCTTCCAAGGCGACGAAGAGTTTGGTGCGGAGCGGCTTATGCACGCCTTTTTCAACTGCCCCGCGCAAAAGGCCGATGCTATCCTCAATGCATTGTGGGAGGCGGTTCTGGCCTTTTCAGCCGGCGGCCCCCAGGGAGACGACATGACCGCATTGGTGCTCTGCCGCACCACCGCGCAACGGGAGACCCCGGCATGAGTGAGTCCAAAGCCACACGCGTTGAAGTCCGTCTGCCCTCGCGGCTCGGCTATGAAAAAGTGGCCATGAGTACGGCTGCCTCGGTCGCCAAGCTGGTGGGTCTGGCGCCAGACCGCATCGAGGATCTGAAGACCGCCGTTGCCGAAGCCTGCATCAACGCCATCGAACACGGCAACCGCATGAATGAGAACCTCTCGGTGGGCGTGGTCCTGCAAGCCGAGTCCGGCGCGCTGGAGGTAAAGGTGCTGGACGACGGCAAAGGCATGCGCACCCAGCCCCGCAAGCCCGATATCGACCGCAAGATGCACGGCCAGGAAGATCCGCGCGGCATGGGCATGTTCCTGATGCAGGCGCTGGTGGACGAAGCCGAATGGGTTCCCGGCGTCGACGGCGCCTCCAGCTACGTTCGCCTCGTGATTCGTCTGGACAAAGAAGCCTAGCTTAACCCCAAGCATCAACCAATAGAAGGAATCTCATGCAGAGCGAAACCAAGTCGCGTATCGATAAAATCACTACTCCGACCGGCCATCCCCTTGCCGTGCTCCGCTTCGAAGGCGACATCGCCAGCACCTCCCGCGAGGCGGTGCTCGGCCTCTATCAGACCCTCCCCAAGGAAGAAACCAAGACCGTTCTGCTGGACTTCACCAAGGTTGAGTACATCAATTCGAGCGGCATCGCCATTGTCATCCAGCTCCTGATGGAAGCCACCAACGCCGGGCAGAAGATTGCCGCCTGCGGACTGAGCGCGCACTTTACCAAGGTCTTCACCATGGTCGGCATCACCAAGTACGCTTCGCTCTACGCCTCGCAGGAAATTGCTCTGACCGCGCTGTAACGCCGCCACCCAAATTCCTTCCAACGCAACACGGCCGGGAGAAGCATCCTCCCGGCCTTGTTGTTTCTGCGCTACGGCGCGGCTTTACTTCTGTGTCGAAGCAGCGGGCATACCCCGCATGGGCAGCATGGGGCCTCCATGCTCCTCCTTCGGCGGCACAAACTCCTCCGGATGCATGTGGCCGCGATGGCAGGTAGCGCAACTGACCGAAGGCGTCTTGCCGTGGTCCTCTTCGTGCTTGATCTGCCCAAAATATTTGCGATTGAGTTCCTCGGTCATGGCAAACATCAGCCGCGCCACCACCTTTTCGTCCTTGCTGTCGTCTTCGAATTTGAGCCGGGGCTTGCCGTTGGGACCAATATTGTTGGGATCAGCCGTGTGGCAGCTATTGCAATGCCCGCCCAGTTCCGCCTCCCATTTTTCCATGATCTCGTGCACCTGCTGGCCCGTCAGATCCTTGGGTAAAACCTTCAGGTTGGTGGGCGCCGGGTAGGTACGCGGCGGCCGGGGTGCAGCGGCAGGCGGTGGTGCGGGAGCAGGTGACTGCGCCAGGGCAACAGCGGCAGCCAACACTACCACCGCAAAAACGGAGGACAGGGAAGATGTCTTCACGTGCAGGGAGACCTCTCAAAATGGAGTCAGTTCATCTTGATAGACGGGAAAAATCTTCCGGAAGACGCCTGTTCTTCCGTGACAATTCCGTCATCTCAACCACGCATTCGCTTCGGCCCGGAGGCGCAGGCATGGCCGGCCACGGCAAAGCGCAGCGGCCAATCCATTGCTACCTTGAGGCCGATCCGGGGCGTTGTCACAATGCGTTCCGGTAGCCAGCCATCGTCGAGCACCCGCAACGCTGAATCCGCATCCACCAGATCCACGCCGTTCTGTCCCGCGCGGGTAAGCCCCATCGCCAGGCATAGACGGCTGGGGCCCGAGGTTAGATTTCTGGCGGGCGCGTCGGAAAGAAGTCCCCGGTTCCGCGCCATTACCTCCAACCCGGTCAGAGGCTCCAGCGCGCGCAGCAAGACACAACCGGCACGCCCGGCCAGCTCGCAACTGATGTTCATGCAAAAGTAGCGGCCGTAAATCGCATAGACGTAGGCATGACCGGCCGGCCCAAACAGTACGCGCGTGCGATCCGTGGGACCGCGAAAAGCATGTGCGGCCGGATCGGGCGGCTGGTTGTGGGGGCCAAGATAGGCCTCCACCTCCACAATCCGCCCGGCCAGCGTGCCGCTCGCGGTCCGGTGTTCCAGAATTCTGCCTAAAAGCCGCGGCGCAACCGTCTCGGGAGAAGCCTCAAAGAAGCTCCGCGCCAGCAGTTGTGCTTGCAGCGCTTGTCCTGGAGCCTTCATTTCTGTTTTTTGGTCCATTCCTTCAGGTGGGCCAAGACCTCTTCGGCATGGCCTTCCGGCTTGACCTGCGAGAAAATGTGCACCAGCGTCTGATCCGGTCCGATCAGGAAGGTGGTGCGCACAATCCCCCAAACCTTTTTGCCGTACATATTCTTCTCTTTTAAAACGTCAAACTGTTTGCAGACTGTCTCATCCACGTCGGCAAGCAGGGTATAGGGCAGATCGTACTTTTCCTTGAATTTGGCCTGAGCTTTCACCGTATCGCGCGAGATGCCGAGCACGATGGCGCCAGCCGCCTGAAGCTTTTTAAACTGGTCACGGAAGCCACAGGCCTCTATCGTGCAACCAGGAGTGTTCGCTCTGGGGTAAAAAAAGAGTACGACGGGTTTGCCGGCAAAGCTGGACAGGCTGACCGCCTGCCCTTGGTCGGTATCGAGCGTAAAATCGGCGACTTTCTCATTCAATTGCATTGGGGAATTCCTCGCTGGTTCATTGGAGGGCCGAAGTTGGCCATTGGATTCTACGATTTCGAGCTGATTTCCATGCGACGTGGGCGGACGCTGGCCGCTCTGGCCCTTCTTGCACTCGGCACAGCCCTCACGGCCCCTGCCCAGTATCCCGGTCAGCTCTCGAAGCCTGCTCAGAAAGAGCCCGTCCTGCGCGCCATCTCCGTGCTGGAGTGGACCGGCGACGAAGCCCATCCCAAAGCCAGCCGCTTGGTTCCGGTAGCAGTGTTCGATGGCACGGAGCTGCAGGATGGCAGCATCTATCTGGCCCGCCCCCAGCCCCTCGCCCTCACGCCAGAGGTGGAATACGAGTTGCAGCGCAACGGCAAGCCTTTTGGCCTGTATGAGATCCGCAATGCCGGTCAGGAACAGGGTTCGTGGGTGGGCTATGGCAACTGGAAGGCGGCAGCCCCAGCCCCCAAGGCCAAGACAGCTAAGCCCTCTCTGCCCTTGAATCCCTCCTGGAACGATGCCGACGATCGCCCGGTGCTGCACCGCAAGCATCACGCCGACGATCCGCCCGCAGCCAGCGGCAAGGAGCCAAACGCCTCTCCAAAAGCCCCGGCGGCCAACGACGATCCAGACCGGCCTACGCTACACAAGAAGAACAGCGGCACAGCCGCCACCACGGCCGAAGCGCCTCCCGTGGATCCCGACCGGCCAACACTGCACAAGAAAACGCAGGACACCTCCAGCACGGATGCCAGCGCATCGTCTGCCCCCGCCCAAGATGCCCCTGACCCGGACCGCCCGACACTGCGCAAGAAATCCGCCGCTACCGAGGCCAGTCAGGGCAAGAAAAAGAAAAAGCAGGAAGATGTGGGCAGCGTCTCTGCTGTGGCCGACGCCACCGATCCGGATCGCCCCCGCCTGAAGCGCGGCAAGAGCGAAATGTCCACGCCCGAGGTTCTGCCCAGCCTGCTGGGGCTTCCGCCGGATCTGGCGCAGGCCGTGGCTGTCTCCGATGCGCACACCGCGCCCGAGCATCCGTGGAGCTTTTCCTGGGCCAATCCCGAGGATCAGGACAAGATGCAGACCGCGCTGGAGCAGATTGCCCGCGACGCGCTCGGCCTCACGCCTCCGCCGGCCCCTGCTCCCGCACCCCTGAAGCGCACGCCCGGCCGCAAGGCAGCCAAGGCTCTGCCACCCCCCGCGCCAGCTCCGCCCGCCCCGTTGGTCGATGAGGACTTCCGTGTCTTCGAGCTGGCCTACAGTTCCGGTGCGACCTTGGTTCTCACCGCGCACACCGGCGGCCAGGGCGCAGACGACAAGCATGTCACGCTGATTGCGCAGCCCGACCTTTACGGCAATGTGCGCGTCCTGATGAAGAATGTGACCGACGCCGCGCATCTGGATGAGACACCCCGCATGCGGCTTGTGGATGCAGTAGACGCCGAAGCCAGCAACCGGGGCGAGTTGCTGTTTGAACTACGCGGCCAAACCCAGCGCCAGTTCGCGCTTTACCGCGTGCTGCGAGGACAGGCTGAACGCATCTTCGCTACCGCTCCGGCCGATATTACGCAGACCGTACGGGCCCCGGAGTAGCAGCACTACCCGAAGAGGCTCTCGATCTTCTGGTTCAGCGCGTCCATTTGCGCGCGCAGCTCGGCATTTTCTTTGCGCAGTTCTTCGACGGCCGCTTCCAACTGCGCCATGCGCTCGTCATCGACTGGCGCGGCAGCCGCACGTATCGTTACAGGAGCAGCCTCCGCAATCGATTCAACCGGTCCGGTGAGCAGTTGCGCATAACGCGCCTCGCGCGCGCCGGGCTGGCGCGGCAACACGGCTGCCAGTGCAGGCTCGCGATCCATCAGCTTCTGCAATCCACCCAGCACGTCGGAAATTTCGCCAAAAC
>Ga0207738_100026_pt1 | contig 35178 bp, 23 predicted proteins | sample LuqExpMetagenom9_FD_187767 | JGI IMG/M metagenome (GOLD analysis project Ga0207738, IMG submission 187767) | Tropical forest soil microbial communities from Luquillo Experimental Forest, Puerto Rico - Sample 9 (SPAdes) | ecosystem: Environmental > Terrestrial > Soil > Tropical forest ... | reverse complement strand
CACGGAAGCGCATGCCATCCACATTGATCCAGGGAGCAGGCTTGCGACGCTGGCTCGTGGGGCGCAGGAAGAGTTGGTGAACTCCACGCACCACCAGGCAGTTCGTGTAGCGGGCGGGCAATTGCACGTTGCCGCAGTTTCTCCAGAGGACGGAGTGATTGAAGCCCTGGAAGGAACCAATCCGGAGCATTTTGTCCTGGCGGTGCAATGGCACCCGGAGCGGACCTACGCGTTGAAGCCTTTGTCACGTGCCATCTTCGCTGCGTTTGTGGAAGCTGCGACAGGCTGGCGTGAACAAGGCCAGCAGGAGGGAGCAAACAGTGGGAACTGAGCAGATACAAAGCAAACTCCAGCGGCTCCTTGTTTCGGCTGGACTCGAAGAGCTTTCCGCGCGGGAGGCAGAACGGTTCGGCGCCTATTTCGAACTGTTTGTCCGCTGGAATGAGCGCACCAACCTGAGCGCGATCCGCGACGAGGATGGAATTTTGAGCCGGCACTTCCTGGAGTCCATTGGCTGTGCGCGGCTTCTTCCTCAAGGGATCGCCACATTGCTAGATTTTGGCTCAGGCGGTGGTTTTCCAGGAGTTCCTGTCGCCATTTGCCGGGAGGAGATTGCCGTAGTGCTGGCTGAGTCCCAGGGGAAGAAGGCGGCTTTTCTTCAAGAAGTGGTGCGCGTGCTGGGCTTGAAGGCGCGCGTCGCCCATGGCCGTGCGGAAACCCTGAGCGAGGCCTTCGACTGTGTGACGCTGCGTGCCGTGGACCGTATGGAAGCAGCCGTGCAGGCGGCCGCTAGCTTGGTTCGCACAGGAGGACAGATGGTATTGATGACGACCAGGGAGGATCTGGCGGGATTCGTGACGGCTGCAGGAGTTGGCTTCGAATGGGACGAGGGACGTCCCTTGCCAGGAAGCGAGAAAGGCATTCTGGCGTTGGGGCGAAAGGGTTAATCGAGAGCAGAAGGAAGAGGGAGGCCGGCAGACACTTGCCGGCCTTTTGTGTTGGTGAGGTAATTACGAGGTTCAGTGTTCCACGTAGAACATCGCTCAAAGTGAAAGCGGAGATTTTCCAATTGTTCCACGTGGAACATGGGCAGAGATGGATCTGGAAAGCGTCTCGATGTTCCACGTGGAACAATGAAGAAATCCTACAGAGCGTTCTACGTGGAACATTCTCGCAAGCGAACCTCTTCCCAAACCGGAACGGCTCAAAAATCTCTCTCCTCACTGCATCTTGATCAGTGCAGAGCGGGAAAGTTTTCCACCAATTTACTCCCAGGTACCCCATGCTCTCCTCGATCCCTCCATTACATGGAACTCCTTACGTTCCATGTAATTAGCCTGTCTGGATTCCTTGAGGTCGAATTCCTTTCCACAGCCGGCCCCCGTTCTCCACAATGCAACTTGCTGGTCCCAAACCCCATCTCCCCTTACTCTTGAGAGTCATGGGCAAGATCATCGGTATCGTCAATCAGAAAGGCGGCGTTGGAAAAACAACCACCGCCATTAATCTTTCGGCTTGTCTCGCCATACAGGGCTTGAACGTCTTGCTGGTCGACTTCGATCCCCAGGCCAATGCCACCTCCGGCGTCGGCTTTCAGCACGACGAAAATACCTGTTCCGTCTACGACGTGGTGATGGGCGATGCCACCGCGGAAGAGACCATTCAGACCACGCTGCTGGAGCATCTCTGGGTGATGCCGGGTTCCAAGAATCTTACCGGCGCCAACGTCGAGCTGGCTGCCGCGGCTGATCGAACCCTCCGCCTGCGCGCCGCGCTGAACACCGTGAAGGATCGCTTCGACCTCACCATTCTGGATTGCCCGCCAGCGCTCGATCTCTTGACCTTGAATGTGCTTTCCGCTGCCGAGACCTTGATTGTTCCCATGCAGGCCGAGTACTTCGCGCTGGAGGGGATTTCCGAGCTGGTGTCTACCTTGGAGCGGGTGCGCGCCTCCTTCAATCCCGACCTAACGATTGAAGGCGTTCTGCTTACCATGTACGACGATCGTACGAATCTCTCCCAGCAGGTATCCGATACCCTGCGCGAATATTTCAAGGATCGTCTCTACCAGACCGTGATTCCCCGTAATATTCGCCTGGCGGAAGCCCCCAGCCACGGCAAGCCTGTGGCTCTTTACGACCCCCGCTCGCGCGGAACGGAAGCCTATTTTGAAATGACCGGCGAGTTTATGGCGCGGAATGGAATCATCGCACCTCGGGACCTGGAAACTGCCAAGGCGGAAAGCTCGTCCGCAGAGACAAAATCCGGCAAAGAAAACAGGGTCCGCTTCTGGCCTTACGCCTGATCAGCCTGAAGCTCGATTGTTTATTTCAACTTCATTCATCACCACCCCGGCCTGTGTGGACTTCCGGGCATGAAGGACTATTGCAATGAGTAACTCTGCACACGACATGAAGCGCCGCGCTCTCGGTAAAGGTCTCGATTCACTGCTCCCCCGCGTTGCTCCCCAAGCTGCTGCTGCGGCCCATGCGCCCGCACAGCCTGACAGCGGAAAACCGCGCGAGATTCCTCTGGAACAGATTGACCGCAACCCTTTCCAGACACGCCAGCACATGGATGAAGAGCAGCTTGCGGAACTGGCCAACTCGATCAGCGCCAATGGAGTTGTGCAGCCTATTCTGGTTCGTCCCCTGGCCAACGGCCGCTTCCAGTTGATTGCCGGAGAACGCCGCTGGAGAGCCTCTGGGATTGCAGGCAAGAAGACGATTCCCGTGGTGCTGCGCCAGGTTTCCGACGAGCAGGCCATGGAAATCACCATCGTCGAGAACCTGCAGCGTGCGGATCTCAATCCGATGGAGCAGGCGCGCGCCTTTGAACGCCTGACCCGCGAGTTCCATATGACGCAGGAACAGATGGCCACTCGCACGGGAAAAGATCGTACCTCGATTGCCAACTTTCTGCGCCTGCTGAAGCTTCCTGCCGGAGTCCAGCAAAAGGTGGAGAAGGCGGAGCTGAGCTTCGGCCATGCGAAGGTTCTTCTGGCCTTGGAACATGGCGAGGAGATCGAAAAAGCCGCGCAACGGGTGATCGCACTTTCGCTTTCTGTTCGCCAAACGGAAAACTATGTGCAGGGCATTCTGCATCCTGAAACGAAGGCAGCCAAGGACGAAAAGGCAGAGCTGGTTGTTGACCCGAACGTCAAAGAAGCGCAGGAACAACTGCAGCGTTCTTTGGGCATGAAGGTCTCGATTGAAGACCATAAGGGACGGGGCAAGGTCATCATCGAATACGCTGGCCTGGAAGACTTTGACCGGCTGCTGGAACAGCTTGCAGGAGAGGCACAAAAGAAGTCCAGACGATAAAGAATCTGATAATCTGATTGCGTGAAAGAGCGCTCGATCAGCGTGACGGAGGCCTCGCGGAACTTTGCCGAGTGCATCAACCGCGTGCGCTACCAGGGGCTGTCGTTCCTGCTGGTCAAGAACGGCACAGCGGTGGCGCGCCTGGTTCCAGCTACCGGCACAGTGCACGCCGTGATTGAAGGGAAATCCGAGCCGGAGCGTGCAGTGCTCCCGGTGGTGGAGGAACCTCGTCCGGCGCAGCTTGCGGCCGACTCGGGGGCCGCGCTCAATTCCGCCAGCATCCTCGACCGCTCCTTGCAGTGGTAGCTGCACGCACTCTTCGATCAGATTCCAAGACCGCCCAAGCTGTCGCTTCCTGCCTCCTTTCCTTGGCGTACCACGGCTCACTGAGCGCGGACAGCTCCGCACAAGATGCGAGTCGATCCTGCGCAGACCTCTCGTGCGGAAGAAGCCCGAAATCTTTCTGCTCGCGAGCGGGAAAAGGTTTGGAATGTGCAGGGAAAGGCCTGCGGCGAAGCGCTGGATCTATAAAATGAAACTGTAGGCGCCAACACTCGAGGTGATGATCGTGCTTCGCAGGTTGTATCGCTCGTTTCTTCTCTTCGCGCTCTGTTCTACTGCCACATGGTGCCAGGGCACGGATGCCGTTATTGTTGAGCACGACGTTGCCATGAAGACACGGGACGGCGTTACGTTGCGGGCCGATCTTTATCGACCCGCGGGCGATGGCAAGTATCCAGTTCTGCTGCAACGCACCCCTTATGAGAAGCGCTCCGATGCGGAGTTTGCACGCCAGGCCGCGGCGCATGGGTTTCTGCTGGTTTTGCAGGACGTGCGCGGACGCTTTGCCTCCGGCGGCGAATGGTATCCCTTCCGTCATGAGATGGAAGATGGGTACGACGCTGTGGAGTGGGCTGCTGCGCTGCCTCATTCCAATGGCCAGGTTGGCATGTTTGGCGGCTCCTATGTGGGCGCCACGCAGATGCTGGCGGCAGTGAGCCGGCCACCCCATCTGGCCGGTATTTGCCCCGTGGTTACAGCCAGTAATTATCACGAGAACTGGGTCTATCAGGGCGGAGCATTTGTGCAGGCCTTTGATCAATCGTGGACCTCGGGACTGATCGAAAACACTCTGGTGCGCCAGCTCCGCAAAGCAACGAATCCTGAGCTCGGGCGCAAAGTCCTTCCTCTGCTTCAATACCCCTTGCTCAACGAGAAGGTAGAAGTCAGCCCGCAGGATGCGGCAGAAAAGCTGGCTCCTTACTTTCTCGATTGGCTTGCCCATCCGGAATACGACAGCTACTGGAAGCAATGGGCCATTGATGAGCGTTACGCAAAGATCGACGTTCCGGCACTAACCGTTGCTGCCTGGTACGACCTGTTTCAAGGCGGATCGCTGAAGAACTATGAAGGGTTGCGTCTCTACTCCGGCAAGCGTGACAAGCAGCGTCTGATGATTACCCTTGGCGGTCACGCTGGCACCGGGCGGAAGATCGGCGATGTGGACTTTGGCCCTGATGCTCCGGTGAATTACAACGAGATCGCGCTTGCCTGGTATGAATATCTCTTGCAGGGCAAGCAGAATGAATTTGCCACCAGCCTGCCGGTCAAGATATTCGTCATGGGCAAGAATGTGTGGCGCGCGGAATCGAGCTGGCCGCTGAAACGTGCCCGGTCCACGCGCTATTATCTGCACTCTTCCGGAAAGGCCAATTCTGCAGCGGGCGATGGTGGGTTGTCGCTGGCACTGCCAGGCAAAGAGGCGGCGGATAGCTATGTCTACGATCCCGCGGATCCGGTGCCGACCGTAGGTGGGCCACTGTGCTGCGAGACCGCCGGCCATATGCCCGGACCGGCCGATCAGCAAGAGATTGAAAAGCGCAACGATGTGCTGGTGTATACAACGCCTGTTCTCGAACGCGATCTGGAAGTTACAGGGCCGGTCAAGCTCGATCTGTTCGTGCAATCGTCGGCTGTGGATACGGACTTTACGGCCAAGCTTGTGGACGTGTGGCCCAATGGATTTGCGCAGAATCTTACGGAAGGCATTTTGCGGGCGCGCTACAGAGAGTCCACTGCGTACGCCACCCCGCTGGTTCCTGGCCAGACCTACCAACTCACCATCGATCTTTGGTCCACTAGCAACGTGTTTCTGAAGGGCCACAAGATACGCGTCGAGATTAGCAGCAGCAACTTTCCACGCTTTGATCGCAACCTGAACACGGGCAAATCGGCGAATACGGAAAGTGTTTTTCAGAAAACGACGAACACCATACTGCACAATGCCGAGTACCCTTCAGCTATCGTTTTGCCGCTGGTGCCAGACGAAGGCAAATAGAAGGCTGCAGAAGGCGCAAAAAAATCCCGCCACGAGCGCACACCCGTGGCGGGATTTTCATCTGTCGATCAGGTCAGCATGCTGCGCAGGAACTCGGCGTCGCGGAAGGCTTCCGTACCACCCGGGCGCTGCGTGGAGAGCCCGGCCGTCTTGTTGCCCAGCGCCGCGCAGGCCTCAGGCGATTCGCCTTTGAGGTAGGCGGCCAGGAAGCCGGCATCGAAGCTATCGCCCGCGCCAATGGTGTCAACCGGGGTGAGCGGAGTGGTGGGAACATGCCAACGCTTGCTTCCTTGTTGGACCAAAGCTCCGTGCTTGCCGCATTTAATGGCCACCAGCGGAATGCGCTCTGCGAGGACCGCCAGCGCCTGCTCGGCGTCGGGCTTACCGGTAATGCGGCAGGCCTCGTCGTCGTTGGGCAGGAACAGGTCAACCAGCCCGAGCAGCTCATCCAGCGGATCCCCCCAACGGTCTTCCGGATCGTCGTTCGTATCCAGGGACAGCGTGAGCCCCGCGGCCTTTAGATGCCGGAAAATGCCGGGAAGGTCGGCGCGAAGCGCCTTGTGCAGGTAAAGCGAAGAGAGGTGGAAGTGATGTCCGGAGGCCAGATACTCCATATCCAGATCCGCCGCGGTCATCTCGAACATGGTGCCGGGATACGTCAGGATATGGCGTTTGCCGCCGTGGTCCAACAGAATGGTGACGCCGGTTGCGGGACCCGCGGCAACGCGCCGGACGCGGCTCAGATCGATCGCTCTTTCGGCCAGCCGCTCCAGCGCGAGCGAGCCCAGCATGTCTCTGCCCAGTTTGGTGATAAAGCCTACAGAGGTTCCCAGAGCCGCTAGGTTGTGCGCAACAATTGCCGAGGAACTGCCCAGCGTGAGGCGGAAGTCCGAGGCGAGCAACTCGCGCTCGGAAGGCATCTGCTCAGGCAATCCGTACAGAATCAGATCCAGATTGATTTCACCTGCAATCGTGACATCGAAGCGCTTCATGATCCCACCCTATTCTGCAAGCGTTACGACGCGGCTCAAATGGCGCGGAGCATCGGGGTTCATACCCTTGCGTAAGCCGATATAGCTGCCGAGCAACTGTCCCCAGACCACGTAAACAATAAGACGCGCGAGCTCGGGAACGGGAAGGTTGAGCTCAATCGCCAGGTCGGCGCAGGCCGCCACCTCTGGCGTAATGTGGTTGGCAATGGCAAGCGTGCGTCCGTTCAGTTCCTTCATTTCGCGCAGCACGGCGCTCTCTTCCGCGTAGCCTTTCTCGGAGAGCAGGGCGCCAACCAGCACGTTCTCAGAGACGATGGATTTAGGCCCATGCCGGAATTCGAGAGTGTGGAAGTACTGGGCATAGGTCGAAGAGGATTCCATCACCTTCAGCGCGGTTTCTGAAGCGATGCCGTAGAACGGCCCCTGGGCGAGGAATGCCACGTCCACCACGGGAACCTGCGCGAACGCTTCAATCTGCGGCGCATAGATGGGCAGCAGGCGGCTCAGCTCGGCCGGCAAAAGGTGCAGCGCCTCGATAAAGTCGTCGCGCCGGGCCATGCGGGCAGACAAGTACTGGAGCGACATCAGCATCGACGTAAAGGAGGAGGTCATGACGATGCTGCTTTCGGCGGCGGGCAGCTTGAGCGTGCGCGGCGTCATGGTCGCCAGCTCGTTGCCATCGCAGGTGATGGCCATGAATTCAACGCCGGCTTGTTGCAGGACCTCGGCAACCTGAAGCACCTCGGAAGTATGCCCGGAGCGGGAGATCAGAATGGGGAAGATCGCGGCGTCTTTGCCTTGGGTAATAAGGTCTGGAAAAAGCAGTATCTCCGATGCGGGAACCGCGCAGGCGAGCGTTCCGGTCAATGTTGTACAAGTGGCAGCCGCGGCTTGCGCCAGATAATAGCTGGTGCCGCAGCCTACGAAGATCCACTTATGGGTATAGGGGCTTCGGTTGGCAATCAGCGGTTCCCAGTTGAGATTGTCGAGCGTCTCCAGGCAGCGCTGCCAAACCTCGGGCTGGCTATGGATTTCGCTGAGCGTGGCTACTTCATGTACCGTCATCGGATCTCCATCGTGCGTCAAAAGTTAAGTGACAATCTGCAGCGAGCGCGGTGCAGTGTTGTGATCCTGCCAAGCCGTCCAGCAATGTTTTGGACGTATTCTTGATTGGAAAAACAATAATAACACACCAAAGAAAATGAAATGGTATTCAATAAATACTTAATGTAAGCTTGTAGCGAAACAAAATAAAGAGACGAAAGAACCCGAAAGAGTTCTGTGTCTCGATGCTGCGGGTGGCCGGTACGATCCATTCCACGGCCGGAGGTGCGCATCCTGCGCGGCAAAATTGGAGGCTGGCGCTGGGGAGCTATGTGCTTATGGGGTTTTGCGGGATGGGGCAGGGAACTTGAGCGTGACGGGCGCTTTCGGCCTGGATGCCAATGCGCTTTTGCTCCAACGGAGCATGCACGGGTAGGTCATCAACTGGCGGTGACGATGATTTATTGGGTTCCGGTCGTTCTGGCCGGAGGCAAAAGGAAAACGCTGGAACAGTGCAAAGCAGGCCTTGGAGGGGATGCATGTCTGACAGATACGGCTTGGCGCCGCAGTTCATTTTCCCGGGCACGCAACTGAGAGTTCGCGGTGCCATGGCCTGCTGGCCGGTTTATACGAGGATGACTTCGATGCCCGCGGTGGTGAGCTTTTCCAGATCGTCTTTGTCGATCTTGTCGTCGGTGATCACGGTATGAATCTCGTTGGGGGGCACGATGAGCGCGAGGCTGCGATTCTGGAACTTGGTGGAATCGCAAACCGCGACAACGCGTTTGGCCGCATGCACCATGGCGCGATTGACGCGCGCCTCCAGGAAGTTGGGAGTTGTCAGGCCCACCTTCACATCGAAGCCATCCACGCCCAGGAAAAAGATGTCAGCATGAAGCTCGTTCAAAACATCTTCGGCCAGCGGACCGACGAGCGAAAAAGAGTTCTTGCGCATGGTGCCGCCGGTCAAAATGACTTCGAACTCTGTTCCCGTCAACTCCGTGGCAATGTTGACGGCGTTAGTGACAACCGTCAGATGCGCGAAGCGGCGCAGTTCGCGGGCAATGGCCGTGGCCGTGGTGCCGGAGTCGACCAGCACGCACTGGCCTTCTTCCACCAAGTTGGCGGCGGCCTGGGCAATGCGCAACTTTTCCTTCAGTTGTTTCTGTTCCTTCACTTGCAGCGAGGGATCGAAGAGCGCGCTGCCTTGCTGCAGCGAAAGCGCTCCGCCGTGCGAGCGTTGCACCAGGCCCTTGGATTCGAGGTAGTCAAGATCCTTGCGGATGGTGATGCGGGAGATGCCGAGAGCGTCGGAGAGCTCCGATACCAGGACGCGGCCCTCTTTCTGGACTTTGGCCAGAAGGTGCTGGCGGCGCTCGTCAATCAGCATGTCGGCTCTGTGCGTTCCGTTTTGTTCCATCGGAATAGTCCTTGGATCTCAGGGGGAAGGTCCTGGAATACCGCTCTTCATTGTACATTTTGCTATGCTCTTTTCGCGATCTTTCAGTTTGCAAAAAGATCGTATTGTATCCCGTAGTGCTTGGAAGCATCAGTGCGCGGGGCAGGGGTTTTTGGCAGGCATGGCCTAAGCCGGAACGCAGGACAGGATGGAGGAGGAAAGGTTGAAACAACAGATTGCACTTTCGCGGCGTGGTTTTCTTGCCGCGTCCTCATGTGTTCTTGGCAGCACGGTGGCCACCAAACTCTTTGCGGAGCAGAAAGCCGACGTACGTTCCGCGCGGCCGGAAGTTGCGGCTGCGCAGGCTGTGCTGTACCGCCTGCTGGGCGGACGTGCGGATGCCTTCGACCTGAACTGGATGGCGGCTGAGAATGGACATGAGGTCTACGCCGTGTCGGCTGCGCAAGGCCGGGTGCGCATTCAAGGCAGCAGCGCGGTTGCGCTCTGCCGCGGAGCCTATGCCTATTTGCGGCAGGCCTGCAACGCGATGGTCACATGGAGCGGACAGCATCTGGATCTGTCTGCGCGGTTTCCTGATTTTGCCGAGAGCCGCGTGGTGTGTCCTTACCGGCACGTGCAGTATTACAACACCTGCACCTACGGCTATACGATGGCTTTCTGGAACTGGGAGCGCTGGGAGCGCGAGCTCGACTGGATGGCGCTGCATGGCATCAATATGGCCCTGGCCATGGAAGGTCAGGAGGCCATCTGGCAGAAGGTGTGGCTCGGGATGGGGCTTAGCCAGATGGAACTGGATCGCCACTTCACAGGGCCCGCACAACTGCCCTGGCACCGCATGGGCAACATCGACAACTTCGACGGCCCGTTGCCGCAGGAAGCCATTGACCAGCGTTGCGCGCTGCAAAAACGGATTCTGGGCAGAATGCGCGAGCTGGGCATTACGCCTGTCGTTCCTGGTTTTTCTGGATTTGTTCCGCAGGGATTCAAGCGTCTGCGGCCGGAGGTAAAAACCTTCACGGAGCTTTGGGAGCGCACCAAGCCGCGCCAGACCAAAACATTCATCGTGGATCCGGATGCCGCCGATGTGTACAAGGAGATCGGCAAAAAGTTTATCGAAGCCTATCGTGCGGAGTACGGCCCAACGCAGTACTACCTGGTGGACACTTTCAATGAGATGACGGTTCCGGCTCGCCCGGGCCATATCGAAGAGGATGTGGCGCGCTTTGCGCGTTCGGTGTACGAAGGTATTCTCGCCGGCGATCCGCAAGGCGTGTGGGTAATGCAGGCGTGGATCTGTCGCAACGAGCCAAAGTTCTGGGATGACGCGACCCTGCATGCTTTTCTGAAGGTGATTCCGGACGACCGCATGATCATCCTCGACTACTCGAGCGACTTTCTCGCGGCGCTGGAGAAGGATGCCTGGAAGAATCCCCTTGAGCAGAATGTGTGGAAGCAGCATGGGGCTTTCCATGGCAAGCGCTGGTTCAACGGAATGGTGCATACCGAAGGCGGCAACAACAATGTGAAGGGCAATCTGGCCTTCATTGCCGCACAACCGGCGGCCGTGTTGCGCAGCGCGGAGAAAGGCAATCTGGCCGGATGGAGCATCAGCATGGAGGGCACTCAGAACAACGAGGTGGTCTATGAGCTGATGACCGATGTCGGTTGGTCGGCTACGGAGATTGATCCGCATCGTTGGATTGTCGATTATTGCCGCGCGCGTTATGGCGCGGTTCCAGAGGCGATGCAAGAAGCCTGGGAGTTGCTGATGCGGAGCGCCTATGGATGGCATGACTGGCTGACGCATCATAGCTGGCAGGCACGTCCCACGCTGGATCCCGCCGCGCTGGCCGTCGATACCAGTCCGATGTTCGGCAAGGGAGTGGAGCGTTTTCTTGCCTGTTCCGATCAGTTGATAGGCAACACGCTGTATCGCAACGACCTGATAGAACTGGTGGTGCAAGCGGCGGGTGGTAGCGTTGACCAGCATTTGAAAGAGGCGTGCGAGGCGCACAAGGTAGGCAATAGCAGCGCGCGGGATCGCAAGGCCGCCGAGGCAATTGCCATGCTGCTGCGGATGGATGCGCTGCTGCATCTACGACCCGATCGCCGGCTGGAGCAATGGGTTGACGATGCGCGCCGTTGCGGAGCTACGCCGGATCGTAAGGCCTACTACGAAGAGAATGCGCGTTTGCTGATCACCTTCTGGGGCTGGACGAATCTGAACGATTACGCCTCGAAGGTATGGTCGGGCTTGACGCGCGACTACTATGCGGTCCGCTGGCAGGCATTCTTTGAAGCGCTACGGCAGGGAACAAAATTCGATGCGGATGCGCTTGAAGAAAGTTGGATTTCACAACCTTATCGGCCCAGCCATCCGCACACGGTAACGGATCTGGCGGCCGAAGCGCGGCAAATGCTGGCGATCTGTGCCGAGTGGAGCTGATGCGAGAAAGAAAAAAGCCCCAGGCCGGAACTCTTGTGGCCTGGGGCATTTTTCTTTCTGCATCAGCTAGCGAGATGCAGGGGGGAGCAGTTTGAGAGCGTTCTCGCGATAGATTTTGCGTAGAACATCCTGCGGAAGATAGAGGCCATAGATGTTCCAGCGCCCTTGGCGCGAAGCATGGGATGGATACTCGAAATACTCGTCCGCTGTTTCCAAAAAACGATAATAAAGCCGGTACATATCGATTGCCGGGGGAAGATCTGTTCCGAAAAGAATACGGTCGGCATACTTCAACATGAACGCACGTGCTGCATAGGGCTGGCGTCCGAGTTCCGGTGTGCGCGCGCTGATGTCGACGTAGAGATTGGGATGGGTATCCAAAAGCTGCGTGAGGTAAGCAAGATTTTCGCCGCTCTCAGCAAGGTGCGCGCCGACAAACGTGGTTTGAGGATGGCGGGCAAAGACGCGATTCCTTTGTTCCAGCAGATCGGTTTTTAGTGTTTGGCTTCCGTGAAAGCTCCAGTCAGGATGCGCAGCCAGTTCCTCATAACGTTCGTTGTGGCGGTCAATCGGAGCAAAGAACGCATCTGGATCGGCGGTGTGGAACATGACGGGGATATGCAGTTCCGCAGCCTTGTCGAAGATGGGAGCCAGGCGTTCGTCGTCGATCCGCAGCAGCGTACCATGGGCGTCGCGCAGGGTAAGGCCAAGGTCCTTCCAGAATTTGATGCCGCATGCGCCGTGTTCAACCAGCCGCTCCAGACGATCCATGCTGACGCGGGCAAAATCGCTGCGGTCGAGGCCGTCCCAGTCCATCCAACCGATGGTGGCAAAGCGCTCCGGCGCCACGGAATGAAACTTGCCGAGGGATTCGAGCGCGGCCTCGCCGGTTTTCATTGTGATGTTTACAACCTTTTCAATGTCGCACTCGTCCATGATGCGCAGAACCTCGCGCGGAGACTCCGGGTCCAGATGATTGTGGTAATCGATAGCGGGGAAGCAAGGGCGTTGAATCTGGTGTGTGGGAATCTTGAGCTCCGAGCGCGGCTCATAGTCACTCAAGCGAAGATCAACCTCGGCTTTGGCGGTAACCATGGCAGTGAACTTGTCGCCACAGCAGGCATCGCGGCTGCTTGTTTCCACGTTTCTCCCTCCTCTTCATCGAAGCAAAGCGATCAACATTTTCAAAAGTGTAGCATTTGCTGTTTATTTATTGTTTTTTATATCGTTTTATCTCTTTTCGTGTAGACTGATTCCATTGTGGCCTTGCTCTTCCTATCGCAATGGCGTCTGAGACGAGGAACGAGAGCTTGGCGCTACATCTCCTACCGAGCCGGTTTGCCTGCCGAGAGGGTTTGAAGCACGGACTTTGGCGGGTATGGAAAGGCAGTGCATCGCATATGGTTCGTCGGTTGGAACTCAAGTCTTTGCGTCTGGCTCTTCTGGTAGCCTATTGTGCTGCCGCGGCTTGTTCGGCGGCGGAACGCGCGGCGCAGGCAGGGTATGTGCTTCAAGGAGACAATCTTTCCGTCCGTTTTCAAGTTGTGCAGAATGGCTTGAGGGTGGCGGAGGCGAAGGACCGCAGGAGCGGAGCCACGCTGCATCCCGAAGAGGCTTTTTCTCTGGTTTTGCGCGATGGAAGCACGCTTGCGGCCTCGCAATTTCGCTTGAATTCCTCTCCGCGGCTTGAGTCGATTGCGGTGCTGCCCACGGCCTCACGTGCGGCTGAGCAGCGGGCAGGTCAAAAGCTTTGCGCGGAGATGGTGGCACCCGATGGCGGTTTGACCGTGCATTGGTGCGCGCTGATGCGCAAGGGCACGGACTATCTCCGTCAGGAGATCCGCCTGCAGGCTGGAGCGGCTCCGGCCGACATTGCCAAGGTAAAGATGTTTGACTTCGCCGCGCCCCATGCGCGCGTGGTGGGTACGGTTCCCGGCTCGCCGCTTGTGGACGGTGGATTCTTCTTCGGATTTGAGTCGCCGCTTTCAACAAGCGAGGTAAAGGGCGAGCGTGCAGCCGCGGAGCTTGCACGGGTTCTGCCACTGGGCGCGCATCAGTCCATCACCTATTCTTCTGTGCTGGGTGTGACTGCGCCCGGTCAGCTACGCCGCGACTTCCTGGCCTATCTTGAACTCGAGCGCGCGCATCCCTATCGCACCTTTCTGCACTACAACACCTGGTACGACATCGGCTTTGGAGAGCGCTTCACCGAGGCGCAGGCTCTGGACCGTGTGCATGCGTTCAGCGAAGAGATGGTGCGCAAGCGTGGCGTGCGCATGGACTCGTTTCTCTTCGATGATGGCTGGGACGATACCCATGCGTTGTGGAGCTTCAATCCTGGATTTCCGGAAGGCTTCACCCAAGTGCATCAGGCGGCACTGCAAGGCGGGTTCGGTATTGGCGCCTGGCTTTCTCCGTGGGGCGGATACGACGCGGAAAAAGCGCAGCGCATTGCTGCGGGCAAGCTTGCAGGCTATGAAATTGTCGATGGCGGCTTTGCTCTTTCTGGCCCGAAGTACTACAAGCTGTTCGAACAGACCTGCCTCGATCTGATGGCCAAGTATGGCGTGAATCAGTTCAAGTTCGATGGCACAGGCAACGCCAATCAGGTTTTTCCGGGCAGCGTCTTCGATAGCGATTTTTCTGCTGCCATTCATCTGATCGAACGGTTGCGGCAGCAAGACCCGAATCTCTTTGTGAACCTGACAACGGGAACGCGCCCTTCGCCGTTCTGGCTGCTCTATGCGGATTCCATCTGGCGTGGCGGCAGGGACAACGATTTTGCCGGCGTGGGCAGTGATCGCCAGAAGTGGATCACCTATCGTGATGCGCAGACCTACCGGAATACGGTTGCGGCCGGGCCGCTGTTCCCGCTCAGCTCGCTCATGCTGCATGGACTGATTCTGGCGCGTGAAGCGGCCCGCCTGAATGCCGATCCGGGGCATGATTTTACGGCGGAAGTGCATTCGTACTTTGGCAGCGGTACGCAATTGCAGGAGATGTATTTGACGCCGTCCTTACTGAGTGAGCAGGACTGGAACACGCTGGCTGAAGCCGCCAAGTGGTCGCGTGCCAATGCGTCTGTTCTTCAAGACACACACTGGATCGGTGGCGATCCGGCAAAGCTTGAGGTTTATGGATGGGCTTCCTGGACACCGCGAAAAGGCATTGTGACGTTGCGGAATCCCTCCGACCACGAGCAGGAGTTTGCTTTGGATGTGAGCCGCGCGTTCGAATTGCCCGCGGGAGCCGCGCAGCGTTATGCAGCACACAGCCCGTGGGCGGCCGGTCAGGAAGCGGCTGCTTACGATCTGCGCGCGGGGCATGTGCAGCGTATTTTGCTCAAGCCGTTTGAGGTACTCACGCTCGATGCCGAACCGCGGCTCTGAGCTGCGCGGAACGGCTTTTCTTTAACAACCTGGAGCTCAACAATCGCGGCCTGGCTGGTGCTATGGAACGCGCGGGGAGGCTTTGTGTCTTCAAGCGCGGAGGCAAGGCCCAAAGTGGAGGAAGACGTGTCGAATATTCTTGAACAACTTTCCGCATCCTGGCATCGAGGAACGCCGAAGGGAATCTACTCCGTGTGTTCGGCGCATCCACTGGTTCTGGAGGCCGCCATCGATCAGGCACGCGAAGATGGATCGGATCTGCTGATCGAAGCCACATCGAACCAGGTGAATCATCGTGGCGGTTACACAGGAATGCAGCCTGCCGATTTTTTGGCGCGCGTGCATGCGGTAGCCAGTCAGAAAGAGTTCGACGTGGATCGCCTGATCCTGGGCGGAGACCATCTGGGGCCGAATCCCTGGCAGAAACAGCCGGCCGATGTGGCGATGGGCGAAGCCGTGCAGATGGTGGAAGCCTATGTGCGCGCCGGGTTCCAGAAGATTCACCTGGACGCCAGCATGTCCTGCGCGGGAGATCCGCCGCAGCTTTCAGACGAGATCATCGCGCAGCGCGCGGCAGTTCTGTGCGCGGCAGCCGAAAAAGTCAGCGGCGCACGCAAGCCGGTTTATGTGATTGGCACGGAAGTGCCCATTCCAGGCGGCGCAACCGAGAGCCTGTCCGGCCTTGAAGTGACGCGCAAGGAAGCCGTGCAGAAAACTCTGGCGGTTCATCGCGAAGCCTTTGAAAAGGCGGGATTGACCCATGTGTGGCCGCGGGTGATTGCTCTGGTGGTGCAGCCTGGTGTGGAGTTCAATCACGATGAGGTGGTCGACTACGATCCCCCGCGCGCCAAGGATTTGACGGAAGTTCTGCGCCATGAGGACGGGCTGGTGTTTGAAGCGCACTCAACCGACTATCAGCAACCCGTGGCCTATCGGAATCTGGTGCGCGATGGCTTTGCCATCTTGAAGGTGGGGCCGGCGCTGACCTTTGCCATGCGCGAAGCTCTCTACGCGCTTTCTGAGATGGAGACCGAGCTGGTGGCGCCAGGGCAACGCGCACAGTTGCCCGAGGTGCTGGAGTTCGTGATGCGCGATGATCGCCGCTATTGGGAGCAGCATTACGGTGGCAATGAGCAGACCGTGCATCTGCTACGCCGCTTCAGCTATAGCGACCGCGTGCGCTACTACTGGAATGATCCGCGGATCATGCGTGCGGTTGAACGTTTGTTTGCGAATTTGGAGGGTATCCATGTTCCTGAGACCCTGCTGAGCGCCTTCATGCCCGAGCAATACCACGCTGTACGTGCCGGAAAGCTGCAACCCCTGGCCCATGCCGTGTTGCTCGACCGTATCCGGACCGTTCTGCGTCCATATGCTCAAGCTTGTAACTTCTAGAAAAAATGAATGATCCGGCGCACTCGTGCAGTAGGACGGGTGCGCCGAACTGTTTGTGGGCTCATCCGGATTCTGGCGGGCGATGCTGGCGCATGAGGAAAGCCAGACCCATTTTGCGGAATAAAATCTTATTCTTTTATTTCATATCGTAATTTCTTATATGTTTCTTTATGGACTTGTTATTTCATTTTGTTTTACATTGTATTGCATCCCGGAAGATGCTTCTGTTTCGGTTGGAAACATTCAAGTCTGCAACAGGGTAGAACACTCCATTGGTTCCGGTGGGAGTGGGGCAGGGCAGGGAGTTTGAGTCGAGGGAAGAATTTACACCTCTCTATATGAATCCTTGGAGGTCTGTAGGCGATGGAGACCAGGCCTGGGCGGGATGAGGAGAACAGCTCTCCCCATCGAAGGCGCCACGCAAAAGATGCGCTTGAGTACGGCATCGTTGACAATTCACACCATTCAGCGACTGACAGACGAACTGGTTTGTCAGGCATTTGGGGGAAAAGGTCGATGAAGAGAATTGGCTTTTACGTTTTGTTGTCGTGTATCGCGTTGTTGTGTATGACGCGGTTGGTCAGTGCACAGCGAACCGCGGTGAGCCTGTCTGGCACGGTTACGGACCAGAGCGGTGCTGCGGTTTCCGGCGCGCATGTGACCGCGACCGAGACTCGAACCGGAGTCTCGGTGAGCGCACTTACAAACAGCACAGGCCTTTATGTGATCTCCAACCTGCAGCCGGGTAGCTATAAGTTAAGCGTCAAGGCGACTGGCTTCGGCGAGCAGGAGCGGATCGGCGTCGAGTTGCAGGTGGGCCAGTCACGCGCGGCCGACTTCAGCTTGAAGGTGGGCGGCGACGTGCAGGCTGTGGAAGTTTCAACCGAACTCCCCCTGGTGAACACGGTCGATCAGACGGTCAGCATTGCCGTAACACCTGAGTTCACGGAATTGATGCCGCTGAATGGCCGCAACGTAGCAGCCTTGTTGGCGGTTGCTCCTGACACCTCTTCGAACAACCCCAGTGCATCAGCGTATTCAGGCCAGAATGTTACCCGTTCGGAGACAAAGGCTGGATTCGTTACCGGCAGCGGCGCCTCCCGCGAAAACTCGACAACCTATTATCTGGATGGCGGTCTGAATGAAGATCCCTATACACAGGTTGCCAACGTTTTTCCCAACCCCGATGCGGTGAAGGAGTTTACTGCCGACACCAACTCCTATAGCGCGAAGTTCGGCGGACGTGGCGGCGCCATCGTGAATGCCATTACTCGCGACGGCACGAACAACATTCATGGTACGGCCTTTGAGTATCTGCGCAACGGCTACGTGAACGGCATGAACTACTTCTCTAAATCCGATACCTTGAAGCGCAATCAATTTGGCTTTTCTGCCGGTGGCCCGGTACGCCGCGACAAAACGTTCTTCTTCGGTTCGTACCAGCGCACCACCTTCCGCTATGGCACAACGGCAAACACGTCCTACGGCCCGACCACGGCTCAGTTGAATGGCGACTGGTCCGCATCGTTGTCCTCATCCGTTCCGGTTCTGAAGAATCCCATGACGGGCGCGACGTTTACGAACGGCCAAGTGCCAACCTCGCTGTATAGTGCGATTTCAAAGAAGTTTCTGGCGCAGATGCCGAGCGCTGATCCGATCACCGGCAAGCTCTCCTACACAACGCGCACCCTGCAGAACTCCAATCAGTATGTTGCGCGCGTGGATCATAACCTGAACAGCAGGTCGATCCTGTCGGGCACGTATCTGTGGGATCGTCTCGACAATCCGAATGTGGCCGATGCGAGCAACGTACTGACGGGCGGCGCCGGCATCCAGTGGACCAGCCAGCACGTGGCCCTCACCTATGTCTACCGTTTTACCGACAATCTGGTGATGACTGCGCAGGCTACCGAGAGCCGTGTGGTTTCCACCGGATCGGGCAATGCAAGCTTCAAGAGCATGGGAGAACTGGGCGCGAACTGGCCCGACTGGAGCCCGGCCGGTGCGCATGAAGAAGGCCTCTACGTTGGTGGATGGTTCTCCGCATACTGGGTTGGCCTGCAGAAGGTTCCCCGCCACGAAGAAGAAATCCTGAACAACTGGACCTGGGTGAAGGGTCGTCACACGTTCGACTTTGGCGGTGAGGTTCCGTTCTACCAAAGCATTGCGCAAACCGCCAATACCACCACGGGGTATCAAGGATGGTGGTGCGAGAACTCCGGATCGGATGCGCTGGACTTTATGCTAGGTGCAAATTGCTACTACCAACAGAACACGCCCACCTATGTTTCGCCGCGCGGTTCGGGCATGGGAATTTATGCCAACGACTCCTGGCGTGTGAGCTCGCGCTTGACGCTCAATCTGGGCGTGCGTTGGGATCCATGGACACCCTGGAAGGATGGCAGCATCCAGAAGATCGGCGCGCAGATCAATATGGACGCCTATACCAACAACGTGCACTCAACGCGTTGGCCTAATCTGCCTGCGGGCTTCCTGATGCGTGGCGATGCCGGTGTTCCCGATGCGTTGACCAAGTCTTCGTACAACCGCTTCGATCCGCGTGTCGGCCTGGCCTGGAATGTGTTTGGCAATGGCAAGACCAGTATCCGCGCGGGTTTTGGCATCTATCACGATCAGTTCTTTGCCAGAATGTACAACCAGATTACGAGCACGATTCCGTATAACGCTGGCGTGCTGATCGAGGACTCCACGGTGAGCGCTTATGATCCATATCAGGCGTCGCCTTACAACGGAACCATTCCCAAGTACACCTTCCCGCTGGCATCGAACACGGCGTTCTCTACGCCGCTGTCCACGGTGGTTGGCTTTGCGCCGAACTTCAAGCCGCCCACGACGCTGCAGTGGAATGTGACTGTGGAGCAGCAATTGCCTTGGGGCGTTATGTGGCGGACAGGGTATGAGGCTTCCGAGTCCTACCATATGTTCGATTCGCGAGACGTGAACACCAAGCTCAACGGTGTGCGTCCGATGGCCGCCAAGGGATTCGGTAGCTCGGTGATTCAGGACGAAAGCATTGGAACCGCCAGTTACAACGCATTCATTCTGTCGGCTGAAAAGCGCATGTCCAACAGCGTCTCCTTCATTGGAGGTTATCGCTGGTCCAAGTGTCTTGATCTTGGCTCGACCTCGACGATGGCCTTTAACGAGTTCACCGATGCGCGCAATCCTGGGTTGGATCGTGGAGTGTGTAACTCAAACCTTAAGCATCAATTCAAAGCGACGGGTGTGTGGAAGCTACCCACGGTGCAGAGCCTCGGCATGATCGGCAATCAGGTTCTATCCGGCTGGACTGGCAGCGGCTTGTTCACGTGGCATGCCGGCTTCCCATTCTCGGTCTACGCCGGTACAGACGCCAATGGCGATGGCAACTCTTCAGATCGTGCGAACCTGACGGGAAATCCAAACTTGTCGGGCGACCGTTCTCATGCGGAGAAGATTGCCAAGTGGTTCAACACCGCAGCCTTCTCAAATCCGAGTAATTCGAATGGCAACACGGGAAGAAACTTCATGACGGGCCCAGGCTATGTGAACTTCGACGTGGCCTTGATCCGCTCCTTCAAGATGCCTTTTGGATTCTTCAAGGAGAGTCAGAGGATCGACTTCCGCACCGAGGCCTTCAACCTCTTCAACCATGCAAACTTCCTGAACCCGGATGCCAAGATCAGCGATACGGCGTACGGCAAGATTCAGTCGGCACAGGATCCGCGCATTCTGCAGTTCGCACTGAAGTATGTCTTCTAATTCAGGCGTTCACCGCGCGTTTTCTTTCGCAGTGAAGGCACAACCGTAGAACGTAGCAGCACACTGAGGCATGGGGATGGAGCAACTGCTTCCCCATGCCTCAAGCTGTATCTGGACATTGCGGCGGAGAGATTTTCTTCGCTTGCTTTTGCAACCTCATAGCTCGCGCACTACAAAACAAGACCCGGCAAAGATGGCCTTTGCCGGGTCCACTGCATTGCAGTGCTCTAGAATTCGTATCGCAGGCTGAATTGGAACTGGCGTTCCGAGGCGTAGGTTGTGCCCTTGCTGGTGACTTTTCCAAACGTGCTGCTGGTTGGGTTCACGTCAGGATTATCCCAGTTGGGGTGATTGGTGTAATTGAAGGCTTCTGCTTTGAAGACAAATGCGTGATTGTCGTGCGATGGGAGGACCTGAAAGCGTTTTTGCATGGCGGCGTTGAAGCTCTGGAATCCAGGTCCATAGACGATGTTGCGGGAGCCGCGGCCAGCAAATGTACCTGTGACTGCGGGCTGAAAGACGCCTGGCTCAAACCACACGGCAGTGCCAGTAGACCCGAACTGGTGCGGCAAGTTTGGATCGCGGGTGTGCGCGTAGTATTGATTGCCAGAACCTGGTCCGACGCCGGCCTGATCAAGGTTGCGTGATACCGCTCCTGAGGGCGGACGACCTGACTGCGCCTGGATGGTTCCAGAAAATTGCCAGTTGCCCAGCATCTTGCGCACGGCCCAACTGCTGGCATGAGTTCCGTAGGGAATATCCCAGACGTAGTTCATGACCGCCACGTGGCGCGTATCGAAATCGCTTGGTCCGTACATGATGCTGTTGTCGTACGCATTGGTGATGACGGTGCCGTTTGAAGAACCATAGTCCAAGCTCTTGGACCATGTGTACGCGACGCCGAACAGAAAGCCCTTGGTGAGCCGGCGTTTCAGGTTGGTTTCCATGGCATGGAAATTCGACCCGCCGGTATTTTGCGCTTCGATAATGGTTGAGAATCCTTTGTACGGACGGAGCGCGTCAGGATTCGTGCCCGAAGGGTTTGCCTGCACCGTTCCTGCCTGAAGCTGGTTCACATTCGCCAATTGCTCCAGGTGATATCCGCGGCGCCCCACATAGCTGAGCGTGAAAACGGCAATGCTGGGAAATTCATGTTCGAACGTGAGGTTCCATCCCCATGCCTCAGGGCTGGGATAGATGTATTGGTGCGACGTGAAGGCGAGTGGTACAGAGTTGACGCCTATTCCTCCAGGATTGTCGACGCTGCCCCGGGTCACGGTGGATGCGGGCTGGAAGGGTGCGTTGCCGCCAACGTGTACAGCGTCGCTGATGCCGAGGCGCTGTATGTAGCGTCCGCCGCCTGCGCGTACTACAGTGCCGGGATCAACTTGCCACGCTATGCCGAGCCGTGGCTGAACATTGCTGTAAACGGTAGGAGAGTAGCCGCTGCCATAGCCACGGAAAAGCCTCTGGTAGCCTCCATTGAGGATGCTATCCGGAACGTGTCCTTTGGCCGCGCTGGGAAACCCGCTGCCAGGAATGACCACACCATCGTACGGATCTCCGCCAGAGGTGAAGCCAGTGGTGGGACTGACGGTGGGAGCAATCGAGGCTGAGTAGTCCTTCTCACTGAAGAAGGACTGGTTGCCCCAGAGCGAGTGGTACGGCATCATGATGCTGTAGCGCACGCCATATTCGAGCACAATCTTTGAGTTCATGCGCCATTGATCCTGCGCGAAGACCTCAAACATGTTGCCGCGAAAGGGCGTGTAGGAACGCGTGCCAATTTCGCCGTAGGTGTCGAAGAGACCGAGGGCGGTGTTGGCTACGGCTGCGTTGGAGGTGGCGCCGCCGCCGCGCGTGTCAGTGAAGGTAAACAAGCCGTTCTGGTTGTTTGTGGTGCCGGGGCGCGTGTTATCCACGCTGATCTGATCGTAGTTATTCTCGCCAGCGTACTCCCACAATCCGCCGAACTTCAGCGTGTGATTTCCCCAGACCTTGGTGATCGTATCGCCAAGGTCGTAGACCATGCCGCCGGAGCGGGAGGGATAGGGGCCGCCATCGAGAGTGCCGAAGCTCGCCATCTGAATGGTCGGAATTTTGTTGGGTACAACCTTGGTGGATGCGCCATAGATGTAGGGGTAATTGATGCCGTATTTGGTGCGGTCGTAAAGGCCTGAGGAGGTGTCGATGTTGATGTCGACGTGATCCGCTGCCGCCGAGACATAGGCATCGTTCACCAGACTGGAACTGATGGTCCAGGTGTAATGCAGAGCGCTGACCTGGTTGGGCCGGTGAAAGATACGCGGGTTGGTGTTGAAGTTGCCAAAGTGTGGCTCGTAGTCGTCGTAGTTGTAGTTGAGCAGACTGAAGCGGAGACGGTGAGCATCAGCAGCAACGTAATCGATGATGATGCTGTCCTTGCGCTGCTTCTCGGTATAAAGCGCGGAGTCAATCCAGTTGCTTGTAGGACTGTTGGTCAAATTCGGCTTTGGATAAGCGTTGAGAAGGCCAACACCATTGGTGCTGAGACTTCCGCCCGGAATGATGTTGCCGGGATAAGCGACGCCCGTGGTGGGATTCACAATCTGCACGGGAGTCTTGTAGAAAATATTCGAACCAAGCAGCTCACTGAAGTTTCCGGTACGCATGAGCGTCGTTGGCACCTTCAATGTGGCGGATGTTGTGTCATCGTGGTTGTACTTGACCCACTCCTGCCCTACCACAAAGAAAAGCCGCTTGCGGTCTTTGTTGAAGTGGCCAGGAAAGAAAAAGGGGCCGTTCAAGTTCCAGCCAAACTGGTTGTAGCGGAAGGCCTGCCGCGCAAGCTTGGAATTGTTGCGTTGCCAGGTGTTGGCATTCAGCGCGTTGTTGCGAAAATATTCAAACGCGGCGCCGTGGAAAGCGGTGGTTCCGCTCTTGGAAATCATGCGGATCTGTCCACCCGATGTGCGGCCGTATTCTGCCGGATAGCCAGTGGTCAGCACTTGCACCTGTGAGGTCGAATCCACATCTGCGACGCCCACGCTGGTGCCGTTGGAGCGGGTGCGCACCATCGGAGCGCCATCGAACGTTTGCAAGCTCTCCTGGCTGCGCGCTCCATTCACGTTCAGCGGGTTGTCCAGACCAAATCCCAGAGCCGCCATGGAATTGCTGCGCACTACGCCGGGCTCCATCTGTGCAAGATAGAGCGGATTGCGTCCATTGAGCTGGATGTTCTTGACTTGTTCCTGGGTGACGAGCTGACCCACCGATGCACTCTCGGTTTGGATCGTATTCACACCCGCTTCGACGGTGACTTCGGTTTTTGCATCGCCCACCTTCATGGTGATGTCTACACGGCGGCCAATGCTGGGATCCACGTGAACATTGTTCAGGGTTGTGGTTGCAAAGTTCGCAAGCTCCACGCGAATGCTGTAGTTGCCTGCGGGGAGATTGGTGATGTTGAAGCTGCCGCCTTCGTTGCTGATTGCTGTTCGGTCGATATGAGTTGCATCGTTGCGAACCAGAATTTTTGCGTTGGGAAGCACGGCGCCAGACGAATCGGTAACCGTACCGGAGAGCGAGGAGGTGTCAGACTGAGCGAGAGCGATGTTCTTTGTCCCGACTGTGCAGATCGTGACGAAAAACAAAAGGACGCAGAACGTGAACTTCCTGCTATTCATATTTGCCTCCAAAGTGGGGAACTTTGTTGGAACGCGTCATGGTTGCGTTATCATGCCGCCTGTTCTATCTACACAGTCGAACTTTATGTTGTCAACAAAGATCGCAATGAATTTACAGATGGGGTTCGATCCGGAAGTGGAACTCTATGATAAGGCGACCTTATAGGTTGGAAGGTTGCTCAAGTTTTTTTCTTGGATTCATGTATTGCGCGAATCCGCTCCGCAGTTTTTCTCGTCTTTCGAGCGGCCAGAGACGAAGCGTCCAGGTGTATTACTTTTTCAGTTCCATCACGATTTGACTCGATGTTTCTTCCCCTGTGTTTGTTGAGCATCGATTCTGTGCGTCTTTTTGTTGCGGTTGTACTTCTTGTTTTGCGGGTGCCGCAATAAGAGCGAAATCAATAAGAGCGAAATCAGAAAAAATCTATTTATCTTTTTCCTGTATTCATATAACAAAAACTCTGATGCAGGCATGCAATATAAGAAGGCAAGAAGGGTTCGTCATGGCACAGGCTCTTTGCAATTGCCAATACTCTGCTTCCAACACCGTCCTATCTTCCTGGCTTCTCGTGTTCCTATTTGCCGATGCAGAAGGTGGAGAAGATCAGGTTGAGAATGTCGTCGGGAGTGGTTTGTCCGGTGAGGGAGTCCAGCGCCCAGAGACTGCGGTAGAGATCCAACAGGAGCATCTCATGCGGGATTCCCGATAGATTTGCGCTGGCTGCATCCTGTAAGCCGGCAATGGCTGCCTGGATGGCCTGGTGCTGCCGGAGATTGGTGAGCATGCCACTTTCAGCGGAAACCCCGCCGGTTGCCAGCTCCAGAATCTTCTGCCGCAAAGTGTCGATTCCCTCGCCGGTGCGCGCGGAGGTGGAGAGAGCAGGGAAGTTCGCAGCGCTCTCCGCAGTTTTGCCGTCGGTGAGATCAACCTTGTTGCGGACGATCAGGGCGGGCCGCTCGCTCACGGCTTGCAGTAGAATCCGTTCTTCGCTGTTCAGCGATTCTGTGGCGTCCAGTACCACCAGCACAATATCGGCGTCCGCCAAAGCTTCGCGGCTGCGTTCAATGCCGAGCCGCTCTGCTTCTTCTGAGCCTTCGCGCAAACCTGCAGTGTCAATCAGCTCCAGCGGAATGCCATCGATGGCGATGCGTTCGGTTACCAGATCGCGAGTGGTGCCCGGTGTGGCGGTCACAATTGCGCGTTCCCGCTCCACCAGCCGGTTAAACAGCGAGCTCTTGCCGGCGTTCGGCCGACCGACGATGGCGAGCGTCAGTCCGTCACGCACCACGCGACCACGGCTGAAGCTTGCTTCCAAAGCGGCAAGCGGCGGAAGAAGCTCATCAATGCGGTGAGCAATCTCAGTTGCCGGAGTGACATCCACATCGTCCTCGGCAAAGTCGATGCCAGCTTCAAGCAAGGCAACCAGGTCCACCAAACCCTGTTTGACTGGGCCGATGCGATGACTGAGCGCTCCGCCGAGTTGGCTGGCGGCCAGCCGTGCCTGCGTCAGAGTTTGTGCCTCGATGAGATCGCGAACGGCTTCTGCCTGGGTGAGGTCAAGGCGTCCGGAGAGAAAGGCGCGCTGCGTAAATTCTCCAGGAGCAGCCAGACGCGCGCCCAACTCCAGCGCCCTGCGCACCAACAGTTCGAGAACAACCGGAGAACCGTGTGCAGCGATCTCAACCAGGTGCTCACCGGTATAGGAATGAGGAGCCTCGAAGAATGTGACCAGCGCCTCGTCGATGCGTGCAGCCTGTGGGGAATCGGAGTCCATGACATCCGCCAACCGCGCGCGGCCGTGCTCCAACGGTTTACGCAAACGTACCAACTGCACGGCAATGGCTGCCGCTTCAGGTCCGCTCAAGCGCACAATTCCGATGCCGCCCCGGCCTGGAGGGGTGGAGATGGCTGCAATGGTTTCAATGGCGCTGGAACTCTCTGTCATCCTTCTCAGTTTAGCGGGACACACGCGGGAACCACGCAACAGGGCAGGAACTTTCGAGGGCGGAGAAAACCGGTAGAAGTTTGGAATAAGGGTGCGGCGTGAAGAAGCTCTGCGCAACATCCGGCGTTGTGGAGCTGTAGGAAGAAAAAGGCTGGCGGAGATTTCTCCACCAGCCCTTTGTATTCAGTCGCGTTGTTATGCGAGGCTGCCCATGACCAGCATCTTGGGTTCCGTCATCTCGGCAATTGCGGAGCGGATGCCCTCGCGGCCCAGCCCGGAGTCCTTCAAGCCGCCATAGGGCATGGGATCGAGACGCCAGCTTGGGGTGTCGCCCACGATCAGCGTTCCCACTTCGAGCTCGCGATAAGCGGTCATGATGCGGCCGGCGTCGCGGGTGAGCAGGCCAGCCTGCAGGCCGTACTTCGAGTGGTTCACCTGGGCCAGTGCGTCCTCAAAGTCGTCGTAGGGTTCAATCACCACAACCGGGCCAAAGACTTCTTCATCGCGAATCTTCATGCCAGCTTTGGTGCCGGTCAGGATCGCGGGCGTCACCATGGAACCATTCCGTTCCCCGCCGCTTACCAGCTTGGCGCCGTTGCTGACGGCTTCCTTGATCCAGGTTTCAATCCGCTCAGCCTCGGACGGGCGGATCATGGGGCCAACTTCCGAGGTCTCGTCGGAGGGATTACCCAACTTGAGCTTGGCTGCAATCTCCACCACCTTCCAGAGGAAGGTTTGATAGATTCTGCGTTCAACAAAGATGCGTTGCACACTGATGCAGGTTTGGCCAGAGAAGCCGAAGGCGCCGGCCACGGTACGCATGGCCGCCTCGTCCAGATTGTCCCAGTCGCCGTGAACGATCAGGGCGGCGTTTCCGCCCAGTTCCAGCAGAACCCGCTTGCGGCCGGAGCGCACCTTCATCTCCCATCCCACTTTGGCGGAGCCGGTAAAGCTCACCAGCTTGATGCGATCTTCCTTTTCGGCCAGCCAGGCGGTGTCAGCGTTTTCGAGCGGCAGAACCGACAAGGCTTCCTCAGGCCAGCCAGCTTTCAGAATCACTTCGCCGAGCGCAAGAGCGGTAAAGGGAGTCTGGGGCGAGGGTTTCAGAAGGACCGGGCATCCGGCGGCCATGGCGGGCGCCAGTTTGTGCGCCACAAGATTCAGCGGGAAGTTGAAGGGAGTGATGGCCAGAACCAGTCCTACCGGGAAGCGTTGCACCAATCCCCAGCGGCCTTCGTTGCCTTCCGACAGGTCCAGCGGTAGGCTCTCGCCACCCAGCCGCGCCGCTTCTTCCGCAGCGGTTTTGAAGGTAAGCACGGAGCGATCCACCTCGATGCGGGCCAATCGCAAGGGCTTTCCGGACTCAGCCACAATCAATTGCGCAAAGCGTTCCTTCTGGTCGATCAGGGCTGCGGCCACGTCTTCCAGGATCTCGCGGCGCTTCCAGCGGGGAAGCGCGCGGGTGCGGCGCAGACTGGCCACGGCATGGGAGACGGCCTGGCGGGCATCGTTGCGGGTGGCAATAGTTACCCGGCCCACCACGCCCTGGTCCCAGGGGGAGCGGACTTCGAGAGGTTCGCCCTCGCTCCACTCCTTGCCGCACAGCAAAAATCCAGTTTGTGTTCCTGGCCGCATCTTCATGGCTAGCGTGCTCCTTCTTTCTCTTTTTCGATGTTACTCGCCCCGTGTGCGACGGCTGATTCTAATGGACCTGCAAGCTCCTCAACTGACCCATCTTGGAACACTCCGGTGCCAATCCGTACAAAAAAAAGGACGGACCGAAGTCCGTCCCTTACCTTATCGCAACGCCCCGGGGATCTTCTACCAGCGGGGGCCATTGTCGTAGATTTGCCCGGCAATCCGCATATACCCTCTGCGGAAAGAATCGCGGTACAAATGCTGCATATCCGGGGGGCCGGCTGGCTGGCGAAACTCATCCCGGTTATTTGGATCGGGCCGACGATGATTGTCCCAGTCACGAATGGCGCCGGCGGCACCTTCGTGATAAGCCCGCATCATCACATCGCCATGCGAACCGCGGGCAATGTCGTTCGGCATGCCGGTCATTGCGTCCATGGCTTCGTCATAGCCACGGCGGAAACCCTCGCGGTAGAACCTGATTGCCTCATAGGGCACGTTGGGCTGGCGGAACTCATCGCGGTTGTTCGGGTCAGGACGCCGGTTATGATCCGTATCGTGCAATGCTCCGAGCATGCCCTCCTGATATCCCTGGTGCCGGTATTCCATATCGTGTCCGGGCCGATAGCGATGTTCCTCGACCGGAGGCGGCGGCATGTATGCAGGCTGAGGGGGCGGAGGTGGTGGCGGAGCCGGGGTGCCATAGAACCGGTCCATCACACGCTGATACCCCTTCTGGAAGCCATCGCGGTACATCGCCCTCTGCAGGAACGACATCTTGGGCGGATTGCGATATTCCGGGCGATTGGTGGCATTGGGCTGGATTTGATGGGAGATATCATCCTGGCCAGCCAGAATTCCAGTCCGGAATCCGTCGGCCTGAATCTGACTCATGTTGGGCGGGGGAACGTCCCAGCCAGACTGCGGCGGGCCCTGGTCCGGGATTCTGCCCTGGTTTTGCCCGTAGCCGTACTGTTGCGGAGCTCCTGCAGCGTAGGCGCAAACACCTAGCCCCCAACTGGCGGCAAGAACAAACAGAGCAATGTGGAACATTCGTGTCAGGCGATCGTTCAAAATACTTCCTCCTGGCCCGGAGGCCTTTCTGCGTTCTACATCTGGGTATGTACTGAGGGGTACAAACCCGGATCTTCTGAATTACACTCGGTCCATGATTCACAATGGCCGGAGCCGAAAACTTCCCTTCGATGCCGAAGAGGCCCTTGCGCACTTGAAGGCCGCGGATGCCAAGCTGGCAGCTCTCATTGAGCGCGCCGGGCTCTTTACTCTGCGGCTCGATCCTGCGCCCTCTCCCTTTGAATCCCTGGTGGAATCGATTCTTTACCAGCAACTACACGGTAAGGCCGCGGCAACCATCCATGCTCGTATGCGGGCGTACTTCCACGGCGATCCCACCCCGGAACTCCTGCTGGCTACCCCGGACGATCCGTTGCGGGCTGCGGGCATCTCTGGCAACAAGATCAAGGCGTTGCGCGATCTGGCTGCTCGCACTCTGGATGGTACCGTACCCCCCCATGCCGCTATCCGGAAAATGAGCGATGCGGAGATTGTGGAGCGGCTGACCGAGGTGCGCGGCATTGGTCCCTGGACGGTGGAGATGCTCCTGATCTTCCGTTTGGGGCGTCCGGACGTTCTTCCGGTGAGCGATTACGGTGTGCGCAAAGGCTTTGCCCTCACTTTCCAGCGTGTGCCCAAGAACCGTCCGCTGGAGGCGGCAGATTTGCCCAAGCCGGAAGTCCTGTTGAAGCGGGCCAAGCGCTGGGCGCCCTTCCGTTCCGTGGCCTCCTGGTACATGTGGCGGGCGTGCGATCTTGCGAAAAACACCCCTCCCGCGGGCCGCTCCAGCCTACAATAACCGAAGCGGTCGACGCCGATCTAAATTCCAGGCCGCCTCGGATTCCTCATGGCCGTCAGCAAACGATACATCACTATTCACGGACACTTTTACCAGCCGCCCCGCGAGAATCCGTGGCTGGAGACGGTCGAAACTCAGGACTCCGCTGCGCCGTACCATGATTGGAACGAGCGGGTGTGTGCCGAGTGCTATGCGCCCAACGGCGCCGCCCGGGTGGTCAATCCCACGCAGCAGATTACGCGCATTATGAACAACTACGCGCGCATCAGCTTCAATGTGGGGCCGACCCTTTTGAATTGGTTGCGCGAGAATGCGCCTCGCACCTATCGCATGATTCTCGAAGGCGAGCGTCGCAGCCGCAAGAGTTTCCGCGGCCACAGCTCGGCCATGGCGCAGGTGTACAACCACATGATTCTGCCGCTGGCCGCACGCCGCGACCGCATTACGCAGATCCATTGGGGCATTGCCGACTACGAATTCAATTACGGCGCGCCACCGGAAGGCATGTGGCTGGCGGAGACCGCGGCCGATACGGAATCGTTGGAGCTGCTGGCCGAGCAGGGCATCAAGTTCACCCTTCTGGCCCCGCATCAGTGCAAGCGCATACGTGCCCTGAAGGATGGGACGGAGTGGGTCGACACTCCGAATGCCTCGGTGGATACCACGCGACCCTACCTGCTGCGCTTTGCTTCCGGCGCGTCGATTGCCGTCTTCTTTTACAACGGTCCTGTCTCCCGCGCGATTGCCTTCGAAGGACTGCTCAACTCCGGCGAGAGTTTTGTGGACCGTCTCAAGTCAGGCTTTCACGACACCGCGCAGCCGCAACTGATGCATGTGGCCACCGATGGCGAAAGCTATGGCCACCATCATAAGCATGGTGAAATGGCGCTGGCCTATGCCTTGCGATTGCTGGAACGCGATCGCACCGTGAAGCTGACCAACTACGGAAGTTTTCTGGAGCAGTTTCCGCCAGAGTACGAATGCGAGATTGTGGACAACACTTCATGGAGCTGCGCGCATGGGGTGGAGCGCTGGCGTTCCGACTGCGGTTGCAATGGCGGCCGGGCCGGATGGAATCAAGCCTGGCGCGCGCCGCTGCGCGAGGCACTGGATGGATTGCGGGACGCTCTGCTTCCGCTCACCGAGCAGGAAGGCGCCAAGCTTTTCAATGATGTGTGGAAGGCGCGCGACAATTACATCCACGTCATTCTCGAACGCAGCAACGAAAATGTGGAGCAGTTTTTTGCTGCGCATCAGCATCATTCGCTGAACGAAGAGGAACGTATCCGCGCGCTGGAACTGATGGAGCTGCAGCGTCACGCGCAGTTGATGTACACCAGTTGCGGATGGTTCTTCGACGACATCTCCGGCATTGAAACCGTGCAGATCATTGCGTACGCCGCGCGTGTGATTCAGTTGGCGCAACGGCATTTTGGCGCGCAGGTTGAAGCCCTGGAGACGGCCTTTCTGGCGCGGCTGGCGCAGGCCCGTTCCAACAATCCCAAAGCTGGAGACGGCGCCGCCATCTACAAAGAGTGCGTGCGCGCCAAGGAACTGCAACTACAGCAGGTGGCGGCACACTACGCCATATCGAGCGTCTTCTCGTCGTTTGCCGATGAGACAGAGCTTTACTGCTACCGCATCCGCCGTGAGTCGTATGAGATTTTCACCTCCGGTCGCGGCCGGCTCGCAGTGGGCCGGGCGCATGTGATCAACGCCATCAGCGGGCATAACGACCGCTTCAGCTTTGCCGTTCTGCACTTCGGCGATCAGAACATCACCGCGGCGGTGCGCCCCTATACGGACGACGAGGCTGCGGCGTTTGAAAGCTTCTCTTCCGAGGCCGCGGCCAGCGTGCTGCGCGCCGATTTCCCGCAGGTGATCCGCCTGATCGACCGCACCTACGGCAGCGCCGACTACTCGCTTACCTCGCTGTTTACCGATGAGCAGCGGCGCATTATGGATCTGATTCTGAACTCGACTCTCTGCGATATCGAGAACTCGCTTACCTCCATTTATCAGGATCATGCCAGCCTGCTGCATTATCTTGCTCAGGCCGATCTGCCCAAGCCGCCGGCTCTGGCGTTGGCGGCTGGATTTGCCATCAACGCCGGCCTGCGCCGCGTGCTGGAGACCGACCCCATCGATCACGCGCAGTTGCGCTCCTATCTTGCGCTGGCCAAGGCCGATCAGGTGCAACTGGAAACCGCGACGCTCTCCTACAATGCCGACATGCGCATGAAGCGCACCATGGTGGAGTTGCAGATGTCCTCCGGCCAATTGGATGTGCTGGATCGCGCGCTGGGGCTGGCACGCTGCCTGACGGAGATGCCGTTTGAGCTGAGCCTGTGGCAGGCACAGAACATCTGGTATGAGATTCTGCGCACCTCGTCCTACGCGCTGACCGCGCTGGCTCCGGAAGATCGGCCGCAGTGGGATAAGGACTTCAACGAACTGGGCACTTGCTTGTCCATTGATACAAACGCGATTCGGGAAGAGGACAGGCCGCCGACCAACGTAGGCGACTGAAGTTTCGCCTTCGCAGCGAGCCGGGAGTGTGGATTGCGGTCGACGCTCCCGGCCAAAATAGAAGAACTTTAGAGTCTCCCATAGGGGATCCGTAACCCCCTCGTCTTTAGGCGACGGAAGGGGTCTTGGCCAGTCATCCAATCTTCCGATGGTGTTGTCTGTCGGCGAAAGATTCTGCAAGACGTTGAGGCCCCGGAGGGGCCGGTCGAAAATAGCCCAGGGCGGCAGCCCTGGGCTGGAGCTCGGGAAGCGTTTTTCCTGAATCGGCCGCACGGCCGATCAATCCGTCTTCAGCCGTAACCCGAAGCCACCGGCTATTAGCCGGTGGTCGTTCACAGAAATAGAAATTTCCAGGAAAAATCTATCTGGATGCCGTTCCAATCAGTTTGCCGTTCTTGAGAACAAAGCGGTGACCACGCCACACGATGGTGTTGCCGAAGAGCCCTGCAATCCAGAGGCCCATCTGGCAAAGGTCGCGCAGGGGCACCAACAGCAGAAGACCCGGCACCTGACGATCTTCCAATACCTGTGCGCCCACCAGTAGCGCCATAGCTAGACGTACAAAGAAGCTGGTGACGAAGATCCACAGGCTCAGTGTGCTGAACCCGCTGAGGACAAGGTTCACGCTGGCCCATGCGAATCCATGCATGAAGATCATGCCAAAGTAGCCGCCGGGCCGGGCATCGCGCACTGTGCGCAGCCAGCGCAGTTGATGATCGGCAAAATCCTGCCAGCGATAATCGGGCACACTGGTTTCGACCACGTCGGAGCAGAGCGCCACGCCATAGCCGGCCTTGTCGATGCGCGCGCCCATTTCGTAGTCGTCCGCCAGTTGATCCACCAGGCCAATCAGCCCACCTGCCTTTTCCAGTGCGGGACGATAGGCTGCGAGCGTTGAACCGAGACCATAGTGCAAGCCGCCTTCGATCATTTTCGAGAGCAGCACACCGGCTTGAAAATCGGTGCTGATGCCGAGTGACTCAAAGCGCGACCAGAGAGAACCATGCGCGCGGCCGCGATAGAGCGCCGTGACCAGGCCAATCTGCGGCTTGTCCTCGGTGGGCGCAAAGCAGGCCATGACTCGCTCCAGGTAGAGGGGCGAAACAGAGATGTCAGAGTCATTGACCAGCAGATAGTCGTAACGTGCCGCGCGCTCCATCTGTACCAGCGTGGAGACCTTGCCGTTGGTCCCCAGTTTCTCCGGGCAAACCAGAAGGCGGATCGCTTGATCGGGAAACTCGCTCTGGAGCTGTTGGACGGCTTCTATCGCGGGGTCGGCGGCATCGGCTACGCCGAACAGAATCTCGTACTCGCCTTGGTAACTCTGCACGCAGTGCGTGCGAAAAGCCTCCAGCATGGCGGGATCGAGGCCCTTGAGCGACTTGAGAATCGTTACACCGGGCGCGAACTGCGCCAGCGGCTGGCTGCGCTCCCGCAAGGCGCGTGCCGCCGCAAACATGGCGGTCAGAAAGTAGGCCAAGCCGGCAACGGCCAGCAGAGTCGTCACGGATTCAAGAAGAAGAGCAAGCGCGTGGAGCATCACACATGAAGTTTAAGTTACGCAGGGGCTACCGGACAGTGCGCGGAGACAGAAACGGGATTCCGGAGCGGATAAGGCTCTGGAATCCCGTAGGTGCTGCGTGCTTTTTTCTGCGGTTTGCCGGTGTTATTCGTAGCGCAGCGCTTCGATTGGATCCAGGTTGGCTGCTTTCCAGGCCGGATAGATACCGAAGACCAGACCGATGGAGCAGGCCACCATAAACGAGACGGCCACCCATGTTGCGGAGAGCGCGGCATGCAGGAAGCCAACCGCGAAGTGCAGGATCAGAGTCAGTAGAGATCCTGTCAAAATGCCCAGCACTCCGCCCACCATGCACAGGATGATGGCTTCCACGGTGAACTGAAGCAGGATGTTGCGCCGGGTAGCGCCAATCGCCTTGCGGATGCCAATCTCGCGGGTGCGTTCCGTCACGGAGACCAGCATGATGTTCATCACGCCTACGCCACCCACCATCAGGCTGACACAGGAGACGGCCACCATGAACAGGAACAGGCCTCCGGTGAGTTGGTTCCAGAGCCGGGTCAGCGAGTCGGGGCTGAAGATGGCAAAGTCGTCGTCCTGCTGCGTCATCACCTTGCGACGTACGCGCAGCAGCTCACGCACTTCTTCGGTGACCAGAGCCTTGTTCTTGGGATCGTCGTAGCGGACCACAATCCAGAAATCCTTGATCTCCGGATGAATCTTGTGGAAGGTGCTCTCGGGGAAATAGGCGGAGTTGTCCTGGGTGTTGCGTCCGCTGCCGAAGGGTTGCGGCTGCACGTCGAGTACGCCGATCACGGTGAAGATACTGCCCTGGCAGTCCACATCCTTGCCAATGGGACTCTCGCCCGGGAACAGGTCCTCGGCGGCATCGTGGCCCAGCACCACCACGTTGCTGGCGCGTTCTTCTTCCGCATCGGTCCACAGGCGGCCTTCCAGCAGCACCAGATCCTGCACATCCTTGAAGGCCGTTGTGTTGCCATTCAGGATGGTGTTCTGAATCTTGTGGGTTCCATGCTTGAGTGAGACGCTGCCCAGGCCGGTCTGGAAGTTCTGATACGTCTGCTCGGGATCGACGGCGACCACATGCGGCAAGGAGCGCATGGCCAGTCCATCTTCATAGGAAAGCTTTTTACGGTTCAGCTCAGCGGTGGTGGGCCGATGGCCGAAGGGCTCAAAGTGGTAGATCCACAGCGCGTTGGTGCCCAGCGAGCTGACAAAGCTGTTGATGTTGGTGTTCAGACCGTTGATGGCCGAGGAGATCAGGATAACCGTGGCAATGCCGATGAGGATGCCCAGCACCGTAAGTCCGGAGCGCATCTTGTTTTTGCGCAGCGTATCAAAGGCCAGCGTGACAGCTTCTTTTTGATGAACAAGGAGGATGGCCATGGCTTAGAGCTCCGCACGCAGCGCCACGATGGGATCGAGCGCCGAGGCCTTGTAGGCCGGATAGATGCCGAAAAAGAGGCCTACCGAGGTGGCGACCAGAAGAGAAACCAGAACCGACCAGATTGCCACGATCGACGGAAAACCGATGGCCAGCGTAATGCCCTTGGCAAATCCAATGCCGATGAAGATGCCGATAAAACCGCCAATCAGTGAGAGGGTGGCGGATTCAATCAGAAATTGCAGTTGAATATCTTTACGGCGAGCGCCGAGTGCCTTGCGCACACCGATTTCGCGAGTGCGCTCCGTGACCGTAACCAGCATGATGTTCATGATGACGATGCCGCCAACCACCAGTGAGACCGCTGCAATGGAGGCCACCACCGCGCCAAAGCTGTTCAGAATTTTGGCCAGCAGGTTCTTGAAGGTGGCGCTGGAGTCGATGTTGAAGGTGTCCGGCTTGCCCGGCGCCAGATGTCGGCGGGTGCGCAT
>Ga0207738_100025_pt1 | contig 35273 bp, 23 predicted proteins | sample LuqExpMetagenom9_FD_187767 | JGI IMG/M metagenome (GOLD analysis project Ga0207738, IMG submission 187767) | Tropical forest soil microbial communities from Luquillo Experimental Forest, Puerto Rico - Sample 9 (SPAdes) | ecosystem: Environmental > Terrestrial > Soil > Tropical forest ... | reverse complement strand
ACGTGAACATCATCCACGAACAGATGGTGAACCTCTATCAGGGCGGTGGCTTGTACAGCTACAGCGGCACCAACTCGGCCAAGTTCACCTCCTGGATCTCCGATGCTTTCCAGGGCGTGGCGGGCAACACTGACGCCTTCGCTGGCTATCACTACCTCGGTTTCGTGCAGACCTACGACAAGATCAACACCAAGGCCGGCACCCAGGGTTCAGACGACTTCTGGATGAAGATGTACGACGGCTTCCTGCAGGACACCTGGTCGGTCAATCGCAAGCTGACCGTCAATGCCGGCATCCGTTACGACATCCAGTTGACCCCGCCCCCGGGCCTGGTCAACACCAACTACGCACCTTTGTCGAACCTCTACACGCAAACCATCAAGAACGTGGCCAACCGCATTTCGCCGCGCGTGGGCTTCAGCTACAACGTGATGCCCGGCACCGTGCTGCGTGGCGGCTACGGCATCTACACCGCTCTGAACCAGGGTTCCACCTACTACGCGATGCGCGTGGAAAACGGTGTTGTCCAGGTCAACTACAACTACTCGGGCTGCGGTGGCTCCTGCGCCTCCACCTATTCCGGCGCCAGCACCATGCAGTTCCCGAACGTTCCCTTCATGCCTCCGGGTCCCTCGCTCAGCACCGCTCTGGCTCCGGCCGGTGGCGCCAAGCCGCAGATCCTCGGACCGAGCACCCTCGGCGCACAGAGCTTCCATGGTCTGGACCCGAACTTTGTTCCTCCCTACGCGCATGAAGCCAGCTTGTCCATTGAGCAGCTTCTGCCCGGCCGCATGTCGCTGTCGATCGGCTACGTCGGCACCCGTGGCATGCGTCTTCCGGTCTTCGTCGACGCTCAGTTGATTGGCCAAAAGCCCAGCGGCGTCAAGACCTACAACATCCTGGATGCCAACCGCACTCTGATCCGCCAGATGACCGTTCCGGTCTATCTGCCCAGCGACCGCCGCTACCTGGTGGCCGGCGCCGCGCAGAATGCCAGCTCGCAGTTGGCCACCTTCAACGCCGGTTTCAGCGTGGCCAACACCTGGTACAACGCCATGGCCGTCAGCCTGCGCAAGCCCTTTGCCCACGGTCTGGAATTCGTGGCCAACTACACCTGGGCTCACGGCACTGACACCGGTCAGGTGGGCGGCGTCAACGGCACCTTCTATGGTGGCGATGTGCCGCTGGACCCGAACAACATCAAGGGTGAGAACGGTCCGTCGGATACCGACATCCGCAATCGCTTCACGCTGAGCTTCGTCTATCAGCCCACCTTCAGTGTGGCCAACCCGCTCGTTCGCCACGCGGTGAACGGATTCTCCTTCTCTGGATCGGAGATTGCCTCCACCGGTCAGCCGGTTTACCTGGCCATCGATGGTTCCAGCATCTTCTCCGGCTCCACCTCGGCTTCGAGCTATGCCGATGACGGCGGTGTCTACGGCGGCGCCATGAGCTCCGGCTCAGGTTCGCCCACCAATGGCCGCCCGGCTCACATCGGCCGCAACTCGATTCCGATGCCCGGCTTCAGCAATCTGGACCTGCGTGTTTCGCGCAAGTTCCCGCTCCATGACCGCATGACCCTGGACCTGAGCGCCGATGCCTTCAACGCTCTGAACCAGACCATCACCATGGGCGTGAACTCCAGCGTGACCACCTATACGGCGTCTAGCAGCAACTTCACTGGCACCACGGTGGCTTGTTCCGCCACTGGCGCTGCCCCGACCGGTTCCACCCTGCAGGGCTGCTTCACGCCCTATGCGGGTACCGGCGCCAACGCCTTCAACGTGAAAACCACCACCAACAACAACCTCTACGGTCCCCGTCAGTTGCAGGTGGCCGCCAAGTTCACCTTCTAAACCAGGGCGAACGTAAAACCGGAACGCGGTGGCTTCGGCCACCGCGTTTTGCATTTACGGCAAACCCGCATCCAGCTAGCCGCACCGCGAATGCCCTCTGCCGGCAATGCCTGCTGGTCTTCGTCCCCCCTCTGGTGTTGGAATGGAAGGGCCATGACAACACGCCTTGTCTCACTCGATGAAATTCGCGCCGCAGCCCAGCGCATCCGCAACATTGCCGTGCACACGCCGCTGGTGGATGCCGCCTTCCCCGGGCTTTCCGGCTACGGAACCGGCAAACGAATCCGGTTAAAAGCCGAAGGCCTGCAGCCGATGGGCGCTTTCAAGATCCGCGGCGCGGCCAACAAGATTCTGCAGCTCACACGGGACGAAATTGCGCGGGGCGTCATCACCTATTCCAGCGGCAACCACGCGCAGGCGGTGGCCTGGGCAGCACGGGAGGTGGGCGCAAAAGCGGTCATCGTGATGCCATCGAATGCCCCCGCCATCAAGCGTGCTGGCACGCTCGCCTTGGGAGCTGAGGTGGTGGAGGTGGGCGTAACCTCCAGCGAGCGGCTGGCCAAAGCCGAGGAGCTGGTGCGCTCCCACGGCTACATCGTGGTCCGCCCCTATGACGACCTGGACGTGATTGCCGGCCAGGGAACCTGCGGGCTGGAAATCGCCGAGGATTGGCCGGAAGTAGACCTGGTGTTGGCTCCGGTGAGCGGTGGTGGACTGCTGGGCGGAGTCTCTGCGGCGATCAAACAACGCCTGCCCCAAACCCGCGTATGGGGCGTAGAGCCGGAGTTGGCCGCGGACGCCACCGCCAGCTTCCGGAGCGGCTCCATCCAGACCTGGGACGCAGCCGAGGTGAGCCGCACCATGGCCGATGGACTGCGCACGCAGAGTGTGGGAATCCAGAACTTTGCCCATCTGCAGGCCTTTGTGGACGGCATGGTAACAGTCACGGAAGAGGAGATTCGCGCGGCCATGCGGGCCATTGTGGCTGCCACACGGCTGGTGCCGGAGCCCTCCGGCGCGGTGCCGGTGGCCGCCCTGCTCTTCCATGGCCGCGAGCTTCCGGAGTACCGCAATGCGGCTGCGGTGGTGAGCGGTGGCAACGTGGACCCGGCTGTACTCAGCGCGGTTCTGGACGGCTAGGTGGGGGGGTTTCTCTGCTTCCTGTGGAATCCTCTATGGACACGGAAGACGCCGGGCACGTCTAAACAGTAACTGCAAGTTGAAACCTGAAGGAGTCTCGCATATGCGGAATCGATGGATGGCAGTGGCGCTGCTGGTGGCCGGGCTCGGCGTGCATGCCGGAGCCGAGAAGAAGCCCGACTTGGTGAAGCCCATCGCTGGTCCGCGCGCAGCGGCGCTGCGGGTCACCATTCTCTACGTTGCGCCCGACAAGCAGTCGCAAAAGGTAGACCGGGTGCAGATTGGCCGCGAGATGGTGGTGGCGGAGAAGAGCGGTCCCTGGATTCGCGTCTATGCCAACACCGACCAACAGCTCTTGCGGGAGCAGCGCGATACCCCGATTCTGGGCTCGGATGACGAGAATCAGCCGCCCATCTCCGGCTGGATGGAAGCCAAAGGCATTGTGGTGGAGAACACTCCGGATGGCGACCGGATCCTCATGGGCGAGGCCGCCAATCAGGAGGCGCTGGCGCAGGATCCGCGTGGACCAATCCATGCTGCGCAGAGCGCTCGCCTGCTCTATCGCCGCCTAGTGGAGATGTTCCCCAACTCGCCGTTAGTTCTGGAGGCCGCATGGCGCACCGCCGACATCCAATGGCAACTGGACAAGGCCGAACAACGCACCCGCCCCTCCGCCAAAGAACGTGAAGCGTGGCTGCGCGACCCCATCGACGAAAGCGAGATGAAGAAGATCATCAAGCAGAATCCGCGCACCCGGCAGGCTGACCTGGCGGCCTTTGACATGCTGGACAACAAGCTGTGCGGAGACTGGCAGGGCGAGGCCAAGTGCCCGGAGAAGGAGTCGGAGCTCTACGAGAAATATGCGTTCGAGCATCCCGAGTCTCCCCGCGCCGCACTGGCGCTCTATCAGGCAGCCTACCGCCAGGCGGTGCTGGTGGACATGTACGCAGCCGACGATAACCAGAGCCGCAGCCGGGCCGCTGCTGCTCATGCCCGGGAACTGGCTAAACAACTGAAAGAACGCTTCCCTGCCTCCGATTATTCGTCCCGAGCAGGTACTCTGGTGTACAAATTGGATGAGGGTATTCCCGTATATGGCCTTGACCGGGAGTGAGTCCACGCCTTCCCCCCGATGGTGAAACTCACACACGGTATCTGTGCCTGGAGGCAGTGTGAATCTATATCTGCTGTCGATCCTGCTGGGGATCGTTGAAGGATTGACGGAGTTTCTGCCGGTCAGTTCGACGGCCCATCTGCGGATCACAGAAGCGTTGATGAAACTTCCCGTAAGTGAGACGGCCTGCGCCGTCGGCTCCACTGACTGCCTGCAGGATGTGGCGTACTGGAAGATGTATACGATCGTGATTCAAATGGGCGCGATCCTGGCGCTGATGCTGCTCTTCCTGGGCCGCATTGTGGGCTTTCTGCGCACCTTCCCGCGCGGTGAGTCAGGCGATCGCAATTTCTTCAATCATCCGGTAACTCTCACCCTCGTCGCCTTCCTCTTTACCGCCGGTCCGGTGGAGGCGCTGCACAAGCTGGTCGACAAGAATTTGGACAGCTTGCAGGCTATCGCGCTGGCTCTGGTAGTGGGCGGTATCATCATGTGGGCAATCGACGTTTGGGCCGCACGCCGCGATCAGATTTCCACTAACAGCGTGGAAGAGATGAATATCCTCCAGGCGATCTGGATCGGCTTTTGCCAGACCGCGGCAGCCGTCTTCCCTGGCACCTCGCGTTCCATGTCGACCATCGCCGCCGCGCAGTTGGTGGGCATGAGCCGCCCGGCAGCGCTTGAGTTCAGCTTCCTGCTCTCCATCCCCACCATGCTGGCCGCCACGGCCTGGGATCTGATCAAGGAGATCCATCCCAGCAAGCATGCCGAGGCCGCCAACGCCGTTACGGCGCATGTAGTCATGAACGGCGAACGCTGGGGCGTTCTGCTGGTCGGCACCGTGGTCTCCTTCATTGTGGCCTTTGGCGTGGTGGAGTGGTTCCTGTTCTGGGTGCGCAAGCATGGCTTCACCATCTTTGCCATCTACCGCATTGTGCTGGGCGTGGTTCTGCTGGCGTGGGGCGCGCATTACCTGGGCAAGTAACCCGCGGAACAAGCAACAATGGGGATGGACTTCAGTCCATCCCCGTTTATTTTGCCCGCATGCAGGCGTATCTACCTCACTGCCCCGCACCCATCTTCCAGCCTCCATCCATGCAATTCTCTAGGGATGCCGTTCCACGGTAGCGACAACACTGGCCGTAAAGCCGGAGGCTGCCAGCGCATGCAGTTCCGTGGCCACACCTGGCATCGACACCGGAGCAAAGCTCACCGTGCCATCCAGCGCCGAAATTGCCGCGCTGGCCTGCATTGCCAGCAGCGCGCCGCTGCTGCACACCGTATGCGTGCTGCAGGGTTTGGTCCAGGCATAGAGCGTTTGATACAGCGCCACGGTTCCACCCGCCATCGGGTTGCCATCCATATCGAGCACGCGGAAGACCATCGAAGAGGGCGTTGCGCTGGTAGTCAGACTCTGCTCTGTGCCGGAAACGGCCTGTAGCAGCGCATATTGCGGACGCGCACCAATCGCCGAGAAGCTGGCGCAATTCGAAGTGCCGTTCACACAGGCCTGGATGGTGACCACCTGGCCCTCGGCCAGCGGCCCTACGGTCAGGCTCTTGGAGGCCACACCACTAGTACCTGTGAGCGCTGCCGCCATACCTTGCGGAGCAATACCGCTCACCGAGGTCTGCCAGGCCACCGCCTGATTGGCTGCAGGCGAACCGGCTTGCAGCACCAGAGCCTGTACCGGCCAAGTAACCGTCGCACCAGCAGCAAGTGAAAGCCGCGCAGTCAGCGCGGTTACTGTGGCGGGAGTGCCGCCGCTGAAGTGCGCCTCAAGGCGCGATCCATTGGCCAACGAGGCCACAACAACAGCAGGTGTCGCATCCCCGGCCGTCACCGTCATGCTGGCCTTGCCATCGCCGCTAGCGGTCACCGTGCAGGTGGACTGCCCGCAGCCCAGTGTGGCCGTACCGCTGGCAATCGTGTAGCTCACCTGCACGCCGCTCGCGGGCGTCATGTCGGCACCGAAGGCGATCACAGAAAATGGCAACGGTGTGGCAAGAGGAACTGTGTTCATGGGCGCGGTCAACAGCGTGAGTGCATCGCCGGAGCCCGCATCGTAGCTGATTCCTCCTGTGATGATGGCTGCGGCATTCAACGCGGGATCGTCATCCACTTCCACATCCACCGAGCCCGTGCTGCCGGAAACGGCGGCGGGCGCGATGGCCGTAATTTCATTGGGCGAAACACTGGTCACCACAGCCGGTTGCCCGCCCACCAGCACGGTTACCGTAGACCGGAAGCCCATGCCATGAATCACGATGGGACCTCCCGCTGCGGGCAAGCGAGCGGGCTGTACCGTATCGGCATAGAGCACCCAACCCGCATAGCGATAGTCGGGCCGGCCGTCGCCGCGTGTATCGGCAATGCCCACACGCACCAGGGCATCAGCGCTGGCCGAAGTACGCAACCAAGTGGCTCCGGCCGTAAGCCCATTCAGCGCGCCCGCATAGAGCACCGGCGCAGAACCAACTGCATCGCGCGCATCCCATACGCCGATCATGGGCATGGCCTTGGTGCTGACAGGTTTGCTGGCTTCGTCCAGCGCCTGAGTCACCACCGTGAAACTACGTCCCGCACGCGCGGCAAACAGGAACCAGTCGCTCTGGCCAATCTGGCTGAACCGGCCCACCCAAAATCCAGAAGCACTCAACATGCGTGGCTGCGCCTCTGTACCGATGGCATCGTTGGCATCGGCCTGGGCCGAGTCCTCCGCCACAATCGAATAGTTCTTGGACTGGCCCGCTGAGAGCACTGGCGTCGTAATGGTGGCCAGTGTGCCCGATGCCGCAACCTGTCCTAGCGTGTAAGGCCCCACGGAGGCATCGCGGATGTAGTCGCCCCGCACGGTTTCAAAGCTGATCTGAAAAGCGGCGGATGTTATGCCCGGAGGCAAAGGAATAGCGCTCAGATCGAAGCTTCCCTGCAGTGAGCTATCGGTGGTGCCCCACCAGGAGTAGGGCACGCCGTTGGCATCGTTCGCGCCGCTCATCGGATTGCCGTGCGTGCCCCGGAACAGCGCCCCCGTCACCGCCGTCACCGTGTACTGGTAGAGAGGATTGCCGTTGGCATCCAGCGGCCGCGCCACCACGTTCACGCCCTGCATGCCGTAACCGGAGGCGAACTGAATGCTGCCCGTAATGGATACCGTATTGGCTTGGGTCAGCTTCTTGCCGGTAAAGCTGCCGATGTTGGCATTGGTCACCGGATACATGCGGCTGAGAGCGGCCACATCGTCGGCATGTAGCTCGGTGTCCAGCGGAATGCATGCGCCGCCATTGACCGAACATACGCCGTCCAGCGGCTGCATGATGGGCCAGCCCTGCGCGCCTCCCGCCACCGCATTGGTCAGCGCATCGGGATTCACCTGCGCGTAATCGAGCCCCAGCACGCGTCCAAAAGCGCGCTCCAGGTTGAAGTTCATCATCTGCAGCAGCGCGCTCGATCCGGTGCAGCGGCCGTTGAGCAGAATGGCAGCGTGGCTGATGGTGGCGTCGGTCCGGATGCCGTCCATCCACACAAAGACACCATTGAGCGAGCAGTTGTCTGGCTCGCTTGCATATGCGCCATAGAGCGCATCGATAACCGCGCCATCCGCGTCGAAGATGATGGCCAAAGGATAGTTGCTGGCGGAAGCAGCCACGTCGCTGGGCGCGATAAGCGATCCCTTGTTCACCAGAATGTTTGCGCCGGAAACATCTTCATTGAGCTGGCCTTTGTTGGCAAGCTTTACCGCGGCCGTTTCCACATTGCTCCACAGAGCCGCCGCTGCATCCACCATGGCTGTGGCCGCCGCATTGGAGACGGTCGCGCTCAACGCTCCCTGGTCAACCGAATAATTCACCTTGCCCTGCGCCCAATGCACGGGCGTACCCATTGCAGCCGGATCGAAGTAGGTGGATCCAGCAACATATTTGGGCCCACCTGCATGAGCAGATTGGGTGGTACAAGCTATAACGGCAACGATCGACAACAGTGCGCGGCGAATCGGTGCAATGCGGATCATACGTGCGGCTCCAGCAACAAAAATTCATGCTTGCGAGAAGCCGCGTGAGGTAGGAGGGGAGGCGGTCCCGACTGACACATAACGCTCATCGGGAGCGCGCCTTTTCTAATCGAAAGAGAAAAGTCATTGGAGCCAGAGGCTCAAATGCGCTGAACTTCATGAGACTGCGAGGCAAGTGTTCACAGACGAAACACTGTGCCCGAAGCCGCGACGATGACGGTTGGAGTTACCGAGGTACTGGCAGGAAAATTTGTCGCGCGCGCAAACAGATTTTGCTTTTTCCCGCGCCATGGCAACCGCGGAATAGCGAATGATTGCGCCGGAATGTCGGAAAAGCGGTCGAATTAAAGTCGAGCAGGATTGGAAAATGTACGCGTTGTGCACGATGCAGAGACAGCGATTGAGTCTGAGCCGCACAGTTGCGTTCCCCGACTGCCTCTGGATGAGCCAGCGTGGAAGCAACACGAGCCGAAGCGCAGAGCAGTCTCCAGGTGGAAAGAGAGCCGGACTTTTTTGCTCTGGATGGACCGGGAGGGCATGCGGCGTGATAAAAAGGTAACGTTATCGCAGAGCACTCCCAACCAGAGGTAGGCCCATGAGTCCCTGTACTAGACGACAGATGTTGATCGGCGCTGGAGCTTTGGCCGTAGCGCACAGCGGCGCGAAACCCCTGCTGGCAAGTGCTTCCGGATGGGGACCAGCGCTTACCCTGCCGGATGCCCGGCCCGCCTTGAGCGAGCGCCACTTTACCAGCCGCGGCGTGGAACAGTTCCTGGCCACAGCCCGCACCCGCATTCACGACAGTGCCCTGGCCACGCTGCTCACCAACTGCTTTCCGAATACCCTGGACACCACAGTGTGGACCGGCACGCTGGACGGCAAGCCGGACACCTATGTGGTGACCGGTGATATTGACGCCATGTGGCTGCGCGACTCCTCGGCACAGGTGTGGCACTACCGGCATCTAGCCAAACAGGACGAGCCATTGCGCGTGCTGCTGGAAGGCGTGATCCGTCGCCAAGCGCGCATGATTCTGCTGGACCCCTACGCCAACGCCTTCATGCGCGACACCAAAGCCAAGCCGCTCAGTTGGGCCACCAAGGACCGCACCGAGCACAAGGCCGGCGTAGGCGAGCGCAAATGGGAGATCGATTCGCTCTGCTACCCCATCCGCCTGGCTCATGGCTATTGGCAAGCCACCGGCGACACCCGTCCCTTCGACGCACAGTGGAAGGAAGCCGCGTGGACCATTGTGCGCACCTTCCGCACCCAGCAGCGCAAACATGATCACGGTCCTTACAGCTTTCAGCGTGCCGCCAACGCCCCCTCCGATTCGGTACCCCTGGACGGCTTCGGCAATCCCGCACGCTCTGTGGGCATGATCTTTTCCATGTTCAGGCCCTCGGACGACTCCTGCATCTATCCGCTGTTTGTACCGGCCAATCTATTTGCCGTCACCAGCCTGCATCAACTGGCCGCCATGGCCAAGAGCATCTTTGCCGATGACAAGCTAGCCGCCGAAGCCACGGCGCTGGCCACCGAGGTGCAGCAGGCCCTGGAACAATATGGACGCGTTCGCCATCCCAAGCATGGCGAGATCTGGGCCTATGAAGTGGATGGCTACGGCAATGTACTGATGATGGACGACGCCAACGCTCCCGGCCTGCTGAGTCTGGCGTATCTGGGCTGCTGCCATAAAGAATCGCCGCTCTTTGAGCGCACGCGGCGCTTCACGCTCAGCGACGACAATCCTTACTTCTTCCGCGGCAAAGCGGCGGAGGGCATCGGCGGGCCGCACGTGGGCCTGAATATGATTTGGCCCATCTCCATCATGATGCGCGCCTTCACCAGCACCAGCGAGCTTGAAAAACGCCAGTGCCTCCGCTGGCTGCGCAACACCACGGCCGGCACCGGCTTTATGCACGAAGCTTTTGAGAAAGACGACCCAGCCAAGTTCACCCGCTCCTGGTTTGCCTGGGCCAACTCCCTCATGGGCGAACTGATGTCCGAAAGCCTGCCCTTGCTGGCGAGCGAATAATCGCGGACGGCATTCTCCGCATCCAGAAAAAAAGGAGGCAGCAACCTTACGTTGCTGCCTCCTTTTGACTAGGGCCTGTTCACACTGCCCGAATAGGCAGCATAGTGTGAACAGGCCCTAGCATGGAAAATTAATTGATCGCGATAGAAGCAGTGAGCGGCGTATTGTCAGACGCACTGCCCACCAGCACCTGGTAGCTACCCGATGCCAGAGTCCAGGCTTCGGTGGCTTCATTGAAGCTCTGCAGTACGCGCGTATCGAGAGCAACCGTCACCGTCTGTGACTGACCCGGCGCAAGCTCCAGACGCTTCCATCCAGCCAGCCGCTTGTAGCTCTCCCCTGCGCCCTTCGGTAGCCGCGCATACACCTGAGCCACCTCCGCACCAGCACGCTTGCCGGTATTGGTCACAGTGAAGCGAACCGTCTTGCTGGCTGCATCCACGGTAAGCCCGGAGTAAGCGAACGTGGTGTAGGAAAGACCATAGCCAAAGGCGAAGAGCGGCTTCTTCTGCTGGCTCTCATACCACTTGTAGCCAATGGCCGCGCCCTCGTCGTAATGCACGCTGAAGCCCTCGCCTTTCACCCCTGGATTCACCGGGCCGGTAGCGAAGTGCTCATCCTTGGGAGCGGCAGGAATGGTGGCGCGAGGCAGATCGCTTTCGCTCTGCGGGAAGCTGAGGGCAAGCTTGCCCGAGGGATTCACATCGCCGATGAGCACGTTGGCCAGCGCCTTGTGCCCGCCGCTCCCTGCAAACCAGGTCTCCACCACGCCAGCCACCTTGCCAAGCCAGGGCATAGTAACGGCGGAGCCGGTTTCAAGCACCACCACGGTGTGGGGATTGGCCTCGGCGACAGCCGCAATGAGCGCGTCCTGATTGCCCGGCAACGAGAGGCTGGGCAGGTCCATGGCCTCCGACTGCCACTGCTCGGCAAAAACAAGAACCAGGTCGGCCTGCTTGGCGAACTCGGCCGCGGCCTTGGGATCGTCGCCGGAGTTGTACTCGATCTTGGTATTCGGCAGCTTGGCGCGCAGAGCCCTCAGCGGCGAGGTGGGAAACCAGATGTGCTGCTGCCAGGTGGTTGCGCCCTTGCCCGCAGGCAGAATGGCGTTCCCCACCGGCGGATCCACCTGCGCCGAGCCGCCACCGGAGATCATGCCCACGTCGGCATGTGCGCCGATGAGGGCGATGGTGTGAACGCGCGCAGCATCGATGGGGAGAATCTGCTGGGCGTTCTTGAGCAGCACAATGCTCTTCTCTTCGATGGCCTGAGCCACTTCCAGTCCGTGCTCGGCATCCACCACGCTCTTCTGCACGGGAAAGTCGACGATGCCAGAAATAAACTCGGCGAAGAGCACGCGCCGAGCATGGTCATCGAGTTCAGCCATAGGCACGCGGCCTGCTTCCACAGCGGCCTTGAGTTTGGGACCGAAGAACTCGCCCATGGGCTGCTCCTGATCGAGTCCCGCGGCGGAAGCCTTCTCCGTGCTGTGTGTGCCGCCCCAATCAGAGAGGACAAAGCCCTTGAAGCCCCACTGTTTTTTGAGCACCTGCCCCAGCGTGTAAGGGTTCTCGCAGGCATAGTCGCCGTTAATGCGGTTGTAGGAACACATGACGGCAGCGGCATTGGAGATTTGATACGCAATGTGGAAGGCCAGCAGATCAGACTCCTGCATGGCGCGCCGGCCGATCACCGAGTCCACAATAAAGCGCCCTGTCTCCTGGTCATTGAGCGCATAGTGCTTCAGGTCGCCCACCACGTGCTCGGCCTGCTCACACTTGACGCGATGCCCAACCAGCGTTCCGGCCAGCAGCGGATCTTCACCCGCGTACTCGAAGGTGCGGCCATTGCGAGGTTCGCGCGCCAGATTCACGCCCCCGCCGAGAGTCATGTTGTAGCCCTGCGCGCGGAGCTCGCTACCGATGATCTGGCCGTAGGCGCAGGCGGAATCCGTATCCCAACTGGAGGCCGCACCCAGATTCGAGGGCAAGGCCGTGGAGTAGCGGCCGTTGGCTCCGCTGTCGCGCACACCGTAAGCAGCGTCAGAAATGTAGAGCGGCGGAATCCCCAGCCGGGGAACCCCCACCACGTAGCCCGCGCCGCCGTTGCCCTCGTTGGTGCGCGGCATCTGCCAGTTGGGAACGTGGGCCATGCCGTTGCCATGTACCAGCTCCAGCTTTTCGTCCAGCGTCATCTGCTGTAGAACGAGCTCCGCCCGCTCTTCCGCGGAGAGCTGCGTGTTCATCCAGGGGCGATTGGCTTGGGGGGTGGAACTCTGCGCTGGCGCACGATGCGCACAGCCGATGAGAACCAAAGCAAGAAGGAAAACAGACAACAGACACGAAGCCGAAGTGCGAACTCTCATGGATCTCCCTGCTGACTCGGCCCGGAAATTCGTAGCCTGAGCAGCCTACCGGATCAGCATCGGATGAGAGCCGCAGCTCGCGGAAGACTCAACGGGTAACATCCTGTTACATGCGGATTATCTATAAGATTTTATTGGAGATACACAGGCAATCCAGAGGCTAGATCTGGCCTGTATGATACAGCGATGCGCCGGGCCGGGTGAGCGGCGAACGGCCTCAGCATGCCTAGAGCAGATCTTGCTTACCAGGTACGGAGAGCAACCACCTTGGGCGGGCCGGGATGGCCATCGATGACGCGCGTCTCGAGAACAGCTTCCAGATTCAGTTGGTCCCAATTGCCTGGCGCCTGAGCCAGCATGGCATCCATGAACGTGGCGTTGGAAACCAGTTCGCCGGCAGCCTCCGTGCCTTCCGCCAGGATGCCGCCCAGAATGATGACGGGCTGTCCGGTGGTGGCATCGTGGATACGGGCCACAATGGCGTAATCGGCAACCAGCTTCGCGCCAGAATCTTGCCATTGGAGGGTCCAAAAACGTTCTGGCGAGCTGTGGCGGTCCACAATCTGGCGCTGGTTGTTGTCCAGTCGGAAGCCAAAAGGCAGGTCTTGGGTCAGGCGCATGGTCCACTGATTGTCGAAAGCTCCGATCAAGACAATGGGCCCCTCGCGGAGCTGCGTGTACTCGGTAACCGGAGCGGCAATCACGCGGAAGGCGCCGTCGCGTGGGACGATGGGCACAATGGAGCGGGCCAGGGTGATCACATCGGAAACATTCAGGCTGCCGGACGGTGAGAGCGTTCCAGAGGCCGGACGCACGCGGTCCACACTATCCGTCGGCTCACCCAGACAATAGGTAACGCGGTCGGAAGTAGCAGTGATGGGCCGCCAAAAGCGTTCCAGATTGCTGGGCTTGCGCGGCATGTGGATGCGACCAGCTCCAAAACCAAGCAGGAGCGCGGCCAGCACTGCAAGAGAGACCCCGAGCCACGGACGCTGCGTCCACGCGCCGGTGCGGGTATTCCGATTCGCATCCGCCAGCGCGGCAGGCGCGGCAAGAACCTGGGTCTCCTCCGCCGGCGCGCTTGCAGCATCGGCGCGGTGGTTCTCCGGATCGCGAAAGGTGGGCGCATAGGAACCGAGCGGCAGCTCGATCACCAGTTGCCCGGCATGCTCGGGAGCATAGTAGTACTGGATAAGCCGCTTGCGCACCTCGGCCGCGGTCATGCGGACCACGGGATCGAGGTTAACGTCGTAGGCCGGCTCCCGGCCAAAGGCTTCCACGCCGATGGTGCGTTCCTTGAGTTCGCCAGCATTGCCCTGCAGGCTCTGCTCCACCACGTAAGCCAGCAGAACCGGGTATCGCTTGCTGTTGGTAAACAGAGGATGCGCTAGCAAGCGCCGGAGCTGATCGCGCACCATGGCAGCCGGTGGCAGACTTTCGCCGGCAGAGGGAGCGGGCCCGGATTGTTGCGGTGTCAGCATGATGAGCGCGGCCTGCGAGCAGAGCATGCCAACCGCGTGCACCAGCGGGGACCGGCCCAATCTCTCGAATCTCCATTATAGGGACCGGAAGCGCGCGGATGCAGGCACGAGCGCTTGTCCACACAGGAGGGCCTGCCTGGGCGCTAAAAACAGAAGCCTGCCGCATACTCTCGCAATCCGCGAGGGCACGCAACAGGCTATAATCCGCTGTGCTGTTTGCTACCTATTTCGGCATCTCAAGTTTGTAGACGCGCACGTAGTCCACCAGCATGGTTTGCGGGAACTCAGTCGTGGCATCGGGCACGCCGGGCCAAAACCCGCCTACCGCCAGATCGAAGAGCACGAAAAAGGAGTGATCGAAGACCCAGGGTTTTCCGGCAGGCAGATCGGCGGCCTTCTGGGTTTCAAAGAGGATTCCATCCACATAGAAGCGGATTTCGCCCGGCTGCCAGTCCACGGCAAACACATGGAAGGTGTCACTGAAGCGCTCCGTAGCGGGTAGCGTGTAGATACCGGTGAGCGGATTGCCGCCGGAGTAGCCCGGCCCATGCAGGCTGCCATGGATCTTGCCGGGCTCGGAGCCGATGTTCTCCATAATGTCGATCTCGCCGCAGGCCGGCCATGGTTTGGCTTCAAAGTCCGCGCCCAGCATCCAGAAGGCCGGCCATATTCCCTGGCCCTTGGGCACCTTGATGCGCGCTTCCACGCGCCCATACGTAAGCTCGAACTTGCCTCGCGTTTCAATACGTCCGCTGGTGTAGGCGCGCGTGCCGTCCTTGCCGGTGTAAGACTCCTTGATGGCGGTCAGCACCAGATTGCCTTTTTCCAGGCGCACGTTGGCGGGCCGCGGCGTGTAATATTCCAGCTCATTGTTGCCAAAGCCGGAGCCATTTTCGAGGGCAGTCCAGCGGGTGGAATCGGGCGCGCTGCCATCAGGTCCGTTGAACTCATCGGCCCATACCAGAGTGGCCTTCACCGGAGCCGGATGTTTAGTGGCAACCTGTCCGGTCGTTCCCACCGACGCCGCAAACAGCAGCACGGCGGATGCCAACGCAAATCGAGCCGAACGAGAATGAAATCGGAGCATCTTTTGTGTTCCTTCGCGTGAGCTTAGTTGGTGTAAATGCGCACGTAGTCCACCAGCATTTGCGCGGGGAAAACCGTGCTTGCGCTGGGGCTGCCGGGCCAGTTGCCGCCTACCGCCAGATTGAAGAGGAGAAACTGCGGGCCTGCATCGAACGGCCACACCGCGCCACTCAAACTGCTCAAGCTGGACGGTGTGTAAGTAGCGTAGGGTTTGGTGGGGTCGTCGATGTAATACGCAATCGACCCCTTCTGCCAGATCATGCCGTAGGTGTGCCAGCCGGCGGCATTTTCGCCGGTGGGAAAGGAATAGTTTGTACTCAGGCTGGTGCCGGTAAATCCCGTGCCGTGAATAGAGCCTGCATTCCAATCCGGCACAGTGGCGGCATTCACATGTTCCAGCACATCCAGTTCGCCGCATGCTGGCCAGTTCACGGTGCTGTAGTTATTGCCCAACAGCCAGCCCGCCGGCCACAATCCCTGCTGCTCCGGAAGCTGCGCGCGAATCTCCAGCCTTCCATACTGAAAGCTGAACAGCCCTTGCGACTTCAAGCGGGCAGAGGTGTAAACACCGGACGACGGCTGCTGCGCCACAATGTGCAAATAGCCGTCCGTGCCCACGTAGGCATTGGGACTGGTGGCGGAACAAGGTGAAGCTGAGCTGTTCCACGCGCAGTAGGTTTCAAGCTCCGCGTTGCCCCAACCACCCGCGCCGGTATCGTAGCCCCAGGTGCTGGCCGCCGGCTGAGCATTGCTGCTAGTGGAATTGGAAAACTCATCGCTCCACACCAGTGTGCCGCTGGCCAGATTCAGCGTAAAACTCTGCGTGGCCACGCTCGATGCGGTGTAACCATTGCCCTGCGCAATAGCGTTCAGCGTCACGTTGGAAGCCACCAGGAAGGGCGCGAGATAAGGCGTGGAAGAACTGGTAGGCGTGGTGCCATCCAGCGTGTAGTAAATGGTTGCGCCGGAGCTGGCCGTGGCGAGTGTGACAATCTTTGCGCCATTCTGAGCCGCCATGGAGCTGACCACCGGCGTGGACGCCGTCTGCGCACCGCTACCGGCACTGGATGCGCTGGCGCCGCCGCTGCATCCCACCAGGGTGAGCACAGCAAGCAACAACGGTGTGGCCACCGAGACCCTGAAGATGGTTGCCATTGTTCGCATCAAAAAATGCACCTCTCGGAAGAGAATCGCGCGGTGGCGCAGCCGGAACAGCACAACTGCGCCGCACACACGGAAAGGTTGAGGACTGCAGACCGCAGGCAGCAGTTCATGCTGCCCGCAGCAAAAGCAACATTGCAAGAAACGGCAACTAGAAGGTGAAGCGTGCGCCGAACTGGCCAACACGTCCGCCCACGCCACCATAGCCGGTGATCTTGCCAAAGTTGGCGTCAGAGAGGTTCGTGTTCGGACCGCCCAGAGCATGACGGTTGAAGACGTTGAAGAACTCAATACGCAGAGTCAGGTTGTAGCGTCCATCCGTACCGGCAGCCATGCTCTTGTGCAGACCCAGATCCTCGGTTGCCGTACCGGGGTTGCGCACCTGCTCCTGGAAGTTGCCGGCCGTGCCCAGTTGCGCGTTGGCTGGATTCGTAAAGCAGGCCTTGTTCAACCACGCGCCATTCAGCTTGCGCTGCGATCCATCCGTCAGTTTGCAGCCATCCACCAGGTTCACGTAGACGGCATTGAAGCCCGGATAGGAGTTGGTGGAATGCACGGAGATGGGCGTGCCGGTGTTGTAGTGGTAGTCGCCGTTCAGGCTCCATCCACTCACCACCTGATTCATCACGGGCGATGCGTTCGCAATGAAACGGCGGCCCTGCCCAAAGGGCAGGTTGTAGATCACGTAGCCCTTGACGATGTGCGTCATGTCAAACGAAGAGATGTTCTTGGCTTCGTTCTTCAGGTCATAGGTATTCTGCAGAGATCCCGTGCCCCACAGCTCTTGGAAGTTGGAGTCCACGTCGCCGTGGGTGCGCGACCAGTTGTAGCTGCCCTGGAACGAGAGGCCCTTGGATTGGCGGCGGGTGAAGGTTAGTTGCAGGCTCTTGTAATCGGAGTTGCCCAGCGGCACGCCCACGGAAAGAAGCGGTCCGTAGCCTACCTGCGCCTGCGGATACGGCGTAATGCCCTGCCATCCTGGCCCTTGCGATGTGGGATAGTAGCCGTTGTAGCTGGCGGGAAACTTACCATTCAGAACGTAGTCCTGCATGGCAGCCACGGTGGGCTGATTGTGCTGGAAGATGCCGCTCTGCAGATGGTAGCTGTGGCTTTGGATCCAGTTCACGTCAACCTTGGTCACGCGATCCAGTTCACGCTGCACACCGATGCTGTACTGCTGGGTGTTGCCCGGCGTCAACGAGCGTGGATCAATGCTGACCACATCGGCTTGCGTGTACGCCTCGTTGTAGGCCGATTGCGGAGTTGTCGTCGGATTGTAGCCGCCATCCCAATTGAAGTTGGACTGCTGGGTGATGGCATGGAAGCCCACGTTGCCGGCCTGCTGATACGGAATGCCGCCCCAGGTGTTCATGTTCAGCGGAGCAAAGAAGACGCCCACGTTGGCACGAGCCACGGTCTTGCTGTTCAGCTTGTAAGCCACGCCAATGTGCGGAGCGTAGTTGTAGTAGTCCTGCCGCTTCTCGAACGACTGATCGCCACTGGTCAGGTACTCGTAAGCGCCCATCAAACCGGTGATCGAGTTCTTGACGTTCAGGTTGAAGTTGGACCAGTGGCCGTACTTCTCCTTGTAGGGATTGTTGTAGTCCCAGCGGAGGCTGAGGTTCACCGTCAACCGCGTATTCACGCGGATGTCATCCGAGGCATACACACCGAAGGCCTTGCGGCGGCCATACTCGCTGTCGGGGTTATTGTTCTCGGCATTGTAGACATTGCCCAGCAGGAAGCTGGCGAAGGCGTTGCCAATTTTGTTATAGGCGTTGAAGTTGTACCAGGCACCGGCGGTAGAGGTGGGATCGAAGATGATCGGATAACCGCCCATGAAGGTGCCCGTATCGGTGTGGTAGTTGAACTGCATGGCGCGGAATTCGGCGCCGAACTTCAGGTTGTGATGTCCACGGCTCCACACCAGTTGATCGCTATAGATGAAGGTGTTGCCGGCGTAGTCATCGTTGAACTGGCTGCCCAGATTGGAGAAGGCCCAGCCATTCTGATAATTGCCACCGTTGGTGTACATGCCGCTCTCAAAGTAGATGAGCGGAAAGTTGCCCGCGCCATTCAACAGGCCCAGCGCGGAATCCCACTTGCCCGATTGCGAAGTCGCCTTGGATGGATTGTGGAAACGGTTAAAGGTGGCATAGACGGTATTGACCATGTTGGGCGTGAGGGTGATGGCGTCGTTGATGCGCGCGCCAGGAGCCGTGGTCTCATGCCAATAGCTGTTGGCCATGGGGCCGCCATAAGGGGCCACCGCCGACCACACACCGCCCTGATCGGCATTGATGCGCGGATAATCGTCGTAGTAGAACGAGCCCGACAGGTGCTGCTTGGGGCTCAGGTTGTAATCCATCTTCACGCTCGTCTGCGTGTTGTGGAACCAGGGATCGGGCTGATAGGCCGGACCGGCTTCATTCGTGGTCAGCGAGGACTCCGGCTGATAGTACTTGTGATAAAGCTGGAGGACCTTAGCCGACACCTTGCTGATGCGGTTGGTGGGGATCTGGTTGTTGACAAACACGCAACCAAAATTGCCGCCGGTCACTGTGGAGGGATCGACAATCGCACCCTGGTAGATGGGATGGCCGCAGTTATCCACTGCGGCCGCGCCACCGTACGTGAGTACCGGCGAACTGGGGGAGAGCATAGGGCTAAGGTCGGCGTAGGTGCCGGTTGCGCCTGTAGAGGTGAGGCCCATCATGGCATCGGTGGGAACGGTACGCGTGTTGGGGCCCGTGTTCCACATCGATTGCATGTACCGCTCAACGGCGACGTAGTAAAACAGCTTGTCCTTTTTGGCTGCTCCGCCAAAGCTGCCGCCCCAGTCTGAGAGAGAATCGCTCTTGCGCAGATACGCGCTGGCGTTGGCCGGATCCGTGACTGCGGAGAGGCGATTGGAGGCGCTCAGCGCATCCAGTGCCGTGGAGTGCATAAAACCAAACAGCGTGCCGTGCATCTGGTTGGTGCCGGACTTCATCTCGTAGCGGAAGACACCGCCACCGGAGCGGCCCGCATCGGCACTGATGCCGGTCGTGTCCACCTGAAACTCCTGCATGGCTTCCATGGGAGGCTGCGACTCGCTGATGTAACCGCCCAGTTGCGAGACCGCGGAGGTGCCATCGATCAGCACTTCCTTGGTAAGCGCCATGCCGCCGTTAATGTGCGAGCCATAATCCGAGCCCTCCACACCGGGCACGTAGGCAAACATGAAGTTGGAAAGATTGCGGCTGCCCTGCACATTCAGTGGCAACTCGCTGACGGCTTCGTTGTTCAGGTTGGTGGAGATAGCTGCGTCCTCGGTTTGCAGAATCGGAGGCGCGGCCGTCACTTCCACCACTTCCGTGGAACCACCCACGTTCAACTCGGCGTCAATACTGACCACCTGACTGATCATCAGCGTCACGCCCTTGCGTTCCAGGGTTTTGAAACCCGCCTTGGAGAAGGTCAACGCATACGTGCCAATCGGCAACTGACCCACGCGATAGAATCCGGTGGCGTCCGTCACGACCGTCTTGGTGTTGTTGGTTCCTGTATTCACAATCTTCACCTGCACACCGGGCAAAACAGCCGAGGAGCTGTCTTTGACCGTGCCGGCGATCGTGGCCAGATCCGACTGCGCAAAGGCCGACGTCGCCAGTGCACAGACAAACAGCGCCACAAAGAATTGAAAGACTCTCTTCATCACTCTTCCTCCATAAAGCCGCACCGAGGTGCGGGCCGGCGTCTTCCACAGCCCAACCATCTTCACCGGCCAGTACGGTGCATGGCCGTTCCGGTTGAGCTGCGACGCCTGTATCGGGAAGGAGACAATCCGCTCTCCGCCCGGTGACCTATCCCGGAAACCACGACTCCGGTGCTTAAGCCGATGGCGGGTTCTGTTACCCCGCCTGTAGGGCTCGCCCTGCACCCGTCGTCGTCTCCGATCTGGTGGACCGCTCATCCCTGCCCCGCCGCTCCCGGCGGCCTTGGCCTTACCCGGGGAAAACCAGCAGCGGAGCATCGCCTAATCCTTGGTCATTGAAGCTGCGCAACAACAGGACTGAAAACGTAAGCGGGCGATAAATTTACCGCAGCCCGCAACCGTTCACCCCGGTAAAAAGAGGATCAAACCAGGCTGCTCCGAGGCGGGAACTTACCCCGTAAAGAGACACATAAACAATTAAAAATAGAAGTGTTACCGGAAAGAATCAGGGAAGAGACTTTTTGTCCGATACGAATCAAGGGACGGCAGGAGCGGAACGCGAATCTGCCCTCAATTTACGGGTAAATTGGCAAACGATCTTCTACGTTTTACCCCCGTAAACCAAAGGACTTAGTAGGCCTTGGCCCAAAAACACCTGCCTTGCTCCAAAAACTACTCCAGTCCGGTCCTTTTCTCCAAGCTGAAAAACAAGTTGAGCCTGTCAGGAGGACGGCACCAGCGGTGGCTCCTGACAGGCTCGGGATGGTTATCAATCTGCGGCGTTACTCGGCTGCGGTCACCACCACAGGAACGGTGAGTTGGGAGCGGTCTCCACTGATGCTGGTGGCGGTCAGCGTCACCTTGTAGTGGCCAGGGGGCGTGATGATCGGTCCCTTGTCCGAGAAGGTCTGGGTGGAAATTGTCAGGGTCTCTTCCTGCACCAGGGTGTTAGTGAAATTCACGACCGAGGTGCCCAGCGAGCACGTAGCAGTGGCCGGTTCGGTAGCGCAGGTCACCCGCACACGCCCGGCAAAACGCCGCGCCTGCAGGTTGACGATGCTGGAGGCAGAGGAGCCCGATTTGACCCGCACCGGCTCCGACTGGATGCTGGGTGCGGCCACCTGGGGAATGTTGTAGACCCGGATGTAGTCCACCAGCAGATCGGCGGGGTTGGGCGTAGAGGGCAGTGGAGCACCCGGCCAGTCGCCTCCCACAGCCAGGTTCAGCACCAGAAAGAAGGGCCTGTCGAAGACCCACTCACCGCTTTCCGGAATATCGCTGGTGTTCTGGACAAAGGAGACGTTGGCCGGATCGTCCACGTAGAACTGGATCATGCCGGGCGACCAGATGATGCCATAGGTGTGAAAGTTGCCATCGTCCACGCGGCCGCCGTTGGGCAGGCGGAAATCGTGCCAGAGGCCATTGCCGCCGTAGTAGCGCGGTCCATGCACGGTGGTGCGGATCATCTGCGGCCCCAGGCCGTTGGTGCGCTGCGTAACCGAGACATTCTCGGCAATGGTCATGGAACCGGATGCAGGCCAGCCAACGCGGTCAAAAGACGAGCCCAGCATCCAGAAAGATGGCCAAAGTCCGCTGCCCACCGGCAGCTTGAGCCGCGCTTCGATGCGCCCGTACTGGAAGTCCTTGAGGCCTTTGGTGGTAAGCCGGGCGGAGGTCCAGATACCCTCCTGGTTGCGCTGGGCGCGCAGAACCAGATGCCCCTGACCATCTTCAAAAACATTCGGATGATGCAGGTCACACTCTTTGGGCCCCTGGGTAAGGGGCGAGCAATAGGCCTGCAGTTCATTATTGCCGCTCGAGCCGCTCGCACCGGTCTGATAGGCCCACTTGGTCTGGTCGGGAACCTGTCCGGATGAACCGTTGAACTCATCGGCCCATGCCGGATCGCCCCAGGGCAGGCTTTCGCCCACAGGCTGCGCGCGATGGTCAGAACGCTGGCCCATAAAAAAGCCCGCGACAAACACGCCGCCCAAAGCCGCCACGGCGGCCAAGGCGGCCGCGGACTTCCAGAGGACGCTTCCGTGCTGGCGTACAAAGCGGCGCGTACGTTCTAGAACAGAGCCAGAAGCCGCCAACTCAACCAGAGGTTCCTGCGGTTCCGTACTGATGGCTGCCTGCTGTTCGGCTGTGGCGCGATCCGTGCGGACAAACTCCGGCACGTAGTGGCCCACCGGCAGAAAGATACGTAGCGCGCGATCCTTGCCCTCGTTCTGATAGATCTCGTGGAGTTTTTTGCGCAAGGCCCGCGCAGTCACACGGACAATCGGATCCACGTGCGAATCGAAGCTGGCAGGCTTGCGCCCCAGGGCCTCCACAGCAATCGAGTATTCGCGAATCTCCCCAGTTTCACCTTCAAAATAGCGATCACAAATAAAGGTGAGAAAGCGGATCAGACTGGCCGAGCGGGCAAACTCCGGCTGCGCCAGTACCCACTCCAGTTCGCGGCGCTCCTCTAGAGAACCGGCGCTCGCGGAATGCGGCAAATGGCTACCGGTGGGCGTTGCTGCTCCCTGCAAGCCGGGATTCAGTTCCGCATCGCTCTCGTTCACACCCATGCTCCCACACCTTTTATCCAGCCGGCACGACCGCCAGGCAAGCAGCGCCGGCCTCCGATCAAATCGCGCGGGTCAATCCTTAAACGTGGCAATCATAGCACCCTGGCAGCCCCGAATTGAACGGCTGCCCCAGTCCAGCAAACCTTGTGGGCTCAGAGGGGTAAAGAGAAGTGCCGCAGCACGGGCACGAGCACCGGTTCCCTCCCGGCAGGCCCTCAAAAGACGCTACCGCGCTTGCTGGCTTGCCTTTTCCGTAGCGGGGATAAGCTGTTCCATGTACACCAGCAGGTCCTGGCGTAGGATCAGCGCGCGCTCACGCCGGTAGACGCGGAAGAAGTAGAGGGCCGCGCCAAAACAGGCCGTAAAGAGAAAGAGGAAGATCCAAACAAAGCGATGGACGGACGGCCCGGGGTCGCGCACCAGGCAAAAAATCAGCATGCCGAAGAGCAGCAACACAGCGGCCGGCAGCGCCAGCACCAGCAGCAAGCCGCCAGCAAACTGGAGCAGACTCTGCAAAGCGGAAACGCGATTGGCATAGTCGAAGAGCGGCGTGAACACGAAGGCCAAGGCTACACCCAGCGCAACCATCAACCAGGCTGAGACGGCAAAGGCGATATAGGTGGGACGGGCGATCAGCCATTTTTCCAGCAAGGCAAGTCTCCGTGCATTTCGCGGCACTCCCATCCTACACGAGCATCTGGGCACGAGCGCGCTGGCATGCGGTAGACCATGAGGATGAGAGTACGTCCAAGCTCCATGCATCGTTCGTGGGATTTTGACCTGAGCCCTCAGCCGTTGTACTCTTCGGCAGGGTATTTTCACGATTCACCGTATTCAGGCGGGGGCAACCATCTCCATGCAAGCAAACGGCGCAAGCCCACATGCCGGACTCAGAAAGCATCTCTTTTATGAGACCTCGCACTCTCCTGCGCTCACCGATCTGGTGGGCTACGAAGAGGCGCAGAAGATCATCGATTTCTGCTTTATCGCCAATCCCTATTACCCGACCCCGGCCATGCTGGAGGATCTGCAGCGGAATCTTCCCAACCTGATCAAGTCCTATCCGTCCAGCAATCCGCTCCGCAGCCAAAGCTATCTGGCCAAGGTGCTGGACATCAACCCCGAGCACCTGATCATCGGCAATGGCGCCACGGAGCTGATCGCCTTGCTGACGCAAACCCTGATCGACCGCATTGCCGTGCCCATTCCCACCTTTGGCGAGTACATCGAAAAGATGAAGGATGCGCGCAATGCGGAGCTCTACATGCTCGACCCCGCCGATCACTATCAACTGCATCTTGCCGACTATCTGCAGTGGGTGGATCAGCGCCGCCTGGGCTGCCTGCTCATCATCAATCCCGGCAACCCGACCGGCCAGTTCTTTACCCGCGATGAGATGGTGGAGTTTCTGCACCATGCCCGTCACCTGGAACTGGTCATCGTGGACGAGTCCTTCATCGACTTTGCCGACGACGAGGTGCCCAGCCTGCTGCCTGTTGCCGATCAGTTCAGCAATCTGCTGATTGTGCGCAGCATGAGCAAGCACTGCGGCATCCCCGGGCTGCGCCTGGGCTATTGCTACAGCGCCAATCTTTTCTTGCTGAACCGGCTGCGCCGTTTTCTTCCCACCTGGAACCTGAATATGCTGGCGCAGTATTTTCTTTCCCAACTGCCCGCCACGGATGCCGATTATCACGAAGGCCGCAAGCGGCTGATTGCCGACGTGCGCGCGCTCTCCAGTGATCTGCGCTCGCTCCCTGGCATTGATGTGTATTCCACCGGCGCCAACTTTGTACTGTTCAAACTCAACAACGGCATGACGGCCGGCGAGTTGCAAAGCCGCCTGCTCACCGAGCACGCCATGTATGTACGCGACTGCTCCAACAAAATCGGCATGGATGCCTTCCATATACGCGTCGCCTCGCAAGGACGCCAGAAGGACATGCGCCTGGTTGAAGCCCTGAGGACTCTCCTGGTATGAACCGCCCCATCGTGCTTGTTGTCTCGCGCCGCACCACCCGCAAGGACCGCCCCATCGATTACGTGGGCGAGGCGCATCTGGATCTGTTGACCGGGATGGGGATTCTGCCCGTCATCGTACCCGTGGTGGAAGGCACCATGGCCTGCCTGGGCCAATACATGGCAATGATGAGCGGCCTGCTGCTGCCCGAGGGCGACGACGTAGACCCCACGCGCTTTGACGCCAATGATGCCAACTTTGAATTTGTGGAAGGCACGCACCCCACCAAGGACGCCATTGAACTGCGTCTACTGCATGAAGCTCTGGTCCACAATATTCCGGTGCTCGGCATCTGCCGCGGCTCGCAGATCATGAATGTAGCCGGTGGCGGCACACTCTACGGCGATGTGCAGAAGGAGAAAGGCTCCGCGCGCATCCACATCAATTATGAAAACTACGATGGCTATCGCCACCCGGTGACGATTGTTCCCGGAACGCCGCTAGCAGAGTGGTACGGCGTGGAAAGCCTCCCGGTGAACAGCTATCACCACCAGGGCGTGCGCGATTTGGCCGCGCGCTTCAAGCCCATGGCCCATGCCGACGATGGCCTGATTGAAGCCTTCTACGATCCGACGGCCCGCTTTACCGTGGGCCTGCAGTTCCATCCCGAACGCATGCTGATTGAAGCACACGGACACCTAGAGGTGTGGAAGGCCTTTACGAATGCGGTCAAGGAACACAGGCAATAAGGCCATCGCTCCATCCGCACCCGGAGAGGTTTGCAGATGGAACGATGGCCTGCGCAGCTTTAGATGTGGTACCCGCCAGCCGCGTGAATGTTCTGCCCGCTAATCCAGCCGGAAGCCTCCGAGGCAAGGAAGACCGCAGCCGATGCAATGTCCTGCGGCACGCCGACACGTCCCAACGGGGTTTGGGCTATGGCTTGCTTTTCGAAATCGCTTCCCGCAATCCCTGCAGCCTCAACCCCCTCGGTAAGAATCAATCCAGGATTGATGGAGTTGACGCGAATCTTGCGCGGACCAAGTTCGGTAGCCAGCGCGCGCGTGATGGTATCAACGGCGCCCTTGGTGGCCGAGTACACCGAAGCCGTGGCCACGCCGTCGGCCGCCACCGAGCTGATGTTGATAATGCTGCCGCCTGCTGCATTGAAGTGCTTCAAAGCCGCCTGCGTGGTCAACAGCAATCCCAACACGTTCAAGTCAAACTGCTTGTGGAAGTGCTCCGGCGTGACCGCCTCAATCGGAGCGAACTCGTAAACTCCAGCGTTGTTGACCAGAATGTCGATGGGGCCGAGCGCCTGAACGGCACTGGTCACAAAGGGTTCAACAGCAGCCGGATCAGAGAGGTTCGCCTGAAGCGCAACCGCCTTGCCGCCCGCGGCGACGATTTCACCGGCCAGCTTCTCCGCTGCCTGCTTGCTGCCGGAATAGTTGACGGCAACGGCTGCGCCCTGGGCAGCCAGTTGACGAGCGATGGCGGCGCCAATGCCTTTGGATGCGCCCGTAACAATTGCGACCTTGCCTTGCAGAAAAGCCATGGGGAATTCCTTCCAATCTTGAGGTTGAATCGAAGCGTTCGTCTTTCGACATTTCGATAACTATCGAATTGATTCAACGCAGCCAGGAAAGGATGCAGGATCGGAAAACTTTTTTCAGTAGCGGCTCGCGGCTTCCGTTGCTTAGCCCTTCTTGGTGCAACCTATTGTCTCCAGCGCCAACAACTGGCTGGCCAGCGCGCCGAGCACCCCAGGTCGGAGCGCCAGGAAATGAAATTTGCCTTCGCGGCGAATCTCGATAAGTCCTGCGTTCTCAAGCTCCTTGACGTGATGCGAAAGCGTAGCGGCGGAGATGGGTAAGGCCTCGCGGGCCTGGGCGCAACTGAGTGCGCAATGGGAAGCCGCAATCCGCTCCAGCAGCTCAAAACGGCGGGGATCAGCCAGCGCCTTGAGCAGCGCGGCACGGCGCGTGCGCGATAGACGCACCGCCTTGGGAGCAGTTTCCGCACTGGGCTGAGCAGAGGGCATGCTTTGATTTTATGCCACACGGCGCCTGCGGTGCGGGCGCGGCATGCAGCATCTGCATTATCTCGACAGACGCGAAAAGCTATTGGAGAACAACAGAACGACACCGGCCCCGCAGAGCATGCACTCTGCGGGGCCGGTTGTCGTGCGCTGTATGCAGCGTAATCTGCTGCATGCAATGCTTAGCGGGTTTTGGAGACTTCTTCGACGGTGACCGGATCGAGGAAGGGCATCTGGGCGCGAAGCTGCTTACCCACGATCTCAATGGGGTGCTTGGCTTCGGCTTCGCGGAAGGCCATGAACTCCTTGCGGCCGCTGTTCTGGTCGGCGAGGAAGCGCTTGGCAAACGTTCCGTCCTGGATGTCAGTCAGGATGGCCTTCATGGCCTTCTTGCTTTCATCGTTGATCACGCGCGGGCCGGAGACGTAATCGCCCCACTCGGCGGTATCAGAGATGGAATAGCGCATGTAAGCCAGGCCGCCGCGATAGATGAGATCGACGATGAGCTTGAGCTCGTGCAGCACCTCGAAGTAGGCGCTCTCGGGAGCATAGCCGGCCTCGGTCAGAGTCTCGTAGCCAGCCTTGATGAGGGCGCTGACGCCGCCGCAGAGCACAGCCTGCTCGCCGAAGAGGTCGGTCTCGGTCTCTTCGCGGAAGGTGGTTTCGAGTACGCCTGCACGGGTGCAGCCAATGCCCTTCAGATAGCTGAGGCAGAGCTTCTCGGCATCACCGGTAGCATCCTGGAAAACGGCGATCAGGCCCGGGACGCCGCCGCCCTCGGTGAAGACCTCGCGGACGCGATGGCCGGGAGCCTTGGGAGCAGCCATGCCGACCGAGATGTTGGCGGCCGGAACAATGGTCTTGTAGTGAATATTGAAGCCGTGCGCGAACATGAGCAGCGAGCCGGGCTTCAGGTTGGGACCGATCTCTTCGGCATACAGCTTGGCCTGGGTCTGGTCCGGGACGAGGATCATGACTACGTCGGCCCACTTGGTGGCGTTGGCTACGGTATCAACGTCGAGGCCGGCCTTCTTGGCCTTCTCGATGGACTTGGAGGTGGCAGAGAGGCCAACCTTCACCTGTACACCGGAATCCTTCAGGTTGAGGGCATGGGCATGCCCCTGCGAGCCGTATCCGATGATTGCCACCTTCTTGGACTGGATCAGAGAAAGGTCGGCATCGTGATCGTAGTAAGTCTTCGGCATGGTCTTTTCTTGTTCCTTCTGCTTGCGCGGTTTGGGTGGTTAGAAAAAATCCTGGTTCCGGATGCCGGCCAGGCCGGGTACCGTGTTGGTTCGGGTGCAAAATTCTCAGGCCGAGCAGGCAGGCCTGGGGTACCTCTACTAGTCCGACTCCACAACAGCGTGCGCATCTTCCTCTACGGCGTCCGCTAGCTGCCCCATGGCCGCCATCACGCTGGAAACGTGGTTGCCGCGGCGCATCGTCATTTTGCCGCTGCGGCAGATTTCGAGAATGCGGCCTTCGTCTTCGCGCAGCACCTCGATCAGGCCCTCGATCTTGCTTTCGACGCCGGTCATCTCAATGATGAGCGAGTCGGAGGTGAGATCGACAATGCGGGCGCGGAAGACCTCGACCAGGTCGAAGATCTGCGAACGGTTCTGAGGCGTAGCAGACACCTTGATCAGAGCCAGTTCGCGGGTCACCGTGGCGGTCTGGGCCACGTCGTCCACATCCACTACATTCTCCAGTTTAAACAGGCTGGCCCGGACGCGGTGACCAATTTCGGCTGTGGAGTCGCAGACTATGGTCATCCGGCTGAGTCCCTTGCGCTCGCTGGCGCCCACGGTGAGCGACCGGATGTTGATGTTAAGACGGCGGAAAAGCGAGGCCACGCGCGTCAAAACGCCGGGCAGATCTTCCACGTAAGCAATAAACGTATGCAGCATGATGGCTCTCTCCCAAGTGGTCCATGAAGCGTGGATTGTGCTCAAAATCAGTCTCTTTCTGAGCGCTGACCACGGTTCACTGTTCTTTACTTGTCGTCGGCGGACTCGACCAGCGGGTCCTTGGCGGGGCGGCGGATCATCTCATGCAGCGCAGCGCCCGCGGGAATCATGGGATAGACGGACTCTTCCTTTTCCACCATGAAGTTGAGCAGGTAGGCGCTGTTGGTGGAGCGAGCCTCGGCCACGGCCTGTTCCACTTCAGCGCGGGTGCGAACGGTGCGGCCGGGCAGACCATGGGCATCCGCCAGCTTGACGAAATCCGGGCTGACGAGCGGCGTGGCGGCGTAGTTCTTCTCGTAAAAGAACTCCTGCCACTGCCGTACCATGCCGAGAAAGCCGTTGTTGATGATGGCGATGTTGATTTTGATGCCTTCCTGCGCAATGGTGGAGAGCTCGGGCGAGGTCATCTGGAAACCGCCATCGCCAGCCACGACCCAGACTTCCTTCTCAGGGCAGGCCGTCTTGGCGCCGATGGCCGCGGGCAGAGCAAAGCCCATGGTGCCTAAGCCGCCGGAGGTAACCAGCGAGCGGGGATGCTCGTGATGGAAGTACTGCGCTTCCCACATCTGATGCTGGCCCACATCGGTGACCACAATGGCGTTGCCGCCGGTGATGCGCCAGATGTCATGGAGCACATGCGCAGCATACAGATGGCCGGAGTCGGGAAGGTTCTTGATGTCGCGAACCGCCGAAGCGCCCTTGGTCTCATCGATGGAACGGAGCCAGCCGGAGTGATCGGCAGAAGGAATACGGGGCAGCAGATCTTCGAGCACATGGCGCAAATCGCCGATCAGAGCCACATCCACCTTGACGTTCTTGTTGACTTCGGCAGGATCAACCTCGATATGAATCTTCTTGGCCTTCTGCGCATAGGTGGCGATGGTGCCGGTGACGCGATCGTCGAAGCGCATGCCGCAGGCGATCAGCAGATCCGATTCCTGAATGGCGTGATTGACCCACGACTCGCCGTGCATGCCCATCATGCCAAGATTCAGCGGATGGGAAGCGGGAAAACCGCCGAGCCCCAGCAGAGTAAGTGCCACAGGAATCTGCGCGCGCTCCGCGAGGGTGCGAATCTGCTCCATGGCGCCGGAATCGATCACACCATGACCGGCCAGGATCACAGGCCGCTTGGCGCTCTTGATGAGCTCAGCCGCCTGCGTGAGCGCCTTGTCTTCTACCTTCAACATGGGGTGCGGACGGTTGGGGCGGGGCTTGGCGGCTTCAAAGTCGAAGATGGCCGTGGCCTGCTGCGCGTCCTTGGTAATGTCAACCAGCACCGGACCGGGACGTCCGCTCTTGGCAATCTGGAAGGCGTAGCGGATGGCGGGTGCAATGTCCTCGGTCTTGTTGATAAGAAAGTTGTGCTTGGTCACAGGCAGAGTAATGCCGGTGATGTCCACTTCCTGAAACGCATCGGTGCCAAGAATCTTGGAACTGACGTTGCCGGTAATACAGACCACCGGAATGGAGTCCAGCATGGCCGTAGCAATGCCGGTCACCAGATTGGTTGCGCCTGGGCCGCTGGTGGCAACGCAAACTCCCACCTTGCCGGAAGCGCGCGCGTAGCCATCGGCCATGTGCGCCGCGCCCTGCTCGTGGCGGACGAGCGTGTGGTGGATGGGGAATTTACGCAGTGCATCGTAGACCGGAAGGATAGCGCCACCGGGATAACCAAATACGTCCTCTACACCCTCACCTACCAGCGTGGCCCATACGATTTCGGCGCCAGTCAGGCGGGTGGGCGTGCTCAAGTGATCGGCGGCGGACGGCGTATTCGGCTTAGTACCCATGATGCTCTCCTTGGTGAATCGGCGTCGTACGGGTGAAGGCTGAGGGCAAGTCAGCGTTAGCAAGTGTGCGAGTCGGCGAGTTAGCGGGTCAGCAAGTCAGCGTTGGCAGATGCGTTTCACCTAGGGCTGACTCGCTGGCTGGCTATTTCGGCTGCAGCCAGTAAGCCTGGTTATGCTGCTTCTCGTACGCGTCGAGCTTGTCAGCATGACGCAGCGTGAGGCCGATATCGTCGAGCCCGTTCAGCAGGCAATACTTGCGGAAGGGATCAATCTCGAAGCTGGCCTTGAAGCCCAGTGAATCGGTTACGGTCTGATTCTCGAGCGACACCGTTACCTTGTAGGCCGAGAGGTTGCGCGCGCGATCCAGCAGCACGTTCACCTTGTCTTCCGCGAGCGGGCACAGAACAATGCCGTTCTTACCCGCGTTGGAGAAGAAAATATCGGCAAAGGTGGGCGCAATCACTACGCGGAAACCAAAGTCGGAAAGAGCCCAGGCGGCATGTTCGCGGCTGGAACCGCAGCCAAAGTTCTTGCCGGCAATAAGAATCTGCGCACCCTGGTAGCGAGGATCGTTGAGCACGAAGTCCGCGATAGGCGTGCCATCAGCGGTTGCGCGCCACTCGAAGAAGAGAAAGTCGCCGTAGCCGGAACGCTCGATGCGCTTCAGAAACTGCTTGGGAATGATCTGGTCCGTATCGACGTTGGTGCGGTCGAGCGGTGCGGCCAGCGCGGTGAGTGTTGTGAACTTTTCCATTAGGCCTTCACCTCCCAGTTACGAATATCAACGAAGTGTCCCGCGATAGCGGCTGCCGCGGCCATCTCCGGCGAAACCAGATGCGTGCGGCTGTCGCGGCCCTGGCGGCCTTCAAAGTTGCGGTTGGAGGTTGCAGCGCAACGCTCCTGCGGCTTCAGCACGTCGGGATTCATGGCCAAACACATGGAGCATCCGGGCTCGCGCCACTCAAAACCGGCCGCGAGGAAGATCTTGTCCAGCCCTTCCTTCTCCGCCTGTTCCTTGACGATCTGCGAGCCGGGCACCACGATGACGTTGACGCCTGCCGCAACCTTGTAACCCTTGGCAATGCGAGCCGCGGCGCGCATGTCTTCCATACGGCCGTTGGTGCAGGAGCCAATAAAGACGCGGTCAATCTTGATCTCGGTCAAAGGCGTTCCTGCCTTGAGGCCCATGTATTCCAAGGCCCGCTGCAGGTTCTTGCGGTCGATCTCGGTTTTGCCTGCGGCCGGATCGGGCACCGTGGCGGTGATGGGAGCCACCATGCCCGGACTGGTTCCCCAGCTCACATACGGCGTCAACTTGGTGGCGTCGATGGTGAGCTCGCGATCAAACTGCGCGCCGTCATCGGTCTTCAGCTTCTTCCACTCGGCAACGGCCTTATCCCAATCCGCGCCCTTGGGAGCGTGATTGCGGCCCTTGAGATACGCAAAAGTGGTTTCGTCAGGAGCGATCATCCCGGCGCGCGCACCAGCTTCGATGCTCATGTTGGACACCGTCATGCGGCCTTCCATGGAGAGCGAGCGGATGGCCGAACCGGCGTACTCAATCACGCAGCCCGTCGCGCCGTCCGTACCGATCTCGCCGATGATAGCCAGAATGATGTCCTTCGCCGTAACGCCAGCGGGCAACTTACCCTCGACGTTGATGCGGAAGGTCTGAGGACGCTTCTGCGGCAAACACTGCGTGGCCAGCACGTGTTCCACTTCGCTGGTGCCGATGCCGAAGGCCAACGCACCGAACGCGCCATGCGTCGCCGTGTGCGAATCGCCGCAGACAATCGTCATGCCCGGCTTGGTGAGTCCCTGTTCGGGGCCGACCACGTGCACCACGCCCTGCTTGCCGGTGTCGGTATCGTAGAGCTCAACGCCGAACTCCTTGCAGTTGTTACGCAGAGTCGTCATCTGCGTGGCAGCAATAGGATCGAGGATGTTGAGCAGACCCTCTTTGGTGGTCGGGATGTTGTGGTCGATGGTGGCCACGGTGCGATCCGGACGACGGACCTTGCGGCCGCTCAGGCGCAGTCCCTCAAAAGCCTGCGGCGAGGTGACTTCATGCACCAGTTGCAGGTCGATGTAGAGCAACGCGGGCTCGCCCTCAGGCTCGGCCACCAGATGCTGCTCCCAGACCTTCTCGAATAATGTTTTCGGTGTGCTCATTGAATTCTCCGTTCAGCTCATGACGATTAGCTGACAGTTACGATTTGTTCGCTGTCCTCTTGCCACTTGCTGGACCGTGCTTTGATGTTCAACGCGAGCGTGCAAACTCGCGCTGAACAGATCACTCTTCGAACCCATTCCTCAGGGGCTAAAGCCCCGGAGTCTTCCGCTTGCTGCGGGAGGAGCGAACAGCTCCTAGTTTGCAACCAGCGTTTGCTTCACGATCTCGCGAATCTTGGCGCCCACTTCCTGGGTCTTCAATACAGTGAAGCCGTGATTGGTTCCGTGCACCAGATCGGGGGTGCGGTAGCCCTGCTCGAGCAGTTGGCGCACAGCCTGACGGATCGCCGTCGATTCCTTCTCCAGATTTGCCGAAAGGCGCAGCACCAGCGCACCGGCCAGGATCGCGCCGATGGGGTTCGCAATTCCCTTGCCCGCAATGTCAGGCGCGGAGCCATGAATCGGCTCGTAGAGATTGATCTTGCCGCCCACGGTGGCCGAGGGCAACATGCCCAGCGAACCGGTGATGACGCCGGACTCGTCGGAGAGAATGTCGCCAAAAAGATTTTCGGTCAGCACCACGTCAAAGCTCTTGGGCCGGTTCATCAGATGCATGGCCATGGCGTCCACGTACTGGTGCTCAAGCTCCACATCGGGATACTGCTTGGCCACCTCGATCACCACCGCGCGCCACAACTGCGAAACCTCCAGCACATTGGCCTTGTCCACACTGCAGAGCTTCTTGCGGCGCTGCTGAGCCAACTTGAAGGCCACATGCGCCACGCGCTCCACCTCGGCCTTGGTGTAGATCATGGTGTTGAAAGCGACACCGGTTTCCTTGTTGTACTCGCGCGGCTTGCCAAAGTACGCGCCGCCCAGCAGCTCGCGGACAAACATGATGTCGGCGCCGTCGATGATCTCCGGACGCAGCGGGCTGTTGACCGCCAGCTCCTTGAAGGCGAAGGCAGGGCGCAGATTGGCAAAACCGCCCAGCACAGACCGAATCTTGAGCAAGCCCGCCTCAGGACGCTCGTTGGGCGGAAGCGAGTTGAACTCGTTGCCGCCGACCGCGCCCAGCAGAACCGCGTCAGAAGCCAGAGCCGCGTCGATGGTTTCCTGCGGCAACGGCGTGCCGTCGGTGGTGATGGCGATGCCGCCAATGCGCTTGTGGGTGAGCTCCAGGGTGTGACCGCCAATGGCCATCACGTCCTGCATCACGCCAACTGCTTCGTTCGTCACCTCGGGGCCGATCCCGTCGCCGGCCACTACCAGAACCTTCAGCTTCATTCGTTTTCTCGACTTCCGGAGATAGAGAAAGGGTGCGCCGTCTCCGACAGCTTCCCCTTTCGTTCCTGGTTGTGCTGCAAGCGTACCCCGAGGAGCACGCCCCTTGCATCAGCTTGGCGCGCCGGACTGGCTTAGTCCAGCTCCGCGACCGGCTCGTGGCGGCGTTCGCGGATGTCATCGGGAAGAATCCCGATCAGGTCCTGGTCGTAGACATTCTTTTTGCGGTCGGCCAGAGCCACAAAGCGGTAATAGGTCTGCTGCAGCTCCTCGCGGGTGAGCGTGAAGCCAAGTTGCTCCAGGCGATGCCGCAGGGCGGCGCGGCCGGAGTGCTTGCCCAGCACCAGATGGGTGCGAGCCACGCCTACCAGCGCCGGCGTCATAATCTCGTAGGTGAGCGGATTGGCCAGCATACCGTGCTGGTGAATCCCCGACTCGTGCGCAAAGGCGTTATCGCCCACAATCGCCTTGTTCGGCGAAGGCCGGAAGGTGATGATCTGGCCCAGCACCTGGCTGGTGGGATAGATCTTGTCGAGCTTGATGCCGCACTCCACGCTGAAACGGTCCTTGCGGACGTAGAGCGCAGTGGCCAGCTCTTCCAGCGCGGCGTTCCCGGCGCGTTCGCCGATGCCGTTGATGGTGCACTCCACCTGGCGGGCTCCGCCTTCAATGGCAGCCAGCGAATTGGCCACGGCCAGGCCGAGGTCGTCGTGGCAGTGCGAGCTTAAGATCACGCCCTGGCGGTCGATGGCCGGAATGGCCGCGCGCACCTGGCGGAACATCTCACCGTATTCGAAAGGCGTCATGTAGCCCACGGTATCGGGCATATTGATGGTGGTCGCGCCGGCTTCAACGGCCACACGCACCATCTCGATCAGGAACTGCCGGTCACTGCGGCTGGCATCCTCGGGCGAAAACTCAACGTCGTCGGCCAGCGAACGGGCCAGACGGACCGATTCGCCGGTCTGCTCAAGCGCCTGCTGGCGGCTCATCTTGAGCTTGTACTCCAGATGCAGGTCGCTGGAGGCCAGAAAAACATGGATGCGGGCACGGTCGGCAAACTGCAGAGCGCGGGCAGCCATCTCAATGTCTTCGGTGCGGGCACGGGCCAGCGAAGCAATGTGGGGGCCGCGAACAGCCTGCGTAATGGTCGCAATGGCGGCAAAATCGCCTTCCGAGGCCATGGCAAAGCCAGCTTCGATCACGTCCACGTTGAGCTCTTCGAGCGCGTGGGCCATGGTCAACTTTTCCTGCGTGGTCATGCTGCAGCCGGGCGACTGCTCGCCGTCACGCAGAGTGGTATCGAAGAAGACTACATGATTGGGATTTACGCTCATTCTCCGCCTGCTGATCAGAATTAACCGACCTTGAACATGAACAGTGTCGCAAAACCAACAGCATAAGGCAAAGTTATTATTATTTTGGTTTCGATAAAAAATACTTATACTAATAAAAGAACAGTGATGGGGCTAGGGGCTAGGGGCTAGGGGCTAGGGGCTAGGGGCTAGGGGCTAGGGGCTAGGGGCTAGG
>Ga0207738_100024_pt1 | contig 35438 bp, 14 predicted proteins | sample LuqExpMetagenom9_FD_187767 | JGI IMG/M metagenome (GOLD analysis project Ga0207738, IMG submission 187767) | Tropical forest soil microbial communities from Luquillo Experimental Forest, Puerto Rico - Sample 9 (SPAdes) | ecosystem: Environmental > Terrestrial > Soil > Tropical forest ... | reverse complement strand
GTCATGCGCAGCGTCCATGCGTTGTCAAATCCGCCTATAAAAACGGCAGGTGCGGTGCGTAGATCGGCGAGCGAGGTGGCTTGCTCGCTCTTCGCAATATAGGCCTTGTGATGCAGATCAAGCACCGAAACCAGATTGAGAAGCACTTGCACGTTGTCCAATGCCACGGTGGTGAAGGCGTTGTCGCGGATTGTGAACGCGTGCCAGCGGGGCTGGTCTGGGTTTGCTGCATCGCGCAGCCGCACGCCCGTATCCTGCAACTGGTCCGCAACGCAAAGCAGAGCAGGACTGCGATCATCGAGCAGTGGGCCCCAAAAATATTCAAACCCAGCGCGTTGTACACGGCCGTAGGCGAGAAAGCCGAGCGCCGTGAGCAGGCTGCTGGCAAGCACGCAGACACATGCTACCGCAATCCAGTTCATCCTGCGCGGTTTTGCCCGCATGGCAGGTGCCGACGGCCGTTCCTCTTGATGCGTCTCCGCTGCATCTTTGTGTTTCAGAGGCGATTCTGTTGCATGGACTTCGCCATCGCCTCTTGTGTCCATTGGCGCCTCAGCCTCTGCTGGTTGAGCTGTCAGCTCAGGCAAAGGGGGCGCTACTGTTTCGATCTGGAGTTGTGGAAACATGAATTGCGGCGTGTAGGAGCCGATTGGAAGTTGAATCCGCAATTCATCGCGATGCGCAGGTTCGGCATAGTACTGACCAAGCCTCTTGCGGATCTCAGCCGCGGTGACCCGGACAATCGGATCGTTCCCGGTTTCGTAGTCCGCACTCCGCCCGAAGATCTCAATGCCCAGGGTACGTTCCTTGATGGCTTCGCCGTTTCCGCTCAGCGTTTGCTCGACAACATAGCGCAACAGGTTAGGGAAGCGCTTGCTGTGACTGAAGTAAGAGCTGGCCAGCAGGTGATCCAGTTGCCGGCGAATCGCGGCCTGATCGGCTTCGTTCAGCACGGGAATCTCCGGTTGTGACTGGGCTGTTGCCATGGAAGCCTCCGTAAACGTCCTCTGTCTGGGATTCATCCGCTGCCTAAACGGCGGAAACGGTAAAGATTGGACCTCCTTACAGTAAATTTCATCAGAAATTCGACCGTAAGGCGCTTAACTTTGTCGCACCTAGTATCTAGGATGAATAGCAATCCTTGCAACGGCCGTCCTGCTTCTTGTTGTTTTACCGTGGTGTGGAATCTGGATGAAGCTACAAAAGCTGGCGGTTGGAGGTTCGATTGAAGTCTTCCTGTTTCAGATGTCTCTCGATCTTTGCGATGCTGTCCTTGTTGGCCCTTGCGGGCGTTTGGGCTCAGCAGCCGCCAGTCGCCAGCTCTGTTCGCTCGGTCCAACAAACGGAATCGCGCGCGCAGCGTGATGCCCGCATGGCATGGTGGCGCGAGGCTCGCTTCGGCATGTTCATCCACTGGGGACTCTATTCCATTCCCGCAGGTTCATGGAAGGACAAGCCGGTGGAGGGATACGGCGAGTGGATTATGGATTTTGGCTCCATTCCCGTAGCGGACTACAAGCAGCTTGCTGGCCGTTTCAATCCCACAGCTTTTGACGCTCATAGCGTGGTTGCTCTTGCCAAGGCTGCGGGGATGAAATACATCGTCGTGACCACGAAACACCATGACGGTTTTGCGCTTTTCCGCTCCTCCGTCGATCCCTTTAATATTGTCCAGGCCACACCCTACCATCACGATCCGCTGCGCGATCTGGTTGACGAGTGCCACAAGCAGGGGATGCGGCTTGGTTTCTATTATTCGCAAGCGCAGGATTGGACTGCTCCCGGTGGTGCAGCATGGGACACTCCCGGTCATGCTGCTCCTTTCCATCACTGGGATCCAGCGCAGGACGGCGACTTCGACGACTATCTTGATCACAAAGCTATTCCGCAACTCCGTGAGTTGCTTACCAACTACAGCGGCGCACCCGACATCCTCTGGTTCGATACGCCGACAAGCTCCATGACTTCCACACGTTCCGCGCGTATTGTTGCTCTGCTGAACCAGCATCCCACGCTTATCTGGAATGATCGCCTGGGTGAGGGCTACAAGGGCGATACCGACACGCCTGAGCAATTCATCCCACCGCAAGGTTTTCCGGATCGCGATTGGGAGTCTTGTATGACCATGAATCATACCTGGGGCTATAAAGCCGGCGATCACGAGTTCAAATCCGCGGAAGAGTTGTTGCGCAATCTGATCGACGTTGCCAGCAAGGGCGGAAATTACCTTCTCAACATCGGGCCTGATGCCACCGGCGCTGTTCCTGCCGAGGAGCGCGAGCGTTTGTTGGCCATGGGACAGTGGCTCAAGGTGAATGGCGAAGCCATCTATGGCACCAAAGCCACTCTTTTTGGCTCGGAGGCTGGCCGCTTCAGCCAGACCGAAAAGGAAAAGGATGGGAAGCCAAAGTTCATTCCCGAGTGGAAGTGGCGTTCGACTACCAGAGAGGGCAAGATCTACCTTGAACTCTTCGAGTGGCCTGGCACAACGTTTCACCTCGATAAGCTACCGCGTCCGGTGGCAAGGGCTTATCTGCTTGCCGATCCGTCCCACAAGCCGTTGGCACTGCAAAAAAGTGGGGATGGAATCGATATTGTCTTGCCAGCGAAGGCGCCAGATCCGGTGGCTTCTGTTGTGGTGCTGGAAACGCTGCCTCCGAGTTCCCACTGACCGGATGCTGCTTTACCGTAAACGCTGCTTGCAGGCACTGTAAAGTGCTGCTAGCTTGTGGCGCATCTCCATAGAATGACCTTGTACTCGGCAGACAGCGATTCACATCTGTCTGCTCGGCATGTTCTGGAAATGGATAATCCTTGCTGCTGGCAATCTTGCAATCGGGATTCGAAGGAACAAACACGATGATTTCTCGCTGCGCTCTTGTTGCCCTCTGGTGCTGTGCCACGGTCTACGGGCAGACCATCCATGTATCGCCGAATGGACCTATCGCATCGCTCGAACAGGCGCGGGATGCTGCGCGCGCAGAGCGGCAGGCCGGCCACAAGGGGCCCATCCGCATTGTGGTTCATGCCGGGCGCTATACGCTTGGACGCACCTTGCAGCTCGGTCCTGAAGATAGCAACACTCAATGGGAGGCTGCGCCGGGTGAGCAACCAATTGTCAGTGGCGGACAAGCGATCCTTAACTGGAAATGCGAGGAGCGCGGCATCTGCTCTGCTTCTGCGGTCGGCCTTGACGCTCATCAACTCTTTGTGAACGGTGTACGTGCCATCCGTGCCCGGACACCCAATAGCGGCTTTTTGCATATCGATGGCGATAGTTCTACCGCAAAGCCCTTTCAGCTTCACTATCGCAACAATGACATACAGGCCGATTGGGCTGCACGGGGTGATGTGGAAGTTGTTGCGCTTCTTGCCTGGGCTGACCTGCGTCGGCCTATTGTTCAGGTAGACTCCGCAAACAAGTTGGCTACCCTCGCTGGGTGCCCGGAAAAGTCTAACCATGAACGTGATGCTCGCTACTATATTGAGAACACTCCGGACGCTCTCGATAGCGCTGGAGAATGGTATTTGGATCGCAAGGCGCAACGGATTTACTACATGCCACGGCCCAATGAAGATATGCAGCAGGCTGAGGTAATTGCCACCACTCTTGAAACGCTCGTTTCCATAGGCGATCAAGAGAAAGGCAGCAAGCCAACAAAGAAGATTAGCTTTAAGGGCCTCACCTTCGCTTACGGCGATTGGAAGATGCCTCCATCCGGCTATGCCGATGTACAGTCTGCATCCTATGCGCCATCGCTTGTTCAGGTGCAATCCGCAAGCCACATTGCGATGGATCATTGCCGCATGGCGCATGCAGGCGGTTATGCCATCTGGTTCGCTCAAGGGGCTCACGATAGTTCCGTTACCGCCTCTGAGATTGTTGATATGGGGGCCGGGGGCATTAAGATCGGCGAACCCATGCCGCAAGCCACTTCAGGCACAAGCAGCGGATCGATTCTCGTGGAAGGGAATCAGATCCACGATCTGGGCAAAGTGTATGCGCCCGGCGTGGGTGTCTGGGTTTTGGAGAGTGCGCACAATAAAATTCTCCATAATGAGATTCATCATCTCTATTATTCCGCAATCTCACTGGGATGGACCTGGGGCTATGGTCCAAATCGAGCCCGCAACAACATCGTCGCATTCAACCATCTGCACGATGTAGGGCAGGGAATGCTAGCCGACATGGGAGCGATCTACACCCTCGGCAAGCAGCCTGGCACGATCGTGCGTAACAACCTTATCCATGATGTCTCTGCCTCTGCCTATGGCGCCTGGGGTATCTACACCGATGAGGGATCGAGCGACATTCTCATTGAGAAGAATATTATCTACCACTGCAGCAGCTCAGCTTTTGTGCAGCACTACGGAAAAGGCAACCGCGTGCGCAACAATATTTTTGCCTTCGATGGGGAACACGAGATCATGCGCACCAAAAAAGAAGATCATCTGTCCTTCCATCTCGATCACAACATCGTCTACACACGGCAAAGCGCGCTCCTTGGCGGTAATTGGGAAGGCGATCAGTTCGATCTCCACCACAATCTCTATTTCATTTCTAGTAGTGGAAAAGCCGATTTTTCAGGTCATTCTTTTGCGCAATGGCAAACGCTCGGTCATGACCGCGGCTCGCGCATTGCTGATCCGCTCTTTGTCGATCCAGACCACTTTAACTTCGCTCTTCGCGGTTCGTCTCCTGTGCTTCGTCTAGGATTTCATCCCATCGACGTCTCACGCATTGGTCCTCAGCATTCTGTTGGGCCGGATGTGCGCTAGGCGACTCCATTTTGTCTGCGTAGATGCTCGACAATTTTTTTACGTCCTCATAACGCCCATTGGGCAGTCAGGATTCATAGTGCAGACCGCGTCATCATTTCGGCAACGCTATTCTTCCGCACAGGGCAAATCTCCGCAGCGCTGCCTGTGTGGCGGAATGCTATTGATCGTGGCCCTCTTCTTAGGCGCGTTTCGTGTGCAAGCCGCGCAAAGCCAGACGTTGGAATCTATTCATTACGATGCTGCCAACCGCGTCTTTCGGCTCGATGCTGCCGATGTTACCTATGTTGTAGGAATCAACCAGCAAGATCAGGTACAGACCCTCTATTGGGGAAAGCGATTGGCGTCCACCGATCAATTTCCTCCTGCTGTAGCGGAGAAGGGCATTGCTTCATTCGATCTGCCCGTGAACACCACCCCTCAAGAGTATGTGGCATGGGGCGGCGGGCTCTACGTTGAGTCAGACCTGAAAGTCACCTGTGCCGATGGCAACCGCGATCTTGTTTTGCGCTACGACTCGTACTCGATTGCGGCAGGTGAACTTCAGGTGCGGTTGCGCGATATTGCCCGTGAGATCTACGTTACTCTGCATTACTCGATCGATGCGCACACAGGCATCATGCGCCGTTTTGCGGTCATCGAAAACCGCACCACCTCTGCTCTTGTTCTCGAGCAGGCTGCCGCTGCTACATGGAATCTTCCCGCAGGCTCAAACTACAGGCTGCGCTACTTGGCTGGCCGCTGGGCCGCGGAGTGGGGCGTGCAAGTGCAACCTGTTCTAGCTGGAAAAACTATTCTTGAAAGCCGTAGAGGGACGACCGGACACCAGAACAATCCATGGTTTGCGATTGACAACATGCGCAACTCTGACTCCGAACACGGAGACACCTGGTTTGGCGCACTTGCCTGGAGCGGATCATGGCAGATCGCTGTGGAGCAAGATCCGCTCCGTCAGGTACGTGTGACGGGTGGATATAATCCCTTTGACTTTGGCTACACGCTTCAGCCTGGCCAGTCGCTGGAGACGCCTGCCTTTTACGGAGGATATTCCGCGTCAGGAATTGGCGGCGCCTCGCGTCTTCTGCATCGTTTCGAAGTGGACAGCCTCATGCCTGGCGCGCCGCAACCAAAGCTTCGTCCGATTGTTTACAATTCGTGGGAAGCAACCGAATTTGCTGTCGATGAAGCAGGCCAGATGAAGCTTGTTGAGCGTGCCGCGCGCATCGGAGTTGAACGTTTCGTTGTCGATGACGGTTGGTTTGGGCAGCGTAACCGGGATAGTGCAGGTCTGGGCGATTGGTCTGTAAATAATCAGAAATTTCCGCATGGTTTAAAACCGCTTATTGATAGAGTCCATCAGCTCGGAATGGACTTTGGACTCTGGGTCGAGCCGGAAATGGTCAATCCTGACAGCGACCTCTATCGTGCCCACCCGGATTGGGTGCTTAACTTCTCTGGTCGTCCGCGCTCAGAGCTACGGCATCAACTCGTGCTCAATTTAGCTCGGGCCGATGTGCGTGCGTATGTCTTTCATGCTCTCGATCAACTGCTGATGGAAAATCAGATCGCCTTTCTTAAATGGGATTACAACCGGAACTGGTCTGAGCCAGGGTGGCCTTCCGTGCCTCCCGGTCAGCAGAAGAGCGTCTATGTAGATTTTATTCGCAATTACTATTCCATTCTGGATGAACTGCGCAAGAAGCACCCTGATGTAGAAATCGAAAGCTGTTCGGGCGGAGGTGGACGCGTTGATCTCGGTGTGCTTCGCTACGTCGATGAGTTCTGGACCTCTGATAACACCGATGCCTTCGACCGACTGAAAATTCAGAATGGATTTACCTACGCCTATGCTCCAGCGGTTATGGCGGCATGGGTCACTGATTCGCCCACTTGGGTCAACCACCGCAGCCTCAGCATCGACTATCGATTCCTTTCCTCCATGCAGGGTGTTCTGGGGATTGGTGCCGATCTACGTAAGTGGGATGAGGCTGATCTTGCTGCCGCTGGTCGCATGATTGCCAAATACAAGGCGATTCGCGCGACTGTGCAGCGCGGCGATCTCTACCGCCTGCTTGGCGACGAAAATGCTCCTGGCACAATCGTTAACGAATTTTCGGCACGCGATGGTTCGCAGACCGTTGTCTTCGCCTTTCTCCATTCTAGCCAGGAACAGTATCCGTACCCACGCATTCACCTGCAAGCTCTCGATCCCGCAGCGATTTACGACGTCGAGGTCATCGATGGAGCTCTCACGTCAGGAACGCCGACTCAGGCGAGCGGTTCGTATTGGATGCAGCGTGGTCTCGATCTGCAACTGCAAGGAGACTTTCAGGCTGCAGGCATCTTACTGCGTCGGGTTCCAGCCGGTGCTTCTCCGAGTTCATCTTCCTTGCAATAGTCAACCTGCTCATGCAACACATACGTTGACAGGAGATATGTAAGCGTGAAAAGAAACTCCCCCTTGATTCGCCTCCGCCAGATGCCCGTACATTATGGAGGTCTGGTTTTGGTTGCATCACTCCTTTGCCTTGTATTTTCAGGCTCACTGTCGCTTGCTCAGAAATCTATTCCTGAGCAGGTCGAGTGGTCCTGGTACGCGCGCCCCGCTCATCCGGATTCCAAACTTCCTAATGTATTGCTGCTCGGCGATTCCATCAGCAGGAACTACCAACCGCGCGTTGCGGAGCAGCTTGCCGGTATTGCGAACGTCTACCTTTTTGCGTCTTCGGCATCGATTCCTGATCCACGCTTGGTCGCGCAGATTGCCGAGTTTGAGCGTCTTGAGCGAGTTCACTTTGCAGTGGTCCATTTCAATAATGGAATGCATGGGTGGGACTATAAAGAGAGCGACTACGAGAAGGGATTTCCGCTGTTCATCCATGCGATGAAGAAGAGTTTCGGTTCGCGTGTTGCATTGATCTGGGCCTCCACCACACCAGTCAAGAAAGATCAAGACGGCGGCGCAAGCAATGCGCGCATTACAGCGCGCAATTCAATCGCGCAGCATGTCCTTCATGGAATGCCCATTGCCGTTGACGATCAATATACGCTGATGCTCCAGCATGGCGACCTTTACGCCGACTCTGTCCACTTCAATAGTGCTGGCTCGCAGTTACAAGGCGATCAGGCCGTCCACTATATCCGTGCCGCGCTTGCCGGAGATCATTCGTCCGGTGCAAATAGAAGAGATGGTCAGCCAGCAGCGCAGCCTGCGGCGGATCCAGAGAAAGAGGCCAAGTGATGGAACAACGCAAAATGATCTGGATGCAACGGACCGTGTGTCTTATTCAGTTTGTGTTCACTGGGTTGATCTTGTTTTGTGCTGCCTCGCTTGTAACGGCACAAGCAACGGATGATGCGTCCAGCGCCGCGAGGGTTGAAGCACTTCTGCAGAAAATGACGTTGCGCGAGAAGCTCGCATTGATCGATGGTACTGGCGAGCCATCGGCCACCTATCAGGCCCAGGCTGGTTATCTTGCCGGAGTGCCGCGCCTTGGCATTCCTTCTATGCGCTTTGCCGATGGACCGCCCGGGCTGCTAACACGCGTTCCTGCGCAAGGCATGCCCGCAACCATGGCTGTGGCAGCCACTTTTAGCCGCAAAATTGCTCAGCTGAACGGTGAGACTATTGGTCGCGAAGCGCGTTCGCTGGGGATTGATGTTGTGCTCCAGCCATTTATCAATCTTGATCGCGACCTTGTTTTCAATCGCTCCTACAATACTTTCGGAGAAGATCCATTTCTAAGCGGTGAGATTGGCGCGACTGAAATTCGCGGTATCCAGGACCAGCATGTACTCGCCATGGCCAAGCACTTTGTCGCCTACGATTCACAGAGCTATGACATCAGCCTCGACGAGCAAACCCTTCATGAGGTGTATCTGGCGCCATTCGATGCTGCCGTTCGCGCAGGTGTTTCCTCGATCATGTGCTCCTATAATCGCATCAACGGCATCTATTCTTGCGGCAATCAACATACGCTCTCGAAGATCTTGCGCGATGAGATGGGCTTTAAAGGTTTCGTCACGTCCGATTGGGGGGCAACGCATGCGGTCTCTTTCCTGAATGCAGGTCTCGATATGGAAATGGCCGGCGAACCGTGGGAGGGTAAGTCAAATTACGATCTTTCTTTTTTTGATGACTTGCCGATACGTCCCTATTCGATTCCTGAGCCAGCGCGCCCGAAGCCCCAGGGGTTCGCTGCCACCACGCATATTGACTGGCGCGTGCCGGAAGAGGGGCATCCCAAGATCAATATTCCGTGGGATGGATCTGCCGTCGATCCCAAGAGAATGGCTGAGGCGCTACGCGATGGCACCATCACCGAGGATGCCATTACCCGGGCGGCTCGTCGTGTCCTTACGCAGATGGTTCGCTTCGGTTTGCTTGACGGATATTCAAAACACACTGTCACCGCGCAGGATATTGCGCAGAATGCGCAGGTGATTCAAACTACCGGTGAAGCTGCTGCTGTCCTCCTAAAAAATGACTCAAGAGCGCTTCCTCTTGTGGCTAGTGAACTGAGTGAGACAGTGTTCATAGGCCCTATGGCTGGCCAAGTGGACTCGATTGGCGTTGCAGGGGAACGCTCCATCGGCTTGCCGGAGCGGCAGGTGAGCCCGCTCGATGCCGTGCGCCGCATTGCGGGCGTTCAATCCATTCCTTATGCGGTTGCTGACGACATGACTGGAACTTCGATTCCGGCAGAGCTGTTTTCGCACGATGGCAAGGCTGGTCTCGAGCGTACCTGTGGAAATGCCGTTATCGTCGACTCGCAGGTGAACAGTACGCACAGTTCAGGCCGAGAACTCCCTCCCGAGGCACGTTGTGTTTGGCGCGGAGACTTGCGCATCGTGCAGTCGGGGCAATATTGGTTCTATCTGCAAGCGCTCGGCACCAATGCGCAAGTGGTGATCGATGGCCAGATCCTCGCACGAACCAGTGTCCTTCAAGGTGGCATTCATGGCGATATCGTGCAGGCCGCGCAGGACAACGCGATCCCTACCACCGACGGACTTGACAATGTTCGCCGGCCAGTCGACATTCAGGCTGGCCTGCATGCGATTGAAATCAGCATCACGCCCGACACCTCGCACGCTGCGGTTCAAGTGCGGCTCAATTGGTATACACCTGAGCAGCGCGCGTCCGATTATGCTGCTGCCATTGAAGCCGCTCGTCATGCCAAGCGGGTTGTAGTTTTTGCGTGGGCGCGCATCGATCCGGTTTTTCAGTTGCCAGGCGAACAGAATAAGCTGATCGAGCAGATTGCAGCCGTCAATCCCAATACGATTGTGGTGCTCAATACCAGTCAACCTGTCGCTCTGCCGTGGCTGGACAAAGTTCGGGCGGTCCTTCAGATGTGGTGGCCGGGCGACGAGGGAGGATGGGCTACAGCGAATCTGCTGCTTGGCAAGGTCAGTCCCGCTGGCCGGTTGCCTTTTACCTGGGGACGCAGCCTGGAGGATTACCCAGCCTCCGATCCGCGATTCCCTGAGCGTGGACCACTCGGCATCAACGGCAAGACCACATACTCCGAACGGCTTGATGTTGGCTATCGCTGGTTCGAACGCAATCACAATAAGCCACTGTTTGCTTTTGGCTCGGGCCTTAGTTATTCAAGCTTCGCTTACTCCGATCTGAAGGTGGTGCCGAGTCAGGATGGCGGATTCGATGTAAGCCTCACTGTTCGCAATCGAGGCAGTGTGGATTCTGATGAGGTTCCGCAGGTCTATCTTCGGCCTCCGGATGTGGCTCCGGAAGGCATTTTCTTTGCGCCTTTAACTTTGGCAGGGTTTGACCGCGTTCCGGTTCGCGCTGGTGAATCTGTTCGCGTGGTGATTCATTTGCCACAGCGTCAACTGCAGTATTGGTCTACAGCAGAGTCTCAATGGAAGACGCCATCCGGCACTCGAACTCTATTTGTTGGTCCCTCTTCGGCCGATCCGCGGTTACAGACAACTCTCGCAACGCACTAATGGAGATACAGATGTACATCAAAAAGCTTGTCTTATTTTACGATCGATTGATCGGTGCATTCACGGCCTCTGCTTTTCTAGTATCTGCGTTGCTGCAGCCGTCGGTAGCCTGTGCGCAGACTGCGCGCCCCGTGCCTGCTTCTCCGGGAGATTCTATCGAGTCTCCCGGCCCCGTTGCCTCTCTAAGCCCGGCACTCAAGCGGAGCGAGGTTATTCGAGCGACAAAACTCGTTGCCGACTGGCAACTGGCACGCATGCCCGAGCAGCCGCAGCGCGATTGGACCTATGCCGTGCTCCATATCGGATTCATGGCAGTTCCGCAGCAAGTGGCTGGCGACCGCTACCGCAATGCCATGCTCGATCTTGCGAATAAACTCGACTGGTTGCCTGGGCCGGAGTTTGAGTTTGCCGACGATCAAGCCATTGGCCAGATGTATATGCAGCACTACTTCATCCATCGCAAGCCGGCAATGATGAAGCCCATGCAAGCCCGTCTCGATCTTGAGATACAAACCCCGGACAATCCTGCCAAGCCGCTCTGGTGGTGGTGCGATGCGCTCTTCATGGCTCCCCCTGTTTTTGCTGCCATGAGTCGCGCTACGGGCGATGAGAAATATCTTGCCTTCATGGATCATGAGTGGGAGATTACGCAAAGCCGCCTCTATGATCCTCAAGCGCACTTGTTCAGCCGTGATGCAATCTGGATCGACAAGCATGAAAAGAACGGGGCGAAGGTGTTCTGGTCACGGGGAAATGGGTGGGTGATGGCCGGTATCGTGCGCGTGCTGGAGCAACTTCCGAAAGACTCACCGCTGCGTCCGAAGTATGTGAAACTTCTCCAAGAAATATCTGCTGCGGTGATTCGCATTCAAGGGCGCGATGGACTTTGGCGCGCAGGCCTTCTCGACGCTGATGCATATCCGCTTCCTGAAAACTCAGGCAGTGCCTTTATGGCTTACGCTCTTGCCTATGGCGTCAATGAAGGAATTCTCGAGCGTAAGGTCTATCAACCTGCCGTGGAGAAAGCGTGGAGCGGAATGCTCTCACATGTTTATGCTGACGGCCGTTTTGGTTGTATTCAGCCGGTTGGCGCTTCTCCCGATAAATTTACTGAGGCCTCCAGTTATTCCTATGGCGTGGGTGCCTATTTGCTGGCGGCATCGGAAGTCTACCGCCTTGCCAAGTAGTTGTTCGGTAAGGAAATTGTAGAAATCTAGGAGCGTACTTCTGTAAGCGTCCCTCGGCTTTGTTGAGGGATGCTTACAGAAGGGAGGGGAGAATGCATCAGAAATGCAATGTTGGCGCCGTTCGCTGCACGCAGTGGCGCTTTTGCGGAGAGATGGCGGCGTCACGCTATATCACCAGCTCTTTTTGATGAGTGTATCGAAAGCAACGCCGCCGTTCTGATTGCGCGTAACGCTGACGGCGACGCGAGGTGAAACCTGATATTGTCCTTGAATTGTTTGGTTCTGTGTCGACGCAACGTTGGTGGAGAAGGTTACAAATAGATTTCCTGTAACGCGTTGCTGGATGGTGATGTTCGCTCCTGGAGGTCCTTGACTGCTTCCACTCTGCAATACCGGATTGATGGAGAGTTGCGAAATACCAGCGACCTTGGAAATGCGGCTCGTGACTTGACTGCTGACTTGCGAGGCAACGAGGGATGCCGCGGCTTGATTAGTCGGAGTGGCGGGATTAGCGGAGTTTGCTTCGGTTGTCTTGCCGAAGGCAAGCAGATTGATGATGTCGGCTGATGGAAGCGCAGGGTCGGAGCTATACTCTGTGTGCAACTGTGCTACAGGCCCTTGGAAGCGCAGAAAAATGCTGTATTGTTGAATGCTTGTGTTGAGTGAGACGTTGACGACCGGCTCGGTTTCCGATGGATTGACGAACTGGATTGTTCCACCGTTGAGCAAGAAGCGATTTCCGTTAAGGATGATGTCGCCATTGGTGAGATTGACGCGGCCAAGAATAACTGGTTGCGATGCCGTGCCGCGTACTTGCAGATTTGCAGAGCCACCTACGCTGAGCGCTCTGCTGACCAAGCTAATGTTGTTGGTGGAGTGAACTCCGATGTTGAGTTGAAGATTCTGGCTGAATCCTTGAGCGGGCGGAGCAGAGACGCCTCCGGATAATTGCGTAATGAAGTTGGCCAGATCAAATGCCGGTGTAAAGGAAAGTTCGGTAAGGCTGACATTTCCGCTCAGGAGTGCATTTTCCGGTGTGCCGGTAAGACGTAGATTGGTGTCGACGCTTTCACGCATACCTTGTGGATACAGTGCGCGAATGCCTTGCGCGGAGAGACCGAGGTCGAATTGCACATTGGGGCGGTACGCAATGCCGCCCTGAGCCGTCACTTTGCCTCCGCCAACGATGCCTTCGAACCGAGCTACGTTGATACGGTCTTTCGTAAGCGTTAAAACACCGTTGCCTTTTTGCAAACCAACGGGCAGATCGGCGGAAGCAAAGTTGGCGTTGACGATGTCGATCTCACCACCAATTGCCGAGGCATTCACCGGGCCATTGGAATTGATGTTGAATTTGAGCTGTCCTGAGCTTCGCACATCGGGATTGAATAGCTGCGCGAGCTTGAGGTCGACTGTTCCTTGCAATACCAGCGCCATCGGCCCGCTTCCAGTTGTCGGAATGATGCCGCCAAACTCAAGATTCGTGTCTGTTCCTCGAAGAACAGAGCGTTGCACCTGGAGCACGGTGTCTTTGTAATCGACCTTGATGGGGGCTTCTGCCGCCAGTTGAATGCTGTTGGTGTAGCCGAGTTGCAAGGTCGGAATGGTGAGATGTGCTTCAAGCTGGCGCTTGTTCTTGAGCGGACCGTGCAGGATAGCATGCAACTCCGTCTGCCCCGTTACGTCGCCGGCGCGATCGGGTGCATACGTGGCAACGAGCGGCTGCAGAGGAATGGTTTGCGTGTCGATCTTTGCATCCGTCATGTAGTCGCCGCTCAGCTCAACACGGGCCTGCGCCTGGATTCCTGTACCGATGGCGGCTGTGGAGAGATTTGCATTCGCTACGTGGTCGGCAACGCTCATCCGGAGGTGAAGAGATTTGAAGGTCTGATCCTGCACTGTGAGTTGAGGACTGGTGAGTGTTGCTTCTAGCTGCGGATTGTCGAAGCTCCCCTGGCTGTTTGCCTCAATGGCGAGAGATCCGCTGGCAATCAAGTTTCTGCTTTTGAGCGCCTGTAGTTGATCGAGATGAATGCCCGTAGAATGAAGCTGCGCGGTGTATCTCTTTTGTTGCGGATGTACACTCGCTGTTGCCTGAATGGTGCCGGCAGGCATATCCATAGCGAGGTTGCCGTGGATCTCATCACCAGTGCCTGTAAATGTCAGAGTGGCAGATTTCACTGGCTGTTGATAGGCAACAAGATTCGTAACGGAGAGCCGTCCGGTTCCGATTGGATTTACTTGTGTGCCGTGTATCTTGGCGTCGGCGCTCAGAGTTCCTGTAACGGGATATTGCTGCCCGGCGAGATTCTGCAGTTGTGCGATATCCACTTGTGAAGCGTGGAGGTCCACCTGAATGGAGCTGTTCTTGGTGAAGGACCATTGCTGTAGCTCTGTGCTTGCGTTCAAAGAAAGCCTGCCTCGTGGTGCGAGTTGCAGGTCGGCGTTTTGCAGGGTGGCATAGGACGGATTGGCGTCGATGTTGGCGCGCAGCGTCTTAATGGTAGAGCCATGAAGATGTAGATTGGAAGCGACAAGCTGTCCCTGCAAATGAGGTTCTGCGATAGATCCGCGTACACTTCCCTGAAAGCTTGCTGTTCCGCCGAGCCCAAGGGGCATGGTGGGGTGCCCGGGTGCTGGTGTCCGCAATAACGCGGCAATCGTTTCGAGCTCATGCAGGTCATTGGCTTGAAATCTGACATTCAGGATGGAGTGCTTGCTGACTGTGCCATTGAGCAAGAGATTGGTTGCAGGCGTGCGAACAGCACTGTTCGTCAATGTAAGCGACTGAGCGTCTCCAACGTAGATGCCGTGAAGAACGCTCTCGAGTGGAATCGTCTGTGCAAGATTGCCGTCAGGGGTTGCGCTATTTATCTGGCCACGCACTGTCGCATCGGTGTGCACTGCAAGATCATGGAAGCTTTTGCTCCAGGTAGCGGTAGCTTGCGCATTGAGGCCGCCGCTGACTGCGATATTCTTGGGCGTCGCTCCCGAGGCCAGCGTGTGTTGCAGACTAGTGAGAGAAACTCCGCGCAGATCAGCGCTCATGCGAGAATGCGTATCTCCTGCGAGATCCGACATCTCGCCCTGCGCACTCAGCACTCCATTCAGAAGATCAGCCTTGAAATCCTGCAAGACCACGTTGCCATGCAGGAGCGAATAGTGCCCGGCGATATTGCGAATTTGCGTGTGCAGCGAAGGAGTGTGCACATCGAGCAGTGGACTGCTCACATCGCCATGCAACGTGATTGCATTGAGCAGAGGCTGGTTGGATGCAGCGGCATAGTCGAGCGAGCCCTCTGCATGAAGTGCGCCGGATGGCACGGATGCACTCTGCAGAATTTTACGGACCTCCGCGCCGTCCACGGCGGCGCTGTAGCGCGCCTGTACAACAGGATGCGCGTAGTTCTGCACGGTAGCGACAAGCATAAGCTGCGAGGCTCTGCTGTTCAGCTTGGCGCTGGTCAGATGGAAGGCGGCGGACGTTGCGTCGAATTGCGCGGCAAGACGATGCGAGATGGGACGAAACGTTCCCGATACCAGATGGCCGTTGGCATAGGATATGGCGCCGGAATACTTTGTCAGCAAGGGGTTGAAGGTAGCATGAAAATCCAGTTGCTGTACATCGGCTGAGAACAGAATCTTGCGGTTGTTGTAATACACTTCGCCGCGCTCAAGCACGGCATGGCGAATCCCCAGGTCGAAGACACCCATGTTGCTGCTGCTTGCCTTACTGCTTTTGAACGTGGGAAGATTCGATCTTCCGTTTGCATCAATGTAAATGCGAACGATGGGGCAATCGATGCGAATACTGTCGATGTACCATTTGCGGCGCAGGAGGGATGTGATGCGCACGCCGGCCTGCACATGATCGACTTCGAGCAGCGTTGGGTCAGGATAGGGCTGGGCACCGTCTACGCGCAGCCCATATAGATCGAGGCTCAGGTTGTGAAGGTGCAAGGTGAAATCGCGGAGATGCACCCGCGTACCAAGAGACTCGCTCGCATTCTCCTCAATGGTTGTCCGTAGGTAATTATGGAAGTGCGCATTTCGTAGAAGGGCTGCGAGCGTAATCCCGATAAGCAGCAGTGCTGCGCCAGAGATGCCTGCGGTCCATGCGACGATGCGCACCAGCAAGCGCTTGTGCCGTGGCGTGAGCCGCAGTCTCGGATTGGATTGAGGGCCATTTGCCATCGGTGACCTCCGCTCAGAATGCCTGCCCGATGCTGATGAAGTATTGTGTCGACTTAATGCCGGGCACAGGGTTGAGGTTGTGTCCAAGGTCGATGCGCACCGGGCCGACCGGCGTGGAGTATCGCAGTCCGATGCCGACGTTATTCGAGTACAGCGATGTGAAGTTGTGGAATCCGGCGCTGGAGAATACGTTGCCGCCGTCATAGAATGCGACCATGCCAAGGCCCTTCCTGATTCCTAGAGGGAAGCGCAATTCGGAGTTGAGCAGGAACAGTTCGTTGCCTCCGGTAGGGACGTTGATGCGTGACGCGTTCGGGTTGGCGGTGCAATCGACGCTGTTGCCCGAGTCGCCGATGCAGACCGCCTGCTGCGGTCCGGCGCCGTCGAGAGGGAATCCACGTAAGGTGTTGCCGCCTCCGGTAAAGAACTTCTCACTGAGTGGAACGCGGCTGTCTGCAGACGGCTGTGCCAGGCCGATACGGATACTGTTGGCCCAGATCAGATTCTGATGATGGCGAATGGGCATATAGTAGGCAGCCTGCGCTGTGAGCTTGGCGAAATCGACGCTGGAGCCAAGCTTGGAGGAGTTGTAGTCGAGTTCGATGCTATCGAGCATGCCTTTGTGCTGATCGAGCGCGTTGTCGCGTGTGTCATGTGTAAAGTTGGCTGCAAGTGTCGAGAGCCGAACATTGCGATCTTCCTGAGGAACCAGAGCGTCCAGCTCGACGCGCGTCAGCTTGGTGTGGCTGTAGCTGTAGCGCAGAAACAACGTGTTTGCGCTCTGCTTGCCGAGTGTGCGCTGCACCTGATAGCTGCCGAGTTCCTGCTGCGACGAGAAAATCGGGTTTTCTTCATCGCGCTCACCCGAAACCGAGAGCGTGGCTTTCCATAAGGTCCAATCCAGGTTTGGGTTGATATAGTAAGCGGCAAGGCGCTGATCGAGACGCCCAGCGAAGGCCGTGAGGGAGAGTGATTCACCCTTGCCGCGGAAGTTATTCCGGGTGTACTGGAGCGTGCCACGCGGTCCGTAGAAGGTCTTCTGGTTGGTGCGATAGGATGACGGCAAGCCAACAGGCGGCAATCCCGGTAAAGCTACCGTGCCGCTGGGAATGCTGCCTCCGCGATTGATCAGTTCGAAGCCGAAGCCGTACGTGATCTGGTTCTTTCTGCCCTCATGTACTTGGACCAGGACATCTTCCTTGTTCTGGGTGGTGATCTGCCGGCGAGGATCGATCTCGGCCCAATCGAAAACACCGCTGTGATCGTAGAGGCGGCTTTCTGCCGTGAGCAGGTGACCTTCGGTTAACGGTTGATTGGGCTTGATGTAAGGAGCAACATCTCGATCGATCAGACGTTGCTGCGTGGAGGCGCGACCCAGGGTTACGATATTCCCGGTGAAAACGCGCGGTCCCTCGTAAATGTGATAAACCACGTTGATGTGGTGCGGATCTTCCTTGGAAACAATCGTTGCAGTCTGCCGGAAACTTGCGGTCAGATAGCCGGCCTGCAAATAGTGCGCCATGATGCTTGCCCGGTCAGCCTGCACGAGGCTTTGCGAGTAGGGCTTGCCCGCGTCAAGCTTCATGCCGCCAGGAGCGAACTGCGCTTGGGGCAGTGTATCCGCACCTTCAACCTTCAGCGTGTTGACGGTATCGCGCGGCCCCTCTGTGACATCGAAGGCCACTTTGATATTCCCAGCGGTGCGTACAACCTTGGGGACGACCTTCACGCTGCTGAACCCCTCGGACTTATACACATCTTCGAGATTCTTTACGCTGCCGCGCACCAGTTTTTCGCTGTAGCTGCCGTGCGAAAACAGGTACGCTTTTTTGATCGAGACATGCGGCAGCAGTTGATCGTCGTGCAGCACATCGTTGCCGGAAATGTTGACAGACTTGACTCGGTGTTTGCTAGCTTTCTCTATTTTGTAGAGGATGGTGATTCCGCCGCCGTTGGGCTTGCGGCTGAAACTTGAGTCGACAGTGACATCGAAGTAGCCCTTGGATTGAAAGTAGGAAATGAGAGCCTGCTGGCCCTCTTGCACGGAAGACGGATCGACGCCCACTCCCTGATACATGGGCAAGAGCGACTTCTTGGTCCAACTCCATAGATGCGCTCCTGCGATGCTCACGTCCGTCAGCGGGCCTTCATGCACGTTGAAGTGGATGTCAGCGCGATTGCTTTCGGCGTTATATTCGGCCCCCTCTAGCTGTACGCGGGCGGAGAGATGCTTTTCTCGGATGAGTTTGTTCTGAAGGGAGGCCGTCGCTTTATTGAGCGTGCTACGCTTGTAGGTTTTGCCCGGACGAATTGCAGCCCCTCGTGCGCGGGCCATGATGGTGTTGAGGCCGTGATCGAGCTTTGCTGCTTCGGCCGGGGGGACCCCTGCGATATCAACCTGACCGAACCTGGCGCGGCGCTTCAAATCGGTGCGGAAGAATACGTTGACGAGTCCGTGCTTGTGGTCGATCTGTATCTCAGGCGTAATTGTGGCCTGGAAGTACCCTTGCTGCCGGAAGAAATTCAGCAAATTATCGCGATCGACGGCGATATCGTTTGCGTTATACGGGGCTTGAGGAGGGAAGTTCGAAATCTGAATGAGACGTGAATAGGCGAACTGCTCCGCGCCAGGAAATTCAAAGAGGCCAAAGAATACAGAGGGCTCAAGCACCAGCAAAACGCGAACCCCATCTGCTTCAGGAGCGATCTGAAGCTGTATTTCCTTAAATTTCCCAGTTGCCTTGAGTGCGGCGATGCTTTGCTGCACTTTCTCGGCGGAGAAAGGTTCGCCTGCATGCTGCGCAAAGAGGTGAGCGAAGTCGCTGGTTTTGAGGTCTGGTTGACCAGCAATTTCGAGGCCCGTGACTTTTTGCCCCTCATAAGAAGTGAGGATGGCTTCTGTCTCCGGAGCGGTCTTTGGTTCCTGGCTTGCAGGGGACGTTGCCGCCGGTTGCTGTGCATCTGCTGAAAGGCACACGAACGCCATGAGGCCGCAAAAGATTACGCGTGCAAAGTTGCCCCATGCAGTGAGCGGCGGGGTGTTTGCCGATGCGAGCAGGTTCATGTTGGCCAATAAAGCGTTCATCGTCCTCCTGTCAAAGACAGTTGGATGCGCCCAGGGCCGCATCATTTGCTTGCGGGTCTGCGTAAATTTTGCAATGAACGGTTCGGCAATAATTTGAAGCTAGCAGTGGGTCAAGCTGTGTTTATGCTGTCACGATTCTGTTCATGCCTTATCGTCATTTGTTACAGCGACAGCTTGCATGGTGTTCTCCAGCATACCACTCCAGCCATGAGTGCTAGAAGTGAGGGAGGTAGGCAGCTTTTGACCTCCCACCGCCTGCCGTAGAAGATATTTTGTTCTGAGGATGGTCTAACAGATCGCGTCATCCCAGGTTCTGTAGGGAACCGCTAGCTCGCCAGGGGCAGTGAATCCGCGGCCTATTCGGTTCCGGGCGCTGCCGGTGTGATTCGCTACGGCACAGATTGGCGTCCCAGCATCGCTACGGCAGAGGCTTTCTCCCTTGTTTTCTCAAGAGGTTTCCGGTAAAGCTGGGATAAAATCAAAGGCAAGCATGGAAACACTCCTCAATTCGGGCTGGATGCTGTTGGTGATCGTACTCGCGAGCGCCTGGTTCGGCGCGGAGAGGAAAAAGCGCGGTGCCAGTCGTGTGCCTTTCACCGCGCAGCTCATGCTTGCTGCCATTCTGTTTCCTGCAATTTCCATTACAGATGATTTGCAGATTGCACAGAATCCGGCGGAGACTGAGTGCTCGCTGCGTCAGGATCACAGGTCTGGCGGCGCACAATACGTTTTTCAGAATGCAGTGGCTGCGCTGCCCCCAGGCTTTTTTGAAGTGCCTGCCTTCGGTCTTGTGAATGGCGTGGTGTTGGTGTCCTATGCCTCTCCGGCCGTTACGAACTCGGCCGTCGCAACGATAGACAGTCGTCCGCCACCCTTCGTCTAATCCCTCCCGTCACAATATTTCCATTCTGATTTTTGCAACGCCGTGTACGTAGCGGCGCAAAGGGTTATGCATGAAGATCGTCATGCCTTTCGGCATTTCCGCTGCGACATGCGCAGCGGTATTCTCTATTGCTCTTGCCGCCACATCCTGCGGCGCGCAGCAACGTCTAGGCTGGGAACAGATAAAGGCTCGTTTCGAGTCCGCCAATCCAGCACTTCAGGCCGACGCGATGAGTGTTGATGAGGGGCGGTCCGCGGAGATCACGGCCCATTTGCGGCCCAATCCACAGTTCACGCTTTCTTCAGACGGCACACAGCTTGCACGTCACAATGGTATTTGGCAGCCCTTGAGCGGTAGCGATGTGGTTTCCTCGCTTAGCTATTTGCACGAGCGCGATCATAAACGCGAATTGCGAACGCAAAGCGCTCGGCAGGGCACGGAGATTGCGGCAGCCAATCATGAGGACTTGAAGCGCAATCTGGAGTTCGAACTCTATGTGGCCTTTGTCCAAACGCTTGAGGCCAAGGCGGTTCTGGAACTCGCGCGTGCCGACCTGGAGTACTATGACAAGATCATTGCGATTAGCCGTGACCGTTTGCGCGCCGGCGATATTGCGCAGATCGATTTAGATCGGATCGAATTGCTTCGCGTTCAATATGAATCTGAAATCCAGAGTGCGCAGGTCAACCTGCGTACCGCGAAGATCCAGTTGTTGCAGTTGCTCAACGAGCATACCCCGGTTGAGCAATTCGATGTGACGGGAACCTTCGATTTTGTGCAGGATCTGCGCCCGTTGGACGATTTCCGTCAGATTGCACTTGATGCGCGGCCCGATTTGCGCGCGGCGCTCGAATCGATAGAGCAGGCGCAGACGAATCACAAGCTGGCCGTCGCCAATGGCTCGACCGACCCAACCATTAGTGGCTGGTACACGTGGAACGCGTCGAACAACAATCCCAACGCAAGCCAGACGCTGGGCGCCAGCATCAGCGTGCCGTTGCGGATATTCGATCGCAACCAGGGTGAGAAGCAACGAACGCAGATCGAAATCGATCGCCAAAAAGCGCAGACCGAATCTGTGCGCGCGCAAATCTTCAGCGACGTGGATTCGTCCTACGCGCAACTGGAGAGCAATCTGGTTTTGCTGAAGCCGTATAAGGCGAAATATCGCGATCAAGCGCTTCGGGTCCGCGATACGGTGACCTACTCCTATCAACACGGCGGCTCTTCGTTGATGGACTTTCTCGCGGCGCAAACCGATTACCGGGCTGTGCAATTGGCGTATCTGCAACTGATGGGTTCAACACTGACCGCGGCTGGGCAACTGAATCTGGCTGTCGGACGCGAGGTGCTGCAATGATAAGTCTTTCTCCGAAATCTTCTTCCGCTGTTCTCGTCGCAATGGCATGTTCCGCCGCGGTATTTGTTCTCGCAAGCTGCAAGGCGAAAGACAAAGGAGATGGTGCCCCGCCGCCCGCACAGGTTGTTCATGTTGCCGACATGAATCTGATTACCGTTGATCCCAAGGAAGAGGGAAGATTTTCGCTTGTGGCCGCAGGCCAGATGGATGCCTCCACAGAGCTAGCGGCAACCGGTTCGGTTATGCCGGATGTGAGCCGCGAGATTCCAGTAATTTCGATGGCCAACGGCAAGGTGGTCGATATCAAGGCTCGTTTGGATGACACCGTGAAGAAAGGGCAGTTGCTGCTGCGGGTTCAAAGCCCCGATGTGACGGCTGCGTTCAATACATATCTAAAGGCGCGCAACGATGAGCAGCTTGCGCGGAAGGCCTATGCACGCGCGCAAGATCTCTTGCAGCATGGCGCGCTTTCGCAGGCGCAGCTTGAGCAGGCGGATGATGCGGAGAAGAATGCAGCTTCGGACCTACGGGCGGCCGAAGAACAACTGCAGACACTGGGTGTCGACAGAAATCACCCGAGTAACGTGGTTCCGGTGTACGCGCCAATTTCCGGCATCATCGTTGCGCAAAACGTTGCCAACTCCGGGGCTGCGGGCATTGGGCTAGCAGGGTCGGCAACGGCGTTTACCATTGCCGATCTTTCCACCGTATGGGTAGTGTGTGACGTCTATGAAAACGACATCCCCAAGTTGCAACTGGGCCAGCAGGCATCGATCAAAATTAACGCCTTTCCTGATCGGCCGCTGAAGGGACGCGTGAGTGATATTGGTCCCGTCCTCGACCCCTCACTGCGCACGGCAAAGGTCCGCGTTGAAGTTGCGAATCCTGGATTCCTCAAACTCGGCATGTTCGCCACCGCGACCTTTACCGGGAAAGGGAAGGAGAGTCATGCCGTGGTGCCTGCCGAAGCTGTCCTGCACCTGCATGATCGCGATTGGGTCTTTGTGTCCGCAGGGAATCATCAGTTCAAGCGTACAGAAATTCGCGCAGGAAAGATGCTTGAGGGCAACAGGCAGGAGATTCTGTCGGGCATAACTCCGGGCCAGCAAGTTGTGGGCAAAGCACTGCTGCTTGAAACTGCGGGGAACCAGTAAATGATGCGCGTACTCGTCGATTTCGCACTGAAGAACCGGTGGCTCACACTCAGCGGCACAGTTGTCCTGACGATATGGGGCATCATCAGCTTTCGCAGTTTGCCGATTGAAGCTTACCCGGATGTGGCCAATAACTATGTGCAGATTATTACCCAGTGGCCAGGCCATTCTGCCGAAGAGGTAGAGAGGCAGGTGACCGTGCCGGCTGAAATTCAGATGACCGGCATTCCGCACCTGATACATTTGCGCTCCACCACACTGGCAGGGTTATCCAGCGTGATGCTGATCTTTGACGACAGCTCCACGAGCGACATCAACCGCGAGCACGTTCTCGAGCGGCTCAATCAGGTGAATTTGCCAGCAGGTCTGGTGCCACAGATGGGAACGGATTGGAGCCCGGTTGGCCAGATTTATTGGTATACGCTCGAAAGCACCAATCCCGCCTACGACGTGATGGAGAAGAAGTCTCTCCAGGATTGGACACTGGAAAAAGCCCTCAAAGGTGTGGACGGTGTCGTGGATGTTTCCAGCTTTGGGGGGCCGACGAAGGAGTATCAGATTCAGCTTGATCCGGACAAGCTTGTTGCCTACGGATTGAGCATTGGACAAGTTGAAGCGCAGCTTGCCGCCAACAATACCAATGGAGGCGGTAGCTTCATTGAGCAGGGCGCACAGCAGATCAATGTGCAGTCGGTGGGCCTGCTCACGAGTGTTCAGGATATCGAGAATACTGTGGTCAAAGCCGCCAACGGCGCGGCGATCCACATTAAAGATGTTGCCACTGTGACGCAGGGGCCAAAGATTCGTTTGGGACAGATCGGCCGCGCCATCCATCGTGAGGATGGCAAGATCATCGATAATCCGGATACCGCCGAGGGCATTGTGTTGCTGCAAAAGGGCAGGGACTCAGATTCTGTGCTCAACGGGATTCATGCCAAGGTGAAGGACCTCAATGAGCGCATCCTTCCCAAAGGTGTAAAGATTGTTCCGTTTCTTGATCGCTCTGACTTGGTGAAATTCACCATTGAGACCGTCGAACACAATCTCGCCGAAGGCATGATTCTGGTCGTGATTGTACTGTTGCTGCTTTTGGGGAACGTGCGTGGTGCCATTATTGTGGCTCTGACAATTCCCTTTGCACTGATGTTTGCTTCCATCTGCCTCGATCTCAACCGTATTCCTGCCAACCTGCTCTCGCTGGGCGCGCTGGACTTCGGAATGGTGGTGGATGGATCGGTGGTGATGGTGGAGAACATGGTGCGCCATTTGGCCTCGCGCCAGGCGGGGCGCACTGCCGCGCAAAAAATTCGCGATGCAGCGCATGAAGTTTTGCGGCCAGTCTTTTTTGCCCGCGCCATCATCATCACCTCTTATCTGCCCATCTTCACCTTGCAGGCAGTCGAGGGCCGTTTGTTTAAGCCCATGGCCTGGACGGTGACCTTTGCTCTGCTTGGCGCTGTGCTTTTTGCCATTCTGGTTGTGCCTGTGATGGCATCGCTGTTCTTCGCCAAAGGAGCCAAAGAGCAGGATAACCCTGTATTGAACTGGCTTCGCGCGCGATACCGTGTTGCCGTACGCGCGGCTATCGATCATCGCATGCTTACGGTTGGAACCGCGGGCGTGCTGTTTGCCATCGGTGTCTTTCTGGCCTTCGGCGGGCCCGTTGGATCGGAGTTCTTGCCGCATCTTGATGAGGGATCTATCTGGGTGCGTGGTACTTTGGCGCCCAGTACAGGTCCTTCCGCGTCGATTGACTTTGCGAATCGCGCGCGGTTAGTGATCGCGTCATTTCCTGAAGTCAAGCAGGTTGTCAGTGAGACCGGCCGTCCGGACGATGGTACGGATACGACCGGATTCTTCAATACCGAATATTTTGTTGATCTCAAACCCAAGAAGCAGTGGCGTCCGGTCTTTCATCAAGACAAGGAGTTATTGATTTCTGCTATCGATAAGCAGATTTCGCAGTTTCCCGGTGTCCTCTGGAATTATTCGCAGCCCATCAGTGACAACATGGAAGAGGCCGTAAGTGGGGTCAAGGGCGAACTGGCTGTCAAGCTCTACGGTGATGATCTGCGCATACTGGAAAGGAAGGCCGACGAGATTCAGGCGCGGATGGCCACGGTGCAGGGGATCGAGGATCTCGGCGTTTTTCGCATTGTTGGTCAACCCAACCTCAACTTTACGGTTGATCGCGCCGCCGCAGCTCGCTGGGGCATCAATGTTGCTGATATTCAGGATGCAATCCAGACTGCGGCTGGCTCCAACGTTGTTACCCAATTGCCGCAGGGCGAAGCGCGTTACGATGTGACGCTGCGCTATCAACAACAGAGCCGCGACACGCGTGAGGCAATCGGAAACATACGCCTGCTGGCGCCGGGTGGCGAACGCGTCTCGCTGGAACAGCTCACGCACGTTACCACCGATGACGGCGCGGAAGAAATCAACCGCGAAGCTGGACAGCGTTATATTGCCATCAAGTACTCCGTGCGCAATCGCGATCTCGGCTCCGCAGTCAAAGAGGCTATCGATCGGGTTGAGCATCAGGTGGTGCTGCCGGCGGGTTATCACCTTGAATGGGCAGGTGAATATGCGAGTCAGCAGAGAGCCAATGCACGCATGATGATCGTGGTTCCAGTCACGATTCTGGCCATCTTTCTGATCCTCTATATTATGTTCCGTTCCTGCAAATGGGCTTTGCTCATTCTGGTTTCGGTTGTGATGGCCTCAGTTGGCGGTCCACTGGCACTGTATCTGACCGGAACCGATTTTTCGGTTTCTTCGGCGGTTGGTTTTCTGGCACTCTTCGGTGTTTCGGTACAGACCGGCGTCATCATGCTTGAGTACATCAACCAACTGCGTGTAAGTGGATACACCATCCGGGATGCGGCTGTGGAAGGCGCTGTTTTGCGACTACGTCCGGTGCTGATTACCATGCTGGTGGCGACACTCGGCCTGATTCCAGCCGCGTTATCCCATGCCATTGGGTCCGATTCACAGCGTCCATTTGCGATCGTCATTGTCGGCGGCCTGTTGGCGAATCTGATCATCGGTATCTTTCTTCTTCCAACACTCTATGTCTGGTTCGCAGGCAAAGACGATGTGCTGCCACCTCCCGAGCCCGAGTGGGCGAGCGAATAGCTAGCTTCAACTTGTAAACTTTTTGCTGCGATGGCGAGAACTTTGGAGGCCTGATGAAGTCGAATGAAGTGGTTCAACGGATCTGTCAGATCGGAATCATTCCCGCTGTTCGTGTGGCATCGGCGTCGGAAGCCGAGTTTGCCGCGGAGGCTCTGTTCACAGGGGAGATTCCCATTGCTGAAATTCCCCTGACAGTGCCTGACGCGCCAGCAGTCATTGCAACGATGCGGAAGCGTCATCCGGAGATGGTGCTTGGCGCAGGGACTGTTCTCGACGTCGATGAGGCGCGTCGCTGCATCGATGCAGGAGCATGTTTTATTACCAGCCCCGGGTTAATACCTGACGTGGTGGACTATGCGAAGCAGGCATCTGTCGCCATTCTTCCTGGTGCCTTGACTCCATCCGAGGTGATTGCCGGATGGAAGGCGGGTGCGGATCTGGTCAAGATTTTTCCGGCGGCAGTCGCAGGCGGTCCTCCCTATGTGCGCGCACTCCGGGTTCCGCTGCCACAGATTCCGCTGATTGTTTCTGGAGGTGTGAATCAACTCACGGCCTTCGATTACATTCTTGCTGGAGCCAGTGCTATTGGTATAGGCGGAGCTCTGCTGCCGCAGGAGGCTTTGCGCAATCGGCAAGTGCGCAGGATCCATGAGTTGGCTCTGCGCTTTCGCACCATTCTTCAGCAGGCCCGCTCGCAGCGTGATGACGTGACGCCCTAAGTGCGCGGCTTGCTTAGGTCACAGGCTTATTCCTCTGCCTGTATGCTGATGTCGATTGGGTACTCTGGTAAGGTAGACCGCGCCGGTTATGCGATACGGCGCGGTTTTCTTTTGCCGTCAGTCCAGAAAACTGGGATGGGTTCGCTCCTCGATGCGCCCCAGAAGAAGAGTAGAGAATGCAGGGGAAAGCTGTGAATAGGTTTACAGAGAGAATGCCTCATGCCTTGCAGATTCGGCACTTAATGGTTCATTTACTCCCGTAACTGAATTTTGGTGTTTTTAGGTGCGAAATCTCTAATGTGTCAGATCGGCGGGTCGATAAGCAGGAAGCGTCCGGCCCCCTTCCTCCTGGGATATGTACGAGGTTCCCCGCTCGTGTAGTAAGGCCCCCGGGCAGTCGTACAGAACGAGGAGTGTCGATCGTGCCCAGCAATCCACGACTAGGGCGGTGTTGTGCCCGCTTGTTACCCGCGTATTTCCTGCCCAGGACCGGAAGCAATAGCTATGCTATTGTCCTCAGCCAGATTTTGGCGCGGATTTTCTATTTTGTGTTCTATCGCAATGCGAGGGAAGAGAATTGGAAGGCAAGGTTCGACATAGCATTCAGGGTAATCGCGGTGATACTCCTTGCTTGCGCGACCAACGCCGCATACGCGTCTCTAGGCAGCTCCATTACTCAGAATGCCATCACTGTGACGCAGAACTTCAGTAGTGTTTATTTCGTCGACACCAAAACCTCTCCCTATCCAACAGGCTTTTACGCCGTTTACAACGTTACGAATAACTCCAGTTCAGATCTTGCCGACGTTTGGGTGACGGTTGGCAACTTCACAGGGAGTACCGTTTACCTGTCGTTAGGCGGCAATGATACCGGTGTCGCTCACCTGGGCACGCTTGCAGCAGGCACCAGTAAACCCGCCTACTTCTATATGAGTGTCGATTGTTCGTCGTTCACCAGCGGGCACTGCAGTATCAGCAGCCCGCAGGGATTCAGGGCCGATGTCTATCTTGGCCCTCCCACGGACAATCTGCTTGCATCCCTGACGACCAACGACATTACGGTGGCAGAGACTATTGCCGCCAGTGCAAACAAGGTCAACAGCGGAAGCGTATCCACGACAACTCCTTCGATGGGGTCTACGTTTTCTGTGGTGGTGAACGGCTCTACCGGAACGATTGGTAGCACCAGCACCTTTGCATTGAGCCCTCAAACGAGCACAACGTTTCCGGCCGATAGCTTCCAACTGGTCAAGACAAGCCTCACCTTCAGCAACGGTGGCAGCGGAACCTACACCGATCTTCTGCAGATTCCTACCTCGGTGATAGCTGGAATTGCGAGCGCTGACTATACCGTCACGTACACCTATCGCGTTACCGGAACCACATCCGGTACAACCACGATTCAGCCCGTTTCCTACATCGACAGTGGTGGGCAAACCAAGCATACGACGATTGCTTCTTTAGCCAACATTCCGCCGATTCAGCCGGCCAGTAACAGCCTTCTGCTCTCGATGAGCACTTCGCCCACCTCGCTTGGATTGAGTGGCGGAACGGTTACCTACACCGTGCACATTACCAACTCGGGATCGACGGCGTCTTCTCTTGATGAGTTCATTGATGCTCTGGCTAGTGCCCCGGCCGCGGAAGACGTGATCACCGGCAGTTCTACATTCGCGGGCAATCACATCGCCGATCCCACAATCAATGGCAGCACACTCATCTGGTCGGGCGTATTTACGGTTCCTGCTGGAGGATCTGCGGACTTCACATTTCAGACCCTCATTCCGGCAACGACTGGGACCTATACCGACTATTTCTACGGTCTGGTTTCCGCAGCACAGATTGATACAACTTACAACACCTCCGATGATGCGGAGGCCACCACCTCCGTAACCGTATCTTCGCAACAGTCCACGACCATTCAGATTGCGAATCTGCCGGGCAGCGGGACGTATGGTGGTGGATTTACCCCGACCTATGCCTATGCAGGCGATGGAACGCCTTCAGTCAGTTCGCAATCGGCATCGATTTGCGTTGTCACCTCTGGCGTGGTGCACTACGTGGGTATTGGCGTCTGTTCGCTGAAGGCTGCTGCTACGGCGGGCACGCACTATTCCGCCACCACTGGATCAACGCAAACCTTTAATGTTGGTCAGGCGACGCCGACAGTCAGCATCTCGAATCAGCCTGCAAGCGGAACTTACGGTGGAAGCTTTACGCCCACCTTCAGCTACACGGGTGACGGCACAACATCCGTAAGCTCGAACTCTACGAGCATCTGCACGGTTGCATCTGGTGTTGTGAATTTCATCGGTGTTGGAACTTGCTCGTTGACAGCATCTGCCACGGCGGGAACAAACTATGCATCTGTGACAGGCACAGCGCAGACCTTCAGTGTAGGCAAAGCAACCCCGACGATTTCGATTTCGAATCAGCCCGCAAGCGGAACCTATGGCGGCAGCTTTACGCCGACCTTCAGCTATACAGGTGACGGCGCAACATCTGTCAGCTCGAACTCAACGAGCATCTGTACGGTGACGTCCGGTGTGGTGCATTACGTCGGCATCGGAACCTGCTCGTTGACCGCCTCCGCGACGGCGGGAACGAACTACACGTCTGTGACAGGCACAGCACAGACCTTCAGCGTAGGCAAAGCGACGCCGACGATTTCGATTTCGAATCAGCCTGCGAGCGGAACCTACGGTGGCAGCTTTACACCCACTTTCAGCTATACGGGTGATGGCACAACATCCGTCAGCTCGAGCTCGACCAGCATCTGCACGGTCACATCTGGTGTAGTGAATTACATCGGTGTTGGGATCTGCTCGTTGACCGCCTCCGCGACGGCGGGAACGAACTACACGTCTGTGACAGGCACAGCACAGACCTTCAGCGTAGGCAAAGCTATCCCGACGATTTCGATTTCGAATCAGCCTGCAAGCGGGACCTACGGCGGCAGCTTTACGCCAACCTTTAGCTACACCGGCGATGGAACCACATCCGTCAGCTCGAACTCTACGAGCATCTGCACGGTTGCATCTGGTGTTGTGAATTATGCTGGCGTTGGGACCTGTTCACTGACCGCGTCTGCCACGGCAGGAACGAACTATACGTCTGTGACAGGCACAGCACAGACCTTCAGTGTAGGTAAAGCCACACCGACGATTTCGATTTCGAATCAGCCTGCGAGCGGAACCTACGGCGGCAGCTTTACGCCGACCTTCAGCTACACGGGAGACGGCACAACATCCGTCAGTTCGAACTCTACGAGCATCTGCACGGTTGCATCTGGTGTTGTGAATTATATTGGCGTGGGAACCTGCTCGTTGACAGCCTCTGCAACGGCAGGAACGAACTACACGTCTGCAACAGGCACAGCGCAGACCTTCAGCGTAGGTAAAGCGACTGCGACTGTTGCCCTGAGCGGTTTGACACAAACCTACACCGGAACCCAGCGAGCGGCAACAGCAACAACGACGCCCTCCGGTCTGACCGTGAATCTTACCTACACCGGTACTGGAAGCACTGTCTATGGTGCGAGTTCAACTGCGCCGATCGAGGTGGGAACCTACGCCGTTACGGCAGCGATCAATGATACGAACTACGAAGGAAGCAACTCAGGGACGTTGACGGTCAGCCAGGCCACAGCAACTGTAAGCATCTCAAATCTGCAACAGACTTACACCGGATTTCCACTCGGCGTTACAGTTACCACCACTCCTGCCAGTCTTGCTGTTACCACATCGTATGCAGGAACGGGTTCCACCTCGTATGGACCATCGACGGTAGCGCCAACCAGCGTGGGCACTTATTCCGTAACTTCAACCGTGAATAATGCCAACTATCAGGGATCGCACCACGAGACCTTCACGATCTCGCAGTCTGCCCAGCAGATCAGTTTTACCCAACCGCCTACGCCGATCACTTATGGTACGGCGCCAATTGTTCTTTCTGCTACTGGAGGGAATTCTGGCAATGCGGTGCAGTTTAGCTTGGTGAGCGGACCGGGACAATTGAACGGCAACACGCTCAGCTTCCTGGGTGTGGGCACGGTGACAGTTGCGGCGAATCAGGCGGGTAATGCTAATTATGCAGCGGCGGTGGAGGTGCGTCGCTCGATAGTGGTTCTGCCTGCAAACCTCGGTTTCAGCGCTAACGGACTCAGCTTCGGTAGCTATCCCGTGGGGCAAACCAGCGCTACGCAAACAATCTTGCTGAGCAATCCCAATAACTCCGCAGTGGCCCTTACCAGCATCTCGGCTACCGGAGACTTCAGTGCAGCGAGTGCGTGCACTGCAATTCCGGCAGGCGGAAGTTGCACGGTCAATGTCAGTTTCACGCCAGCCTCTCTCGGCGCGCGTTCTGGTGCGTTGGTTATTGCGGGCGCGCAATCTGGCTCACCGCAGTCGATTCAGCTTTCCGGTACCGGCACGTCTGCAGGCATCAGTATTACTCCGTCGACGTTGACCTTTGGCGGACAGATTGTTTCCTCCACGAGCCTGCCGCAGACCATCACGATTGCAAATACTGGTACAGCCGATCTGGTGGTGACCAATATTGTTTCCACGGGCGATTTTACTGTGACCAACAACTGCGGCACCGTGCCTGCAAATAGCAGTTGTAGTTTGATCGTCACTTTTACGCCGACTGCGACCGGAACCCGCACCGGAACTATCACGTTTACCGATAATGTTGGTTCGGGCACGCAGACGCAAGAGATTCGCCTGAGTGGTACGGGCACCGCGGCAGGAGCCGTGTTGACGCCCTCTGTCCTGAATTCGCCGGATACGCTGGTGGGTGCAACAAGTTTCGGGATCAATGCGGCGCTGACCAACACGGGAACCGCTGCGTTGACCAACATTGCTGTCAGCACCGCTGGCGACTACACCCAAACCAACAACTGCGCGAGTACGCTTGCCGCAGGCGGAAGCTGCACGATTCGGATCCAGTTCGCTCCCACTGTCGCAGGAGTGAATACCGGTTCGCTCAATGTGACGGACAGTCTTGGCACGCAGACGGCTGTGTTGACGGGAACCGGACTTGCTCCAGGTGCTTCGCTCAGCACGGCACAGCTTATCTTCGGCGGGCAGCAAACCGGAACTACATCGCAAGCGCAAACCGTGGTCTTTACCAATTCTGGTAACACAGCCGTGAACGTGTCGTCGATCTCTACCGGCACAAACTTTATCGAGACAGACAATTGCATCGGAGCCGTTGCGGCTGGAGCGAGTTGCTCGATCAACATCTCCTTTGCTCCAACCACCACCGGGGCGTTATCCACGTCGGTGGTTGTGAATACAAACGCCGGCACACGGGTTATTACGGCGCAAGGGCAAGGTGTAGCGCCGGGGCTTGGCGTACTTCCTGCTTTCCTCATTTTTGGCGCGGAACAGGTGGGCAGTAGCAGCCGCGCACAGACGGTAGCGGTGACCAATACCGGCAGCACAACTCTTACGCTCAACCCTGTTGTGATCTCGAGCAACTTCACCGCATCGAGTCAGTGTGCGACGATTGCTCCGGGCGCGAGTTGTTTGGTGAGCGTCGCTTTTGCACCCGCATCGACGGGCGCTATTGTTGGCGCACTGGTGCTCAGTGACAGCCAGAATCAAGTCAGCACACAGGTTACGCTGAGTGGCCAAGGAGCATTGCCCGGTATAGCTGCTGCACCTTCGAATTTGAATTTCGGCAGCGTTCCGGTAGGCAAGGCAAGCGAAGCGCAGACCATCACGGTTACCAATAATGGAACTGGCGACCTGCATATTGGCGCCATTACAGCCACGGGCGACTTTGCCGAGACCGATACCTGCAAGAACACCACGCTCGGCGTGGGAGCTACATGCGTGATCAGCGTTAGCATGGCAGCGACAACAATCGACACGCGCACCGGGCAGATCCAGATCGTGAATTCTGCCGACGGCGTGCATACCATCGCACTGAGCGGCGTTGGGCAGCAGGCTGGCGTAACAATCTACCCCACCAGCCTCGCGTTCGGCAGCCGGCCGTACGTTTTGTCAACTCAGGCCACATCCACGACCGGGACCTTGCTCAGTGTCAACCTCACCAATAGCGGCAATGTTCCACTTAGCTTCAACGGCGCAACCATCACGGGTGACTTTTACGAGTCGGATAGCTGCGGAACGTCTATCGCCGTGGGTGCGAGCTGCACGCTCAGTGTGCGCTTTGTGCCCACCGCACTAGGTCACCGTACGGGCTTGCTGACCATACGGGATAATGCCGGCGGCGGAACGCAGACGGTGACGCTTGAAGGCGAAGGCAGCCCGGGAGGGCTCACACTCACTCCGCCGACGCTTGACTTTGGTGTGCAAACCATTGGCCAGACGTCTACTGTGCATGATGCCAAGCTCACCAATAACACTGGTGCCGCGCTCAGCAACCTTGCGCTTGTTGCCAGTGGCGAGTTCGCGGAAACAGACGATTGCGGCGCCACGCTTGTCAACGGGGCCTCTTGTACGCTTCACATCACGGTGACTCCGCAGACCGCGGGTGCTATCACGGGCGCGGTTACAGTGACCAGTGGAGGGACTACCAGCAGCAGCGGCGCTGTGCGTGCCATGACAGCCGCAATGACCAGTTCAAGCAGCGCCTCTAGTGTTGGTTTAGTTGCCGTCAAAGCCAGCGCCGTACCGCCTGGTGTGGGACTATCCATTCCGAAGTTGAGCTTCTCGGTTACTTCGGTGGGCTCGCCGAGTGCAGGGCAAACGTTGACGCTCACCAACACCGGAACCGGACTGTCCTTGACCGGCCTGGTGATCGATGGCACGAATATTACCGAGTTCCCATTTACCACCACCTGCGGCGCGACGCTGGCAGCGCAGCAGAGCTGCACGATCACTGTTCGCTTCACTCCGGTTGCCACAGGGCAGCGTAACGGCTCCATGCTCATCACTGCCGATGGTGGAATTTCAGCTTCACTGCCGCTCGACGGCACATCCGTTGCTCCTGCCACGCAACTGGCCTTCGTCACACGGCCTGCCGCTTCGCTGATCGCAGGAGGCAATGCCGGAGCATCCGTGACGGTGAACGAACTTGACACCACAGGCACAAGCAGCACCGGCTACAACGACACAGTCACCCTTACGGTTACCGGGCCTAGTGGATATCAGAGAAGCTACACTGCAACGGCAGCCTCAAGTATTGCTGTCTTCAACCTGAGCGGTACGGCTCTTACTGCCGCAGGCAGCTACACCTATACGGCAGCCGTTACGGGCAATTCCGGCATCGGCTCGGCCGTGGCAACTGAAGTTGTTACCAGCGCAGCCGCAGCTACAGTAGCGGTCACAGCAGGAAATGCGCAGAGTGCCGTGATCCATGCGGCTTTTGGAACGCCGCTTTCCGTGCTGGTGTTTGATCTCTATGGCAATCCAGTGGGCGGCGCAACCGTGATATTTAGCACGCCAGGTTCAGGTGCAAGTGGAGTGCTTGCTGCCGCAAGCGTCACCACCAATGCTAGCGGCTCTGCCAGCACCGGCATTACCGCCAATGGTACGGCTGGCAACTATAACGTGCAGGCTACAGTCAGCAGTGCAACCTCTGCCTCCTTCACGTTTACCAATATGGAGGCTTCCACTGCGATGGTGGTTTCCTCCAGCGCCGCACGCAGCACATTCTTGAGCAGCATCACGCTGACCGCGACGGTATCTTCTGTAGCAGGCGTACCCACTGGAACCGTAACTTTCAATGATGGTGCAACTCCCCTTGGAACGGTTGCTGTGGTTGCCGGGGTTGCGACGATCAACACCAGCACCATCGCAGCGCGTACACACAGCATCACGGCTGTCTATGCGGGCGACGGCAACTTTGCAGCTTCCACCGCAGCAGCGGTCGACCAGGTGGTGGTGGACTTCACTTTGGCCACAACGACGACCGATGGGGCGGCGCAGGATATTCTTCCAGGCGCTACAGCACATTACGCGCTGGCGCTAACGCCTACCAACGGTAACAGTATGCCGCTGGCGACAACGCTGACCGTGACGGGTCTTCCCTCGGGCGCAACTCTCACGCTTTCAACTGCGGCATGGACGCAACTGACCGCCACATCTTGGCTGTTGGCTCCTGGAATCGCGCTGAGCAATCTTGCATTGGGCGTCGCGGTTCCAGGGCAAACTGCACATCTGGAATCCAGCAATTCAAACGCACCTCTGCTGCTATGTCTGTTGCTCTTGCCTTGTGCGGTCAAGCTGCGTCGCAGCGGCCGTAATCTGAGTCGCTGGATGGTCTGGCTCCTTGCCGCACTCTTCATGGGAACGGCTTTCGTGGGATGCGGAACACCGAATGGATTCTTTGGCCAAAAGCCTCAGAGCTACACGTTGACCGTCACTGCGACCACGGGCAACCTCAACCACTCGACACAACTCACCCTCAAGGTGGAATAACCAGGAGAGGTTTCATGAACAACAGAGTGATGACGGGAATGATGATGTTGCTCGTGCTGCTGACTGCAGCATCCACGGGACACGCGCAGGCGCCAGGGAGAGTATCGCGGCCGGCATTGGAGGCTGCTTTCACATGGGGCGCCACCCGCGCCAACATCGTTCCAGGACAAACCTTCTGGATGCAGGGTGGAACGTTACAACTGCATGCCCGAATCGGCCACGGACTGGGCGTCGCGTGGGGCGGTTCCATGTTTCGAACCGATCAAATGTCTTCAAGCGGGGTTGGACTTGACCTCTATACACTGAGCATCGGTCCACGGTATACATGGTCTCCGCGCAATAGTAGGTTAGGTCTTCATGCACAATGCCTGGTTGGCGAAGCCTGGGGACGCAATAGCTATTTCCCCACATCGACCGGTGTTCATACGAGTGATCATGGACTCGAAGTCGAAGCTGGCGGAGGTGCTAACTTGCGCCTCACGCCCCATACCTCCGTTCAACTGCTGCATGCTGACTGGGTGCGTACCGCGCTCGGCAATGCTAGTACAGGACGCCAGTACAGCTTGCGGCTCG
>Ga0207738_100023_pt1 | contig 35920 bp, 47 predicted proteins | sample LuqExpMetagenom9_FD_187767 | JGI IMG/M metagenome (GOLD analysis project Ga0207738, IMG submission 187767) | Tropical forest soil microbial communities from Luquillo Experimental Forest, Puerto Rico - Sample 9 (SPAdes) | ecosystem: Environmental > Terrestrial > Soil > Tropical forest ... | reverse complement strand
CCAATTTAGTTGAACACATGAAAACCACTGTCAAGGAGGATGATTCTACTGGAACAAACTGAATTTACCTGGACAACCATTGACGGCAACCATACCAAAAGCAAGCCAGTAGCGTATTGCAAATATCATCGTGGATTTCTGACTGTTAAACAACTAAATATACATAGATGCATTCGGAGGAATTGCGATAAGCTGCAGAAACAACCTAATGAGTTTTGGGATAAGAGGGCAGAGAGGAAGAAAACAAGAAAGGAACGAAAATCTTCCTATTAATATGTATTACATGAATAATTACAGCCCCGGTGTAATTATGTTCACTGGGGCTTTCATATAAATCTGATAGTCAAGGGGAGATTATTATTAACACAGATTTTTCCATGTTGCAATACGCGATTAGTCATGATATGATTGACCTGTCTAGTATGCAACAAAAAGTTGAGATGAAAAAGCGCGAATATTATTTATCATTACATCCTAATAATATTTGGCAAGGTAAAAACGGAAAGTGGTATACCCACTTGGATGACAGCAACCGAACACTAAAAAAGAAAAACAGCAAAGAAGAAATAGAAGATTCAGTATGCGAATTTTATAAAAACCTCGAGGAAGAACCTACGTTAAAAGAAGTATACCTTGACTGGATTGACTGTAAATTAAAATCAACAGAAATATGTCAAGGAACGTATGATAGATATGAAAATGACTATAAACGATTTTTCGTTGGTTCTGATATAGAGAATAGAAAAATTCGTTCGATAATGGATGATGAGTTAGAAATGTTCATCAAGGAATCTATTGTAAAAAACGAATTAAGCCAAAAAGGATATGCAGGCTTACGCACACTGGTTCTAGGAATTTTTAAACACGCAAAAAAGAAAAAATGTACAGATATTAGTATTTCATATTTTATGAAAGACTTGGAACTTCCAAAGAAAATATTTAATAAAAAAATAAAGAATAAGGAAGATCAGGTTTATTTAGAAGATGAAATCGTAAAAGCCACTGAATATTTAAAGTCAAATCCAACAATAGAAAATTTGGGATTATTGCTAACGTTTCAGACTGGCATTAGAGTTGGAGAATTGGCGGCTTTAAAATATTCCGACCGAAATAATCATAACAGACTTCGAATTCAAAGGATGGAAATAAAGTATAAGGACGAGATATCAAGAACGTGCGTACACGAAATTGTGGAATTTACAAAATCAGATGCCGGATATCGAAACCTTTATCTTACAGATTCAGCAATTGAAACCTTAGAAATTGCACATAAGAAAAATCCATTCGGAGAATATTTATTTGAGAAAGACAGAAAAAGAATTTTAACTGGGACTTATAATGATGCACTATCCAGAATGTGCAAAGCTATAGGAATTAAAACAAAATCAATGCATAAAATAAGGCGGTCATATGGGACAACCTTAATCGACAATGATTGTGATGATAGCGTAGTCATGGAGCAAATGGGACATGCTGATATAACTACTACAAGAAAATTTTACTATTATAGTAACAAGAACAGTGAAACAAAAATGGAGCAGATAAGAAAAGCAGTTTCTATCTGATAATTTAACCGAGTAACCGCGAGTAACCGCAAAATAGCAGCTCGCAAAATCAATCAAATAACGATGAATACAATAAAAATTACAATTATTAATCGTCATTTCTCGGGGTTCGATTCCCCTACGAGCTGTCGAGAATGCCGATAGAAAGGGGCTTTGCATACTAGACATATGTAGCGGTAACCGCAAAGTAACCGCACTAGCCACCAAGGCATTACATGAAGGAGATTTCCATTACGGAGGTCTCTTTTTTGTTTGTTTTGATTTATTATGTAAATTCCAGTATCCATATTGACACCATGGTAAAAAGTGGTAGAATTATGGGGAAGGGAGGGTTAAATATGTATACTGCTTTCAGTTTAAAAATTGACAGTTTTCTAAACTACTCATTACTTGATTCAGGCAACAAGATATATAATAGCAACGAGTATGTTATAAAAAACGAAATTGAGAAATATATTAAGCCCGATGGAACAATTGATGCTACAAAAATGCAATTTGATTGGTTCCCAGGAATAAAAGCTGATATATTTATAAGTCACTCAAGCAAAGATAAGCAACTTGCTATTAAGTTGGCAGGATGGTTAAAAGATAATTTTAATCTAGAATGCTTTATTGACTCATGTGTTTGGGGGTATTGTGATAAATTACTTAATAGCATAGATAAAAGATATTGTTATAACCATCAAAGAGATACTTATAATTACACTAAAAGAAATTATTCCACAAGTCATATACATAATATGTTGGCCATAGCGCTGAATACTATGATTGATAAATCCGAATGTGTATTCTTTTTAAATACGGATAATTCAATTAAAAAAAATGAAGATACTCTATTTAAAGTAACCGAATCGCCATGGATATAACGAATTATCTACAATAAAAACTATAAGAAAAATCACTCCAGAATATTTAAAAATGCATAGAAAAGTAGAGAAAAGAGCTACATTTGCTCATGATAACATAGCTGAATCCAATACAGCGTTTCCTGTTTTTGAATATGAAGTAAGCTTTGACGATCTTGAGCCGCTAAACTGGAATCAATTATCGGAATGGGAAAATAATAATAAAAACTCTTTACATCCATTAATATATCTTTATGATAAATATTTACCTAAACCAGGGGGTATTTATGGATAAAAAAGAAATAGTTACGAATGAAGAATTACATAAAGAAATAGACTTAATTCAATCGTGCATTACTAGAATGGCGAATAATTCATTCATGCTAAAAGGATGGTTATTGACATTAATTATAGCGTTTATTGCGCTGTTACCTGAAAATATCAGCAGGTTCTATATTTGCTTGATTGTTTTGCTGATTGATTTAGCATTTTGGTATCTAGATGCCTTTTTCATAAAACAAGAAAAACTGTACAAATGGAAATATGAATGGGTTATAACTAAGAGATTAGAGGGAAATAGTGAATTTCTATATAATCTTAATCCATATGAAAAAGATATGTGGCTTCTTGATGGAAGCAAAAAGGAAAAACATGAGCCATACGTTATTAGGGCAATGATAACCAAATCTTTAATACCTATATATGGTGGCATTTTTCTATTAGATATATTGTTAATAATATTTAAATATCACTTATAACTATTTATTTTGTATAACTCCCTTTTGAATTTTCGTCATTCCCACCAATTTACAAATAACCCCATCAATGTTACAATATTCTTGGATTTAACTTAGATAAATGATAGAAGAGTAAAGAGCCCTGTGTATTTGGAGAGAGATGCATTGGGTTCTTTATTTATCATCATCTATGTATTCCAGGATATCCCCTGGTTGACAGTCAAGAGCCTTGCACAGCCTACCGATTGCATCAGTGGTTATGCCGCGACCATCTCTAATATTCTGCAACGTACTTTCAGAGATAATTTTTTGTTTTCTCAAATCAAATTTATTGATTCCTTTTTCTTTCATAACCTTAAAAAGTTTATCGTACACAATTCTTCCCATGGTAATCCCCTCCCCCTTCAAACTAATTGTACCAAGGATTTACACCGAAATCAATGTAAATATGCATAAAAATATTGCACTAAATTTGGCGAATATACCCATATTAATTACACTAAAAACGGTGTAAAATACAATCATAAACAAAAGATGTAATTGAATTACAAAAATTAGTTTACAATAACAGATTATGGATTTATAATTAAATTAATTTAAAGGAGGTTATATTATGAAGAAGATAATTGCTATAATATTATTATCAATAATTTGTACGACTCCAATACAGACATATGCTGCGACAGATTTTTCTATGGAAAAGCAGCACAATACATCAGATTATTCCGATAATGGCCGTGGAAAGACAAGGAGCCCATATGTGGTAGGTGGTAAAATTGTTTATCCTGAAGGAATGAAGGTAAAACCCGATCAAGACATCAGTAAATTCAAACATGATGAGCCAGTGGTAGAACCTACGTATAATATTGATGACGCATATAATAATCTTATCTTTGATTTTGTTGAATCTAATGATTCTATCATTGTTAGATTAAGAAATGTATATGATTTTAATTTACAAGTTACGGTCCATCTCTTTTATATGGATGAAAATTATAATGTGATTTATGAAGATAAAACAAATATTGGCATAATTAAAGTGAACGAAAAAAAGAATGTTGAATTTAAACCAGTTGATAGCAATGGAAATAAGTTAGACTATTACGATTATGGAATAGATTTTGATATAGAACAGGCCGAATAGTAAAATCCCCTCAAAGTCTTATATGACAATGAGGGGTTCTGTTTCGACGTCGAAACTAATCTGCTTTAAAAGCTTTTGCGGTAGCCGGTCCGACTTTACCATCGACTTTTATCTTGCAGCTCTGCTGGAATGTCTTGATAGCTTTTACAGTAATCGGTCCGCATTCCCCATCAATGTCAACTTTGATACCGGCATCATTAAGCTCCCATTGAACCCAGCGGACATTTTCACCGATACATCCTAACTGTACAGGAGTAACCGGCTCTTTGTATGGATTCTGAACCTTGTGTGAGCTTACAGGCATATCATAGTCAATGTATTCAAATAGCAGCCAATGAGTAAACTTGGTCTTGGATACTTTGGATTCAACAGTACCATAATCGATACCTTTTGCTTCGATACAGTAACCATTACCAATATATACTCCTACATGCCCAGGCTCCCATAGAATAGCTCCGATCGGTGCCTGATTGATTGTAGAAATTGGATGCCGTTCGGATGCCGTTTTGTACAACTGATATGAGCCCAAGTTCTTACCAGTGTACCAACAAGGGAGGCCGGAGCAGTCCGTACATACCTTACCAATAAACCGTTTCGCTTTTACGATATAGATATTGGTAAACATAGCAGTATAACAATGTATCAAAATATTCAAGAATGCCTGAGTCAGCTTTCCATCGCTGCCTTTTGCTCCGTAAACATACGGGGTGCCTAATTTGGTATGGCAAAAGTCTGCCAGGCCCTTCCCTGTTAATTTACTCATTAGTTCCGTCCTCCTTAACAGCCGCCTTGTCTTCAACCTGCTTCTTAATGTTCTTAACTATAGGCAACAAAAAAGGCGGTATCGGAGCTCCGATATCCACCACATTTTCTAGTATCGATATAATCTCATTTGCTATTAGCCAGATTGCCACGATGCAGGCAATCAAAAAGTTAACCGGTATTGCAATGCCTATCGACTGCCCAGCATAGATTATCAGCCAGTCAATCATAGCTCCCACTCCGATCAGTAACCACATACAAACCTTTTTAGCAATTCCGCGGAATCCCGTATAGCTGTTAATTGCCTGCCCTCTGTACTTACTTGCTACCAATCCGGTAACATAGTCAATTACATTACAAATGACTAATACTAATACTGGTATTGCAAGTATCCCCAGCCATCCGGCCAGAGCTGAGAAGAATGCTGTAAATAATGTTTTTACTTTGTTCATATACTTTCCTTCTTTCATATTATTTTTTTGTATTATAAAAGGCACCCTTATGGATGCCTTGAACTTTAAAAGGAGCCCGAAGGCTCCTAATTTTAAAATGTTATTTAGTTCGTAGTTGTAACCAAGTATGAATTAACCTGCTACTGTACTATCACCAATAATCAACCATTTTCCGCCTAAGAATTTTAAACGCAAAGCTCCGTATTTAAACCCGTTATAGTAAACACCTGTTGATACTAATGGGTTCCAACTTCCTGAAGCATACATGATTATTTCCGTACCATTTGCCACTCCGGTTGTTGGAAGGTCGGTAAATTCAAAGTAGACGCTTTGATTAATAATCGTGTTAAAAATTGGATCAATAACATCTGTAAATACTCGGTCTGAATTTGTAACAGCAAGAGGGTTCCAGGGTCTTGTATGAGTATTTAGAATGAATAAAACTCCAGAATTATAAGCAATCCATGAATCTTCAAATAATCCATATCCATTATTTACGATTCCATATTGACCTGCTGTTAAATTTAGATTAATAGTTCCTAATGTTTTTAATCTTCCGTTTGCATCATTTTGAATAGCCGTGGTCGTGTTATAACAATGGAAGTTTTCAACTGTTGTCATTCCGTTGTTACGAATTCCGATTGTACAATTTTCTACTCTTGTGTCGCGCAAGCTAATAACTTTAGCACCAGTAGAAGGTCCCAAAATATAAACACCAGTATCACACGAACTAAAACCATTATTATTAAAAGATACTGTATCAATGCTACCATTTGTCGGGTCAATATACACACCATTGGAAATTTGTTGAATTAAGCAGTTTTTAATATTAGAATTAGTAATATTATTAACACCAACTTTAACACTGGAAGCACAAGTTGCTTTTATGCCATATGAATTAATTGCTTTACTTACATTGCCATTACCAATCCATACTCTGTCAAATTCCCAATTAAATCCATTTACTATATTAATATAAATACTATTATCTAGTATATGAGGAATGCGAATATTTTCAAATTTTATATTAATACAGTTAATGAGATCAATAAGCGTACCAGCTATTTGTGGTTCAATAATAACATTTTTAAGTGTAAAATAGCCGTAATAACTATTAACATTAAGATCCCCTGTTTGAAATAAAGTAGACGAAATAGCCGTTATAGTCGCCCCGTTAAAGTCAATAATTCTACCATTATTCGGCAATACTATTGTGCCTAACTTAATATTAGTATTTCTTGGTACGATTACATTGCCTTGATTAAGAGCATTTTGGAAAGCAATTGTGTCGTCTATTACCCCGTCACATTTAGCCCCAAACGTTGTGATGTTATACGCAATTTGTGCCAACTCCGAACTATGTTTATTATGTTCAGTATCAAGCCTGGTCTTTAAGCTACCATATACCGTTCCATCGGCTCCTACCTGTGCCTGTGCTGCAGCAGGAGAAGAATCACCTGATACCACTAACTGGTTAACCTGTGTTTGTACATTATCAACCTGTGCCTTTGTTGCTATATATATTTTATCTCCAACGGCCATATTATACCTCCTCAAAATATATCTGTTTATTGTTTATAGCAATCCCGAGTTTTACGCTAATTGCGCACTTGCTGTCAAAGCATCAACTTGCGATTGCAAAGCCTTATTGTCCTTTTCTAACTGATTGTAATAAATTCCAATTGTGTATGTACCGTCAATAAGATTTTCTGTGATTAACCACAGCTCAATGCAGTCTGTATATGTCTTATAGGTTGAACCATCTTCCAAAATGTACTGAATATCATCAACATCAGAAAATTCATTTTTGAGTTGTTCTGACGTTATTGTAGACTGTACAGTAAAATATCTTATACTATCTTTTTCTAAAATTCCCATAGGCAAAAGGTTAAACTCATTACCGCTTGATAATTTTATTTTTTCTGACATGTTTTATTTCCTCCCTGCAAATAAAATGTTTTTATGTGAAGTAAAAAAAGCTTGGCATATAGCAATTAAACGTTGCCAACGATGGATTGATTTGAATTTTACCCATTGTATTTATAGTTACAAAAGCATATCCAAGCGTTGATCCTGAAAATATACTTATTGTAATGGTCACTTGTGTAATTGGACAAAACACAGTTGAAACAGTTCCAATTGTACTCCATGCCCCTGCGGTTAGACCAGAAAATGTTGCATATCCGCTAGTAAACTGAGCAAAATAATCATTTTTTCTTAATGTACCAGTTCCGGTTATGGTTGCTCCTGATAAGGAAAAAGATACGCTCTCCGTTGTTTCGATAAATCTGTTATTTATAGCATCTATTTCTTGACCTAATCCATATGTAACTACAGAACTAGGGACTTTTGATGAATCGTTAACAGTGTCGGTTTGAACAATATCAGCTTTAGCAACTTTATTAGCATCTAGATTTGATACGTCTGTTTGCAAACTACTTATATTATCTAAAATAGTAGTTGAAGCTGGTGGATTTGTATCTGGTGCTATTTCTTTTAAATACATACCTCCATCAGCAGAATTAAGCTGATAATATGTACCATTATCATCGATGATATGATTAACGCCATCTAACACGCCTTCAACGACATTTGCAGCCGCATTTGCTCCTGCGGTAAGTTCATCAATAATAATTTGGTCAGCATCCGAAATAGAACTTGCCATATCCTCAACCGTGGCAATAGTTTTTACGTTTCCAGGTGATACACACCACTTAATTTTCCCACCATCTATTACGGTAGCTGGCTCCCCTGGCAACATTTTATTTGAATTAAAATCAATAGCATTGCCTCGTCTTGTCTGTATAGCCATAATATCAACTCCTTTTGTAAAAAATTTGACGCTCAAGGCGTTCAGAGGTTAACTGGTTGCTCGTGTAAAAATCATATTAAGCTATCTCATTAACTCTTAATATATGATTTAATATTAATCTGTGCGGATACTCGTTTAAGGCTTGTACTCCGAAGTTCTATTGTGTGCCATCCGGCCGCCGTGATATATGCGGTCAAATCAATGATACCTTGTTGGTCTGAGATTGATGCTCTTTGCGTTCCATTGACATAAATATCAATGTTATAATCAGATATTGCCTGTTCTTGTATGCCAAAGCTTAAACTATGTGAATGCGCTGGTAAATCTACATCATGCGAATGACCGCCACCTGCATGTTTATGATATAGATATATGGTATGTGAATGAGTTCCCGTACTTCCATCTGCCGATGAAGTGGATATATCACTCGGAAAAGCGTATCCAGTCGACACATCAACTCCACCAGTTCGACTTGATACAACCGAACTCCCGGCGTAATCCGTTATGTCTGAATAGGTTCTAAAATTTTGTTGAGTATATTTGAGCAAAACTTTATTAATTTTTGATACATTATCATCTATATTAAATGGCATCGCGAGAGGAAAACCACTTTGAATATTATCGATGAAACTCAAATTATCAGAGTTAGCAACCCCATAAGCCATATCAATTAGCACTGAACCATCATCAGAGAATATCTTACCGGTACGAATATAATCTGCACTAATTTTTCTTGCATACAAAACATTGTAAAGCGCATTACCGTGCTTATCAGTTCCGCTGACAGTAACCCATTGACCGCTTACTTGGTTCTGTTCAATCATTCCTTCGGAGGTCATGAACCATCTAACACTTGAATCCGACATTAACGGTTTGTCGTGCATATAATAGATAATTCCACCGTTATCATCCTTGATTTCGGTTTTATATATTCCGAATCCATTGGTGATTAAATTAGTTAGCTGTTGTACCGTCAAATCATAATCAGATAGTTTTTGTTCAGCTTTTTTTCTTGCCTCAACAATTGCCTTGGTTGTTTCTGAATACCTGGTTGAACTATTTCGTGAAGGAGTTTCAGCATTGCATGAAATGGATTCGCGACTATTAATCTTAAACGACAAACTGGTTATAAATGTCTGATATGTATTGTATCCACGGCTTGTTCTAACTGAAACGTAAGCCGGGTCGCCAGCTTCAATCATTGGATTACTCAAAATACTTGCTGTCAAAGGTCTGAACCTCATTCCGACTATCTTGGCACCAACGGTATTTGCTATTGTCTGCGCGTCTGTTTGGCTTTGTACAAGTGGATTTCCTGTAATGCTTATTACATATCCAGTTGAACCAAACAACACCGTATTTGGAGTTTCTGCGTTGTCTGATACTTGAACACCCGTAATAACAACATCGTCAACCGCAACAGTGGGAGATGAACCAAAATCAAATAAATGATGTACGTTCTTTGACTGTAGAAATGTACCGCCGTCAACACTGGATCCGGTTGTATAATCTACAAAATTACCACCGTCAACTGCAGTACCGCTTTGATAATTGGCCTGTGTAGTAGGGTCGAAATAACCGCCATCAACACTGTTCTGGCACTCAAATACAGTCAAGTCGTACCACTTAAGTTCCAATGCACCATCAATATTACATCTTGCATAGCAACCGGCAATCGTAGCAATATACGAAACCATATCCAAGCAGGAGATAGCTTCATCAATTGGCCTTGATTGGATTGTAAAATCGTAATTTGTGAACTCTGGTGTAGCAATTTCAACCCCACAATAATTACAGATTGCTGTCAGAACAAATCCTGCGGTAGTAGGAAAGATTAATGCTACATCCTTGAACGGTTTTTCAAACTTAACCATATTATCAAGGCTTTCAAGCGTTATTATATTCCCTACGGCGTTCGGTTCGTCAACAGTAAAATAACCCTTCTTTAATTTTTCCACGGTAGAAGATAACTGCAGCCCAACATAAGGAACAACGGTTGCATCGGTGAAATCGTAATTATCAAATTTACCCTTGTAGTTATTAAGAGTGATAGTATTTTTATTGATAATTGCCGCGCCAACCTGAAAGTATTCTGTTCCACTGACAGCATCTTCAAATTCCATTCCACCCTGCATGATGTCAGTATCATCCAAATTCAAAACCGTGCCGTCAGAGAGGGTGATATCTGCATACAGATAAAATTTTCTATCACCAGATATTTTATTTTGATATTCAGTTGATGTATTTACCATTATGTATCACCCTCTTACTGTTCGATAATATCGAATGATAATGTTGAATATACTGTGCCTCTGATATTGCTGTACTTCATAGGGGCAGATCTATCACCGACGTAAAAAGTTTTGGTTAAGTATGCATTTTCCATAGTGTCAAGATATGTAACTGAAAACATTGAACCAACAGTTGTATAATTTACAGCTTTCAAAATGCTTGACGCTTCTTCTCCGGTTGGATTATTCCATGAAAGTGAAAGTTTTATCTTTTGTGCCACTACATCTTTATTCATTTTTCCGTCATTAGTGGAACGTCCGCTTTCCTCACTGGATTCATCTGATATTCCCCATGAATGAGAAGAAGGGTCTTTAATTGCTGTTCCATTTATTTTTAACAATGCCATATATAAGACCCTCCTTCCTATATGTAACTTACAGAAGTTTGGAACCTTCTGTTTCGTTTGTTTATGCCGTCAAGAACTGCCTCTGCCAGTTGCTCTTTTCCAAGATAAATTGGAACTCTCACAGTTGTATTACCACCACTTGAATTTCCGTTTGACATCAATATAGGAATCATTGTTTCAGCTACCGCATTAGCAACACCGGAACTCACTGACTGCACAATTTGGTCGTTATTCACAACAGCATTACTGCGACCTATTCGTCCAACTAACTCTGGACCTGCTTCACGAGCAACGAACATTTCACCCATATCAGGTAAACCACCAACTGCACGTAACTTTATATCAAGCGATGGAACTTTTATATCTTTACCAAGGATATTTACAGTTTTTGATCCAAGATCGATATCTAATTTTGGCAATGAAATCGATTTAAATCCATCAATAAAACTACCAATTAAATCCTTACCTATGCTGTATAAACTGCCAATACCATCGGCGATATCTCCAGGAATGCCGGATAACCATTTCTGAAAACTCTTTAATCCGTTAGTCCATTTATCTTGAATTCCATTAACTAATCCACTAACAATATTTCCACCCCAACCATGCGCAACAGTGGAAGGTGAGTGTATTCCAAAAACTCCCTTAAACCAATCGGCAATACTGTTAGCCCATGTTTCGATTGGACTTTGAGATTTATTCTGATTATCCTTAACGCCATTGTTTAACCCATCAACAATGTTTTTTCCATACCCCTTATAAGTACTTGACGAAGCCGTGGCATCAAAAATACCGTTTATACCTTGCGCCCATTTCTTTATTGTAGAGTCAGAAGATGGTTTGTTTTTCGTTATTCCTTTATTTACTCCATCAACAATATTTTTACCAGATGCAGATAATTTTGTTTGGGTTTCTGTTGATGAAGAAGCATTATCAACAGCATTTTGAACATTAAAAACTAATTTCTCACCTTGTATTTTTAAATCAGGTATTTTGCTTTTCAATCCCTCTATTAGATGCCCGTTAAGTTTTACCCCGGCATCTTTGCTTTTTGATAACAATTCCAAAAACTTAGGATCAGTAGAAAGCTTTTGACCCATTAAAAACGCCATCGCATCCATATCTCCAGAAATAGCACCGAGATTTGCTTCATTCGTTAATGCCTCAGTTACTCCATCTGGAACCTGAGTTCCGGCTTTGAGAGCATCATCATAAATTTTCTGTAACTGCTTAGTAGATGGCTTTAATGCATCAAGCATTTGCTGCAATCCTTCTTTTGATGCAGCACTCATTCCGCTATTTGATAACGCCGTCTGATAGTTGGTCATCATGTCAAAAACAACCTGATTCATTGCGGTTGAAGAGTCTAAACCTTTTAATGATTCGTACAACATTGGACTAATAGTATCAACGGTTATACTTGATAACCCTGGGATTGCTTTTTTTAATTCGGATTGATAATTCTTGGTAAGTGTACCAAGTGAAAATGTCATTCCCTTTAAAGTAATTGTTGCTTTTGTTTGAGAAAATTGTTCACCAAGTTCTTTAACATCTGCATCCCATTGTTGTTGTAATTTAGCTTTTTCTGATGCATTTTTAGCATCGTCCATCTTAGCCTTATACGCTACGTTAATTCCTACTAATGCAGTCTGGTAAGCTTCACCCTCTGATTTTACCTTATTGTCGATAGCGCCTTGAATCTGTTTTGTTAATCCTTTAAAACTATCTGCAGTCAATTCACCGTCAACGGTTATCATCTGCAATTTTGCCTGAAATTGAGCGTCGGATATTTGGCTTGTAACCTCGTTCATTTCCTTGATTAAATTATTAATGGTCTTTTGCTCAGTTGCATCTATTACACCATCAGCAAGGGCGTTGTCCATGGTATTTCGTAATCTTTTACCAAGTCTCTCCATTTTATCCTTGGATCCGTTGAAATACTCATCAACAAGCGATGTCATTTCTTTGTTGAATTTTTCGTCGTCTTGGATAACAGCATTAATAGCCAAATCAATTACATAATTTTGCTGGTCAATGTAATCTTCTGTATCAGAAATAAACTTTTTAATTGTTGATGAATATGTAGATTGTTCTTCTTTAGTCAGCTTAAGTCCAACTGAAACTTTCCAACCTAATTTTTCTAACGTATTGATATCTGTCTGAATAGCCTTTTTCATATCTTCAAGTTTAGCTTTTTCAGTTACATAGACATCTATTTTTGCAGTATAATCAGATGAAGTTAAATCATCCGCTATATCCTTCATATCTTGAAGCGAAAGAGTTATATCTCCGAATCTTTTTGCTAAATCGCTTTTAACTAAGTCGTCGTTATGTTTTTTTATAGCCAAAACTAAAACCGCTAATGCCCCTATAGCTATAGCAATTACACCAGCTGGAGTCATGGACAATAAACCTATTTTATCTGCAAGCTTAGAAAACCATGTAATGATTTCATAAGCAGCAAAAGCAATACCTATTCCTTCGAGAAGTGGAGAAATTTGCCCTAAAAAGTCAACAAATTTTTCAATTTTTGGTTGGATAATAGCAGCTAAATCCTCTGCTTTATTTTTCATTTCCGCAATCTGATCGTTCCATTTGTCAATATAAGAATCGGTCTTTTTCCCAATGGCATCATCAAGAACAGGGTTTCCACCGCCGGTATTGGTAGTGCTAGACTTGGATTTCGAACCGTTATCCGTAAGAATATTTAATTCATCAAATCCCATAATGGATTTTTTATACTTTTCATTTGCCTTTGTAGCACTATCGGTAGCGTCAGTAACATCATTAATATTTCCCGTAACATCAGTATAAATATTGCTATCGGTGTAATCAGGTAGTTCATAACCCATAGCCGTAGCCAAAGTATCAATCATGTTACGTAAAGCTATAACTACTGCGTTTATATATGGAAGAACCGTAGTAACAATTGGCATGAATACATTGCCAATGGAACGGGACAAATTCTCCCATTGCTGTTTTAAAACTCTCAACTGGTTAGCAGGAGAGTTGATTGTTTTTGCCATATCTCCAAACGCAACAGAAGACTGGTCCATGATGGTTAACCATCTCAACTGAACCTTTTCAGCCTGGCTCATATCCTTGACGGAGTCTTTGATTCCGTATTTATATGCTGTCAACTGTAGGGTTGCTTGGGTAATATCAACACCTAATTCACGGAGAGGGCGAACTTGTCCTGTTAATCCGGCTTGTAATTTCTGCATTGCATCAGCTGTATTGATATTCCATAATGATGCAATATCGTTACCTAACATGGTAAAAGATTCCGAAATGTTTTCAGCTGTGTTTGCTGTCAATCCCATAGCACTTGATATCTGAGCAAAAACAGCTTGGTAATTCATCATGGTATTCGGGTCAAGGCTTAAAGCTTGTGTCAGTTTATCGTTAAATGTTTGAGCACGGTCAATGAATGCTTTTGCATATGCATCAGCGGATTTACTTCCCCAATCCATACCATTCTTGACAGCGGCTTCTTCACCTATTTTTTTATAGGAAGTCTGGAATAGGTTGATAGTCTCATTGAAGTCCATGGACTTATTAATAGAACCAGTAATGCCGCCAAGCACATATCTCAGTGTGAAATATGCACCAACAAGTTTATTTACCTGTGATGTCAATGATGATACAGGAGAGATTGCATTCCTGTGAGAAATGCCGAATAAATTAGTAGATGTAGTGGCCTCGTTATTTGACCGTGTAAGCGTTTTAGCGGCACGAGATAAGCCATTCACTGTACTGCTAAACTTGGAGCCATTAGAAGCCAAGCTAGACATAGCATTAGTCATTCTAATGACGTTCTCTGAAACATTCGGAGCGGTTGAGAGCGTAGTCATAAACTCTTTGAAAGCTATTGATAACTGTGGAAGAGTAGTTACAACCTTTTCAACCTTTGCACCGCCAAGCTTTGAAATATTATTAGCTATTTCACCTATCTTGACAGCATCATCCGAAACTGAACTAATACCATTCAATGAATTAGCAAAATTTCTAATTCCGTTAGCCGATTTATATAAAGCCGATTCGTTAATCGTACTTAATTTTTCAATACCCTTTGTGACTCTATTAAAATCTGTGGTTTTTACTCCGCTCATTTTTTCCATAGCAGAAGATAGCTGATTAACCCCAGATGCAAAATTACGCAATCCACTTGTGTTGACTGATGTCAAGGCAGATGATACGTTCCCAAGTTTCGATATTAACTTGTCAAGTTGCGCAGCCGCTTTTGATGCTTCGGCTTGTACCTGAATTTCAAGACGATCAACTTCCATTCCCATGACATTCACCACTTTTCTATGTTAAAGTGGAACTCATAGGGTTCTCGGCTTGATTATTGGTTCTTTTGTTGTAAAACTCTTTCGTTATACATATCGGCCCATGCACTGAACTGAATGGCTTTATTGGCTGTTTCTGAAACTTGTGTTTCCGAATTATTGCGCTTCGCCGTCAAATCTAATGGCTTATCCGGATATGGTACTTCATCTCCCTTAAGCGCCGATAAAACTGACATCTTGAAATATAAACCTTGCAGCCATAAATTAAACCTGACTTCGTCTTGTGTTATCTTAAAAGCATCTCTAAATGGCTCTAATTTTTTCGGATTAAGCCTTCCAAATGATTCATATGGAACCTTGATTGCTATTGCCTCAGGAAGCCAAATTTTATGTATGATATCTGTTAAACTTCTATAAGATTGAACTAATTCTGAGCTTCCTTGATTGCTTCTTTTGCTGTAGCCTTCGGTTTCCGCTTCTGCGGAGTTTTTTTCTCCGCTTTCGAAAAACCCGCTTTTTCACCAGACGTTGCTACGCCGTTAATATCTTCTACAACTTCAAGCATTAAATCCATAAGATTTCCACCATTTTTGATGTGATCTTTGATTTCTTGTGTAGCCTCTTCTTTACTAGACATCATAAGACAAGCCAACACATCTCGGATTGTAGCGAAAGGAGCGGTTTTAATTCTGTCCTGGGTGGTTGTAACTAACTCCAATAAGTTAATTCCCTTTTCTTCCAACTGCAAAACTGTATCAAAATCACTTAAATCTGGAATTCTATATTCCTTACCATTGACTCTCATGTTTTTATCCTCCTAAGATAATTTGAAATTTTGTTTTCAAGAAATAGCTGTCAAGGCTGTGACACCATGACAGCCGATTTAGAACTACGCCGTGATCTGTGTGATAGCCGTAGATGCGGAAATAGAAATTTTCATTTCAAGTGCGGAGTTGACCTTTCCACCAACTGGCCATACGGAAAGCTGACCTTCCCAACCGAATTTACCATCTGCGCCATCACCGGCACTACCAAAATAGAGAGCAAATTTGGTTGTTGTTCCTTCTTTTGCTTTTAATGCCGTGTAATCGGTTTTGGTATAGTTAGCTGTAAACTCGAACGGTTTTAACTGCTGAATACCATTGATGCTCCTTGTCATTGCATCAGATAAAGTTGTGATATCTAATGCCTCCGGTGCACCGCCTAAGTCTGGGAAGTCCTTAATGTCAACAAGTTTTGTGTATGCTGTCCCGTCTGTTGAAGTCATTAAGTGAACTCCATATGAACTGATTTCTCCTGCCATAAAAATAGCCTCCTTATTTTATATGTGGAACTCGGAGGCTCTCGGGGTTAATAGTTTTTTGTTATATTAAATCACCGTAAAATTATTCGGTGCATTTTGCTTTACTATTGCTTGATATCTTGCGGTAAATCTGTATGGAGAAGTTAATGACAAAGGTTGCGGACCGAATATTCTTTGCCATCCATCTGTCTGCATCTGTGTATCAGCAACCGCCATAATTTGTTTTGCTTTCAATGTGGTATCAGTGGTATATACATCAATCTGTATCATTGGTTGAACATGATTTTCTTTAGAACCGCCGTCAATCGAAGGCGCATATGTTGGATTGTCTTTCTGTGAAAATTGCAAATATGGAAACTTTGGACTCGTAGCCGAATTATCTACTGTTTGGCATTCACATGTTGAAAATGAAGCAACTACAGCTGATTTAACTCTGGTAAATTGTAAGCTTTCGATATCTATCATGGTATCACCACCTATTCAACAATCATCCAATCATCTGCGTGGCAATCATTAACCGATGGAACCCATGTACTCATTGTTTCATTCACATTTTTAATTACAAAAAATGGATTTAATCTAACAAGTCCTATGCCGCGATATGGGATTTCACAATCCGTGACTTTTGCTATCCACATTCCCTTACCATTCCAACCTTTTCTTGCAACTCTATTGCCCTGTTTTAATGCTTCTAATGCTTCTCCAAAATTCATATGATTTTCCTCCGACTTTATGATTTAAAAACTGTTTTTGCAATTTTTCCAACATCTTTTACCATAGCCTTACTTGCGTTATACATTGGCATTGCCGCTTCGATACCGTATGAATGATGCCATTCGCCATCGTCACCTTTATACCACCAACCATTAGGATCATCCCAGTGTCCTTCACCTGGATATGTGCCTGGTCCCATGCCGAGTTCTGCGGCTTCAGGATTTATGGTGGAAGAGTATTTGATTCCTGCGCCAAATTCCAAAAACAGGATTGCATCACTTTCTACAACAATGCTCATTCGGGTTATGTTGCCGTCAGAGATATCCTCGATTCGGATACTACCAAGTGTTCGACCAGAATATACGTGTTGCTCCAGAATAGCCTTAGCAACCTCATATCCATGTTCAGAAAGCTGCCTAACCAAAGTTTCACATTTTCCAGACAGTGATTTTTTGTATTGTTCGAGCTGTTGGATGGCTGATTGAATTTCTTTAATGGATAGACCGAATTTAATCTGCTTCATAATCTACACCACGGATACTGTAAATTTTCTATTGAACTCACGTGCGTACTTAGCAAACTCTTTAGCCATAATTTTCGTTTTATCGACTGTTTCAACCTCTGCATCATCAACAAGCATTTCGAGTTTCAATACCCTTGGTTCATTAACTCCGTTTGATATCTGATATCTAACGATGCCTTGAATTTCAACATCATCAATAAATATTTTTGTTTCACTTGGCGAACTATCAATGATTTTTACTTTATTCATTATTTCACCACCTTCTTGATAGCATATTGATGCTGGTTCAAATCCGGTGCAACCTTAGTTACCTTGTAATCATTTGGTGTTGCGGTTGAACCATCTTCATTCAGCACCGGAAGAGTATCAATCCATAACACACTTGTTTCAGTCAGTGGAAGAGTATCGGTAGTTGAAATCACCCGATCGTAATCTGCTGTCAGACCAAATGCCTCTGTGTTCGCTTCGCCTTTATTCGGTGATACCCGGGCTCTGAATTTTACAGGATTTTCGTATGAAGGAGCAGTTTGACCCGTGTCGTTGCCGTTCTCGTCTAAAACGGGCGCCATACCTTTGTATAGGGCATAATAAAAGAGGATTTTATTTCGTTCAAGTGAACGCATAGATTACACCAACCTCTCAATTGTTTTACCTTCATCATTCATCAAGTAACATTTCTGATTGGTTATCAAAACCATTGCATCATAGTCCTTGGTATCTTCGAGATATAGCAATATTGCATAGGCTGGGTTAAAATTAGGTTTAATGAGATTGACCGCATGTGCATTAAGTTCTGTGGTTAAATCTTCAATTTTTTCAGATATCATTAAGAACACTTTATTCGATGTAGCAACTCCGTCAACAACTCTTTTATCTCCATCATAAACACTTGCGATATCTTCTCTTTCTTCTTTATTGACTTCAACTTCATATTCACGAATCAATTCATTGCCATCATATTCCCTTGTTGCAACCTGTCTTACATGGTCGATATAACCCCATACATCATCACTCTTGTATTTTACTATCATCTTTCTACCTCACTATCTTTCTATTTATTATTTTTAATCGTGCATGAACCTCATACGCGGCTTAAATTTCATTTTATGTAGAAACACTTATGCGTATCTAAACAATGGCTTATTTCAGCCTTACAACCCTTGCTGTCAAGGTAGTTATCGTATTAGTCCAAATATAAATTTGTTTTTATCATCAATGAAATAGTCAGCTCCGATTTTGCGAGGGTCAGTATTCCATCGTGCAATTTCTTCCGGTAAATTCTCGTTGACTGCATCAAACACTATACCTTGTTCAGTACACCACTTGACAGCATTATCGAGATTCTCACCGCTTCTACAAGTCCAGAGGATTATCTTATTGCCTTTGCGTTTTAATCGCTTCACGAGGCGTATAATGCGCTTGATTGGCTTGATAATCACTGGATATTTTGTTTTCGCAAGAGTACCATCAAAATCCACAGCATATATTTTATAATCATTCATTAGGCACCGCCTTGTGATTAATCGAAAGAACAGAGCCGTGGTTGTGTGTGCCAAATTCGAAATGAGAAAGTCGCGGTAATGCATCGTCAGAAAACTTTTTATCATGAACAAATGAGTTTGATTTTGAATTATCAACAAATGGTAAATCAATCAATTCCGGTTTATTTGTATGGGTCCATATTGCACCAAGCATATTCCAAATAAACGCTCTGTCGTGCGGTTCATCAGTATCGCCTCTAAGTACTTTCAGATAATGACGAACACCGCTGTCAATGTAACAGTGAACCGGCATTCCTTTTTCCCAGTTCCTGTCTGCATATTTTTTCGCACCTTCTTGATACTGTTTAGATACTTCTAGAAGACCGGTATATAAATCAGTAAAATGATTGGTTGAAAACTGCTCAATTGCAAACCATAAAAATTCTATATCACCGCTTCTTATGTATTTGTCTATGGATATTAAAATGTTATCCTCTAAATGAGTTCCAATGGCTTCAAGCGGAAGTAAATCGCATCTGCCTTTTCCCTCTGATATATCTCTGACAGCCCCACTTTCAAATTCTCGACGTTCTCCACTATCTTTTAACATAGACGTTCCTCCTTAAGATTTACAACCTTGCATCGGCTTTCTTTCTTGTGCCATCAAGGTAAATAATTGGCGTGTCTTTACTATTTGGTTTAAACTCGTATACTTCTCCGTAACCGCCATAATCCAAGGCAGAAGAGGTATTGACGAATAACTTTGTCACATTACATATACAGCTATTAGAAGGACTCACCCGGTAAAAGCCCTGTTTCATTATCATAGGCAAATGAGTGTGAGAGTGAATATACACATCTGCATCTACTATAGAAGCCATGTCTGCAAGACGAATTGCCTTTGCACCCTCTTTACGGCCTCCACCAGATCCATGATTCGCATAAACAACATAACACTGTTTTCTTTGATGCTGCTTATCCCAACCAAAACGCACAAAAATTAAATTTCCCGACTTGGAATATTTATCAGCGATTCCAAGTTCTCTTGCGACTATTTCAGATAAGTCTATACCCTCTTTGTTGTAAGTTCTCTTTTCGTGATTTCCACTTTCCATAGCAAGAATCTTATCTTTAATAGGATTTAAAACCTCAACAGTTCTACTTATCTGTTGCATAGGTGTTAATTGTTCTGCGTAACAGTCGGATACTGATGTTTTAGTTGCATTATTCATTAAATCTCCGTTTAAAATAGCGAAAGCGTTAGGATTAGACTCTATAGCCTTTACTTGACGGCGAATCTCTTCATAGTCACAATGTGCGTCACCCATATGTAAGTCAGCAAGCGTATGAAGTTCAATCATTTTGAGTTCTCTTGGAAGTTCTATCTTGATACAGTTCATCGTTCACCAACTTTCTATACGGTTACTGTTGCATCCGCACTTGTAAATTTTGCAACCGGAACGATTCCGGTAAGTAAATCATCTATGGATTGATAGGAGCGATTTACACCATTTTCTGAATGTGATTTTTCGCCCTCGGCACCTTGCATGTTGTACATAAATAAGGCCACATCAAACACAACATCGGAATACGCTGTCAAAACAGTTGTTTTCTGCGCTTCGGTGGATCCAAATGGATAACGTTTATTCACAACCTTTGCAAGAGCCTGGTTCAGCATGATTGAGAGTTTATTACCATCTTTGGATTCATCATAATCGGCTCCTAAATATATTTTGAGATTGGATAATAATTCATCCATAAGAACACCTCCTGTTACTCGCCTTGCTGTTTCAAAAATTCTTCAATCATGTCGGTACGTTTATCAGAGATTATCGTATAACCACGCTCTTTTGCTGTAGACGACAATGCATCCTTTGTCATTCTCATGACTTCCCGGCGGCTTAATTTAGTAGTTTCTGGCGTATCTGAAATGGTATCGGCCTTGACGGTATTATCGGGAAAAATCTTACTGTCAGGCTGAGTGTCCATCGTTGCGTTTTCCGTGATAATTTCAACATATGGCTCCCATCCCTGCTTATAGAATAAGTTCGCACATACATCACTGACTTCCATCACAAGACCATTTTTAATAAACATTGGCATGATTTCACCTCATATTCTAAAGGTCGCGCCGACCTCACGATTGAAGCCGACGCGACGATTATTTATTTAATTACGCTACAGTAACGGCCTGTGTAGCAGTCTTGGTAACACCATTCTCTTTGTATGTAATAGTTACATTACCGGATGCGGTAAGTGTAGCAGGAGAGAAGGTATAACCGGTTACAGCGGCTGTTGTGCTGTCAGAGTATGTAGCGGTAACAACCATACCAGCCGGATCAAATGCCTGACCAGATGTATAAGATGTCTTAGTCGGTGCGGTTGTGATTGCAATAGATGATAAGGTCTTTGCAATATGAACACCGATTGCAACAGCTTTTTCATTCAGTACGAATGCATCGTAACGGATACGACCTTCAACTAACCAACCACTGATACCAGGCGCGTCAGTGTGAATTTTGTATTCCTGTAACTTAACAGGCGAAGGCATAGCGATCGGATTTGTAATAACGAAATCAACGTTTGAAGGGAAGTAAGAAGCCGGAACCTTAACAACCGGAACTCCGTCAACCTCGCCAACCATACCATTGATCGCGATAGTGGTTGCCATGTCGCCTTTCTTTGTGAAGGCTTCGTCCTGTTTGATTAAATTATGGAACTTAGACTTGCAAATACAGATACGTCCAGCAGTCGGAACCTTTGCATCATCAAGAATTTCCTGCACGCTTAAGAATGCTGCATAAGCAGTTGTCTTATCAACAGAACCGGAAACGATATGATCTACTTTTGATCCAGCTACAAGAGCAGCGATACGATATGCGTCAACTTCTGGGATAACAACTTCGTTAAGCTGTCTGCTGAGCGCTTTGCCAGCTTCCATTGTCATCTGAGTGTCGTCATAAGACTTGCGGTCAATGGTAAAAGTAAAGGAACGGTCCTTGGCAACCTTCATTTCCTGTACTTCGTTACCTAACTCTGACGGTGTACCGTAACGGCTTGTACCACTCAAAGAGTAGTCGTTCATGCCGACTGTAGGAATGGAATAAACCTTAACGGTTTCAACACCGATCCAGTCATATTCACCATTTACCAAACTGTTTGTAAATGAGCCAAGAGTAAATCTCTCGTCCACGTTGGAACTATATTTCTCTGCATAATTTGTTGACATATAATCATCCTCCTAGATTATTTTGAATTAAACCCTTTAAGAAACGGGTCTTCTATGTTTTCTTTGTTTCCAGCCGGTGGAGTAGGTGCGTTTTTCATCCACTCGGATTCTTTCTGTTTATCCCTTGCTGTCAAGAAAGACTGTTGAATGCGTGTGAACTCGTCAAAATCACCATCAAGTTGCGCTTCACTTGCTTTGACAGCGTTTTCTTCGGTGTATCCCATGGCTATAAAACTCTTTGCCATCTTGTTAATTGAACTTTCGCGTTCAAGCTCTTTGATTCTTGTTTCACGCTGCGCCTCGCGTTCTGCTCGTTCAATATCAAGCTGTTCTTTTTCCGTGAGAGTTGCACGATACTGTTTCTTATAGTTGGCAGCCTCTGATGTAGCCTTGTCGGTTGCTGCTTTAAGTCGCTTGTTTTCTGCCAATACTTTTGCAAGTTGTTCTTCTGCTGATAATTGCGGTTCAGGAGTTGGATCCGGCGTAGGTGTTGGATCTGGAGTAGGTTCGGGAGTTGGCTCCGGCGCAGGTGTTGGCTCCGGGTTTTCTGCGAAAAACTGCAAATTATATGGTAGAATCGACTTGTTTAAATCTTTCATTGTTGACCTCCTGCGTTTTAATGACTTCTCTGTCAATCTAAATTTTCAAATGCGTTTATCCGGTTCTCTCCGGTAAAACATAAAGAAAAGACAGCCGAATTTTATCGACTGTCTAGTTTATTGGTATCATATTTGACTTTGTGGTGATTTCTGCGGTTGATCCGACATATCTGGTAAGATTTTATCTGGATTAGAACCATTGCCGTCAAGGCTATTGCTGACAGGGTCTTTATTTCCGGCTGATGCTGTCTGCTTTGGTTGAGTGAGTAATTTTTGAATTTTCTCCATTGAATCCTTACTATCCGTATATACTGCCTGCGGATTGGTAAACAATGAAACGGTTTCGATTGCGTGTTTAGGGTCAACCCCTGTTTTTATCAGTGTCGACAACGCATTACACTTCGTAGCCATGTCATAAATCTTGTTACGACTGAAACGTATCATTATATCTGAAATATTCAAATTTACGATATCTGCAAACTCTTCTGATATATCAGTAGACTTTTTAATGATCTCCAACATAATTCGGATTGATTGCCGTTCTGACTGTTCAAAAATACTTTCTGTTTCCAAGGCCATAGTTTCGGCAAACTGCCAACCGCTCGACAAGTTCATAGCTGAACCAGTTGAACCTCCACCGGAATTTTCTTGACGCTGCGGAACGCCTGCAATTTCCATCAGCTGAGACATCAGCGCATCATCAAGCGATTGAGTACTTGACTGATCGATTTTGCTGTCAAGGTATTGGACGCTTGCTTGTACGCCTTGCGGACTTTTGGTTTGCAATACGCCATCAGATGAAAGCTTTGTTACTCCTTCTGGAAGTTCGCAATTATTCATCCATACTACATTTTGAACAGATTGAGCAATTGAATTAACTCTATCTGAATTAACAACATTAATCGCATCAATAATCGGGATAACCTTTTCAAAACATCCCATTCGGTCATGGTCGTTTACATATTCAACAATTGGAATAATTGCCGGAATATTTGCTACGCCTTTACCATTTGTAATAGACCATTTAGGATCGGTTTTAATATCAGTTCCATTAATTATTTTTGTACCATTATCTATTTCAAAATAAGTATCATCTGTATAACATCCATAAACCGTATTACCGTCTTTCTGCGGACAATATGTAACTGCCATCATAGGATGTTGATAAATGTCATTGGAATATACGATGAACGTCGTTGCTGGGTTGAGTGTGATAATATCAAAAACCGATTTACCGTAAACTTTCGGCTTTGCCTTAATCATTCGGTATCCGATGCCACAAATTTTAAAGTACCGAGCCAGTTCAACATCTTTAGAGGATTTACTTTCCTCAAATAGCATTTCATTCAGTGCGGTTATTCTGGTGTCGTCTTTATCGGAATCAGATTCCGGTACTTGCTTCTTAGACCTTTGAATGTATGTAATTGGATTACCGAATTCATATGCAATCTTGAAATCAGTGATCTTGGAGGCATTGTTGATAGCCACTTTCTCATTAATATCAGATCGAATATTCTTTGTACGGTCAAGGATTGGCTGAATACCTTTTTCATAATTCAGTAAAAACCTGATTTGCTCCGAATTCTTTTGATGATATATTAAGGCATCGTTCAGAACCGATATGACATTTTTATAATTTATTTGCTTTTCGTCGGTATAAATTTTTGCCCGACCCTTATAATAATCTTCCAGTGGAACCACCTGCTTTCAGACATGCCGTAAATAAGCATCCGATTGATAACAAAATAAAAGAACCACTTACCGGAACGTAACACCGGAAGAAGTTCTCTTTGATATTCTATCTAATTGTGATTTATACTCGGTGCTTTGACCATTCTGAGGCTTTTTCAGCTTTGGACTATAAGTAATGCCCTTACTGGCAAACTTAAGCTGATTTAAGCCACCGCAACGCGGACAGGCTATTTCCGAATCTCCGGTAACGCGACCGAGTAGTTTATTGCATTGTTTGCATCTGAAATCAAAATAGTTTTGCATAATATTCACCTAATTTCTGAAATAAAATAAAACAGCCATCAAATCATCAGATAAGACGGCTGTTTCTGCGAAAGGAAAGATATAAAATGAATGAGGTGTGCTTGTTTACACTTCTTGTTATACTTATTGTACCACGATATTTTTGTGAATGGGGTGAAAGCTACCGTTTTATACAATCAAAATAACTAGATATTCGTTTAGAAACAGTGCTTCTATCAAAATGCAACTTTTGAGCAACTTCTTCTTGCTTCATTCCATTAACATACAGGTATGAAAACATAAGTCGCGTTGTCATATCTGGAATATTATTAATAAATTCCTCAATTTCAATACGTTTTTTTTCATATTCACACAATTTATTTTTCAAACTTTCTTCTAATTTTCTGCGGCGTTTTAACCATGCATCTTCGTTTAAACCATTGTATCCTTCTATATTAAAACTACGGATAGTATAAGGAAAATTGCTGTCAGAGCCGTAAACCTTTCCGTATTGAGTAAGCGGAGGATGGGATTCTAGATATTTTATTTTTGATTGTAAGTCTTCGATAGCCTGTTGCAGATATGTAAGATCAGATAAATTTTCACGCGTTACCATATAACACCTCCTATATTCCCAATTGACTTCTATCTATAATTGTTGTTTTAACAGAAAAACCGCCGTCAAGAAACGCTGCAAGTTGCGCCATTGAATCAGCAGCATCATCATGTTCATTTTTTCCAACCTGGACCGTAATTGTTAATTCTTCAAAACCTTCTTGATATTCTCCAGAGCGATGTTGCTCGTCCAAAAAGTAAAATCTCTCTTTTATATCTGGCGCATACTGAATTATTTTTGCCATCTTACTAATTGTATTAGGTGCTTTGCTACTTGATATATTTGTTTTAAAACCGACTTTCTTCAATTCCTCATCGACTAAGTTGGCATACATATCACCGCCATTGTTTGCTTCAAAATGTTCTTGACTTGGTTTGTGATACAAAGTTTTTCCAGCTACTATCGGAACGGTAATCTTTTTATCTCCGCGGTTAAAAATCCAATCTGGCAAATAAACCTTTCCGTCTTCGTACTCATACGCGAATGGCATTGAAAGCGAATCTCCACCGCCAAAAGCAACGTCACATACTGCAATTTTTCTAACAAGTCCAACTTCCGGTAATACTCCATTGTATGTTTTAAGTTCATCCTCAGGAAACAATAATCCTTCTCTAATAAATGGCTTCTGTTGATATTTCGCCATCCATTCATTGTTATCAAGTCGTTCTTTAACATCCAGAAAGTACTTAGTTGAGAATCCGACTCCATAATCATACTGAAAGTTACTTTCATTCTTTTCATTTAAAGCCGGAATCTTTCTGAAGCGGTATCGTGGATTATTTTTCTTTTCTTCTTCAATTTTTCCAAGCGGGTCCTGTATTGACCATCTTGTGCCGACCATTAATTCCCTTGAACCATCGTTTTTACGGTCAACCATGACATTTAGGTAATCTTGATATCTATTATTTAATCTGACTGGACTTAATGACTCTGTACGGTCACGAACAAGGTCGTCGACATATAAATATCCATCTTTTGATATATCTATTGCACCTGTCCATGTACCGTCTATACCTCTGGCGGTAAATGAAGCGAAGCGATCAGGCTTGTCCAGGTTGACAGTAAACTCATCCGCTGACTTTGATTCTAGCTTGGAGGTTGGAAATATTTCTGCAAAATGGTAATCCGGTGAATTGATAAGCGTGAGCAACTCTCCATAAAATCCTTTTGCCAAAATTCCACTATGTCCACCCATTGCATTATGACTATTGGGACGTTTACCAATCACCCATGAAAGAAAGAAAATACAAATTGTAGACTTTCCAACACGTGGAGGGAGAGATAAACCATAAAAATCAATCTCTCTATCCTCTAAATCTTGCAAATCATCTACAACTGTCTTTAATACTTTTCGCCTTGGTAGGTAGAATCTCTTTTCTGGAGCCCGGTCTTTCTCCATATACAGAATATATTCATCCAAATAATACGGAGCCAAGAATAGAAGAGATCGGTTATACAGTTCGAAAAACTTCGGGTTACTTGCTGTCAGAGCAGCATGATGTTTCACAAATTTAGCGGTTTTTAACGCCAGTTCTTGATCTTCGGATAATATATTCAAACAAATCTCAAATAGGAGATTAAGATTATCAAATTTGGTTAGGTCTGATTGTTTGAGTTTAGCTATTAAGTTTTTAGTTTGTTCAGATACCATGAGTTCACTTCTTTCTGTGTGTGATGCTCGATGGCATTCAAGGGTTAATGATTATATTATTTGTGTTCTTACATAATCCCAATTTAATTCGTCTGGTGGATTAAGTAATTGTACATAGGCTCTGTACATCATATCGGCTATAACATCTGGTGAAACTCTGCCCGTGCATCCACCAAAAGCGGGAATAACAATCCACCCAACATTGTTTTGCATGGCTGTAATCAAAGTACTTCTCATGCAATTATAAATTACTGTCTTATCAATAATTGGTTGCGGATATCTCATTGACGGTGTATGTATCAGTAAAACATTTTCATTGGCCGCAACGGCTATGCTTGTGCCGACTGGCTGTTCGCCATAATAGTGTTTGATGATATATCTCTGAACTCTCTTTTGTAGTTTATTGCCAAAATATTCAGTAATTGCCAAGTCAAATCCGCCATCCATTAATCCAAATGAATTAGCGGGAGATACAACACAATCAATATAAAGGTGACTTTTCATGAAGCCGTCAAATGGTTGGTTTACAACTTCAATATTTTCTATGCCATCGAACAATGTTTTCCATGCCTGTGTCATTTCTGTGTTTATGTCTAATAAATAAATTTTCATATTCATCATTTATTCACCGGCTTTCTGTAATAAAGGTTCGTGATATATCTTTTCTGCTTGCTTTCTTGCTTTAATTGCGTTGATTTTATGCAAATATGAACCAATCCATATGTATTTGTGGTCTATTTGAATGAACGATCGCCATTTTTTGGAACTGTTATCATAAAACACACCTTTACAACCGCTAGTATTGTTTTTAGCTGTCTTACTTGTAATATTTAAAACACTTCTTCGCTTGCCATCGCATATCATTTTACATTTGATTTTGCTTGGCTTAAAATTTATTCTTCGATTGTCAAGCTTGTTTGAATTTTTATGCTTAACATACGCAACCCCTATGTCGCTGGCTATCTCTGCATGAAAATATATTGTTTTGCGACCTGTCTTTCTCGATGATACTGCATAGGCATAACCGCTTGGACTTTTTCTCCATGTAATGCCTTTGTGTTTATCCCAATCCGATGCGTTACAAAGCATTTCGTCATCACAATTTGAAAGTTTCACAACAACATATTGACCTAGAATTTCATATTTATTTGCCAACTTATCACCGACTTTCTAAGCAATATACACATTAAACCCCTGTTTCACATACTCAGCCATAGTTTTGTTAAGTTCTTGCTTACTTTTATAAATTTCACTTAATAACATCACAATATTGCCTTTCTTGACAGCAATAATGGCGTTCTTACCTTTCATGGCTTCTTTACCAATACGGATACAACTTTCTACGTGCTGCAGGTCAGCGGAATAGGTGTGGTTGTTGACGGATATTATATAGTCTGAATTGGTCATGCTGAACATTCAATCACCAACTTTCGCTATCGGATAATTAACCATGCTTTCATCATAAAATGATTTTAAAGTCACGTTGTATTTATATGAATCATCTTCATTTAAAAGTTCAGCGTCTTGTCTAATACTAAAAGCGTATTTGCCATCAATAAAATAATGACGGTTATTTCCATGGCTTACACAACGATTTGTTGCAACTGATTGCTTAAGCTTATCTATGTCAAATTCGTACTGCTTTACGCAATTACTAAAAAATTCATCATACTGTTTTGCAAATTTCATAGCAATATCATTAATTATATTCATTTAATCACCGGCTTTCTTAAATCCACACTTATTGGTTTCAATAGCATTATTAATTCCAATGGCTTCAATTCGATTACGCTTTACAACAATAGAACCTTCCGTATCTTCAAATTTTAAAACACTTTTGCCGTCAAGACATAGTCTGTTCACTGTTTCATCGGATATATCACCAGTGATGCATTCACCGGACTTTAACCAGATTATGTAATGCTTCATTTGGCAGCTCCTTCGGCGCGGTAAATTTTAATATGTTTTTCTCTAGGGCATCTGCGGCAAACAAAAACATATTCATCGTCAGTTTGCTTTCCATTTTTATCGTAGTAAAATCTTGCTCCAAGTTTCCATTGATGTTTACCAAAGAAGTAGTGTATTATATATTTAATACAATTCACTATATCACCCAACCTTTCTAATCATCGGATACCCATGCATCCTCAACCAATTATTTGATTTGCCATAAAGTATATGTAATATCCTGCTTATTAGCGGATGTGAAGTATTAATATCAAAAGTCAATGTATGTTCATAAGGATTATATAATATATCTGATGGACATGGAGAATCGGCAAGTGTCGTGATTTCTAATTGTGACTCACTAGGAATATCGTCAAGGCTAAATTTTTTAAACTCATTGCCGTCAAGCGAGTACATTAATTTGGTGGTACGTTCGGATTTTATTGGCATGATCCACCTCCCATTTTATTATTTATACGACAAAACAGAAGATAATTATTGCTCAAATTGGCCTTGTTCTATCTTCTACAATAATTATAGAATAGTCAGAATGTAAGTGTCAATAAAAGTGGGCTATATGTATATAATGAAATTGAATACGCACTATATTTTGTGATTAACCATAAACCCTTTTTGTTTTTTGAAAAAAATTTAGAGACTTCACATTTGAGGACGAGGTTTAAATTTATGTAGGCGCGGGTAGTAATAAAGGCTTTTTATATTTTTCGGATACTCGGACGACTGAGGGTGTGCCGGGCGCCATGCTCCGTCTAGACCCCCACCCGGGTGTTTACTTGCGGCTATCACATAACAGTACTAAATTTAATGTTATAGAAAAAAGTACTAAAAGTATATTGACTTTGTTTGAAATCAGCATTATACTATAGTCATAAAACAAACGGTCGTTAGATTTAGGACTATGGAGGGATGATAATATGATATATGGATATTGTAGAATCAGCACAAGTAAGCAGAATATTGAACGGCAGATAAGAAACATCAGAGAATCGTACCCAGCAGCAGATATAAGGCAGGAGATATACACAGGCACTAAGATATTAAACAGGCCAGAATGGAATAAGCTATTAAAGAAGATTAAGCCTAATGATACCATCGTATTTGATAGCGTATCCAGAATGAGCAGAAACGCAGATGAAGGATTTACTACCTACATGGAATTATATAATAAGAATATCAATTTGATATTTCTAAAAGAACAGACCATTAATACTGATAGTTACCGAAGCCTAGCCGATGGACAAATTAAGTTATCCATATCAACCAACGATACGGATGCGGATGAATTAGTAAACGACATTCTATCGGTAGTATCAAAGTACATCAGTAAGTTAGCAGAGAAACAGATTAGGCTTGCATTTGAGCAATCACAGAAGGAAGTAGACGATCTACACCAACGAACCAAAGAGGGAATTGAAACTGCAAGACAGAATGGCAAGCAGATAGGAGCGGTTGAGGGCACGAAGCTGCTAACCCAAAAGTCTATTAAGGCCAAGGAACAAATCCAAAAATACAACAATACTTTTGGCGGACCATTAACCAATGAGGATACATGGAAGCTGATAGGGATATCTAAGGTAAGTTTTTATAAATATAAGAACGAGATATTGGAAGAACTTAATTAAATATAGATAAATTAAAAGGACTCGGAATTGACCGGGTCCTTATTTTTGTGTGGTTAATTATATTTGATAGCAGCAATCGTTGTATTATTTTTATGCGCTTATCCGTCATGTTCTGGCTTGCGTTAGGCTGTTTGCTGTCAAGCGATGTATCTATTCCTCTTTCCAATCTGCATCAATCACCACGTCAGACTTAACCTTTTCGGCGATCTGTTCCAAATCCATTGTTGGGGCGAGCTGGTTATTTGCTGATACATTAATTTCCTGTTTATCAACCATTCCAAAATAATTCTTAGCGTAGAATATCCAGGTAACCGGGTTGATATTGCCATTCATGACCTCATTTGACATCAAAAATGCTATATAATCCTTCGCTTTTTTTATGATGTCACCTCTGGAATTGCTGGATGTAGCGCGGCTTCTGCCTGTTTCCCATTCCCATAGTGAGTTACGAGATATGCCAATAGAAAGAGCCAATCCCTCAATCGTTGGCCTTAATCCCTGTTGCATGCTGTAATTAAAATATAGACTGATACGTTCCTCAACTTCTGTATCACTGTCTAAATTTATCTTAGGCCAATCATATATTACCTTTAACTTTTGCATTGATTTACGCAATTCTTCGGGTGATGATTTTATTGGGTTCTTAAAATCTGAATTTGCCATATAATTCACTTCCTTTAATTTTTTAGTTGTTGCTGTCAAAACAGAAGAGTAGTTGGTACTATTCCTTGACAGCGGTATTATTTATCATTATTTAGCTTGCGTCCACACATCGGGCAGTAATTAATTTTTATATCTTTCTCTAAATATGTAGTACCTTGCGACATTGTACCTATATTGGTACAGCAAACTATATTTAATACATTTCCGTCAATAGAAGCATCAAATTCAACATAAGCATCGGTTTTATTTGAATATTCTCTATTGCTGATTGATTCACCGTCTGAACAGTATTCACACATTATAATTCACCTCCAATATCATCAATCTCCAAAAAAATAGTATCAATTATTATTAAATATTACTTTACGGACAAATACGGAAACTTTTGAAAACCTACTTTCCGTGGCTACAACCATTGATTTTACATGGTTTGTTGGCAATTTTGGAAAAACGGAAGATTTTTTTCACATCATATATATTTATAATATATTTTTAAAATATTTATCTAATTAAAAATATATTTCCGTTTCTTCCGTAAGCCTTGATTTTACTGGGTTTCTGTTTCCGTTTTTCTTCCGTTTTCTTTCCGTAAAACTTTCCGTATAGTCACTAAACTATATATAAGGTTATTTAAAAGGTAATTCTTCTTGGTCTAAATTTTCAGTGCTCATAAAACCTTCACTCCCCTTAACAATATTTCTGTAGTTCCAATATCCTTTTGAATCCTTGTTCAACGGTACACCATTCTTTTCCATCCTTTCTTTGATACCTCTTCGATTAATGGCAGTAAAATCATTGTCTTTACACCATTGGGTATATGCATCCTCAAAATCAGTTTTCAGTATCATGTCCATTTTATTATCAGTAATGCTGTAATTTTCATGGATAAATCGATAGATGGTGTCTAACTTATCTCTGTAATCGTTAATAGCATTATCACATTCAGTAGATTTTGTAAGCTGATATTTATTTTCTATAAGTCGATGCAATCCTTCAATAAACCAATTGAATATTGCGTTACGTTCCAATAACATTTTGTCCAATAATTCTCCGTCACGTTTTTCCTGTGGTATAGTATTGGTACAAGGAACGATACATAGTCTTTCAAATACATGTCCACCTTTATCATCCTGGAAGTTAGGAAGGTTGTTACATGATATTGCTATAGCCCCATTAAAGATATACGAGAACGGTTGCTTATTCTTTGGCTCAACCTTTACGGGATCTCCTCCGGTAAGTTGTTTGAATACTGCACTATCTTCAACATCACTACCTGTCTGATCTCCAACACTGATTAACCGTTTTCCGACTATGCTGCCAAGAGAAAATTTTGAAGCTTCGTTCATTTGCTGTAGTGGTACATTAATTGTATTACTGGTCCCAAGCAATTCTCCGATTAAATTTAATATTTGGGTTTTACCAGAATTTCCGAGTAGCGAATAAAGTACCAAACATTTTTTAATACGGCTTACCCTTATATTTGATAATGTTAAACCCATATATTCTTGAATTACAGCTTTTTTCTGTTCATCAACTCCGCTATCTATTTCTCCACATAAGTCATTGATATAATGTGTGAAATTTGGCATAGTATGATCTTCTGGATGATATTCGCAATTTAACTGTATTGTTATGAGTTTGTCAGGTGTATGTGGTTCAAGTTGTTTTGTTCTGACATTATATAATCCGTTTTTGACATTAATATACCATTCATCCGCATCAAGGTCTTGATATCCGCAAATATGACCTCGTTTGCACGTTAGAAGATTATATACATTATTTATCAGGTTATCACTTGCCAGTCCCACTGGTATATAATTTCTTATGAATGATCTGACGGTATTTCTGTTACATTTGTTGTAAACTCCGTTTTCATAAATATAAAAATCGTCTTTGTCCTCCTCCGGGCGCCTTACTATAACATAATGCAGAGATTTACTTATGCTATCAGCTAGAATGTCTCCGTTTATTTTTTCTTTGGCTTTATCGTCTTTACCTTCTATGAAAATCCATGGAGCAAGTGTTTTCTCAGCTGATAATATCAACGATTTAAGGTCTTCTTTGGGATGATTTTCATTGACGATATAATCAGTAACATCTCCCTTTTCGGTTCGTGATGTTAAAGTCCAAAATACAGAGTGAGCATAATGTTTTAAATCATGCAAGATACGGTCTTTTAATTCCAGTCCCGGAACATCATTGTCCGGTAGAATAATGACCTTGGCCCCTGTAAAATACGAAGCAAATTCTTTCTTCCAATCACTGCATCCTCCTGGAGTGGTTGCGGTATATCCTAGTCTATTTAATGTATCAGCATCTTTTTCACCCTCAACGATATACACCGGGTATCCATCAGCAATAGCCTTAATTAGCTTTGGCAAGTTATATAATACCGTGTGCTTACTTCCACGCCCCAATGAATATGTATCATTCTTTTGGTCAATTACAGCATGCAGTATTTCTTTACCTTCAAGTCTAATTTTTGAGTATAGATATTTTCCATTAGCATCACAGTAATTATATATAGCTTCAATTTTACGTCCCTTGGAATATTCTAACCGTTCTTTCCATTGTGGTGGCGCATAATCTCCTATGTCATTAAATGTAAGACCTACAGCATTTAAAATGTCCTCGGTTTTACATCCGGCATGGCAGAAGAGGAGTAACTTCCCTTTATTTTCTGATATAGTCAAACTTGCTTTTCCGTCTCCATGGACAGGGCAATTACATTGATAAGAGGTTTCATTCAGTTTTTTTGATACCTTAAAATAGGTCAATAACTCTTGTAAAGTTAGCACTGTGTTTCCTCCCTCTGTCTAAACGTGTCCAATCCTTCATTTAATACATCTATGTAAGCCTGTCCGAATGTAATTGAATATACATCGTCACAAAGCATCAATTCAGTTTTCTCAATTTCTTTCTGAATTTCTTCTTTGCTATCAGGTATTTTAATTTTACCGTAAACCGGATTTTCTATTATCATAATTTCACCACCTTATTTATATATAAAATACACTTAAAGTGTATCGATTAGTCTAAATCAATCATATCCATAGGTATATCAAATAACCGGCTCAGCTCTTGTAGCTGTTTTCCGCTAGGGCACGATTTACCATTTTCCCACTTTATAACCGTCAAGTTACAAACACCAATTTTTTTAGCTAACTGCTTTTGTGTTAGTTTTTTATTTACTCTGGCTGCCGCCAGTGATATCTTTGTCATATTAACACCTCACTTATTTATTTGGTACTGTATATAAATTGTAATTTACATAAAGTGCATTTGTCAATCAATGTACGCTATACGCTATATTATTTTTTATTTGCACTATATTTGCTTATGGTGTATATTTTGTATATGATTGTTTATGGGAGATATATATAATGAATGAAAATGTAAACAAAAAGATATTTAGCGGTAATCTTAATCTCTATTTGGGTATTCACGATAAGACACAGAAAGAAGTAGCAAAAACACTTGGCATAGGGCTGTCCACATTTAATAGTTGGTGTACTGCTCAGAAAATGCCGAGGATGGATAAAATACAATTGCTTGCTGATTATTTTGGAATTGTAAAATCAGACTTAATTGAGAATAAATTTTCAAATTATGAAGAGAGCGAACTAAATAAATTATTAAAGCTATGTGACTCCAGGTATAAGAGTGTTATAAAAACTATATTGGATAATTTCTATAATAAAAATGAAAAAACTGAATTTTTAAATCATTTTTCAAATATTTTAATTGAATACGAAGGAATTTTAGAATCTGTTAATAAGTTACACGTGAATCAAGATGATAGTATGCACGACTAATTACGCACCGCTTCGGCGGTGCTTTTATTATGTGAAAAAATAATACTAGATAAAATTTATATAAATATTTTTAAATCAGGTACTATTTGGATAAATTTATCATAGTATATATCAAGAGCAAAGATAAAGTTTATATCAATTGATATAAATTTGGAAAGGTAAGGATGCTATTAGGCATAGACGTTGGGTATGATTCAACTAAAGATCACAGAGGTAACAAATTTAAAAGCGCCATATCAAGAACAGATAAAAGCATTACTGGTGGAAAGAAGCTGTCAATTGACGGTAAGAATTATTATCCTGGAATTGGAACGATGACGAGCGAAGTTGATAAGACTAATACTGAAATTAATATGGTGAGCTTGATTTATGCTTTTATCCTAAATGGAGCAAAAGATATTTATTCAGTCGTGGGCCTTCCAATAGGCCAATATGATGAACAGAGGCAGAGGCTATTTGACAGCATTATGTCTTATAACAAATGCAAGGTAGAATACGATAATAAACCATATAAT